>Ga0302279_10001380_pt1 | contig 34396 bp, 29 predicted proteins | sample III_Bog_N3_3_FD_194541 | JGI IMG/M metagenome (GOLD analysis project Ga0302279, IMG submission 194541) | Peat permafrost microbial communities from Stordalen Mire near Abisko, Sweden - III_Bog_N3_3 | ecosystem: Environmental > Terrestrial > Soil > Wetlands > Peat | place: Sweden: Abisko...
GCGCCTCTTTCGGGCAAGACAAGGGGAAGAACCTCCTCGTCTTGCAGCTCGAGGCCTTCGAAGAGTGGCTCATCGACGCCCAGGTCAACGGCCAGGAGGTGACGCCGTTCCTGAACCGCCTGAAGAAGCGCGGCATCTTCTATCCGCACATCATCGACATCGCCGCGATGAGCCACACGGCCGACTGCGAGTACCTCGTGCTCAACTCGAACCATCCGCTCCCGGACGGCGCGGTCGCGTTCCGCGCGGAGGCCAACCACTTCGTCACCTTGGCCACGAAGCTCCGCGACACGGGCTACTCGACCCTCTCGATGCACGGCTATCGGCACGGCATGTGGAACCGCGCCGTCTTGCATCCGCGCTACGGCTTCACCCACTCGCTCTTCGCCGAGGAGCTCGGCGACTACCCGAAGGTCGGCTGGGGGCTCGACGACCACGCGTTCTTCGACGCCCTGGCCGTGGCCGCGAACAAGGAGCGCGCACCGTGGTTCCTCTACGCGATCACCCTCTCGTCGCACCATCCGTACAACGCGATCCCGTACAACCAGCGAAGGCTGCACCTCGGCGCCCTCGAGAACACGATGGTGGGCAACTACATGCAGTCCGCCTCGTTCGTCGACGACGCGCTCGAGAAGCTCTTCGCGAAGCTCGAAGCCCAGGGGTTGCTCCGCGACACGGTGGTCGCGCTCTACGGCGACCACGCCGCGCTCCTGCACACCTCGCAGCGGGAACGCACGGCCCTCGAGGTTGCAACGAACCTCCCGCACGAGACGGCAGACCACATCGGCACGGGGAGCATCAACCGCGTGCCGCTCTTGATCGTGCTGCCGCAATCGGACACCCCGAAGACGGCCCGCGTGTACGGCGCGCAGATCGATATCGCGCCGACCCTCCTTCACTACCTCGGCGTCGAACCTCCTCGCTCCTTCATGGGCCATGCGCTCCTCCCGGAGGACGTCGGCGGCTTCGTCGCCCGGTGGGATGGCTCGTTCGTGTCGCCGCCGCTCGTTTACGACGCGGGGCTGAACGATTGCCGCGTGATTTCCGACCTGCGCGCGCTCCCGGACACGAGCTGCCGCGACATCGCAACCAGGGCCCGGAAGCAGCTCGCGATGTCATGGCTCGTCACCAACGACGATCTGGCTCGATGGCTTGTCGAGGAAGCAAAGCCCCTGCCCCCAGCGCGACCCTGGGAGGGGGCCGTGACGCTCGGCGGAGGATGCCAAGAGGACAACGATTGTGCAGGTCCCGAAGGGTTCGCGACCCGCTGCCTGGGCGGACTCTGCGTGACCGATCCCCACGGAGAATGTGAGCGCGAAGGCTCGACTGCCCCCTGCCCGCTCGGGAGCGCCTGTCACGGCATGGGCTCGAACCGCGACGTCTGCTCCGCCGATTGCGACGCGTTCGCCTGCGCCGGAAGGTGCAACGACGCGGGACTCTGCGTGTCGGGCGAATAGCGGTTCACGCGCTCGTTGTCGGCTCCCCGCTCCGCTGCGTACCATCGTCGCTTGTCTCGGGCACGGCACACGAGAAACCCACTGCCGTGGCTCGCGACCGCGCTCGCCGTGGCCGCGTCTTCATCGACTGCGCGTGCTGATCCTGCGCTTTTTGGCGAGCCCCTCGACCTCGAGTGGGACGCCCCTCCGGAGTGCCCCGGCCGCGATGCTGTGCTTTCGCAGATACGACGCGTGCTCGGCGATGCTCCGGGGCCGGCTGGCGCTCCCCGGCTCGTGGCTCGCGTGTCGGTCTCGCCGCGCGAGGACGGTCGCTGGCACGTTCGCATCGTCACGCTCGGCGAATCGGGGGGCGAGCGGGTCTTCGACTCGGCGTCGTGCTCCGCCCTCACGAACGCGACGGCGCTCGTCCTGGCGATACGCCTGAAACCCACTCTGGAGCTTGGCCAGCGCACGAAGCAAGGCTCGCCCGACCCGCCGACGGAGGTCGCGAGCACCCCCGCTCCGCCGGCTCCGCCGACCGCGCTCCCGATGCCGATCGCCACGCGACCCCCGGCGGTCGACCCCTACGCCCCGCCTCTGCCTCCTCACGCCGGTCCCCGCGCCCGTGGATCGTTCCTCGTCGGAGCCTCCGTGCGCGCCTCGCTCGGCGAATTCCCCTCCGCCGACGCGAGCGTGGAGCTCGACGTGGCGTACGCACTCGGAAGGTTTCGCATCGAGGTTCACGGCGAGACCGGTCTGGTGCAAGCGGTGAGCGCTACGACGGTCGACTCGACGAGCAACGCCTCTGCCACGTTTCAGGCGGCTGGCGGGGGGCTTCGGGGCTGCTACGGGCCGTCGTTCGGCGGCGTCAGCCTCTTCGGATGCGCCGATGGACAGGTCGACGCCATGTGGGCCAGCGGCCGCAACTATTTCACCCCGCTCTCGACGGACGCCGTTTGGGCCACGCTCGGCGCGCTCGTCGGCGCGCGATATCCTCTCACCCCTCGCTTCGCGCTCCGAGGCTTCGTCGAGGCCCTCGCCCCGCTCAGCCGTCCCAAGTTCGTCACGGAAACCTCCGCGGGAGCGGTCGAGGGGACAGTCCACGTTCCGTCGGCGGTGTGGGGCACGGCGGGCCTGGGGGTGGAGGCGATCTTTTTTTGACGGATTGGGCGGAGGTCGGCCGCTAAGGTCGAGTGTACTTGAACGATTCCGTAGCCCGACAGGCCCTCTTGCCCAGGATGAGCAGCCCGCCCGAGCCGCTGTCGTTCGAGGAGGTCTACGGGCAGAACGTCGACTTCGTCTGGCGCGTGGTGGCGCGCCTCGGGGTGCGGCCAGAGGCGGTCGAGGACGTCGCGCAGGAGGTCTTCGTGGTCGTTCACCGCAAGCTCGGTGAGTTCCGGGGCATGTCGTCGATCCGAACGTGGCTCTTCCAGATCGCGCGGCTCGCCGTCTACGACCACAGACGAACGGTGCGACGAAAAGAGGCGCCGGCGCGCGCGAACGACCGCGAAGGCGCCATAGACGTCGACGGCCTCGCGACCGACACAGAGACGTGGCCCGACTCGACGGCCGCGCGATCCGAAGCGGTCCGGCTGCTCCACGCCATCCTCGACGACATGGATGACGAGAAACGAGAGGTGTTCGTCCTCGCAGAGCTCGAGCAGCTCGCCGCCCCCGAGATCGCCGAGGCTGTCGGCATCAAGGTGAACACGGTGTACTCGCGGTTGCGGCTCGCGCGCGAAGCCTTCAACCAAGCGCTCGTGCGGCACCACGCACACGCACGTGCGCGCGACAGGAGAGTCCTATGACCACGCTCAATCGGCGCGCGCGCGCCCTCATCGCCGAGGTCGGCGAAAGCGACGGGCCGACCGAGATCGAGCGGGCTCGCCTCCGCGCGAGCGTGCTTTCGCGGGTCGGGGCGACGGTCGCGGCCGGGTCGGCGGGCGCGGCGCTGACGGCGGAGGCGAAGGCGAAGGCGGCCGTGGTGATCGCAGGAACGGGGGGCAAAGAAGGGCTCGCCGGTGCGCCGACGATCGGAACGGCGTCGACCGTGGCGAAGGGCTCCCTCGCTGCGCTCGTGACGAAGGCGCTAGTGGCGGTCGTCGTGGTCGGGGTGGGCGCAACGAGCTACCTCGTGACCTCGAGTAGCCCACGGACCGCTGCGACAGCCGTGGTCCAGGCCCCCGCGCGCCTCGCCGCACCACCGGGCACGCCAATCGCTTCGCCTGCGGTAGTCGCGCCCGCGCGCGCGCTCGTCGCCCCTGCGCCCGTCGCGTCGATCGTCGCGTCGATCGGCCCGGCGCTCCCCCTCATCTCCCCTCCCGCGCGCCCGTCGAACGCAGCGGTCAACGCACCACTCAACGCACCGGTCAACGCGTCAGCCACCGCAGCGATGCCGCAGCCTTCGCGTGCGGAAGCGCCGTCCCTCCCGAGGTCGACGAACCCAGCCCCCGAAACCTTCGGGGCCGAGACGGACGCACTCGGCACCGCGCTCGCGGCCTTGCGAGACCGTCGCCCGGCGGAGGCGCTCGCGGCCCTCGATGCGCAGGACTCGCTCTACGGGCAAGGTGTTCTCGGCGAGGAGAGAGCCGCGTCGCGTATCGACGCTCTCTGCGCGCTCGGTCGCCGCGCCGAGGCACGGGCCGCGGCGGCCCGGTTCCTCGCCGACCACCCTCACTCGCTCCTCGCCCCTCGCGTCGCGGCCGCTTGCGAAGGGGTGTCATCGCCGTAGCAAGCCGGCCCGCTTGCGCATACGACGAGAATGCGCCCCATGCGTCCCACGCCTCCGCGCCGCACCCGGCTGGTCGTCCTCGTCCTGCCGCTCGTTCTCGCAGGCGCGTGCCGGGACCTCGTTCTTCCGGTGGGGCGCGACGCTCCCCCGCCGAAGGTCGACGCAAGCGTTCATGACGCGAGCCTCCGTGACGCGAGCCCGCCCGAGGCCGCCGTCCGGGAAGCCAGCCTTCGCGACGCCAGCCTTCTCGATGCGGCCGTCCTGGACGCAAGCCCCCTCGAAGCGGGGTCCCCCTTGCTTCGGCAGCAGAGCTCGTGCCTCCAGGCCTCCGGATGGACCTGGTGCAATCCGCTCCCCACCGGTGTCTCGCTCGACGCGGTCTGGGGGAGCGCCGCCAGCGACGTTTGGGCCGTCGGCGCCGGAGGGATCGCCGAGCACTGGAACGGAATGGCGTGGTCGGTCGTTCCGACGCCGACGACGCTGGAGCTGTTCTCCGTCTGGGGGACCAGCGCGACGAACGCATGGGCGGTCGGCTCGAACGCGTATGGCACGGCCGCGGAGTCCGCGACGTCCGTCATCTTGCACTGGGACGGGACGTCGTGGTCGACGGCGCAAACGCTGGCCGCGACCGAGCTGTGGTCGGTGTGGGGGAGTGGTGCCAACGACGTCTGGGCCGTCGGCGCGTCCGATCCTGGAGCGGGGCTCTTCGTGCACTGGAACGGCACGACCTGGACCTCGACGGCCTCGTCCGCCGCGTCGGTCCTCTACGGCGTGTGGGGGAGCAATGCGACCGACGTGTGGGCCGTCGGCAACCTGGACGTGCGCCCGGACGGGTCGAGCGCGGAAAACGACGGGACGTTCGTGCCCGAGATCCTCCGCTGGAACGGTTTGGGCTGGAGCATCGCGTACAACAACGGCGGAGGCGCGGTCATGTCGTCGGCCCAGGCCTCCGTCTGGGGGACGAGCCCGAGCGATGTGTGGGTCGCGACAGGCGCGGCGCCCCTTCACTGGAACGGGGCGGGGTGGGCAGCGGTCGCATGGTCGCAGGCGACCGGCCCGACCGCCTTCGGAGGGACGGCCACGGGAGACGTGTGGGGGACGGTCGGAACCCAGATGGAGCACTGGAACGACTCTGCATGGATGCCCTCCACCGTCGCCGGGATCGCGTCGCCGGGGACCACCCCCGTGACGCTCGAGAGTGTCTGGGCGAGCTCGTCCAGCGATGTGTGGGCGGTCGGTGAAGGGGGAGCGCTCGCCCACTTCGACGGCAGCGCCTGGTCGACCGTGAGCCCGATGCCGAACCTGGACGCAGCGTGGGCGATCAGCGCAAACGATGCGTGGGCCGTAGGCTCGGCGGGGAGCGCGCTCCACTGGGACGGCGCAGCGTGGTCGACGACGAGCACCGGGACGACCGACACGCTCACGGCCGTTTGGGCTGCGTCTGCCTCGGACGTCTGGACGCTCGCATCGACCTCCACCGTTCGTCGCTGGAACGGCAACGGGTGGGGCCCCAGCGGCGCGCCGACGTCCGATCCGCTCGCGGCCATCGGAGGGACCGGCTCGAGCGACGTCTGGATCAGCAACGGACCGAACAGCGGCGGCGACGCGGGCCCACTGGGCGCCCCCACGAACACCGGGGAGATCTTTCACTCGAGCGACGCCGGCTGGACGTCGACGCCCGTCCCCGTGAGCAACGGAGCGACCGGCTGGATCCAGGCGATCTGGGCCCTGGCGGCGGACGACGTATGGGCCGCCGGCTACCAGTCGGAGACGACCGGTTTCCCGGCCACCCACGCCATCGTGGCGCACTGGAACGGGAGCGCGTGGAGCCTCTCGCAGACGCCGCTCACGACGGGCGCGACGATCGCGACGGCCTACACGTCGCTCTGGGCGAGCAGCGCGACCGACGTCTGGGTCGCGGGGACGGCATCGGGGTCCAGCACGGTTGCGGTCCTGCACTGGGACGGAGTCACCTGGCACGACGTGACGCCGACGAGCCTCTCGGGGGTGGCCGCGGTGTGGGGGAGCAGCGCGAACGATGTCTGGCTGTGGACACATTCGACCGGAGTCCCCGGCGAAGCGCTGATGCACTGGACCGGATCGGCCTGGTCGACGAGCCTGACGCTCCCGGACGCGTGGAGCTACGGCAACGCGCTCACCGGAACCGGCCCCGGAGACCTGTGGGGCGTCGGCTCGGGGGGAATGATATTGCATCACTCGTGAGTGGCGAAGGCAGAGAGGGTGCGAGGGGGCGTGGGGCGCGATATCCTGCAAGGCGTGACGCACGTGGACCCCGCGCTGCTCGAACCCCTTCGGGCCGCGTTGCGCGATGGGCCTCCCCTGCGTCTCGCGGTGCTGTTCGGGTCGCGGGCCAGGGGGAACGCTCGCGCGACGAGCGATTTCGACGTGGGCATCGTGCCCGCGGACGCGAGCCTACCGCTCGCTGACGAGCTGACCCTCGCCTCAGCGCTCTCCGGCGTGGCAGGCGCCGAGGTCGACCTCGTGCGGCTCGACCGCGACGACCCTCTCCTCGGACGCGAGGTCGCGCAGGGGGGCATCTGCCTGTTCGAAGCAGCGCCCGGTGTGTTCTCCGCGTACCGGGCCACGGCCATGTCGGTGTGGATCGACTTCGAAGAGACGATTGCGCCTCATCGGGCGACCTTCTTGCGCAAGCTGGCGGGGTCTCGCACGTGACGAACGTCGCGCTCGTGGCTCGAAAGCTCGCGCTAATCCACGAGCATCTGCGGCGACTGCGTGAGCGCAGACCGGCAGACCTCGAGACGTTCACGCGAGACCTTCTCCTCCAGGACGCGGTGTCCATGGGGGTGCTCGTCGTCGTTCAGGAGGCGTCGGACATCGCTCTCCACATCGCGAGCGATGAAGGCTGGGAGCTGGCGTCGACGTACCGCGAAGGATTCACCGTGCTCGGGCGCCACGGCGTGATCGACGTCGGCCTCGCGACGTCCCTTGCGAGCGCAGCCCAGCTTCGCAATCGCATCGCCCACGGCTACGCGTCGCTCGATGCCGAGCGCCTCTGGGCGGAGCTCCCGTCGGGGATGGCGGCCTTCGCCGAGTTTGCAGCGGCGGTGTCGGCGTTCTTGGCACGAGTGGGAGCACCTTCCCCCTAGGCACCCATCCCCCACGCGCGACCAGGGCCGACCGGTTCGCGCGTGAGGGGGGCTCTCTCCTACCTGCTACTGCGCGGCGTCAGTGCGAGCTGCCACTGCTGCCGGTGGTGCCACCGCTCCCGGTCGTCGCGGCCGAAGCCGTCCCTCCCGAGACCACGGGCGCGCTGCTCGAGGTAGAGGCCGCCGGGGTAGCCCCGGTGATCGCCGCCTTCTGCTTCGAGCCCATGGTGTGCCGTGCCTCGCGGGTCGCCTTGGCTTTGACGCCTGCAGCGACCTTTGCGGCCGGCGAGACGACCGCCGTCTTCCGGGGTGCCAGCCCGAAATCCGACAGCGTCGCGATGTTCTGCCCGTACACGATCTGGAGCGTTTGCTTCAGATCCCGCACGAGCAGGCGATTTGCCTTCATGAGGGCCGCCGATTGCGCGGAGACCCCCAGGTACGTGGCGCGAGCCGCGACCGAGGCGTTGAGGGCCGCAATCATCGACTGGAGAACCAACACGATTGCGGCCGTCGTGTAGGTCGTCCCGCCGAGGACGAACGTCCCGTTGGGTTGATCTTTCTGGAGCCCCGAAGTGAGCTTGCCCAGTGCTGCTATGGTGCCTGTCGTCGTTGCCATTCTGCCTTGCCTGTCTCTGGAAACAGAGAGCTCCCGACGGTGGCAGCGCGCCTCCGTCTTCGGCTCTCACTAGGTAGATGGGTTTTCAGAGGCAAAACTGGACACGGCCCGTGTCGATTTCTTCGCGGCGCGAATTCGTGAAGGTCTGGGTGGCTCGACAGCGCCTCGGCAGACGTTCGATGAGATAGAAGACGATCGAATGCGCCCCTCCGCGACGTCCGTCGATCAGCCGTTCCGGCTCGACCCGAACGCGTACGAGCCGACGGCGAGGCGCCGCATGTGGCGACGTTCGACGTTGATGATGCTGCTCGTGCTCATCTTCCTCGAGATCGCCGACCGCGCCTTGGGGGTTCCAGAGGGGCTCTCGGACCACGTCTGGATCACGCCTGAAGTCCTGCTTCTCACGGCATTCAGTCTGTTTCGTGTTCTTCGCAAGCAGCTCGAGGACGGCAAGCCTTCGTGGAATTCCTACAGCCTGACGGTGGGCGACGACCTCATCCGCCGAGAGATGTCGAATGTGCCCTCACTCGAGATACGTCGCGCCGACGTGACCCACATCCACGAGGTGAGAGGGGCGGGGATCACGGTGCTCACCGCCGATCGCCATCGCTTCGTCTTCATCCCCGAGCAACTCATCGGCTACGAGTCGGTCCGTGGGCTCCTCGCCGAATGGAAGCCGTTCGAGCCACCGAAGCTTGCGCGCTCATGGCTCGTCTCCGCGGCATGGTCCATCGCCCTCATCGGTTCATGCCTCGGCACGGCGGTGATTCATGACATTCGCCTCGCGATGGGTTGCGGAGCTGTGCTTTGGGCGGTCGGTGCTCTGCTCATTCGCGAGATACGCAGACTCGAGATGCTGGACGACAAGACCAAGGCCACGTACATCGGCGGCGTGTGCCTCATGCTCCTGTCCCCCGTGACTCGATTGTTGCTGTCCTACGCCGCCCCTCAGTAAGCCTCGACGGACCCCACGTGGCGATCTCGCGACAGCAGCGCTCGATCTCACGACTTCACCCCGCGTGATCGCGATGGCAGGGCACGCAGGCGCCATATCGGACCGCGTAGGCGCGGTCGCAGGGCACTCTGGCGCGTCATGAGGGCACGCTGGCGCGATCGCGGGGCACGCTGGCGCGATCGCAAGGCACGCTGGCGCCGTTTCGGGGCACGCTGGCGCGCTCGGATGACGCGTTGGCGCGATACCAGAGCACGGGGGCGGAGTTGTGGGGCACGCTGGCGGCATCTCGTGATGTGCGATGACCCATTCGCCCGTCACCCGCCCCACCCGGAGCACGTCATGACGCGACGAACGATTCACCCGCTTCTTCGCGGCGCCCTCGCAACCTCTCCCCTAGACTCGCCGCGACAGGAGCCCTGATGGATCGCCTCGCTGCCATGGAAACGTTCGTTCACGTGGTCGACGCCGGCTCTCTCTCGGCCGCAGCGCGCCAGCTGAAGGTCGGGCAGTCGTCCGTCTCGAAGACGATCGCGCAGCTCGAGGAGCGGCTCGGCGTGCGCCTGCTCCTCCGGTCCACCCGCAGCCTCACGGCGACCGAAGCGGGCCAGCGCTTCTACGAGCGGGCCAAGCGGACGATCCAGGAGGCGAACGACGCGGAAGGGGACGCTCGTTCGACGGCCGCTGGGCTGTCGGGGAAGCTCCGCGTCTCGGCCTCGATCTGCTTCGCCCGCATCCACATCCTCCCTCGGCTGCCGGAGCTGCTCGCGAAGCATCCCGAGATGGATATCGAGGTGGTGCTGGACGACCGGATGGTGGACCTCGTCAAGGAGGGGATCGACATCGCGCTCCGGACAGCGGCCATCACGGACGCGACGCTGACCCGGCGAAAGCTCGGGGAGGCGCGCCGGCTCGTCATGGCGTCGCGGAGCTACCTCGAAGCGAGAGGCACGCCGCAGGTCCCGGCGGATCTGGCGACGCACGAGACGGTGCTCCTCTCGCGCCCGGGGACGGACGACACGTTTACGTTCCGCAAGGGGAACATCGAAAGCACCGTGAAGGTCCGCGGTCAGCTGCGGGTCACGTCGTCCGAAGGGCTGCGCGAGGCGGTGCTCGCGGGGGTCGGTATGGCGGTCGTGTCGGAGTGGCTCTTCACGCCGGAGCTGCATGCCGGGACGGTGAAGGCCGTGCTCGAGGACTGGTCGCTCCCGTCACACGATCTCGCGGCTGTCTATGCGACGGGGCGGCGCCCGAGCGCCAAGGCGCGCGCCTTCGTGGCCTTCGTGGAGCGCTGCATGAAAGACGAGCGGGACGCTGGCCAGGCCGTGGGCCGTCTCTCCGTCGTACGCGCTTCGTAAGCCGCTCAGTCCGTCACGGACTGAGAGCTAGTCCGAGATGCCCGCTAATCAAGAGGGTCCGGCGTTTCTATCTTGCGTGCTGTCCCCGCCGCAGTCGGCACAGACTCACCAAGGAACCGCCATGACCACCCAGACGAAGTCGAAGCAGACCGTACTCATCACCGGCGCCCTCACCGGGATCGGCCGCGCCGCAGCGCTCGCTTTCGCGAAGAACGGTGCGAACGTCGTCGTGTCGGGACGAAACGACGAAAAGGGGAACGCCCTCGCGACCGAGCTGCGTACTCTCGGAGCCGAGGCGGCCTTCATCAAGGCCGACGTTCGCAAGGACGACGACGTGAAGGCCCTGGTCGACCAGACGGTCAGCCGCTTCGGGCGCCTCGACGTCGCCGTCAACAACGCCGGCACCGAAGGGCAGCCGGGCCCTGTCACCGCCCAGACGGCCGAGACGTACGCCGCGACGTTCGACACCAACGTGCTCGGCACGCTCCTCGGCATGAAGCACGAGCCGCGCGTCATGCTCGCCCAGAAGTCGGGGAGCATCGTCAACGTGTCGTCGACCTATGGCCATCGAGGCGCCGGAGGCGCTTCGGTCTATGTCGCCAGCAAGCACGCGGTCGAGGGGCTCACCTCCTCTGCCGCCCTCGAGGTCGCAGGGACCGGTGTGCGGGTGAACGCCGTGGCCCCTGGCCCGGTGGAGACCGGGATGCTCAATCGATTCACCGGCAACGAGGCGAACAAGGCCGGTCTCGTGTCGACCGTGCCACTCAAGCGGACCGGGACCACCGACGAGATCGCGCAGGCCATCGTCTTCCTGGGGTCCGACGGGTCGTCCTTCATGACCGGGAGCGTGGTCCACGTCGACGGAGGGAAGTCGGCGGGCTGAAAACAGGCGGACGCGGACGGCGGTCACCCGAACGGAAGCCCGAGCTGCCCCGGACGCGCCCTCACCTCGGACCGCGCGACGATGTCGAGCACCTTCGGCTCCCCGTGCTCGATCACCTCGACGCTCATCCCGGCCGCCGTGGCCGTTACATGCCCCAGCGCCTTCCCCGGCGTGTTGTTCACGCGCGAGAGATGCCCCAGCCAGAGCCGACGCACCCGCGTATCGACGAGCGACGCGGCCAGGGCGGCCGTCTGCTCGTTCGCGAGGTGCCCGAAGTCGCCCGTCACACGCTTCTTCAGGTGCGGCGGGTACGGGCCGTCGCGCATCATGTCGGGGCAATAGTTCGCCTCGATGAGCACCTCGTCGCACGCCGCGAGGAACGGCACGAGCGCGGCAGGGACGTGGCCTAGATCGGTCGCCAGTCCGAAGCGTAGCGCTCCCTCGGCGAGCCCCACGCGGACCGCGACCTGCGGCGCGTCGTGCGGAACGGACAGCGTGCTCACTTCGAGGGCTCCCACCGCGAACGAATCGCCTGCCGCGTACGCGCGCACGTCGAAGCGCTGCCGCGCGCGGGTGGCCGTCACGCCGTGATGCAGGAACACGGGCACGCGAAGGGCTCTCGCGAGCGGCTCCAGGTGCGCGATGTGATCGCCGTGCTGGTGCGTGATGACGATGGCGTCGACCCCGCGCGGAAAGAGCTCCCCTCCGAGGAGGCGCATGCGGGTCGCGAGGACGCGAGGGCCTATCCCGGCGTCGATGAGCAGCCGGACCCCGCCCACGTCCACGATGGCCGCGTTCCCGCTCGAACCGCTGCTCAAGAGCCAGATACGCATGCCGTACCGAGTCGTACTATGTTGCCCAGGCGATGCCAGATCCGACCTGCGCACAGTGCGGCCACCCTCTCCCTCCGGAGGGGAGCTTCTGCACCCGTTGCGGGGCCGTCTTCGTGCGTCCGGCGGCCTCGACCCTCACGCCTGCGCCCGCCGCCGTCGTAGCCGCGGTTCAGCAGGCCGCCCCCGCTGCTGCCGCCGCTTCGTCGGGCCCCGAGTCGCGCCGTGAGAACGCCGCGGCCACCTGGGTCGACGCCCGTGGCCCTGCGCATTCACCGGCCAAGAACTCGCAAGCCACGATGTTCGGCTTCGCAGCGCCGCGTGCGGGAGGCGTCAGTGGACCTACGGAGGCCCCGGTGGCAGCTCCTCCTGCGGCTGCGTCCCCCTCTCCAGTCGTTGCGGCGTCCGTCGCCTCGTCCCCTGTCGCTCTCGCCGGCGGCATGGGCGCGCTCGCCGGGGTCTCCGGCGCCACGATGATCGACCCCGCTCCCGCGCGCGGCGTCGCCAGCCACAAGCAGACGATGATCGGCTTCACCTCGCCGATCGGCGCCGCGCAGGCCGCCCCCGTTGCAGCCCCCGCGCAGCCGGTGCCGGCATCGCACGCGCCCAGCCCCCAGCTCGCAAGCGCGAAGGGGACGATGATCGGCGTGGCGATCCCGGGCATCGCGCCGGCGCGGGCTGCGGTGCAGACGGCTCAACCCGCGCCGCAGCGCGTCGGAAGCAACACGATGCTCGGCGTGGCCACCCCCGGGATCGCGCCCGTGCATGCGTCGGCGCAGAGAGTCGCAGCCGCAGCCGCAGCCCCCTCCCCTGCCCGCGGCCCGTCCCCTGCGAGAGCCCAGCCCAAGGTGCTGCCGATGCCCGCCCCGCTGGTGGACGACGAGCCCGCCATCGGACCTGCGCCCCGTCTGGCAAAGGCTGGCATCCCGCTGGCGTGGGTCGCCGGCGGCGTGCTCGCGCTCGTCGTCGTGTTCGGAGTCGCGGTCGGGGTGCTCTGGAAGGGGCAGTCGCTCGTGGTCGTCCCGAGGCTCGACGCGCAGGGGCACGAAGAGCTTCACCTGACGTGCGACGGCTGTCCGGACGGGACGACCGTGGACCTCGAGACGGCCCACGCGACGTTCCAGAACAAGGAGGCCGACCTCGCGATGACGACGCCGCTCGCGGTCGGGGACAACCCGCTCAGCATCCGGCTCACGCGCCCGCGGATGGGACGCAACGAGGACGTGAAGGTGGTCGTCCCGATCGCGTTCCGCATCAAGGCGGACCTGGCGTCGCTGAGCGACGTGCACCCGACGGTGGTCGTTCGCGTGGAGGCGGTGGCCGGGAGCGTCGTCAAGATCGATGGCAAGCCGGTCACGCTGGATGCCACGGGCAAAGGGTCGTACGCGGTCGACGTCACGGCGCAGACGAGCGGCTGGTCGGACGACCTTCGGCTCATCGATCAGGCGATCCCCTACTCGATCGTCCCCCCACCTCAAGGGGGGCGCGCGAACGTCGAGCAGGCGGGGAACCTCGCCGTACGCGCGGGCATCGCGACGCTGCACCTCGATGCCCCCGGGCCGACGCGCGTCATCGAGACCTCGAGCTTCAAGATCGCCGGGCGCACGGTGAAGGGGGGGAACGTGACGGTGAACGGGCAAGCCGTCGCGCTCGAGTCGGACGGGGCCTTCTCACGGACCTACGACGCGCCCGCAATAGGCGACACGGTCGTGGAGCTCCGCGCCGCCGGGCCGCAGCTCGCGACCCGAACGGCTCACTTCACCGTGAAGCGGGTGGCGCGACTCGCCGATGAAGCACGCGCGCGTGAGAAAGCGCCGGCGCTCGGCTTCGACGACATGCTCGCCGGCGGTGACGCGGCTCTCGGCAAGGACGTCATCGTCGAAGGGGACGTCGTGCAGGCGAGGACCACGTCGAACCAGACGGTCGCGCTCGTCTACGACAGCCGTGGCTGCGGCAAAGGGCCCACGGGGGCGTGCCTCGTGCGGGTAATCGCCGCGGGGGACGAGCCGCTCGCGCAAGGGGCGCACGTGAGGGTCTTCGGCAAGCTGACGAGCATCCTGGCGCCGGCGGGCGCGCCCGGATCGACGGCGACGACGCCGGTCCCCGTGGTGCAGGCGGACTTCGTAGTCAAAGGCCACTCTGGTGGCCGGTGAAGCGGCAGGCATGGGGCCTCGCTAGCGCGCTCTTCGCCGTCGCCGCGCTCGGTTTGTCGTCTCGCTCGTCGGCGCAACGCGCGACGCAAGGGGGGCCGCTCACGGTGGTCGTGGGGGAGCCCGCGGGCGAAGCATTTACCGAGCGGCTCGACGGTCGCCGGGCCAACGCGTCACGCGCTCTCCTCCCCACGAGCTCGCTGCGCATCCGCTGGACACGGCCCACTCGCCCGACGATTCACCCTCCGGTCATCACACGCGACGGGCGCGTCATCGTCGTCGGAAACCAGGGGGACACCGTAGTCCTGAACCCCGACGGCACCGACCGCGCGCACATGCAGCTCGGCCCCGGCCCGATGAGCAGCCCCGCTGTCCTGACCGACGGGACGCTCGTCGTCGTCAACGGCGCCGGCGATGCGCTCGGCGTGCGCCGCGGGGAGCTCGCGTTCCGCACCGAGGTCGCCGAGCCAAGCGGACCGTCCGAGGGGGAGAGCGGTCGCACCGTGACGATCCGATCGTCCATCAGCAGCTCGCGCCTCCGTGGAGGTTCGCGCACCCAGCGCACCACGGTCGTCGATCACGACCCTGACGCGAGCACGCGCGCGTGGCTTCTCCCCATGGACGACGGCGGCTTTGCCCTCGCGTTCGATCGCTCTCTCGTGCTGCTGGACTCCCAGGGGACGATGCGGGCGCGCGCGCTATCGCCTGCGCCAATCGTCGCCCCTTTGGTCGCGCTCGACCATTCGGTGGCGTTCGTCGGAGAGAACGGCGAGGCGTTCGAGTGGGACCTCTCGTCGTCCCCGGACGCCGTGCGGGCGCGCGGCTCGTTCGGGATGGCCACCCCCGGCCCCGTGGGGGCAGTCGTGGCGACCGATGCACGCCATCTCCTGGCCGTGGTCGACGGCACACGGCTCGTCTCGCTCGACCTTCGAACCGGCGCGACCGAGACACGCGTCTCCGTGCCGCACGGAGGGCTCACCGGCACGTTCGCGCTGGGCTCCGGAACGACGCTCGGCGGCGCCGTATTCCTCGAAGAGGTCACTCTTTCCGGTACGCGCGTCCTGCAGGCTGACCGCGACGGCCAGTCCGTCCCTTTTGGTACGATGCTCTCGTCGCGCGGGTCACTCGCGCTCGGCGACGCGGGGGGCGCCATGTTCCTCCCGCCGACCGACACGAAGCTCTTCACCGATCCGTCGGGGAGGGTCGCCTACGCGACGATCGATGGGCACGTCGGGGTGGCCTCGGCCACCGCGAAGGTGGAGCTCGGGGCGCTGCCGTGTGGGGCTCCCCTCGAGCCGACCCCCAATGCGATCACGCAGCGCCTGCGACCGACCGCCGGCTTCGCAGGGCTCGTCCCGGCAGGGCCAGCCGCGTTCGTCGTGGCGTGTCTCGGGGGCTCGGTGTCGCTCGTCGAGGGGACGACGGAGTAGGCTCTACAGGTCGTCTCCCACCGCCACCACCGCCACGGAGCGTTCGTCTTCCGGGAGCCAGCCGTGGCCGCGTAGAAACGCTCGAACCTTCGCCATCGCCTCGAGCTGCGCCCCATACGAGCCGAACGTCTCGCTGAGGGGGAGGCGCTCCTCCCGCTCCGCGAACACGAGCACCAGGCGCGATACGTCGACGCCGAACGACGCGCCGACGCTCATGGTTCCATCCGGCCTCACGCCAGTTTGCGAGCGGCTCTCGGCGCGTGTGTCGAGCTCGACGTTCACCAAGCGGTCAATCGGCACGGTGAGCGCGCAGCGCGCCCCGAACGTCACCGAGAGCCGTCCGTCGTCCACGGCGAGCACGACCCGGCGCTCGTTCCCGCGTGGCGCGAAGGGGCGTCCGGAGGCGAGCGCCGCGAGGTGTCCCCACGTGGCCGCGAAGGCAGCGAGCAGCGGCCCGGTCGCATCCCCCGGGGCCACGTAGACGAGGTCGCGCGGGGTCTTCTCGCGTGCGGGGTCGGCCGAGGTATCGCGGTAAGGGCGCATCGATCAGGGGCGTGGTCGACCCCAGCGTAGATCGAATCGACGCGGCGCGCGTTTGAGAGGCATGCACCCTCGAGTGTTCATCCGCACCGCCCGCACCGTCCACGCAGCGTCCCTCGTCGGCGTCGCAGCCGCCCTCGCGCTCTCCACCCTCTCGTGCGCCGGGCCCACGGCGACGCTCGCGCCCCAGACCGCGTCGTGGGCCCCCCACACGAGCGCGAAGGAGATCCAGCTCACGGTCCGCGAGAAGCTCGCGGCGCATCGACGGCAGGAGATCGACCGCTTGCGCGCGTACGCGGAGGCGGCGCAGTTCCCGGTCAACACACCCGACGTCAACCAGGCGCACATGTTCAAGGACCCGCAGGGTCGCCTCTGTGCGGTCGCGAACCTGATCCATGCCGACGGCCACGACGACGTCGTCGACGCAGTCGCGAGCGCGAACAACGGGCTGGTGGTCGCGGGTCTCAAGGCTGGGCCGGTCGTCGACTGGATCCGGACGTCGGGGCTTACGCAAGAGGAGGTGGCCCGCATCCAGGCCCCGGCCCCGCTGGTGCGCCGAAAGCGTGCCCCAAAGGCCGACGACCACGACGTCGCAGCGAAGCCCCGCATGAGCGAAGCGCAGATGGTCGCGGCTCTGAGGACTCGGTTCGCGTCCGTCGAGGCCGAGCTCGAGGCGACCACGACGGCGAGCCTCGACACGGCGGTGGAGCGCCTCGTGGCGAACGATTGAGCGGGCGGGTGGCCAAAACGGGTCGACCCACGTATATTGCCCGAAGGAGCTACGCCGAAATGATCACGATCACCGAGAAGGCCGCCGTCAAGGTAAAGGAAATCGCGAGCGCCGAGGCCCTCGAAGGCCAGGGCTTGCGCCTTTGCGTGAAGGGCGGAGGTTGCGCCGGCTTCAGCTACGACCTCTATTTCGAGGACAAGCTCGGCGAGATGGACGAGGAGTTCGAGTCGAACGGCGTGAAGCTCTACGTCGACCCGATGAGCCTCCAGTACCTCGAGGCCACCGAGATCGACTACGTCGAAGGCGCCCACGGAGCCGGGTTCAAGTTCAACAACCCGAACGTCAAGGGCACCTGCGGCTGCGGCTCGTCTTTCTCCGCATAGCTCGGCCCTGGCGCGGCATAGCGCTCGACTTAAAGCCTTCCCTCCGAGGCCGAGCAACGGCCCCCCTGCGTCCAACATCGTAGCTTGAAGGACACGGCGACGGCTTCACGGTGAATCCGCCCGCGCTCCAGCTCGGAGTTGGCCATGGGTTTGGACGTATCGCCCGGAGTTCAGCGGTACCTGAACCACGTGCAGACGATTCCTCGGCTGACGCGCGAGGAGGAGCACGACCTTGCGGTCCAGGTGCGCGATAGCGGCGACGCGGTCGCGCTCGACAAGCTGACGCGGGCGAACCTGCGCTACGTGGTCGCCATCGCGATCAAATACAGGCGCTACCGCGTGCCCATCTCGGAGCTCGTCTCCGAGGGGAGCATCGGTCTGGTCGTCGCGGCGCGCAAATTCGACCCCGATCGAGGCACCCGCTTCGTCACGTATGCGGCCCACTGGATTCGCGCGTTCATGCTCGACCACGTGATCCGTGGCTCGAGCATGGTGGCGAATGGCTCCGGACCCATGCGGTCGAAGATGTTCTTCCGGCTGAGGCGAGAGAAAGCATTGCTCGTGGGCCAAGGGTTCGAGCCGGCCGAGGTGGCCGAGCGACTCGCCGCGAGCTTCGGCACGACGGTCGAAAAGCTCCGGACGATGGAGGAGCGCCTCGAAGCACGCGACGTATCGATCGACGCGCCGGTGTACGAGGACGGCACCGGCACCGTGCTCGACGGGATGGCGTCGACCGACATGTCGCAGGAGGAAGAGCTCTCGCGCGCCGAGCAGGCGTTCCAGCTCTCGGCACGCGTACGAGACGCCGTAAGCGACCTCGACCCTCGAGAGCGATTCATCGTCGAAGCGCGCCTCATGGCCGACGCACCGAGTGAGCTCTCCCTCGCCGAGATCGGTCGCAGGCTCGGAGTCTCGCGAGAGCGCGCCCGTCAGATCGAGGCGCGCGCGAAGCAGAAGATCAAGAAGCTCCTCCAGGCGAGCGAAGCGGACAAGCGCGCGGCGTAGTCGAAACGCGGAGCGGCCGACTCGAGTACACTCGGGACATGGTTCCCCCGCTCGTCCATCGAGAGCCGCGCCCGGTCGTGCGCCACGTGATTCACCCGCTCCAAGCTCTCCTCGAGCAGCGCATCGCCATCATCGACGGCGCGATGGGCACGACGATTCGCTCCTACAACATGAAGGAGGCGGACATCCGCGGGCGCCGCTTTGCCGACGCCAAGAAGGACCTGCTGAACAACGGCGACCTCTTCTCGCTCACGCAGCCGGAGATGATCGGCGACATCCACCGTCGCTTCCTCGAGGCGGGAGCCGACATCATCGAGACGAACACCTTCAGCGCCACGAACATCGGGCAGAGCGAGTTCTTCGTCGACGATCCGCGCGAGCACGGGGGGCGGAAGGACGCCGCGTTCTACGACTCCGTCCTCGCCAGCCCGTTCCTGAACGACCTCGCGTGGGAGATCAACGTCGAGTCGGCGCGCAAATGCCGTGAATGGGCCGATCGCGTGGGCTCCGCCGACGGAAAGCGCCGCTTCGTCGCCGGCGCCATCGGCCCGCTCACGGTGTCGCTCTCGAATTCGCCCGATGCCGACGATGCCGGCTTCCGCGTCGTCACCTTCGACCAGGTGAAATCGTCCTACGCGCGCCAGGTGCGAGCGCTCATCGCGGGGGGCTCCGACGTGCTCCTCGTCGAGACGATCTTCGATTCTCTCAACGCCAAGGCGGCGCTCGTCGCGATCGAGGAGGTGTTCGAGCAGGACGGCGTGACGCTCCCCGTGATGGTGTCTGCAGCGGTCGGACGCGGCGGCGAGACGATGATCTCGGCGCAGACCATCGAGGCGCTGTGGAACTCGGTGCGGCACGTAAAACCCCTCTCGGTCGGCCTCAACTGCTCTCTCGGCCCCGACCTCATGTACCCGTTCTTGGCCGAGCTCTCGGAGAAGTCCGACGCGGCGATCTCCTGCTATCCGAACGCCGGCCTGCCCAACGCGCTCGCGCCGACCGGGTTCGACCTCGAGCCGGCCGATATGGCGCGCTACCTTGCCGAGTTCGCCGACGCCCACCTCGTGAACATCGCGGGGGGGTGTTGCGGCAACACGCCCGAGCACATCGCGGCCATCGCCAAGGCGCTCCTTCACAAGGAGCCACGCGTGGTGCGGACGCTCCATCCTCGCGAGTCGCGCGAGGGCGCACGCCTGGCGCCGGAGCCGCTGCGCCTCTCGGGCTCGCAGCCGTTCACCCAGCAGGCGGGGGTCTACATGATCATCGGCGAGCGTACCAACGTCGCCGGCTCACCCAAGTTTGCGAAGTTGATCAAGGAGGGGAACTACGAGGCTGCCGTCAGCGTCGCGCGCCAGCAGGTCGAGAGCGGCGCGAACGTCATCGACATCTGCATGGACGAAGGGATGATCGACGGCGCCTCTGCGATGACGCGCTTCCTGCTCCTCCTCGCGAGCGAGCCCGAAGTGGCCAAAGTCCCCTTCATGGTCGACTCGTCCAAGTGGCAGGTCCTGGAGGCAGGGCTCAAGTGCCTTCAGGGCAAAGGCATCGTGAACTCCATCTCGCTGAAAGAGGGCGAGGCGGAGTTCCTGGAGAAGGCGCGCACGGTGCAGAGGTACGGCGCCGCCGTCGTCGTCATGGCGTTCGACGAGAAGGGGCAAGCGGCGACCTACGAGGACAAGATTCGCATCTGCGAGCGCGCCTACCGGCTGCTCGTCGACGTCGTCGGATTCGCGCCCGAGGACGTGATCTTCGACCCCAACATCCTCACGGTGGGTACGGGCATCGAGGAGCACAACAACTACGCCTTGGACTTCATCAACGCGACGCGCTGGATCAAGGCGAACCTGCCACACGCCAAGGTCAGCGGCGGCGTCTCGAACATCTCCTTCAGCTTCCGCGGCAACAACGTGGTCCGCGAGGCGATGCACTCGGCGTTCCTCTACCACGCGATCTCCGCCGGGATGGACATGGGGATCGTGAACGCGGGAATGCTCGCGGTCTACGAAGAGATCAAGCCCGAGCTCCGTGATCTGGTGGAGGACGTGCTTCTGAACCGGCGCCCCGACGCGACCGAGCGCCTCGTCGATTTCGGTGAGCGCTTGAAGGCCGAAGCGTCGGGCGTGGTGACGTCGAAAAAAGAAGAAGAGGCGTGGCGCCAGGGGACGGTCGAATCGCGCCTCTCGCACGCCCTCGTGAAGGGCATCGACGCCTTCATCGACGCGGACACCGAGGAAGCGCGCGCCAAGCTGGGGCGCCCGCTCGCCGTGATCGAAGGCCCCTTGATGGACGGGATGAGCGTCGTCGGAGACCTCTTCGGCGCGGGCAAGATGTTTCTCCCGCAAGTCGTGAAGTCAGCGCGCGTGATGAAGAAGGCGGTCGCGTACCTGACCCCGTTCATGGAGAAGGAGAAAGCGGAGAGCGCGGCCAAGGGGGAGGTCGTCCGAACGCAGGGGAAGATCGTGCTCGCCACGGTGAAGGGGGACGTCCACGACATCGGGAAGAACATCGTCGGCGTCGTCCTCAGCTGCAACAACTACGAGGTCATCGACCTCGGGGTGATGGTCACGTGCGAGAAGATCCTCGAGCGGGCGAAGCTCGAGAAGGCCGACCTCATTGGCCTGAGCGGGCTCATCACGCCATCGCTCGACGAGATGGCGCACGTGGCGCGCGAGATGGAGCGCCAGGGCTTCAAGCTGCCGCTGCTCATCGGCGGCGCGACGACGAGCCGCGCGCACACAGCGGTCAAGATCGCCCCCTTCTACAGCGAGCCCGTGGTGCACGTGCTCGACGCGAGCCGCGCCGTCCCCGTCACGACGAGCCTGCTCAGCGATCAGAACCGCGCGGCCTTCGTGGAGCAGCATCGCGTCGAGTACGAGAGGCTCCGCCGGATGCACGCGGCTCCCAAGCAGAAGCTCATGACGCTCGTGGCGGCCCGCCAGAACCGGACCCCGATCACCTGGCGCGCCGGGGATCTCGCGCGGCCGCGCGTGACGGGCATCCAGGTGCTGCCAGACGTGCCCTTGGCCACGCTCCGCGCCTACATCGACTGGACGCCGTTCTTCCACACCTGGGAGCTCAAGGGGGTCTATCCACGCATCTTCGAGCACGAAAAGTACGGCGAGGAAGCGCGCAAGATCTTCGCCGATGCCAATGTGCTGCTCGACGAGATCGTGGCGAAGAAGCTCTTGACCGCTCGCGGCGTCTACGGCCTCTTTCCCGCCAACACGGTGGGCGACGACGTGGAGCTTTACGAGACCGAGTCGGGCAAGACTCCGCTCGCGACGTTTCACTTTCTCAGGCAGCAAGGTCCGAAGAAGAGCGACGAGGGGGCCATGGAGGGCCCGAACTATGCGCTCTCCGACTTCATCGCCCCGACCGAGACCGGCCTGCGCGATTCGCTCGGTGCCTTCGCCGTCACGACCGGCATCGGGCTCCAGGACCTGTGCGACTCCTTTCGCGCGAAACACGACGATTACAACGCGATCATGGCCGAAGCCATCGCCGACCGGCTCGCCGAAGCGTTTGCCGAGTACCTCCACAAGCGCGCCCGCGACGACTGGGGTTTCGGGGCTACGGAAGACCTTTCGGTCGAACAGCTACTCGCGGAGAAGTATCGCGGCATCCGCCCTGCCGCCGGCTACCCCGCGTGCCCGGATCACACCGAGAAGAAGACCGTGTGGAGCCTGCTCGACGTGGAGCAGAACACCGGCATGCGCCTCACGGAATCGTTCGCGATGTGGCCCGGTTCGAGCGTCAGCGGGCTCTACTTCGCGCACCCCGAGTCGCGCTACTTCACGCTCGGGAAGATCGATCGCGACCAGGTCGAGTCGTATGCCGAGCGGAAGGGGATGACGATTCAGGAGGTCGAACGCTGGCTCGGACCGAACCTCGGCTACGACCCGCCGAGCTGATCACGTGTCGGCGCGCGTCGGAACCAGACGATGCGCCACGAGGAACGTCTGCATCTCCGGCCAGCTCACGCCGAGGAACGCGAACTCGCTCCCCGAGACCGGCTGAACCCGGATGACCCGCTCCTGGACGGTGTTGTACTCGCGCAGGCCTCCGTCCAGCTCGGCAAAGGCGCGGAGAATCTCCGCAACTCGCATCATGTTCGCGTTCAACGTGGCGCGAAGCGGCAGCCAGCTCTTCTCCAGAAGCGCTCTCGCGTCGCCCGGTTTGCCCCGACGGAGCGCGATGACCGCTTCTCCGAGGCAGAGCGCCGAAGCGGCGTACACGCGCTCGTCGTTGGACGCACTGAGGCGAGCCCGCGCATCGTCGGCCCACCGCTGCGCCGTATCGAGGTCCCCCTTCAGACCGTAGACGAGCACGAGGTCCTGCGCGGCTCGCAGCCGGAGGCCGGACGACCGCGGTCCGAGCGCCACTCCTCTCGCCCTCTCGATCCCGGAGAGCGTGATGATGGCGTCGTCGAGCTCCCCGGCCCAGATCTGCGTCGTAGCCAGATTGTAGGAAGCCACCGCCGCGTACGCAGGCTGCTTTGACTGCGCGACGGACGCACGGAAGAGCGCGGTCGCCTCCGAAAAGCGCCGCTCCGCCAGAGCGAGCAGACCGGGCTCTTGCGAAAGATTGAAGGTGGCCACCACCCTGTGCCTCCGAATGAAGACCACGAAGAAAAGGCCCAAGAAGACCATCGGCACGAGAGTCGTCAGAACGGACGACCAGGTCGGCCCGGAATCGTCTGGGGGTGGCCCCTGGACGACATGCACGTGTGTCGGCGTCGCGCCCGGTCCCGGCTGCAGGATCTGCCAGATGGCGAAGAACATGACGATGAGCACGGCCCACAGAACCAGTGTGCGGAGCCCTCGCGCCCTGGCAGGAACGTGGGGCGGGTCGGGCTCCGGGAGAAACGGCCGACTCTCTTGCGCGTCGCTCATGACTTTCCTGGCTCGAGGTTCTGCGACGGCCGGGCACCGCCACGCGGTTCGAGAGGCTGGCCGCGCGGCGTCTGGTAGGGGACGCCGAGGATGCGCTGGATGGCGACGTGCGTCTTTTTGCCGAAGTACGCGTTCATGAAGCCCCACGCCTGCCCCGGGTCGAAGTACGGGTTCTTTAGCTTCCCTAGCTTCACAAGCATGAGGACCTGCTCCGCCACGCTCACCGGGCAGCCTGCCAGGCGGAAGACGTCTTCCTTTCGCGACTTCCACATCGCGACATTCGTCGTGGCGATCTTCGCGAAGATGTCGATGTCCGTCGCGCTGTGCGGATCCTTCTTCGAGCGGTCGACGTAGAGGCTCTCGATCGACACGTCGCGCCCGTTTACCTTCCCCTTGTACGTCGCGCAGTCGCCGATGAGCACGACCCGCTCGCCGGGTGCGGCATCGACGGGGCCTTCGTAGGCGCCGAACACGAGGTGCGTCTTCGGCATCTTGGCATCGGTGCTCGAGTCGTAGAGGCGCATGATCTCGATGGCCTCTTCCATCGCCCCTGGGCAGCCGCCCCAGCAGTAGTCGGTCGTGTCGCTCGGCGGCGGGCCCGAGTGCGCCACGATGTTCGTCCCCTTGAAGTACTCCTCGACGCGAATGAGCCCGACGCGGAAGCCGTGCGCGCGTTTCTGGGCCTCGGCGAGCGTGAGGTCTCCGACGATGTTGATCGACGCGAGGTCCACCGGGCCGAAACCCCGTTCATAGGCGAGCCGGATGTGCGCCACGCTCAGCGGGTCGATGCCGATGATGTGGCAGCAGACAGCGTCGAAGGCGACCTGGTTGTCCCCCATGGCCACGAGCTTGAGATCGAACGGCACGGGCGTGAGCATGCGCCCCTCGCCCGCGATGATGCCGTCGATGGCGATGAACTGGGGCTGCACGATGTACTGAAGGTCGGCGACCTTCTCGTCGAGCTTGTGATCGTGGTCGATGAGGCGATGCCGATCGTCCTGGATGCCGATGTAGTTCTTCATGCTGAACGTGACCGTCGTCCAGGGATGGGCCTTGAACTTGGGGCAGTTGACGAAGAAGTCGGCCTTCGCGACCGGCTCGGGGGTGAAGAGCGAATCGCGCAGACGCGCCGGATGGTAGAGCGGGACCTCGACCTGCTTCACCTCGTCGAAGCGATAGAGCTTGAGCCCCGGGACACGGCGCGCGAGGGCGTCGTAGCCCGCCTCAGCAAACGTGAAGCGCGTGGGCATCGTGATCCCGGAGCGTTCGCCGATGGCGATCTCCTCGAGGTCCGGGCGCGCCCGCTCCTGCAGCGCACGGACGACCCCCTCCATGAACTCTACCCGCGTGTACGCATGCGGGAATCGAGCCCCCGACGCGACGACGTTGGGCTTCACGAGCGTGCGACCGAAGGGGCGCAGCTTCAGGTGATCGAGCCCGTCCCTGATGAGCCCTTGAATGACCTTCGCGTCGTACGCGGCGCAATGCCGGAGAATCACGGTGGGGCGCTTCATGCGGCGATCGTAACGCGCGGACGGAGACGCGTCGATCCTCCCCGCACGCGCGTCTTCGTGCGACTACGCTCGAGCGATGGCGGCCACACGGACCCTCTTGCGCAACGGGCAGGCGTTCAGGGTAGCCATGGACGCGAGCGCGTCGTTCCTCGATGTCGTGCGGGGGCCGCTCGGCATTCACTCGGCCGCGCGCGGTTGCGGCAACGGCCTCTGTGGCTCGTGCCGCGTGCTCGTCGAAGGGGAGCCGTGCAACTCCTGCTCGATCACGCTGGGCGATGTGCCCGACGGAGCCCGGATCGAGGGATACGAAGATGTCCAGAACGACCCCGCAGCCGTCGCCGCAGTCGATGCGTTCACGGCGGAGCGCCCCACGCGATGCACCCTCTGCGTCCCCTCGATAGGCGTCACGGCGGCCGCCCTCGCACGGCACCATCGGAGCGGAGACCCGGACGCGATCGCCGCCGCCCTCGAGACAGCGGCTTGCATGTGCACCGGTAGAGGTTCCCTTCGGAGGGCGCTCCTCGCGGCCGGCGCGCTCGCTCGAAAGCCATGACACGCCCCAATCGTTCGCTTATGAGCGTCCCCTCATGCCGCTCTGGGTCGCAGTCGTTCTCGGGATCGTCGAAGGGCTGACGGAGTTCTTGCCCGTGTCCTCGACGGGGCACCTCGTCCTCGCAGAGCGTCTCCTCAGCGGCGGGGGCGGTACGGAAGGGGGTGCATCGTTCGACATCGTGATCCAGCTTGGCGCCGTGATGGCGGTGCTGCTCCACTACCGCGGCCTCCTTCTCGAGCGTCTGTCGGGCGCGTTGCGACGAGACCCGGTCGCGCTTCGCCTCTTTCAAGCGCTCTTCATCGCATTCATGCCGGTCGCGGTCATCGGGCTACTGGTCAGGCGGACGATCAAGGAGCACCTTTTCGGCCTCACGCCTGTCGCCGTCGCCCTCATCGGAGGCGGCGTGGTCATGGTCGTCGTCGAGCGCTGGCTCCGCTCGCATCCCGAGCGCCCCATGCTGGAAGGTCTGGAGCATGTCACCCCCAAGCGCGCGCTCCTGATCGGCCTTGGCCAGTGCGCCGCGCTGTGGCCCGGTACGTCGCGATCCATGTCGACGATCGTCACGGGGCAGCTCACGGGGCTGTCCACGGCAACGTCCGCGGAGTTCTCGTTCTTGCTGGCCATCCCCGCGCTTGGCGCTGCGACGGTGTTCGAGGGCTGGAAGGCTCGGCATGAGCTCCTCGCCGGGGGGGGCGGACCGGCGCTCGTGGTCGGTCTCGTCGTATCGTTCTTCGTCGCCTGGGGCGCGCTCGCGTCGTTCCTCTCGTACGTGAAGCGACGTGGAATGGAGCCGTTCGGCTACTACCGCGTCGTCCTCGGAGCGGCCATTCTGGTTTTCCTGCGCTGAGGGATTCGCGTGGCGTAGACCTTCTGCGCGTGTGGCGCGTCCTATGGCCCATGCACTTGCGAAACCTGCGCACCGTTCTCCCGTTCGTCATCCTGCTTACCGGCACCGGCTGCGGCTCCGCGGCGTCGAGCTACGTCCACGCGGGCGACACCACGCTCGGCCGCGTCGTCGTGTACCGCAACGGCATCGCGTACTTCGAGCGCACCGCCGACGTCCAGGGCGATCATCTGACGCTCAAGGTCCCAGCCGAGCGCGTCGACGACTTCCTCAAGTCGCTCACGGTCGTCGATGCCAGGACAGGTCGACCCGCCCCCATCCGCTATCCGACGAAAATGCCGACATCCGACACGGGACTGCTCGACATGAACATCGGGCTCGAGGCAGGGACGTCGCACCAGCTGAAGCTCTCCTACGTGACCGAGGCGCCGTCGTGGAAGCCGAGCTACCGGGTCGTCGTCGGGCCGAAGGGGAAGGTCGAGCTCGAAGCCTGGGCCATCGTCGACAACACGAGCGGCGAAGACTGGAACAACGTCCGGCTCGGAGTCGGCTCGAGCTCGGCGCTGTCGTTCCGGTTCGACCTTCAATCGGTGCGGCTCGTGGAGCGCGAGACGCTGCAGCAGCACGACCTCTTCGCGTTGGCGCCCCCCACGGGCGGCGCCACGTATGGCACCGAGTCGCTCCAGAAGAAGCTCATCGCGGATCTCGACGACCGGCTGCTGGATGCTGCGAGCGCCACGCCGCCTCCTCCACCGCAAGCGGTGGCAGCCGCACCCGTGGCAGCTGCCCACGCGAACGCCGCGTCACGGCGTAAGTCTGCGAGCGCAGACGGTCGTGGATACGGCGGCGGGCTGTCCGCGATGGGCATGACGGCACCGACGGAAGCCACGCCTCGTTCTGCGCTTCCTTCGGGATCGGACGGGATCGCGCGCATGGCGGAGGCGTTGCGATCCAGTCGAGAGCAGGTCGTCGTCGAGGGCTTTGCGCGAAGCGACGACGGGGACAAGGAAGGGGCAAGCCTCGCCCGCGCGAACAAGCTGCGAGAAGAGCTCGTACGAAGCGGCGTCAGCCCGAGCCAGGTGGTGGCCATCGGGCGCGGCGTGCAGCTCGGACGCAACGGCGGAGCGCGCGTCGTGGAGGCAGCGCGACCGACGGCACCCGCAGGCGCGAAAGCCGACGCGAAGGACTCGGCAAGAGGAGACAGCGGCGGCGACCCGATCGGAACGTCCAACTTCGAATCGGGCAACGTGACCAGCGTCGCCCGCGGCATGAGCGCGATGGTCTCCATCCTGAAGCGCGAGACGGAAGGTGAGGTCGTCTACCTCTACGACCCCGAGAGCGCGCGCGGCGACGGACGCTTCCCCTTCCGGAGCGTGCGACTCAAGAATCCGAGCGACTCGGCCCTCGAGACGGGGCCGGTCACAGTCTTCGGCGACGGTCACTTTATCGGCGAGGGCATGGCCGAACCGATACCAGCCCGCGGCTCGGCGTTCGTCCCGTTCGCGCTCGACCGCCAGATCGTGGTCGATCAGCGCACCGGTGAGACCGACGAGATCGCGCGCATCCTGACGATCCAACGAGGAGTCTTCTCGACCGAGGTCCAGCACAAGCGCAAGACGACGTTCACGATGACCAATCGCCTCGATGAGCGCGCAACCGTGTACGTGCGCCACACCGTTCCCACCGACTACAAGCTCGTCACAGCGCCTCCTGGCGCAGGCGACGAGAAGCTCGGCTCCGCCAACCTGCTCCGGGTCGTCCTCGAACCGCACGGAAAGGTCGACGTCGCGATCGAGGAGGCCACCCCCGTGTTCCGTACGATCGATGTCCGCGCCCCGGAGAGCATCGAGCAGGTGCGCGTGTTCCTCACTCGAGCCGCCGTCGCGGGGCCCGTGAAGCAGCAGGTCGAAGTCCTCCTCAAGCTGAACAAGGAGATGGCCGATATCGATCAGCGCATCGTCACGACGCGCGAGCAAATGGCGGAGTACCGCGCGCGCATGAACGAGCTCCACGATCAGATCTTCACGCTGAAGGCGGTGCGGACCGCGGGGCCCCTCATGCAAAGCTTGGAGGCGAAGATGCAAGAGGTGAGTGACAAGCTATCGAAGGCCACGATCGCCATCGTGGCCTTCGAGGAGAAGCGCATGGTGGCGCGCGTTCATTTCCAGGATGCCGTGGCCGACCTCTCGACAGCTCCCAGCACGGAGGTGGCGGGCGGCGACGCGAAGCGCGATAGCTGAGCTCTACCCGCGCCGAAGACTCGCCGGGCCTGCAACTCTGAGCTAAGGTCGAGCGGGTCCTCGGCGAGTCTGCCGCCTTCGGAGCGTCCCGATCATGAGAGCTCGATTCGCCGTAGCCATCGCGTTTCTCGGTCTCATCGCGTCGCGACCGGCGCTCGCTCAGACAGCCGCGCCCGCAGCGACGCCGCCCGCCCCGCCGCCAGTGCACAAGGCCGACGCGCTCTTCAACGCGGGGCGAAACCTGCTCGAAGCGGGTGAATACGCCGAGGCTTGTCCAAAGTTCCTGGAGGCGAACAACATCGCGCCCGGCCTCGGTGTGACGCTCTACCTCGCCGACTGCTACGAACGACTGGGCAAGACCGCGAGCGCGCTGCAGGTGTTCCGCCAAGCTGCGGCGCTCGCGAGAGCACGCGCCGACAAGCGCGAGTCGATCGCCGCCGGACGCGCGGATGCGCTCCAGGCGCGCGTGCCGAAGCTGGTCGTGAACGTGAGCCCGGAGGCGCAAGCGCAGCATGTCGACGTGACCCAGGACGGTGTGCGCCTCCCTTCCAGCGCGTGGGGCGTGAGCGCCGCAATAGACCCGGGCGATCACGTGGTGGACGTCACAGCGGACGGTAAGGCAGCGCGCCACATCAAGTTTCACCTCGCGGCGACCGCGGACACACACACGGAGACCATCGGCGCGCTCGACGACCCCCCCGTGACACCCGCGGTGGAGGCCGTCGTGGTTCCCCCTCCTGCCGCACCCCCCGCGCCGCCGCCTCGCAGCAATCGCACGTACATCGTCGTAGCTGTCGCCGCGGCCGGCGTCGGAGTCGTGGGGATTGGCGTGGGTACCGGGCTCGGGCTCGTCGCGTCGTCGAAGTTCTCGGACTCCAACAACGGCCCCTGCAACGCGTCGAACCATTGCTCGCCAGCGGGGCTATCGCTTCGATCGGACGCCGAGCAAGCGGGGACGATCTCCACCATCGCCTTCGCCGTGGGCGGCGCGGCCATCGCAGCCGGCGCCGTCGTCTTTCTCGTGCGACCCAAGACGACATCGAGCGCCGCTTCGCTCGCGGTATCCCCCTCAATTGCGCAGGGTGGCGGCGGATTCAACCTGAGCGGAGCGTTCTAGATGACCTCCCCGAGAGCCTCGCGCGTCCCCCTCTTCGCTGTCCTCACGGTCGTCGCCGCTGCGCTCGCTGCGGCGTGCGTGCAGGTCCTCGGGATCACCGACGGGCTGCCGCTCACCGACGCGGGAGACGCTGGCGCCGTCCCGCGCGAAACAGGCGGCCCCGGTCGCGACGCAGAGACGCACGACGGCACGCTGCAGCATGACGCGGCACACGATGCCGGCCGCGACGCGGCGCACGAGGCGACGCTCGATGGTCGCACGGATAGCAGCGACGCCGGTCCGCCGGACGGAGCTTGCACCACCCTGCCCAACTTCTGCAACAATCGCTGCGGTCAGACGGTCGACAACTGCAACCAACCCATCACGTGCGGTGGCTGCGACGGGGGCGCGACCTGCACACAGAACGCGTGTGGCTGTGCACCGGACCCGCAGAGCACGACGTGCGCCGGGCGGACATGTGGCTCCGCGACAAACAACTGCGGACAAACTGTCCCCTGCGGGAGCGGCGGAAGCGCGGCGTGCCCTACGTCAAATGACATCTGCCTCTCGAGCGGCACGTGCTGCACGCCGGATGATGTCACGCCGTGCATCGGGAAGTGCAGCGAACAGATCACCGACAACTGCGGCCAGACGTTCATGTGCACCGCGAGCAACTGCGGCGACGCGGGCGTGTGCCTGTCGACCAACAACTGCTGCACGCCGGACCCGAACTGGTGCGCGAATCGCTGCAGCGGCTCCACGAACAATTGCGGGCAATCGATCGCATGCGGCGGGTGCGACGGCGGCCAGAGCTGCACCGGCGGGTCTTGCGGCTGCGTTCCCGAATCCGTCGCGACCGCGTGCGCAGGGAAGGTCTGTGGGTCGGTCAAGAACAATTGCGGCCAGACGGTATTCTGCGGCGCCGCCGGAACAGCGAACTGCGCCGTGGGGACCGAGATCTGCGAGAACGGCACCTGCTGCACCCCCGATAGCCTCGCGACGACATGCGGCTCGTCCTGCAACACGACCAAGACGAACAACTGCGGCCAGACAGTTATGTGCGGAGTCTGCGCGGCCGGCGTTTGCCAGAACAGCACCTGCTGCGTCGACAACGGGATGGCGTGCAACGGCCTCGCGTGCGGCTCTGCCACGAACAACTGCGGCCAGACGGTTCAGTGCACCAACACATGCACCCCGCCGACGGCGTGTGGCACGGGCGGCGCGACGGCCAACCAGTGCTGCGCCGACAACGGCAAGGCGTGCAGCGGTCTCGCATGCGGCACCGCGACGAACAACTGCGGCGCAACCGTCACGTGCACCAACACCTGCACCCCGGCGACCTCGTGCGGCAAGGGGGGTGCCGGCGCGAACCAGTGCTGCACCGACAACGGGACGGCCTGCGCCGGGCTCGCGTGCGGGTCGGCGACGAACAACTGCGGAGCCACGGTCACCTGCACCAACACCTGCACCCCGGCCGCCGTGTGTGGAAAGGGCGGAGTCGGCCAGAACCAGTGCTGCGTCGACAACGGAATGGCGTGCAACGGGCTCGCGTGCGGCCCGACAACGAACAACTGCGGCGTCACGGTGAATTGCATCGACACGTGCCTACCGGTCACCTCGTGCGGCCAGGGCGGGGCGGGGCCCAACCAGTGCTGCGCCGACAACGGCAAGGCCTGCAACGGTCTCGCGTGCGGGAGCGCAACGAACAACTGCGGCGCCACTGTCACGTGCACGAACAGCTGCTCGGGAACTCAGAGCTGCATTGCGAATGCGTGCTGCACGACGACGACAAACACGTGCGCCGTCAACGGGGACTGCTGCAGCGGCAACTGCGACCCCGTCGCGCTCACCTGCATGTAGAGCGGGTGGACCGGGTGGAGCGGCTGTCACGGCGTGCGTTCGTCAGCACCCCGGTGCGCGGGCAATCCCCTTCTTCAGGCGCACCATCTCCTGGATCTCGCTTGCGATGGCCAGAGTCCTCGCCGACGCCTTGCGCGCGAGATCTCGCGCCTCTTCCGTCACGGCCAGTCTCGCGAGGAGCCGGCGACCCGTGTCGTGGTGGTGCGCTTCGTCTGGCTGGATGACGTCGCGGTAGAGATTCGCCGTCGTGTGGTCCCCGTGCGCTTCGCAGTAGTCGATGAACACGCGATTGTGCACCTGCGCCAGCGCCTCACGCGTGAACTGCCCCGCGGCGACGCGTTCGACCGTCGTCCCGAGCTCCGCCAGAAACCGGAACATCGGGCTCGGCCCCCCTTCGAGCGGATGAATCGCCGTCAGGTCGACGCCGAGCTCGCGGAGACGAACCTCGATGAGCCGGTAGTGCTTGGCCTCGTCGCCACACTGGCGGGCGAGGGCGAGCTTCACGTCCACGTCGTGCTCGCGTGTCATCCAGAGGGCGGCCTCCTCGGAGGCCTCGAGCTCCTTCTTGAGCGCGGTCGCCAGGAGCTCTGGGATGCCGATGTCGGGGCCCGGCTCGCCGGCGGCGGCCGCGTCTCCGAGGACGACGAGCGCGTCGTGGACGGAGCGGTCGAGCTCGGCGAGGAACTGGTCGATGGGCATGCGCGGAATGTCGAGTCGGGTCGCGTAGGGGTCAAGTGCCAACGGGGGCGGTTCGTCGGACAGGGGTGCTGACTCGGTAGAAAAACAATCGCCCACCCTCTTTCGAAGGTGGGCGACCGGTCGTCGTCTCCCGTAAGCCGAGTTCTGTTCCGCGCCGAGGTCACCCGCAGCGCGGCAGCGATCATTCCTCTAGGACGACCGTTACCGGTCGCCTCAAGCAGCCAACCCGCAGGCTCGGGCGAGTCGCCCTTTCGCCGCCGCGACCGAGCACGAATGCTCGGCTGCGACGATGAGACCTTTCGGTCGTGCCTGCCTACGCGGCCTTACTCCCAATGGGGTTTACCGTGCCGTCCCCGTTACCGTGGACGCGGTGGGCTCTTACCCCACCGTTTCACCCTTACCGTCCGCAAGGCCCTTCGACCCGTGAGGACGGCGGTCTCTTTTCTGTGGCACTCTCCTCGGCGTTGCCGCCACCGGGCGTTACCCGGCATCGCACTCTATGGAGCTCGGACTTTCCTCCCGCCCTCGAAGCTTGCGCTCCGCGAGCCGACGATCGCTTGTTCGACGACGACGAGTCGACCGTAGCAGGCTATCCGCCGAGGCTCTACAGAAGCCCGAGCCGCTCGAGCGCGACCGAAACCTCGCACGCCGGCAGCCCGACGACGTTCGAGTACGAGCCGTCGATGCGCGACACGAGCGCGCCGCCCATCCCCTGTGCGGCGTACCCGCCGGCCTTGTCGAGCCCTTCACCCGTGTCGACATACGCGACCGCGCGCGCTTTCGTGATGGCGCGGAACGTGACCTTGGTCCGGACCGTTTCTTCGTGGAGGAACGTCTCGTCACGCACGCTCGCGACCGCGAACCTCGTGTGCACCTCGTGCGTGGCTCCCGCGAGTCGCACTATCATCCGGACCGCCTCGTGGCTGCTCGCGGGCTTGCCGAGAATCGCCTCCCCTTCGGGCCCATCGCTGGCGATCACGGACGTGTCGGCCACGAGGATCGCCGAGGCGCGCGCTCGCAGGTCGGCCGGGAGCGCCGATCGGGCGGCGGTGAGCTTCGCGCGAACGACGCGAGCGAGATATGCGTCCGCGGTCTCGCCCACAACGACGTCCTCGTTGATGGCCGCTGCAAAGACGACATGAGGGATCCCCAGGCTCGCGAGGATCTCGCGCCTTCGCGGTGACGCGCTTCCGAGTACGAGAGGATGCGCTTCGTCGAGACGGCCCAACTCGCGCCCGATCTGCATCAAGGCCGCGCAGGTCCGCCGAGACCGCCTGCGTTGCCCGCGGCGGCACCCGCGCCCACGCCCGCGCCCGCGCCCACGCCCGCGACCGAGCCCTCGAGCACGGAGCCGTCGTCGCAGAACGCCGTCACGCCGCCGCTCCCTGCCGAGAGCGCGCGTACCGTGGCGTCAGGGATCCCCGCTCCCACCGTCGCGCCCGCCCGTGCCCATCCGGTCGCGAATCTGCGAAGCACGCGCCGCCCCTCGCCCCCGCAGTAGAGCGTGCCATCGAGCCCGCGTGTAACCGCGGTGAGGGCGCGCGTGGTCTGCACCGCCTCGAGCTGCGCCTCGAGCGAAGGCGTGACCCGAAACACGAAACCGCCGCCACCGACCGCGATCGCCGCGCCGTCGCCTGTGGCCACCATCGCGAGGAACGTCGTGTCGCAAACCTTGTGCGTCCTGAGCTCGCCGTCGCGCAAGGCGACGAGCGTCCCTCGGTCACCGGCGGCAAGGACTTCCTGATCGACACGCGTGACGGCCCGCATGGGGGGAGCGTTCGGCGAGCTCACGCAGCCGAGCTGAAGGATGCCACCGGGCCTCAGCGTCAAGGTCGCGACCGCGCCGATCGGCCCTGTGTGCGTGAGCTGCTCTCCCACGAGGACGGCCCCGAACGCATCGGTGTGGACGCCGTGGAACACGAGGCCGGGCACGTTGAACGTGAACGGGAAGTAGGTGCCGTCCGGGCCGCGCAGATGCACGGTCGAAGAGGCTCCCGCGACGAGGATGTGGTTGCCGAACCACGCGACCGCTTCGATGCTCGCGGGCGCGACGAATCGCGGCAAATCGATGCGGCTCCACCCGCGTCGCGTCCAGAGCCCAAGCCCGTCGACGCTTATGCCGACAGCGCCACGCACGTCGGGCGAAAGCGCGATCGTACGGAGTGGTCGCGGCCAGGCCGGCGGGAACGTCATGTGCCACTGCATCGGCACGGCGGACATGGGAGAAGGCGTAAGCCGTGGCGCAGGACCGGACGCGGCGATGCCTTGCGAGCTCGGGCCAAGACCGCCTCGCGTCGGGCGCGGCTGCTCGGTGACGTGAAGCGGTGGCGGCGGCTCCGAGAGCCCGTCGGCGTCCGCAAGGAGAGTCATCCCGTCGCCCGAAACCGCGGCCCCGGGCGTCACCAGCGAGACGCGATCGGGAGGCGGCAGCGCAGGACGCTCGCTGAGGCGCAGCGTCTGTCCTGTGGGGAGGCGCGACAGGACGTCCTCCACCGCGTCGTGAAACAGCGTCACCGTCGCGTAGCGCGC
>Ga0302279_10001381_pt1 | contig 34385 bp, 31 predicted proteins | sample III_Bog_N3_3_FD_194541 | JGI IMG/M metagenome (GOLD analysis project Ga0302279, IMG submission 194541) | Peat permafrost microbial communities from Stordalen Mire near Abisko, Sweden - III_Bog_N3_3 | ecosystem: Environmental > Terrestrial > Soil > Wetlands > Peat | place: Sweden: Abisko...
AAGGCCTCCAGGCGCTCCTGCTCCTGGCGGGTGATCGATACATGCTGTGGAGGACGGCCGCGACCCATTCCATAAGAATGCCAGGGTTTGCTTTTTATTGATCGTATTTCAGGGATGTTGCACTAGCTCTTTTCAGGGCAGACAGTGTTGCGTAATACCCCGATCCCTTCCACTTCAACCTCGCAGACGTCGCCGGGCCCCATGAACACCGGCGGGGTGCGGGTGAACCCCACGCCCGAGGGGGTTCCGGTGACAATGATGTCCCCGGGATCGAGGGTCATCACCTCGCTGAGCAGGACCACCAGGGCGGCCACGTCGAACACCAGCCGCTCCGTGCTGGCGTCCTGCATGACCCGGCCGTTGAGGCGGGTCTGGAGCCGCAGCCCCTTCGCCCCGGCGGGCAGCTCCTCCGGCGTCACCAGGACCGGGCCGAACGCGCCGGTGCCGTCGAAATTCTTGCCCATGGTCCACTGCTTGGTCCGGAACTGGTAGTCCCGGATGGAGGCGTCGTTGAATATGGAGTAGCCGGCGATGTGGTCCAGGGCCGCCTCCCTGGGGATGCGCCGTCCGGTCCGGCCGATCACCGCCACCAGTTCGCCTTCGTAGTCCAGTTGGCCCGAGACTTCGGGCAGCAGCATGGGCGCCCCGTGGCCGATGAGGCTCGACCCGAACCGGGCGAACACTTCGGGATGGACCGGCAGGCCCAGGCCGGTTTCCGCCCCGTGGTCAGCGTAGTTCAGGCCGATGCAGAGGATCTTGCCGGGCGCCGCCAGGGGCGGCAGCAGCTCCACCTGGGCCAGGTCCAGTTCCGGGCCGGCCAGCAGCCCCCGCCCCGCGGCGGCGAGATCGACCCCGGCCCGGATCAGCTCCGCCAGGGTGCCTGGATATTCCGGATCGCCTTCCAGCCGGGCGTGGAAAGCCCCCCCGTCACTGGCCGCCAGGCCCAACCGGCCATCCCGTCGAATCGTCGCGAAGCGCATGGATCCCCCTGGATCCATGGTCGCACGGACGTTCAGGAAAGCAGCGCGGCGGGTGGGTCACGCTGGAGGTCCACCCTGCGGGCATTGCTTTCGGGGAACGGGTATTCCATGTGGTTCGCGGTGGCCCGGGCAATGGCTTCGCCGCAGAAGCGCTGGACCACCGACAGCGCCAGATCGATGCCCGCGGCGATCCCGGCCGAGGTCATGATCTTCCCTTGGTCCACCACGTGGGAGGTCCGGTCCACCACCACGTCTGGAAATAGTTCGGCCAGCAGATCCAGGGATCGCCAGTGGGTGGTGGCCCGCAGGCCCCCAAGCAGCCCGGCCTTGCCGAGGATGAGCGCCCCCGTGCACACCGAGGCCACCAGCCCGGCTCCGGCGGCCTGGTCCCGCACGAAATCGAGCAGCACCGAATCCAGCATCGCGGTGCGGGAGCCCATGCCGCCCGGCACCACCAGGATATCCAGCGCCGGGCAGTCGGCGAAGCTGTGCATGGGCAGCACCCGCATGCCACCCGAGGTGGTGACGGGATCCAGGGTCGCGGCCACCAGCAGCACCTCGAACGGCGAGGCCGTTTGGCGACGCTGGGCCTCGTCCAGGCGGGCCACCGAGAACACCTCGAAGGGACCACAGAAATCCAGCACTTCGATGTCTTCAAACAAAAGAATGCCCACCCGCCTGCGGTTCATGGCCGACCTCCCCGGTGATCAGGGCGAGTCTACCAGTACGCCTCACCGGGCCATCCGGTCTAGACTGGGCCCATGTGCCTGATTCTCATCGCCTGGCGGGTCCATCCGAACTACCCGCTGGTGGTCGCCGCCAACCGGGACGAGTTCTACCAGCGGCCCAGCGCCGCGGCCGCCCGCTGGTCCGAGGACCCCCGGGTGCTGGCGGGCCGCGACCTGGAAGCGGGCGGAACCTGGCTGGGGGTGCGCGACGAGGGGCGCTTCGCCGCGGTCACCAACGTCCGGGAACCGGCCATGGCCAAGGGGGTCCGTTCCCGGGGCCACCTGACCCGCGACTTCCTCCTGGGCGACCGGACTCCGGGCGGTTTCGCGAAGGACGCGGAAGGCGGTCTCTATTCGGGCTTCAACCTGCTGCTGGCGGATCAGGCGGAGCTCTGGTATCTGAGCAATCGGGATGGTGATCCGCGGCCACAGGGCCCTGGCCTCTATGGCCTGTCCAACCGCCTGCTCGACACGCCTTGGCCCAAGCTGGTCAGCGCCAAGGCCCGGTTCGCCGAGGCTTTGGCCAGCCTCCCCGGCAAGGATGCCATGTTCAACATCCTGGCCGACCCGGAGACCGCCCCCGATCAGACCCTTCCGTCTACCGGCGTGGCCTTGGAATGGGAGCGGCTGCTTTCGGCTATTTTCGTCCAGTCCGACCGTTATGGCACCCGCGCCTCGACGGTGCTGACCCGCGACCGCCATGGGGCGATCCAATGGGAGGAACGCCGGTTCGGACCGGGCGGCCAACCGATGGAGTGACTACAATTCAGTGAACCCACCATGGGAGGCCTCGCATGCCCCAGCGCCAGGAGCCGGCGACCGGCTCGAAACGCCCCTTCTTCACCCCTGCCCTGTTCCAGTTCCTCAGCGAGCTCAAGGTCAACAACGACCGGGAGTGGTTCCAGGCCAACAAGGCCCGGTTCGAGGCCGAAGTGAAAGGGCCGATGCTGGCCTTCGTCACCGCCTTCGCCGAGCCGCTGGAACGGATCAACAAGCACTATGTGGCCGATCCCAGGCCGGTGGGCGGCTCCATGTTCCGGATCAACCGGGACACCCGCTTCGCCCACGACAAGAGCCCCTACAAGACCAACGTCGGCGCCCAGTTCCGGCACCGGGACTGCACCAAGGACGTCCACTCCCCGGGCTTCTACCTCCACCTCGAACCCGGCGGCTGCTTCGCCACCACCGGCCTCTGGCACCCCGATCCCGAGCCCCTGCACAAGGTCCGGGAGCGGATCGTGGCCAAGACCCGGGCCTGGAAGGCCCTCCAGGACGGCGGGATCGAAGTGCTGGGCGACGCCCTGAAGCGCGTCCCCCAGGGCTTCGACCCCGGGCATCCGTTCGCCGGGGACCTCAAGCTCAAGGATTTCTACACCCACCTGCCGCTGACCGAACAGGAGGTGTGCGGACCGGATTTCCTGGAGCGGTTCACCGAGGCCTGCCGGCAAGGCGCGCCCCTGGCCGCCTTCCTGACCAAGGCCCTGGATCTGCCCTGGTAGCGGCAGCCGCCGCTCAGGCCATCCGCTGGATCAGGGCGGACCGGTGCTGGACCGTGCGGGCGTAGCGCACGGCGGGCTTGCCGAACAGCAGGACGTAGCCGAACACGTGGTCGGCGGGGATGCCGAGGGTCTGCAAGGACTCGGGCACCAGCTTCTGGATCGCCCAGGTGGCCAGCCCATCCCAGAGGGTGCCCACACCGTGGGCCTGGGCCAGCAGATCGAAGGTGGTCAGGGCGATCAGGCAATCGGGCATGGGCGTCACCACCTCGGCCGGGGCGGAGGCGATGAGGAGGTGGGGGGCGCCCCGAAACAGGACGTCCACCCCCTCCTCCTCCCAGAGCCGGGCGATCTCGCCGAACCGGCTCATGGCCTCGGGCAGGGCGCCGTCCCGCACCAGCTTGCGGATGCCGGCCACCACTTCGGTCCGGAGCCGGGCCAGCTTGGCCCGGTCATCGACCACGGTGAAGCGGACCTGGCGGTCATTGCGCCCGGTGGGCGCCTGCCAGGCGGTCTCCAGCAGCAGCTGGATCAGGGCCGGATCCAGATTCTCCTCCTGGTAGTGCCGCACCGACCGGCGGCCCTTGATCAGGGTCTCCAGTTGCGAGGGATCCGGCCCGCAGCCGGCCAGGGGCACGCTATCCTCCGGTCGGAGCCCGAGGATGGAGATCGCCCCGCTCGGGCAGACGGCGAAGCAGTGCTGGTACTGGTAGCAGGAAGCCTCCCGCTCGGAGGCGAGGCTCGGATGGCCGTCGGTCAGTTCCAGGATGTGCGCCGGACAGTCGGCGATGCACCGACCGCAGCCGGAACACTTCTCCTTGGCCACTTCGAATTGGATTTCCATGGTGGTTCTCCTTGGGGGGTGGGGTCGATGGCAATCCTGGGCCGGTAGGCAACGGAATATCCCGCAGGGATCCGTGCCAGAGGCAAGCAGCCATGAACTAGCTCTGCTCCAGCACCTGGGCCGCGGCGAAGATCTCCCCGGCGAGCTGCTGGGCAGGCTCCTCGCCCAAGGCTCCCGAATAGACGGTGTGGGTGCGCTGCCAGGCCTCCTGGAGGGCCGGCTGCAGTCCGCTGCCGACAGCCGTGGGATGGATGAGGATGGACTTGCCCTGGGCCTCCCGGCGCAGCAGACCCTTGGCTTCCAGTTTCTCCACCAGCCGGGTGACGGTGCTGGGACTCAGCCGCATCACCTGGGCCACCTCCGAGGGCTGGATCCCGGGCTGGCGGTTGACGGTCATGAGCACGAAGGCCAGGCTGGGCGCGAGGCCCGTGGGGGCGAACGCCTCCTCGCTGATCCGGGTGAGGTTGCGCGCCAGGGCGTTGGCCGCATAGAACAGGCAGCGGCAATAGGGGTTGGGGTCCGTGCAATCCTTGGCCATGAATATAGTGTAACGCAGTCACTTGCTTGCACAACCAAGCAGATGCCAGACGGCCCCTAAGGGACCAGGGTGAGGGTATGGACCGGCGGCCCCGGCAGGAACGGCACCGGCCGCCCGGCCACCCAATCCCGGTGGCCATCCCCGTAGTTGGGCGAGAGGGGGTGGCCGCTCTGGCCGCAGGGCATCATGAAAAGACCTTCGTCCTCATGGCCCGGAGCCACCACGAACCGTTCCGAGGCGCCGAATTCCCGGTCCTGCACCCGGGGCATGTCACTGTCGCCGGGGATCGGCAGGGTGGGCATGTCCAGCCACCGGAACAGCCATGGCACCGCCCGGGACAGGGGGTGCTGGACCCTGGGCGAATTGAGCTGGCCCCAGGTATGCCGGGCCAGGGGCGTCCGGTCCAGGGTCAACCGGTGGATGGTCTCGTCCGCCGCCCAGAGCAGGAGCTGGTCCCAGGTCTTGAACCTGGGGTCCAGCAGGTGCGGCGGCCGCCCGGTCACCAGCGCCCAGACCGGGCCTTCGCTCTGCCCGCACCAGCCCACTTCGAACCGCGGCTCGCCGTTGAGCCGGAAGGCCCGGGCGAAGGGCGCCATGACCGCCTCCCGGACCATGAGCCGGAACCCGCGCACCATCCGGTAGCCGGCCGAATCCACGCTGGCCCGCCCGCCCCAGTCGGCCGCCAGCCGGCGCAGTTCGGCCCGGCGCGGATCCTGGGCCAGGGCCTCCGGACTCAGGGTCCGCAACAGCAGCTGCCGCCACCGGGCCAGGAACAACGCTCGGTCGTCCAGCTGCACCGCCAGCATGTCCCGCTCCCCGGGGTGGTCCAGGGCCCGCAGGTCGTCCCGGATCTGGCCGGCCCGGGCGCCCAGGTTGTAGCCACCGTCCCCCAGCCGGGCCAGCCAGGCGCCATCCACCACCCTGGCGTTGGCGGTCCAGATCTGGCCCCCGGGGGGATCGACGATCCGCGGAACCTCGGACGGATCCAGCCAGCCCTGCCACCGGCAGCCGCCATCGGCCCAGGACACCGGGATCCGGCCGTCGAAGCCCACCCGGCGGGGGATCCGGCCGATGATGGTCCAACCGATGTGACCCCCGGCGTCGGCGCAGACGAAATTCTGGGCCGGGATCCCGGAGCGGTTGGCCAGGTCCAGGGCCTCGCCCAGGGAACCGGCGGTCTCCAGGCCCTGGGAGTGGAAATTCACCGCCTCCGGATCATGGGCCACCCAGCGCAGGACCCGGATGGTCTCCCGCAGGTGTTCAAGGGTCCTCAGCCCGCCCGGGGTCCGGTAGCGGTCCGGATCCCCCGCCGGCTGATCCAGGATCACCAGATCCCGAAAATCACCGTAGCTGTTGGTGAAGCCCCAGGCCACCCGGCCGTTGCTGCCCACCGCCATGGCGCCGGCGCCAGGCAGGGTGAGCCCGGTGACCCGATGCTCCCCCCTTCCTGCCTTTGGCCAGACCAGCGAGGCCCGGTACCAGGTGTTGGGCACGGTGATGGCCAGGTGCATGTCGTTGGCCAGCAGGGCCCGGCCATCCGCGGTCCGGCTCCCGGCCAGGGCCCAGTTGTTGCTGCCCAGGACGGCCGGTTCCGGAACCGGCGGCCCGGCGGTGGCGGACAGGTTGCGCCGGCGCAGGTCGAACACCTCGGGTCCGGGAATGGGCGGCTGGACCCTGGGCCGTCCAGTCAGCGGCGCGTCCCACTCGGTCCCCTCCGGGACCAGGAACGCCAGCAGCGGGGCCGGCAGGACATCGTGCATGTAGCCGAGCCGGGACGAGCGGAAACCGGGATCCTCCTGGAGCTGGATGAACATCGCCAGCAGGCAGAGCACCGAATCCTCCGGGCGCCAGGGCACCGGTTTCGACAGCAGCGCCAGGTATTCGAATGGCCGCGCCCCCAGGGCTCCGAGCCCGGCATTGACGCCGGCCGCGTAGGCCTCCAGGCGGGCCCGCTCGTCCCCGCCGGTCTGGGCGACGATTTGGCGGGCCAGGTCCCGGAACCGGTGGATCCGGTAGTCGCGATCGTACTTCACCATGGCCGGACCCAGCAGCTCGGCCAGTTCCCCGGCGGCCAGCCGGCGCTGGAGATCCATCTGGAAAAACCGGTCCTGGGCATGGACGAAGCCCAGGCCGCGGGCCACATCGACCCGGTTCGCCGCGCGGATCACCGGCGCGCCCCGGACGTCCCGGGCCACGGTGACCGGGGCGGACAGTCCGGGCAGACGGACCGCGCCGTCCCGTTGCGCCAGGCTGGCGGTCAGCTGCCAGCGCAACCAGCCCGCGCCAATGGCCGCCACCAGGACCAGGGCCCCCAATAGCCGGCCGGCGAACCGTCCCATCCGCCCCCGCCGCTTCGACCCAGGGCGCTGCCTGCCATCGGCCATGGCTTTGCCCTCGCGGGTCGGTTCTCCAGGTAGGGATCCCATGCCGGAAGTATGGGCCTTCCCTGCTTCCCCGCGCCCGTTTCCGGATTCAGGCCGGGTTGCCGTCCGCCTTGGGCACCAGCGTGATCATGGGCGAGTTGATCTCCACGTTGACCCCCTCCTCCACATGGAGGTGCTCCACGGTGCCGGCCATGGGCGCGGTGTATTCATTCTGCATCTTCATGGCTTCCAGGATGAGGATGGGTTGCCCCTCCTCCACCAGTTCGCCCTCCTGGACCAGGATCTTCAGGACCTTGCCGGGCATGAGCGCGGACACCAGTCCGCAGGCGCCCTTCTTGCCACGGGCCATGGCCGCGGCCAGGAGGATCTTGTGCGGATCCTGGAGGGTGAAGTCGTAGGCCCCGTCGAACAGGCTGGCCCGGAAGCTGTGCAGGTCCAGGTCCAGGCTGCGGACCCGGTCGATGTTCACCCCCACCGAATGGCCGCCGATGATCACGGAATAGCTGGTGGGTTCCACCCGCACGATATCCACCGGGCATTCCTCGCCGTCCCAGATCATGACGGTCTTGCCGCCTCCGCGGCGGATTTCGAGTTCGTGGGTTTCGTCGGCGATGACAAGGGTGCGCTTCATGGTTCCATCCGAGGTCTGGGCAGGTCTATGGCGGGGGGGCTGGGGTCTACAACCGGCTGAACTTTCCGAACGATTTCCAGGAATCCGTTCCGCTTTCGCAGTCGTCCTGGCGGTTGGGCTGCTGGGCGCGGCGCTCTTCGATCTCCAGTTCGTCGAACAAGGCGGCGGCCACGGCGAACTTCAGGTTGATGCCCAGCTTCTTCTGCATCCACCAGGGATGATCCAGCATGCCGGTGTGCAGTTCGCCCTTGAGGAACGGCTTGTGCTCCAGCAGGGCCTTGTGGAAGGCGACGTTGCTGCGCACCCCGCCCACCCGGTACTCGCTCAGGGCGGCATGCATCCGCTGCAGCGCCTCGGCCCGGGTCGGGCCCCAGGTGGAGAGCTTGGACAACAGCGGGGCGTAGAACGGCGAAAGCTCCCAGCCGGGGAAGATGCCGTTGTCGTCCCGCACCCGGTGGCCGTTGGGGGTGCGCAGGTAGACGATCCGGCCGGAGCTGGGGGCGAAGTCCCGGTCGGGATCTTCGGCATTGATCCGGCACTCCACGGCATGGCCCCACATCGGGATCTCCTCCTGGGCCAGGGGCAGGCGTTCCCCCCTGGCGATCAGGATCTGCCAACGGACCAGGTCCTGGCCGGTGATCCACTCGGTGACGGCGTGGCCGCCCTGGATCCGGCAGGTCATTTCCAGGAAGAAGAAATGGCCCTCGGCGTCCATTAGGAATTCCACGGTGCCGATGCCGACGTAGCCGACTTCCCTTGCGATCGCCACGGCCGCCTCGCCCATGGCCTTGCGCTGGGCCGGGGTGACGAACACCGCCGGGGCCTCGTCGGCCAGTTGCTGGAACCGGCGCTGCACCGAAGCTTCCCGCTCCCACAGGTAGACGTAGTTGCCGTGGCTGTCGCCGGCGATCTGGATATCGATGTGGCGAGGATGGATCAGGGCCTTTTCCAGATAGACCCGCTCGTCCCAGAAGGAGAACAGCGCGTCGCCCTTCACCCTCGGCAGGGCCCGGCGCAGTTCGCCCGGGGACTTCACCAGGCGCATGCCCTTGCCGTCCCGCCCCGCCACCGGCTTGAGCATCAGCGGATAGCCGAGTTTCTTGGCCTCGGTCAGCAGGTCCTCGTCGCCCAGGGTCTCGTGGATGCCCGGCAGCACCGGGCAGCCAACCCGGGTGGCGATCTCCCTGGCGGTAATCTTGGCGTTCATCTGTTCCAGCACTTCGGCCGAGGGCCCGACCCAGGTGAGACCCGCCTCCTGGATCCGGCGCACCGCGTCCGGATCCTCGCTGAGGAAGCCGTAGCCCGGGTGGATCGCGTCGGCCCCGGTTTTCAGGGCGATATCGATCAGCTTGTCCACCCGCAGGTAGCTCTCCCGGGAGGGGGTGGGCCCGATGGGAAAGGAACTCACCGCCAGCCGCACATGCATGGAGCCCCGGTCCGAATCGGAATAGACCGCCACCGTGGGAATCTCCAGCTCACGGCAGGTGCGCATGATCCGGCAGGCGATCTCTCCCCGGTTGGCGATGAGCAGTTTAGTCACGGTCATGGCAATCATCCTCAGCGGTCGACAGGCACCCCATCCCATAAGGGGAAATTGGGGCATCATAGAATGGTGCGACCCTACAGCCTACCAAACCTGATACTCACGTCTACAATCTCTCTCCTTTTCTGCGCCCTGACTTTGGGCTGCGGCCGGAAGGGGGATCCGGTTCCCCGCACCCGCACCGCTCCCGGGGCCTGTTCGGCCCGGTGGATCGGATTCCGGGTGCTGGAAATCCAGCTTCCGACCCGGGACGCCCTGGGCGCCAGTCTGGTGGGCCTGGAGAAGGTCCGGATCTATTACCTGCCTTTGAGTTCCGCTCGGCCGACCAGCGAGGACGTGGCCGGCCGGGGCCAGGTGGTGATGGAGTTGAGCCGCCCGAACCTGCCGGGTCCGGGGGAGATGCTGCGCCTGGATCTGCAGCAGATCGGCCGGCCGCCGGGATGGGTGGTGGCCACCGCCGTGCGGGTGGGGGACGTGGTGGGGGCGCCGAGCGAGATCGTGCCCTGGCTGGATCCGGCCATCGGCGACGGGCGCTGAAACCTTCCCGGAACCGGGATCATGGAATTCACCGCACCGGCACGGCCACCTCGGCGCCCCCCGAGAGCCCGTCCAAGGTCACGCACCGCACCCGGACCGTGGCCAATCCCCGCTGGGTGAAGGGACAGCCCGGGAACCGCTGCTCGTCCGAGAACCCGCCCCTGCCGCGCACCGGGGTCCCCACCGGAGTGCCGTCCGGATCCAGGAAGCTCACCTCGTATTCGAAATCGAAGGCGCTGGAGAGACCCAGGCCGGCCCGATGGTCGGGCACGGTGAACGCCACCAGGTAGGTTTCCCCGATGGCCAGGGGCGCCAGGGGCCGCAGCCGGACCCCCGGCCTGGCCAACTCCGGCTGCGTGGCTGAGGGGATCGTGGCCAGACAGGGCCCGGTGGAGAGGTACAGCACGCTCTCCCCGGACTGGCAGCGGTGCCCGGTGATCCCGCGCGGAGCCAGGAGGGTGCCGTACCCTTCCCCGGGGAAAGCCTCCAGGCCATCCCGGAGCAGCCCCCAGCGGATGGCCGCGCGGCCGGGATCTCCGGCCAAGGTGCGCACCGCTGAGGTGCCCAGGGCATATTCACGAATGGCGTGGTTGCCGGTGTCGGCCACATGGAGACAATTCCCGACCCGCACGATTCCATGGGGATCATTGAAGCAGGGCAGGACCCGCTGGGGCGCGGAGGGATCCAGACAGTCCTGGAACCCGGCCTGGGCCACCGAGCCCCGCAACGTCTGCACCAGCCCGGCCAGGGAGACCCTGCGGATGGCGTGGCCGTCGGTCACGTAGAGGCAGTCGTCGCCGTGGTCGACGGCCAGGCCCTTCAGCCTGAGGAAGCGGGCTTCGGAGCCCATGCCGTCTTCACTGCCTGGGTGCCCGGCCAGGCCGGCCAGGGTCGTCACCGCGCCCCGGGCGGAAATTTTGCGGATGACGCAATTGCCCTGGTCGGCCACGAACACGTTGCCATCCAGATCCACCGCGATCCCCTGGGGGTTGTTGAAGCGGGCCAGGCTCGGCTTGGGGTGGTCCAGGTGGCCGGGGCCCGCCAGGGGCGCCCCGGCCAGGGTCGTGACCTTCCCGCCCGCCCCGATTTGGCGGATGGCATGGTTGCCGCTGTCGGACACCACGAAGCCGGCGGTGGTTTCCAGCCCGGGTCCGCCCTCCGCCACCCGGGTTTTCCGGCAGGCCAGGTAGGTCGGTCCGTTGAACAGCGCCTGGTCCAGGACCCCATCCCGGTGGCCAGGAACGCCCGGGCGGCCCCATGGGGTCGTCACCCGGTTGCTGTCCTCGACGCTCCGGAGCACGTGCTGCTGGGGATCGGCCACCACCAGCAGGTATTGATCGTCGTCTCCCATCACCAGGTCCAAGCCCAGGGGCTCGCCGAACCGGGCGGACACCCCGGCCCCGTCCTGGCCCCAGGGATCCGGATCAGCTACCGGATTGCCGGCGAGGGGGAGCAGTCCGCGCACCAGGATCTTCTGTTGCCGGGTGACGCTGGCCCAGGCGTCGGCGGCCTCGGCCGGGGCGTAGAGGGTCTCCAGGGTGCAGGATTCCACATCCTCGCTCAGGGCAAGTTCGGCGCCGGAGTCGGCCCCCTTGAACTCCAGGAGGCGCCCACCCGCCGTGCCGCCCTCGTAGAGGGACTGCCAGGAAAGCAAGTGCCCGGCGGCCCGCGGCTCACGGGGCCACTTGAGCCGGAGGGGCAGACCATAGCCGGTCATGATGGCGGGCCAACTGATCCGGTGGCGCCAGTCGTGGACCATGGTCCCCCTGGAAGCCTGGGGCTGGACCTCCGCCGGCCAGAACCGGGCGCCCGCGGCCGGGTCCAGGAACGGCAGGTGCCCGGCCTGGGGCGCGGCCGCGGCATCCGGCACATAACCGGCGATGATGGCCATGATTCCCTTGGGCATTCCCGGAATGGCCAAGGGCCCGGGCGGGGCCACCTGGAGCATGGCCTCGCCCCAGGTGTGGGGCGAAAACCGGCTCGTGGCCCGCAACACGAAGGTGTGGGGCCGGTCCATCCTGGGCACGGTGTACTGGAACCGCCCGCCCCCCAGGTCCCGGATCAGCCCGGCTGTTCCGGCGTCCAGCGGCCGGTCGCCCTCGCGGACCGTCCAGCGCCAGGGGGAAGTCCAGCGCTCCCATAGCCGCCGCCAGCATCCGCGGTCGTCCTCCAGGTGCTCCACCTGCAGGATGCAATGGCCACCGGCTGCCAGCGGTTGGGGCCCGGCCACGACGCTCACCTTCACCTCCCCCTGGGCGCGCACGGCCAGAGCCGACAGCAGCGACGCCAGGGCCGCAAACCGAAAATCAGGCATACGCCTGGACATCCCGCCACCTCCCTTGACCGGCGGTTCAGATAGCAGGAACGCCGGCCCACCTGACTCCCATGGCCGGGAACCGGGGAAGGTTCCCCGGGGCCCCGGTTCAGGGCGTAAGGAATCCCGGCAGGCGACTCTTCGAGCATCCAAGCCTCCGGGCCGCAACCGGCCGTTGTCGGCATCAGGCCTTGGCGGCCAGCCATTCACCCCACCACCGTACCACGGCCTGGGCCAGCTGGTCCTTGGGCAAGGGCCCGAGCGGGTCGCCCTGGCCGGCGGCGGTGAGCGGAACCAGGGTGTTGGCCTGGGGACCGAAGGCCTTGCCGTGGCCGATGTCGTTCACCAGGATCCCGTCCAGGCGCTTCATGTGCAGCTTGGCCGAAGCGTTGGGCAGGTGGGCCTCGCTCTCCGCCGCGAACCCCAGCAGCCACTGGCCCGGCTTGCGCTGAGCGGAAAGGGTGGCCAGCACGTCCGGGGTGCGTACCAGGGTCAGGGTTTCGGGTCCGGGCCCCTTCTTCACCTTCTCCGGCGCGCAGGTCTCGGGCCGCTGGTCGGCCACCGCCGCAGCGGCCACCAGCCCATCCATGCCCGGCCAGAGCGCGAGGCTCGCCTCCAGCATCTGTTCGGCGCTCCGGACCCTCACCGTGGCCACGCCCCACGGGACGGCCAACCCGCCGCCCAGGACCAGACTGACCTTGGCCCCGGCATTGCGGAAGGCCCGGGCCAGCTCGATGCCCATGGCGCCCGAGGACCGGTTGGTGAGGGTCCGGACCGGATCCAGATCCTCGTGGGTGGGGCCGGCGGTGATCAGGATGTTCCGGTCCAGGAGGGCCGCACAGACCGGCCCGGCCAGGGTCTCCACCGCATCGGCGATATCGGTGACCTCGGCCAGCCGGCCGGCCCCCTCCTCACCGCAGGCCAGCATGCCTTCGGCCGGCTCCACCACGGTGTGGCCGAACGCCTTGAGGGTCTGCACATTGGCCTGGACCGCCGGGTGGGCCCACATGGCCTTGTTCATGGCCGGGGCCCATAGGACCCGGGCGGTGGTGGCCAGCAGGAGGGTGGAAAGCAGGTCGTCGGCCAGGCCGTTGGCGGTCTTGCCCATGATGTCGGCGGTGGCCGGCGCCACGGCCACCACGTCCGCCCACCGGGCCAGATCCACGTGCTCGATGATGGGATTGGGCCGCCATTCGTGATAGTCCGGGTTGGCCCCGAAACAGGGCTGGCCGGTGAGGGAGGCCAGGGTGAGCGGGGTTATGAACCGGGAGCCGGCCTCGGTGAGGCAGCAGCGCACCACATGGCCCCGCTTGACCAGGATCCGGGCCAGTTCCGCGGCGCGATAAGCGGCGATGCCGCCGGTGATGCCGATCAGGATTTTCATCATTTCCCCCCGGACTATCCTACCGCTGGAAAACCTGGCACTGGCAAAGCTGGGGTTTCCTTGATACACTTGCTCTCTTCGAGGGCAATCCATGACCCAGCGCACTGTTGTACATATCCCGGAAGAAATCGCGAACAAGTACCGCTTCGTGGTGATCACCGGCAAGCGTTGCGAGCAGCTGCAACGCGGAGCTTACCCGAAAGTGGAAGTCCAGGTTCCCATGAACAAACTGGGCCAGCCCCAGGAGGCTCCCCGCCTCGCCTCCTTCTGGGCCCAGGTGGCCATCAAGGAAGTGGAGGAAGGCCGCATCGCGTTCGAGGAGCCGGAAGTGATCACGTTGGACTACACCACGGAAATCCCCATCTCCGTGGAATAGCTCCAGCCCATCCAACCAAGCAGGAAGAGCCCTTCGGGGCTCTTTTTGTCGTGCCCGGAGGTCAGTGGACCTCGATGTTGTTTTAGTGGGACCAAAGGTTCCTATCCTCAGCCTCGAGAAGTGCGACGATCAGCTGGAGGAGTCGGCCATGTCCCTGCTGGAAGCCCGCCAAGTGAGCCGACGCTTTGATGGCCGGTGGGTGCTCCAGGACCTGGACCTCACCGTGGTCCCGGGCGAGCGGGTGGCGCTGCTGGGCCCTTCCGGCTGCGGCAAGACCACCCTGCTCAACCTGCTGGGCGGCCTGGACCGGCCCGATCGCGGCGAGGTCAGGTTCCGGGGCGAATCCCTGGCCGCGGCGAGCCCGAGGCGCCTGGCCCAGTTGCGCCGGGAGGCCCTGGGCACGGTGTTCCAGCTGTTCCACCTGATCCCCACCCTGACCGCAAGGGAGAACGTGGAGCTGCCGCTGCAGCTGCTGGGCTGGCCCAGGGCCCGACTGGAGCCCAGGGTCTCGGACCTCATGGCGGCGGTGGGCCTGGAGGAGCGGGCCTCAGCCTTTCCCAGGGAGCTCTCGGGCGGTGAAATGCAGCGGGTGGCCGTGGCAAGGGCGCTGGCGGCCGGCCCTGCCCTGCTGCTGGCGGACGAGCCCACTGGCAACCTGGACAGCGCCAGCGGCGAGCGGGTGCTGACCCTCCTGGGCGACCTGACCGAACGCTCCGGAGCGGCCCTGGTGATGGTCACCCACTCGGACGCGGCGGCGGCCATCTGTCACCGGATCATCCGCATGAAGGACGGCCGGATCCAGGGAGAGGGGCGATGAAGGCGCCCACCGGCCAGGGTCTGTTCGCCCGGCTGGTGTGGCGGGCCCTGGGCCTGGAACGGGGACGGACCCTCCTGGCGCTGCTCTCGGTGGCCCTGGGGGTTTCGGTATTCCTGGCCATCCGGCTGGCGAACCGGGCGGCGGTGGCCAGCTTCGAGGGGTTCACCCAGGGCGTCGGCACCGGGGCGGACCTCACCGTGCGGGCGGATATCGGCCCCCTGGACGAACGGGAGTTGCCGCGCCTGGACCGGCTGCGCCGGGATGCCTGGATCCGGCCGGTGCTGGAAGGAACCTTCTGCCGAACCCCCGGACTGGAAACCTTCCAGATCCTGGCCACGGACCTGGTGGGCCTGGGCGGCCGAACCGATCAGACCAGCTCCGGCTGGGGCGGGGTGGACCAGGCCCTGATGGATCCCCGGGCGGTGCTGGTGTCCCGGGCCCTGGCCCGGGCCGAAGGCCTGCGGGCCGGGGACCGGCTGGAAGGCCTGGTGGACGGGGGTCCGGTGACCCTGCGCGTGGCTGGCCTGTTGCCGGAAGCCGCCAACCGGCCGGCGATCCAGCGCAACCTCCTGGTCATGGACCTGCCCGCCGCCCAACAGCTGCTTCATCGCTCGGGCCTGCTGGACCGGCTGGACCTGGGCTGGCTCCCGGGCCGGGACTCAGCCCTGGTCCAGGCCCGGCTAAAAGCGGCACTGCCCGGGGGCTGGGTCACGGAGGTCCCCGAGCAGCGGGCGGAGAGCGCCCGCTCCATGAGTGCCGCCTTCCGGCTCAATCTCACCGTGCTGTCCCTGGTGGCCCTGGCGGTGGGCGCCTACCTGCTGTTCCAGGCATTCGACGCCGCCGTGACCCGCAAGCGGGAAACCTGGGCCCTGCTCCAGGCCCTGGGTTGTCCCGGAGGCCGGGTGACCGCGCTGGTCCTGGGAGAAGCCGCCCTGCTGGGGGCCGCCGGCAGCCTGCTGGGGATCCTGCTGGGCTGGGCCCTGGCCCAGGTGGCGGTGGTCGGAGTCGCCCGCACCATGTCCGCCCTTTACGGGGCCTCCTCGGCCCGGAACGCGGCCCTGGGCGGCCCGGAAGCGGCCACTGCCTTCCTGGCCGGGACCCTCACCTGCCTGGCCGCTGCCTGGCTCCCGGCCCGGCGGGCGGCGCACACCCCCCCGGTGCAGTTGCTGGCCCGGGGGGCCGAGGCCCGGCCCATGCCCTGGGCGCCCCTGGCCCTGGGCGGGCTCGGGCTGCTGGGGGCAGGCATGGCCCTGGCCTGGATGCCGGACCTGCCCCCCGGCACCCTGTGGCACGTCTACGGGGGATCGGCCCTGGTGCTGTTCGGCGGCAGCCTGGCCACCCTGGCCCTGCTCCCGGCGCTGGGGGCGGCGGGGCGGCCCCCCGGGGCCCCATGGCCCCTGCGCCTCAGCCTGCGCCCCCTGGCCCGGCCCACCGGACGCCATGGCTTCGCCGCCGCCGCCCTGGCCGTGGCCGTGGGCATGACCGTGGGCATGGGCGTCATGGTGCGCAGCTTCGAAGCGACCGTCCGGGCCTGGATCGGCGACAGCCTGAAGGCGGACCTGTTCGTGGCGCCCCTGGGCGCGGCGGGGGCGGGATCGCGCAACCGGATTCCGCCGGAACTGGCCGATGCCCTGGCCGCCGACCCGGCCGTGGCCGCCATGGATCGGTACCAGCAGGTGCCCGTCACCTTCCGCGGCCAGATCACCAGCCTGGCCACCGGGGATTTCGCCGTAGCGGCAACCCTGGGCCATCTGGCCATGATCCGGGGCGGGTCCAGTTCCGGGGTGCTGGGCCGGGTGCACCGGGACGGCCTGGCCGATCCCGGCGCGGTGGCCAGCGAAACCTTTGTCCGGCGGTTCCGGCTGACGGTGGGGGACCGGCTGGAGCTGCCCCTTGGCAGGGTTTCCCACCCGGTGACCCTGCGCGGCGTGTATGCCGATTATGGCAACGAGCGGGGCAGCCTGATCCTGGACCGTCCGGTGTTCCTGGCCTGGTTAGGCGATGCCAGGGCCGCCAGCCTCGCCCTCTACCTCAAGCCGGGCCAGGATCCCGCCGCCGTGGCCCAGCGCCTGGCCCAGGGCCGGCCCGGCCTGCAGATCCGTTCCAACGCCGCCCTGCGCGCCCAGGTAGTGCGGATCTTCCAGCAGACCTTCGCCATCACCTATGCCCTGGAGGTCATCGGGCTGGCCGTGGCCCTGGCCGGGCTGGCCCAGTCCCTGGCCGGCCTCGCCCTGGGCCGCCTCAGCGATATCCGGACCCTCAGGGCCCTGGGCGTCAGCGCCGGCGCCTTGGCCGCAGTGCTGCTGGGGGAGGGCATGGGCGTGGCCCTGGCCGGATGCCTGGGCGGCCTGGGCCTGGGTCTGCTGCTGAGCCGGATCCTGGTACTGGTGCTCAATCCCCAGGCCTTCGGCTGGACCCTTAGCTACCGGCTGCCCTGGGGGTTCCTGGCCGGCCTGGTGGCCCTATGCCTGGCCACTGCGGCCGCGGCGATGCTGCCCATCGCCCGCTGGGGGGCGCGGCTGCCGGCGGATCGCCAGACCGAGGAGGGCGCTTCGTGAGCCGATGGTTCGGGCCCATCCTGTTGCCGTGCCTGGCGGTCCTGGCGGTCCAGCCCCAGGGGTTCCGGGCCGTTCAGCCGGGCCAGGTCTTCCGGTTCCCCCGGGACCACGGCGCCCATCCGGATTTCACGACGGAGTGGTGGTACTTCACCGGCCACCTCTGGACCCTCGATGGCCGGCGGTGTTATGGCTACCAGCTGACCTTCTTCCGCAAGGCCCTGCGGGTGGGGGCCTGGAACGGCAGTCCGGCCTGGCGCGCCGACCAGATCATCCTGGCCCATGCCGCTCTCACCGACGTGACGGAAGGCCGGTTCCAGATGGAGGAGCGGCTGAACCGGGAAGGGATCCCGGCCTCGGCCTCGACCCTCGGGCTTGATCTGCGCAACGCCTCCTGGACGGCCCAGATGGCCGGCGGCGGCCGGATCCACCTGAGCTTCTCCGTGGCCCAGGCGGACCTGGAACTGGACCTGGATCCGCTGACGGCGCCGGTGGTCTTCGGCGAAGGGGGCGTGACCCGCAAGGGGGCCGATCCCGCAGCCGCCAGCCACTACCTGAGTTTCCCCCAGTTGGCCACCCGGGGCCGGTTGCGGCAGTCCGGGCGGGAGCAGAGCCTCCAGGGCCGGTCCTGGATGGATCACGAGTTCAGTTCCGGTTCGCTATCCTCCGGCCAGACCGGCTGGGATTGGGCCGGGATCCAGCTGCGGGACGGCCGGAGCCTGATGGTCTACCGCCTCCGGGGCGCGGACGGGGCCCAGGATCCCTGGTCGGAACTCACCGAAGTGGATCCGGCTGGCCACATCACCCGCCAGACCCGGGCTTTCCGGTTGACCGGCGGCCCATGGCGCGCCCCTTCCGGCGCCCGCTATCCGCTGCCGCTCCGGCTGGAGGCCTGGGGGCAAACCTGGACCCTGGAACCCCTGGTGGCGGACCAGGAACTGCGAACCCGACTGGGGGCGAGCATCACCTACTGGGAGGGGGACTGCCGGGTGCGGGACGGGGGCGGGATGGAAGTCGGTGACGCTTACGTTGAATTGACAGGCTATGCCCACAGCATGCAGGGCCGCTTTTAGCGGTTGCGGATAGCAAAAATCCGGACCTCACCCTAAAGGAGATTGGCTGGCTCTATCTCTGAAGGTTGAAGCCTTTGACGATGTCCTTCAGACCTTCTGCCACTTTGGAGAGATCCTCGGCGGTTCGTGTTATCCCTTGGACCGTGGAGGCCAGTTCCTGGGTGGCAGCGGCATTCTGGTCAAGGCGGGAGGCGGTCTGGTCCATCATGCCGCCAACCTCTTTGCTGGTCTTCGCCTGCTCTCGGCTTAATCCGCCGATCTCCAGGATATGCCCTGACACCTCTGAGATGCGTTTCCCAATGGCTTCCAGATGGCCCTGGGTCGCGCCCACACTGGCCACCCCTCCCGCCACTGTCGCCTGGGTCCGGTGGATGATCTTCTCGATCTCTTCGGCAGCCTGGGCGCTGCGCTCGGCCAGTTTGCGGACTTCCTCCGCCACAACCGCGAAACCCTTGCCCTGCTCTCCGGCCTTGGCGGCTTCAATGGCGGCATTCAAGGATAGAAGGTTTGTTTGATTGGCAATTTCCTGGATGACCTGGACAGCCTGGACGATCTCGTTGGTGGCATCGCGGATCTCTTGCATTTCCCTGGCCGTTCCCTTTCCAGCCGCAGTTCCCCGTGAGGTGTCCTGCACGGCCTGTTCAGACTCGTCACTGGTGCGGTGGGCATGGTCGCCCATGGCGGCCACGTTCAAGTCCAGACCCTTAAGGCTCTCCTGCACTTTGCGTCCGGCCTCCTGGAGAACCTCGCCGACCCTGGCCGTATCATCAACCGTACGAGACATCTCCTCGGCGCTGGCAGCCAATTCGATGCTGCCTGAGGCCACCCGCCCGGAAGCCTCTTCCACGTTCTGGAGGGCCTGATTCAAATCATCCACCATCTGATTGAAGGTCACCGCGAGTTGGCCAATCTCATCCTGCCTTTGGACCGGGGCACGGACAGTCAAGTCGCCATGGGCCATCTGGGTGATGGAACCCGAAAGCGCGGTGAGGGGAAGCAGGATATTCCGGCGCACAAAGAAGGCCATGAGCAAGCCGATGATCACCAGCACCGCCAACCCGACCAGGGCGGCCAGCAAGCGCATGTTGACCACGCTCCGATGCAATCCCGCAGTGGAGATGGACACCCCGAAGGCGCCGATCAGATCTCCGTTTTTTCGATCCTTAAAGAGATCCACCCCGCTGGCGGTATGACAGCTGGTGCACTCATCCTGAAGTTTGGCAGGGGCCAGGACGTACATCTGGGGAGTGCCGTCCACCTCCTTGTACTGGATCGATAGGAATGGCAAGGAAGGGTCCTTCTCGAAAGCCAGCAGGGAAGCGCGTTCGAAATCCGCTGCAGACCCGGAACCCGTGATCTGTCCCGGCAGTGCCCGGTGATAAACCATATTCCGGCTTTTGCAATAGTCCTCTGCGGAAGAATGAATCATAAAGCGAGAGGTGACGGCGAGGGCCGTCAATTGTTCCTGGAAGGCCGTCTCAGCCTTGTTGCCCTGGGACAGGCCCACAGCCCAAATCACCAAGACCAAGACCAAAGCCAAGGCAGCACCCACGGGAATCAAGAACCGGGCGGTCAATTGCATTTTCATTTAGAACTCCATGCCCATTTTTGCAAAGGAGGCAAAGGGAGGTATCTTGATGAGGAAATGAAGTACTCAAGAATGATATTTCATCATTCGGTAGGTTGTAAACAGGATGCTACAGGTACGCATCAAGGTCCCCCCGATCGCGCGGCCATTCGCTGACGCGATTGTTGGGACCGGAGCCATGAGTGGTTGGAGATCGGCAAGGGGAGGTATCCATCGCGAAAAAACGACTGAGACGGCCGCGTCCCGGTCAGTCGGGTCGGCTCACCGGGGTTCCTAATCAGCGTGCCGCCGCGGTGGCTGCAACGCTTGATGATCTATAATCTCGAACGGACAAGCCCATCGAACCCAAGGGAGGTTCCAGCCGAGTCCATGGTCCAGTGTTGACTCCATTTTTCTATTCCAGAGAAGGCTTCGATGCTCAAAATTGTCGCTCGCTTGCTGATTTGCCTTGGCTGGTCGCTGGGGTGCGCCCAGGCGCCCCCCATGACCACCACCGTCCCGAAGGACCTGGCCGTCCATCAGCCGAACCTTGAAGACACGAAGAATTTCATCCTGGTCCGGCTCCGGAAAAGCTTTTCGCCCGATCTCATCATGAAGGTTGAAATAAACGAAAATAGTATTACCTATGGCCATTGGGCCAAGCCAAGCCCAGAAAATGAATGCCGCGCAAAAATCGATGTAGCCAATATTGATTTGTCGGCCATGGAAACCATCACAGACCCAACCTCTTCCGAACAACTCATCGAGATCATGCCCAAAGCCGGTTCCCAGTGGACGATCGTTAAAAACGGTGGATGCGCCTATTTTACCAACAGAGAAGTCGCCTTCATCGTGGACCCCAAGGATGCGGATGAGTTGATGAAAGCCATTATCTATTGGGGAAAACAAATTGGTAATACATCCTATATAAAATTAAATTTCGACTAGCGGAAGTCGGAAGACCGGGCGAAAGTGATGAAATCCGTGCTGACTGGCTCCAGGCCTTCGCGCCGGACCAGACCTGCAATCTGCCCCCGGTGATAGGCGCCGTGCAAGGCCACATGGAGCAAGATATCTTCCAGAGATGATTCAAGGGACTGGCCCTTGGAGGTTCGATAGGAAATCAAACCAGCCAGCCGGTCTACCGTGGCCTTCTGGATGATCTCCCGAAATCCGGCCGTGGATTCTTCCGCAACGGTACGGCACTGGGCCAGGGAAAGCGTTGACCACACGGCCACCTTGGAAGTGTCCTTGCCCTGGACGCGCATCAGCCAAATTCGCTCCGCACTGAAAAGATGGCCCAAGAGCCGAAGGACCGACTCCGAGGGCTCTCCGGTCTTTTCAAGGACATCCAGAACCAAGTTGTCGGCCCATGCCAAATGATCATAAAGGCGGTCCAGATGGGAATTCATGGCGCCTCCGGTCCACAACCTCAATCCCTGGGAATGTCTCCCACCCATCGTAAACCCACTGGGTAGGCCAGGCGATCCCCCTCGGTCCATGGCCGTGGGTTCGAGGCCTGAATTCAACGATTGGTGAATTTTTCCATTGCCAGTCCCCGGCCCTGGGCCATAATTCAACAATCGTTGAAAAGGCCACCCCTTGCCCACCCCCACCCCGCCCCGGATCCGCGGCCCCAAGGCCGTCAAGATCGACCCCAAACTGCTGCTGGAGGCGGCCCTGGTCGTGTTCTCCCGGGACGGGCTGCAGTCAGCCAGCATGCGGGCCATCGCCCGGGAAGCCGGCTGTGATCCATCGCTCATCTATTATCATTTTGCCAACAAGGAAACCATGTTCCGGGCCCTGCTGGAGGACCGGATCCCCCCGCTGGTGGAAAGTTTGCGGCAACTGGCCGATCCGGGGGACCCGCGCAGCATCCCGGAAAAGCTCTGGGCCATCCAGGGCATCTTCCATGCCCATTTCCAATCCAGCGGCGGTTTCCGGGCCATGGTCCGGGGCGAGATGGTGCGCGGAGCCGGCGGCATCAAGGAGATCCTGACCGAGCAACTGGCCGGAGCCCAGAAGGCGATCCGGACGGTCATCGAGCAGGGAATGCGCCAGGGCGACCTGAGGTCCGACCTTAAACCTTTCCTGGTGGCCTTCTTCCTGGTACGGATGGAATTCGAGATCCTCGACCTGGTGCCGGCCCTGTCCCTGGCCATGGCGGGAATGGCGCCGGAAGCGGCCGTACCCATGGCCGAATGGACCTGGTTCCAGCTTTTCTGGCGCGGGGTTGCCACCCGCCCGGACGACCCGTTACCGTTCCCGCCGCTGCCCTGATTTTTCAAGTTTACCGGGAACTAAATTTCCGTTCGGAGCATCCTTGGGTTCACTGATTCATCCGGAGGAACCATGCGCGCAAATCATGATTTCGCCCCTCCCCCCGTTCAGCTCCCCCCGGGCCAGGACGGCCAGCCCCAGAATCCCTGCCCCGAGCCGTCGCCGGGCCAGCCCAAGGTCCGCAAAGGCTGGTTCCTGACCCTGGAAAAAGACCTCATCGATTACGACGATGGGGCCTGGATGTAGTTCTGGGCACTGGACCGAACCTCCAATCGAGACCCGTTCTATACTGGTCCCTGGAGAATTCATGGTTGCTTTGAGTTTGCCCTTGGACCGCTACATCCAGGACCCCCGCTTGTTGCCCATCGCGGACAAGGTCAGGCGCCAGGAACGGCTTTCCTTCGAGGATGGCCTGACGCTCTACGAAAGCCCGGATCTCACCGGCATTGGCGCCATGGCCCACTCCGTGCGGCTGCGGCTGCATGGGCTCAAGACCTACTATGTGGTGAGCCGGCGCATGTCCTACACCAACATCTGCGTCACCCACTGCCAGTTCTGCGCCTTCCAGGCCAAGCCCGGCGATCCCAAGGCCTATGTCCTGTCGGCGGACGCCATCGTGGCCGAGATGGCCAAGCCCGAAAATGCCGGGGTGCGCGAACTGCACATGGTGGCGGGGCACTATCCCAAACTGAAGATCGAATACTTCGAGGACCTGTTCCGCAAGCTCAAGGCAAGTTTCCCTGACCTCCACCTGAAGGTGTTCACCATGGTGGAGATGGACTACTACGCCCGGGCTTCGGGCATCCCGGTGGAGGCCTTCCTGGACCGCTGCGTGGCGGCGGGTCTGGAAAGCTGCCCCGGGGGCGGGGCCGAGATCTGCATTGGCAAGAAGGACGCCAAAGTCTGGCTGGACGTGGCGGAACTCTGCCACCGCAAAGGGATTCCCACCAACTGCACCATGCTCTACGGCCATATCGAGGAGCCCAGGCACCGAGTGGATCACCTGTTGCGGCTCCGGGCCCTCCAGGACCGGACCGGCGGGTTCCTGGCCTACATCCCCCTGGCCTACCAGATCGAGGACAACGAGCTGGGCCGCCAGTACCCCATCCACGAAACCACCGGCCACCAGGATCTCCGGGAGGTGGCCGTGGCCCGGCTGCTTCTGGACAACATCCCGCATATCAAGGCCTACTGGGTCATGATCGGCGAAGGACTGGCCCAGATCGGACTCAGCTACGGGGCCGACGACCTGGACGGCACCATCATCGAAGAGACCATCGCCCACGATGCCGGCGCCACCACTCCCCAGGCCCTGTCCAAGGGTGAACTCCAGCGCCTCATAAGCCAAGCCGGCTTCGAACCGCTGGAACGGGACAACGTCTATAAAATCTACGCTTGACCCTTATGGAGACGAAACCGGAGCTGAGAATCCGTTTCAAAGCCCTGCGCGACGGTTGTTCCAGCCTTGACCGGGCCGCATGGTCCCTCCGGATCTGCCGGCATCTGGCAGCGTTCTGCGCCGGCAACCGGATCCGCCGGCTGGGGAGCTTCGCCCGGTTCGGTTCGGAGGTGGACCTGGAGCCCCTTGGCCAGTCTGACCCGGACCTGGTCCTGCTGTTCCCACGGGTGGCCGCCATGGCACCGCCGAGGCTGACCTGGGGCCTCCCGCCCCTGGCGCCCGGCACCTGGGGCCTGCTGGAACCGGCCAGCGCCCCCCTGGCTCGCCCTGAAGTCGATCTTCTGCTGGTGCCCGGCCTGGCCTTTGCCGCCGATGGCCACCGTCTGGGCTACGGCAAGGGGTTCTACGATGCCGTGCTGGCGGACCTGCCCGGAACCGTCGTGGTCCTGGCGGTGGGCTTCGAACTGCAGCGATGCCAGCGGCTGCCGGCAGGCCTGGAGGACCGCCCGGTCCAGGGGCTGGTCACCGAGACGGGCCTGACGACCTTCAGCCAAGCTTGAGGATGCTGTCGCCGCCGGGGTACTCCTCGGTGGTGCTTTCCCGCATCTTCTGCAGCACCTGCACCAGCACCCGGATCCGCTCGACCATCTCCATGACCTTGGCCAACTTGGGTTCCTCCGGATACTTGCGGATCAGCAACTCCACCTGCATGGAGATCACGGCCAGGGGATTGTTGATCTCATGCTTGAGGGTGCCGGCCATCTGGCGCAGCGAGTCCAGGCGCTCCACCGCCAGGGCCTTGCGCTGGAGCTCCTGGTGCCCCTTGAGCACCTGGAGCCGGTGGTGCAGCGTTTCCCAGCGGAATCCGTCGGGCAGGCAATCGGTGGCCCCGGCGGCGAGCAGCTGCGGATACAGGGCGTCGGGTGCCCGCACGGCCAGGATCGGCACCGTGGCGAAGCTGGCATTGCGCCGGTAGGCTTCCACGCAGGCCACGGCATCGGGGGTGCCCATGGCGTCGATCACCAGGTAGCTCAGCGGTGGGACCGGCAGGTGCGGCGGCTCCAGTTCCAGCGGCAGCAGGGTCAGGGCTCCGGCCGCGGCGACGCTCTCGAACAGCCACATCAGCTCGAATTCCTCGGTCACCAGCCCCAGCAGGGGGCGATCGGCGGTCTCCGGAGCCAGGTCCACCTGCTTGGTGAACACCAGCGACAGGGACTGGTCGTTCCAGCGCCAGACGATGCCGGCCTCCTGGAGGGTATGGAAGGTCCAGGGATCCGGGGTGGGAATGGGAATGCCGCTGGGAAACTGCAGCCGGAGCGTCCAGTTCGCGCTCTGCTCCTGCCACTCGCCGCGCACGGTGGCGCCCTCGGGCACCTGCATCAGGATCGGCTCCACCAACCCCATGAGGGCCTGGGCCGCCAGGCCTCCGGCAGCCCAGACGGTGCCCTTGGGCACGGATTCCAGGGCCAGGGTGATATCGCGGATCTTGAGCAGATCCCGCCAGGCCGGCTCCACTGCGGATTGCAGGGAACCCAGGCTGGTCGACACCGGGGTCTCGAAGGGCACCTCCAGCAGCGTCTCCTGCAACCCGGAACCCACCAGATACTGCAGCCGTTCCGCCTGGTGCCGGAGGATCGCCGCACGGTCACCGTAGCCGCTTTCCGCATAGGTCTGGATCCAGCGCAGGCTGGAGCCCATGGCGCCCATGAGTTCGGCGCTGCGGGTCAGGGTCCGCTCATAGAGCGCCTTCAGCCGCAGGAACTCGCCCTGGGCGTCGGCCTGGCCCATGGCCCGCTGGGCCAGATGGATGTGCCGCAATCCCAGCGCGCCCTGGCGGACAAAGGCCTGGAGCAGGACTAGGTCGAACCTGGAGAACGGCCTGCCCTCCCGGGAACGGTCCAGGTAGAGCACCCCCTGGACCACCTGGTCCAGTTCCAGGGGCGCGCACATGACGGCCCCCCGGTGCATTTCCACCAGGCTCGCCCCGCCGAAGCGGGGATCGATCAGGGGCGCGTTGCTGAGCACGGAAGTGCGCTGGTCCAGGACGTAGGCCACCACGGAATGGGACAGCCCCTGCCGGTCCTCCAGGTCGCCGATGCGGTGCAGGCTGCGCCAGCCGCCGCCCGGATCGATCATCACCACGAAACCCCGGTCCGCCCCGAGCAGTTCCAGGGACTCGGTGAGGATTCGGCGGAACATGGCGTTGGCGCTGCCTTCCTGCAACAGGCACTCGGTGGAGCGGTGCAGCAGTTCCAGTCCCCGCATGAGGACCCGGGAATCCTGGGGCGGCGGCAGTTCGGCGAACAGCTCGCCCACCCGTTCGATGAAATTCACCCCGTCCAGCCCGGGAAACCCTTCGGTGAAGGTCAGCAGCCAATCCCCCAGATGCAGCTCCTGGCCATCGGCCAGCACCGCCTCGGCCCCCTGGGCCAGGGCCGAACCGCTGACCACGACGCCATTGTGGGAATCCAGGTCCCGGATCCACCAATGGCCGTTGCGCCGGGACACCTGGGCGTGGATCCTCGACACGGTGGGGTCCTGGGGCAGGGCCACCGGGCAGAGCACCGGGTCGCGTCCAACCTGGCAGTCCCCGGTCAGCGCATGCCTGCGCAGGACATCTCCTTCAAACCATGACAGAAAGGACACCCCAACCTCCGGCAGCACCGCCCAGACCTGCAGCGGGTCCCGACCACAACCTGCAACCCAATGCATTCCAAGGAATTTTTATAATAATATCATGATCAGTATCAGGGCAGAGGATATTGCGTGGGCCGGGTCCGGCTGGCCCGGAACACCAGCACGGTATGGCCGAGGGTCCGCACCACTTCCAGGCCGGGGACCTGGGCGGCGAGCTGGGCCGCCGCGGTGGCCAGGTCTTCGGAGGTGTTCTGGTTGAGCCTGATCTTCATGAGTTCAAGGCTATCGAGCATGACATCAAGTTCGGCGCCCAGGGCCGCGGTCACCCCGGATTTACCGATGTGGACGTTGGCCTTGAGCGGGTGGGCCTGGGCTTTGAGATACTGGCGTTGGCGGGAAGTGAGCATGAAGATCCTTTTTCCATGAGCAGGTAAATCCGGGTCCTTGGCCGCCCGGCCTTGGTGATCGACCTTTGAGGCCTGTAACTGCGATTGTAATATAGAATTGAATTCACCCCATCACCATGCGGAAAGGCAGTTCCCTTGCTCTTGGCCTACCTGAAAAAATGCAATGACGATCGGAAACGGGATGGGTTTACCCGCTTCCAGCAGGCGGTCCTTACGCTTCCGCCCGGAGCCGAGGGCCATGTATGGATCCGGATGCCGATCAACCTCGGTGATGTGGTCATGGCCCTGCCTTCCATCCTGGGTGTCCGGAAGGTCTGGGAGGCCTGGGCGGAATCCAGGGGGGTGCGGCTGAGGTTCACCCTGATGGGCAAGCGCAGCGTCTCCCTGTTCCAGGAAGCGGTGCCGGACCTGTTCGCCGCCATCCATGTGGATGAGGATTTCCCGGCCTCGGGTTCGCCCCTCAAGCTCATCCGCCACTGGGGTCAACAGCGGCCCCTGGCGGTCATCAACTATTCCAAATCGGACCGTCTCAAGATGGCCGCCTGGCTTGCCCGGGTGCCGGTGCGGGCGGGCAACGCCGATGGAGCCAACAACTGGTGCTACCAGTTCAGCCATCCTTATGAAAAATACAATATCGGACACCGAGTCTTCCGCTACCTGCCCATGACCCGATGGCTGGCCGGCCGGTCGGCGGGCCTGGGCTTCGAGCTGATGACGCCGGAACGGTTCGGGGGCGCCTCGGTTCGGCAAACCTTGCTGGAGCGGGGCTGGGACGGCGGCCCCTACGTGGTTTTCGGCGCCTTGCCCACGGTGACCAACGTCGAGCGGCGCTGGTACCCGGTGGATGAGCCGTGGATCCGTCTGGCCGCCCTGGCCCGGAAGGCCGGGGTCACTCCGGTCCTGGCCGGCGGACCGGAGCACCGGGAGGAACTGGAGCGGCTGGCCGGCAGGAGCGGCTGCCTGTGCCTGGCGGGCCGGACCAGCCTGCCCCAGCTGCTGGCCCTGACCGCCAACGCCATCGGCACCATCGCCGTGGACACCGGCATCGCCCACCTCGCGGCGGCCACCGGCAAGCCCACGGTGGTGATCTTCGGCCCGGGGCTGGAATACTGGGACCTGCCCTGCGGCCCCAAGGTGGTGGCCCTGAGGGGCAACCCCGCCGGCCAGGAGGCCTGCTACCCCATCGCCGAGGGCTCCATGCTGGACCGGTTTTCGCCCTGGTCCGACGCTACCAGCCGGATCCCCGCCGAGCGGGCCTGGGGTATCCTCAACTACCTCGCGGGTGAGACCGGGGAACGGGGGCACCACCCATGGCCAGGGTCGCCTTTTATCTGAACACGGAAGCCCTGAAGCAGATCGACCTCAGCGATGTGGACGCCGGCAATCCCGGCATCGGCGGGGCCGAGTACCTGTTCTTCCTCATCGCCAGGCACCTGGCGGACGCCATGGAGGTCCATTTCTACGCCACCCGGCTGGGTGCGTTCCCAGCCGGGATCGTCTACCACCCGGTCCGGGATTTTGCCGATGCGGCCGGCCAGTTCACGGCCAACGGAGAGAAATGGATCATCCTCCGGGAGTCGGAAATCCTGGCCAACGCCTGGCAGATCCAAGGCGCTCCGCAGCAGTTCATCGCCTGGGCGCATAATTTCTCCAGTCACAAGACCCTCCGTTTCTGCCAGCGCACCGGGAATATCATTCGGTATTTATGCGTCAGCCGGGAACAGTACGAGAACCTCAGGGACGAGCCGATCTTCGCCAAAAGCGACTACCTGGTCAACGCGGCCGCCAGCTCCGCCTACCATCCGGATTTCACCCGGCCCCTGCGCAACACCGTTTTCTACATGGGCAACATCATCCCCATCAAGGGATTCCACATCCTGGCCCGGCACTGGCCCGCCATCAAGCGGGAAGTCCCGGACGCTGAACTGCACATCGTCGGGTCGGGCCAACTCTATGACCGGGCGATTCCCATGGGCCCTCTGGGCATCGCCACGGCGCCCTATGAGAGGCAGTTTGCCCGCCACATCTCCAGCCTCGGGGTCCTCCGGGATGACGTGATCCTGCATGGCACCCTGGGGATCGAAAAGCACCGGGTGCTCCAGCAGGCCAAGGTTGCGGTGGTGAACCCAAGCGGCCAGAGTGAAACCTTCTGCCTCAGCGCCCTGGAATTCGAGCTGCTGGGGGTTCCGGTGGTCACCCGGGACCTGGGTGGGCCGCGCAACGTCATCCAGGACGGCCTCACCGGCATCCTCTATCAGCAGGAGGCGGAGCTGGTCCAGGCCGTGGTGCGCCTGCTCCGGGACGACCCGTTGCGGGCCCACATGGCGCGGAATGCCGTGGCGTTCGCGAAAGCCCATTTCGACATCCAGGCGATCATCGAAGACTGGAAGCGCTTCATCCAGGGCCTGGAGATTGGAGCGGCGGCACCCCTGGACTACCGGATCACCGCGGGCGGCTACCGGCTCAAGCGCGCCAAGGACCTCAACCGGAAGCTGCAGGCCCTTCCCGGGCTGGGCTGGCTGCCGTCCCTGGACCGCAGTCTGCACCTCCTGCGCAAGAAGACCAACAGCCTGATCGTAAAGCCCTGGAAGCGGCTGACCGGGGCCTGAGCGGGCCCGGGCCTATGGCATACTCGATCCATGGCTCGAACCACCGCTCCCACCTTCGCCCATCGGCTCCAGCTGGTCCTGTTCCTGGCCCTCTCCAGGCTAGTCCGGGCCCTGCCCTGGCGGACCGCGCTCGCCCTGGGGCGCGCGGTGGGACGCCTGTTCTACCGGATCGACGCCCGGCACCGCCGGGTGGTGCGGGACAACATCCGCGGCTCCAACCTGGGCCTTGGCGAGGGGGCGATCGAGACCATGTCCCGGGCCTGTTTCGAACACTTCGGGCTGTTGCTGTTTTCCACCCTGTACCTGTTGCGGGCGACCCCGGAGGAGCTCCGAAGCATCACCCGGATCGAGGGAGAGGAACACATCGGGGCCGCCCTCCGGGAAGGCAAAGGGATCGTCGGCCTCACCGGCCACATCGGCAACTGGGAACTGGTTGGCCTGGTCCTGAGCCTGGCCGGCTGGAAAATGACCGTGATCGGCCGGGAGCTGGACAATCCCCTGCTGGAAGCGTACCTCAAGGCCTTCCGCATGCAGTTCGGCAACACCATGATCGCCAAGGACGGCGGGGTGCGGGGCGCGCTCAAGGCCCTGAAGGAAGGCCGGTTCGTGGGCTTTCTCCTGGACCAGGATGCCCTGACCACGGGCGTGTTCGTGCACTTCCTGGGCCGATGGGCCTCCACCTTCCCCACCGCCGGGGTGTTCGCGGTCCGGTTCGACGCGCCGATCCTGCCCATCTCCAGCCGCATCAATGCCGACGGCAGCCTCACGGTGACGGCTTATCCGTCCTTCCACGCCCCGGCCACCGGCGACCCGGCCCGGGATGCCTGGACCGCCACCCAGCGGATGACCACCTGGCTCGAGGGCCAGGTCCGGGACAACCCGAGCCAGTGGTTCTGGATGCACCGCCGGTTCAAGACCCAGCCCGGCCCCGGGGAGCCCGACCTGCCCAGCCAGGAATGGCTGGACCGCTGCCGGGAGCTGCAGCCGTGACCCTGCGCCTGGCCTATTTCCATCCCAAATTCACCGACGTGGGCGGAGCCGAGATCCTGGCCCTCAAGCAGGCGGAACTGCTGCGGGCGGGGGGAGTGCAGGTGGAATTCGTCACCTTCTCGGTCAAGGGGCGGTTCTGGGAAACCGCCTTCCAGGGCTGGACCGTGCACGTGGTGCCCAAACGGGACTGGATGGATCTGTTCGGTGGCTGGACCCGCCTGGGCAAGCTCAATCGGCGGGCCCGGCGGGCCTTGCCGATCCTGGAGCGGTTCGATTCGGTCATCGCCTCCAACCATCCCTGCTGCACCATGCTGGGTCAGATGGAGCTGTCCGCCCGCAAGCAGTGGTACTGCAATGAGCCACCCCGCAGCCTGTTCCCCAGGGAAACCCTGCCGTATGGCACCCGGGCCCTGGCCCGGCTCGGGCCGTCGCTGCCCGCCCTGGAAGCCATCCGCCAGGAGCTGGCCAAGACCGAAGGCCTGCTCAGCCCCTACCGGGGCACGCGCAAAGCCAACCTCGCCGCCATCCCCAGGATCCACCGCTGCCTGTTCAACAGCCGGTATTCCCTGGACAACGCCAGGGCGGTCTACGGTGCGATGGCGGGGGATGTGCTCTATCCCATCATCGACTTTCCCGAACGGCGCCAAGGCCGCAAGGGCCTGGACCGGGACGCCCCCAGGATCCTGGTCCAGGCGCGGCTGACGCCCCTGAAGAACATCGAGACGGTCATCGACGGGTTCAAGCAGTTCCACCTGCAGCATCCGCGGGCCGAGCTTCACATCCTCGGCCGCGGCCCTTCCCAGGCGGCCCTCCAGGCCAGGGCCGGCACCGGCCCCGGGGCGGGCGGCGTCCATTTCTACGGCTTCCTTTCCCAGCAGGAAGTGGACCAGTTGCGCGCGCGCTGTTCGATCTTCGCCATGCTGCCCCTGGACGAGCCGTTCGGCATGGTCTACCCCGAGGCCGCGGCCGAGGGACTCCTGCTGGTGGGTCCCGACCACGGAGGTCCCAGGGAGATCCTCGAGGACGGCGAACTGGGCTGGCTGTGCGACGCCCTGTCCCCCGCCGGATTCCGGGAAGCCTTGGAAACCATCTGCCAAACCCTCGATGGGGATCTGGACCGGAAGCGGGAGGCGACCGACCTGGCCTGCCGCGCCCGCTTCACCCCGGAAATCCTCGGCCCGCAATTGCTGGAGATGATTACCGCCTCGGTGGATGCCGTTATCATGCCCTAGACATAAACTTGATGAAGGAGTTTCGCTTCATGGAACGTATTCTGGTCACCGGTGGCGCCGGTTTTCTTGGCTCACACCTTTGCAAGCGGCTCCTCGAAGGCGGGGACGAGGTCATCTGCCTCGATAATTTCTTCACCGGGACCAAGGACAACGTCCTGCCTCTCATGAAAAACCCCTATTTCGAAGTCATCCGGCACGATGTCACGGTGCCCATCGATCTGGAAGTGGACCAGGTCTACAACCTGGCCTGCCCGGCCTCGCCGGTGCACTACCAGAAGGACCCGGTGCAGACCATCCGGACCTGCGTCCACGGCGCCATCAACATGCTGGCGCTGGCCCAGCGGGCCAAGGCCAGGATCCTGAGCTCCTCCACGTCGGAAGTCTACGGCGATCCCACCGTCCACCCCCAGACCGAGGACTATTGGGGCAACGTGAATCCCCTGGGGATCCGCAGCTGCTATGACGAGGGCAAGCGCTGCGCCGAAAGCCTCTTTTTCAGCTATCACCGGGAATACGCGACGGATATCCGGGTGGTGCGGATCTTCAATACCTACGGCCCCAACATGCATCCCAATGACGGCCGGGTGGTGAGCAACTTCATCGTCCAGGCCATCCGTGGCGAGTCCATCACGATCTTCGGCGAGGGCCAGCAGACCCGGTCCTTCTGCTACGTGGACGATCTCGTGCGCGGCCTCACCGGCTTCATGAACCAGGACCAGACCACCGGCCCGGTGAATCTGGGCAATCCGGTGGAAACCACGATCCTGGAACTGGCCGAAACGGTGATCCGGCTCACCGGGTCCCGTTCCAAGCTGATCTTCCAGCCCCTGCCCGCGGATGATCCGAAACAGCGCTGTCCGGATATCTCCAAGGTCAAGGCGCTGCTGGACTGGCAGCCCCTGGTGCCGCTGGAGGACGGTCTGAAGGAAACCATCGCCTACTTCCAGAAGCGCCTGCAATGACCGACCTGTCCCTGGCTCAGGCTTTCGTTCCCTATTCCCGCTGGGCCCACCGGGGTCTCTTCTACTGGCTGGGCAGCCCCAAGAAGGCGATCCAGGCCTTGGACAATGTGCCCGTGGCGGTCCGGATCAAGCCTTCCGCCGACCCCACCCTGGCGGAACGGGACTGGGTGGTCCGGTTTTCCCATGACCGGCAGCGCTGGGGGGATCGGATCGGCCTGACCTTCGAGAACGGGAACTGCATCGCTTCGCCCGCATCCCGCTGGCGGGCCGTGGCCAAGGCGCTGTGGACCATGGTCGAACGGGATCCCGCCATCACCTTTGAAGAGGTTCCCGTTCATATCGGCGATGTCTGCGGGCCTTTGCTGCCGCCGGACGTATTCGCCTTTGCCCGGCTGCGCGGGACCCGGCGGCCCCTGCTGCCCTGCCCGAATCTGATCCGCGGCAAGGCGCATCTGCCGGCGGCAACCCGCTGGGAAAGCAAGACGGACACCCTGTATTTCCGCGGGGTCGACACCGGGCTGCCCGACCTGGACCGGAACGCCCGGGTGGCCCTCTGCCGTGCGGCCCAGGCCATTCCCGGAGCCGACTGCCACCTGTCCCGGGTGCTCCAGTTCACCGGGGCCGAGGCCGAGCGGCTCCATCTGGAAGGTCTGGTCCAACACTCGCTTCCGCTCGGGGAGATGAACCGTCATCGTTTCCTGGTGGATTGCGACGGCAACAGCACCTCATGGGATCGGTACCTCCATATCGGCAGCTTCGGCGGCGTTCCGATCCTGTTCGAACCCACCTGGGAGGAGTGCTGGCATCACCTCCTGGTGGATGGTGAGAACTGCCTGGTGGTGGACCGCCGCAGCCTCGAAGGCACCATGGCGAAGCTGAGGGCCGAGCCGGACCTGGCCCGGCGCATCGCCGGCAATGCTTCCCGGATGGTGGCGGAGCAACTGGGCCCGGCGGGGGTGCAGGCCATGTTCGAAGCGGCCTGGCGCGAACGCCTGGCCTGAATGGGCCTGGCGCAATCAAGCCATCACGCCAATTTGTCCGGGAGGCCGGACGTCCCTGCCCTTATACTGGGAAATTGCGCGCTGAGATTGGCCTCGGACCACTTTGAATTCTAAGGGAATATTCATGAGCAAATGGGTCGCTCTCTTCCTGGCCATGGCGCCTCTCGCCGCGCAGGTCCCCCAGGGGTGGAACCAGCGGACCATCCTGGGCAGCGACAGCGCCGGCAAGGGCTGGTGGTACGGCGCGGGCCTGTGGGCCGGCGATCACTCCGGGCCCCAGGCCACCCTGACCGATTCCCTGGGCCTGGGTAATGCCATCTCCGGAAAGGGCGTCCACCTTGAGGTCGGCTACCGCATCGGCCGCTGGGATATGGCGGCCGAGCTGCTGACCAACCGGACTCCCCAGGGCACGGACTATGCCACGCTCTACCGCAGCCATCTGTGGTACAAAGGCCGCAGCGGCTGGCAGGGCGGCTTTGAGCAGGAGCCCCTGGTCTGGGGCTATGGCTTGAACGGCGGCTACCTGCTGGGCGAAGCGGCCCGGCCGTTCCCGCGGCTGAGGGTGGCGTCGCCCATGGGCGAGCTGAACGCCGGCCCGGTGCCCCTGGGCCAATGGGGCTGGCAGGCCTTCATGGGCCGCATGGACAACCACCCGGTGCTCGGGTCCGAGGTCCAGGATCCCTCCTGGCGTTCCCGCGCCATCGCCAGCCAAGGCACCCCCGAGGCCCCCCTGTTGATGGGCTATCGGGTCCAGGCCCAGTTCGGGCCCCTGATCGAGTTCTACATGGACATGACCAATCAATGGGCGGGCACCCTGAACGGTAAAGGCATGACCGACGGCTACAACCTGGGGGAATACCTCACGGCCATGTCCGGGCTCAAGGACACCCTGGCCGAAGCCAACACCAATTTCTCCGACCCGGGGCATCAGGCGACGCCGTACAAGAACGGCGCCCGGAGCGCTTCCAATGCCGACGCGGGGCTCCGGCTCAAGGTCCCGTCCCTGGCCCGGGTGCTCAAGGCCGACACCGTCCAGCTCTACGTCAGCCGGGGCACCAACGGCGTGATCTGGCCCATCGGCCTGTTCCTCAAGCATCCCGC
>Ga0302279_10001382_pt1 | contig 34376 bp, 27 predicted proteins | sample III_Bog_N3_3_FD_194541 | JGI IMG/M metagenome (GOLD analysis project Ga0302279, IMG submission 194541) | Peat permafrost microbial communities from Stordalen Mire near Abisko, Sweden - III_Bog_N3_3 | ecosystem: Environmental > Terrestrial > Soil > Wetlands > Peat | place: Sweden: Abisko...
GAAGCAACCCAAAAACAATAAAACGGCGATTCCCCCCGGCCCCAAAAGGACCGGGTTTCCTCGCCGACCACTGATGAAGCCTGGGGTTATCCGAGTCGCTCTCGTGCTTGTGGCATCGGCCTCCATGGCGGTGGGGGCCTTAGGACAGTGTGTGGTCGAGGGCAGGGTTGCGCTCCCCAAGGCGCTCCACACCCCGGTGATGAACAAGCGCTACGGTATCGTGGCCTATGGCGGCGTGCTCGCGCCCTATCCCCCGGTAGCTGTGGTCTATCTTGAGGGCGCGTTTCCCGGCGCGGCGCCCCGTGCCAAGGCGACCATGGCGCAGAAGGACCTCAATTTTGTGCCGGTGCTCCTCCCCGTGCAGGTCGGCACGCGGGTTGAATTCCCGAATCTGGATGATACCTACCACAACATTTTCTCCTATTCCCCGGCTAAGCGATTCGATCTCGGACGATATCGCCGGGACGAGCTGCCGGTCCCCTCGGAGGTTTTCGACGTGCCGGGAATGGTGACCGTGCGGTGCGACATCCACGAGCATATGCGCGCCATCATTCTGGTGCTCGACACGCCGTACTTCGTGTTGAGCGACGCCGAGGGGCGATATCGGCTTGAAGGCCTCCCGAGCGGGCACCACCGGCTTAAGGTCTGGCTCGACAGCAGAACCACGCGAGAGCGCCCGGTTGAGCTAATTCCAGCTGCCGTGCTAAATGCGGACTTTCCGTGACCGTTCGCCTGGAGACCAAGGCAACAGTGGATGCGAGCTTCCGGACGAAGCTGCTCGTAGCCATGATGCTAGTCGTGTCCGTGGTGGCGGTTTCAACGCTGATCTTCACGCAGCGACGCCTTGCCGCGCGGGTGAGGGCAGACTTGGAGCGGGAGTTCCAGGTCGAGCTCTCAGCGCTTCATGCCCTCCAGGAATTCCGGGACGCGGCCCTTGCGGAGCGCTGCCGCATCCTGGCCAGCAAGCCCCGCATCCATGCAGCGCTCGAAGACGGCGCCCTTGACCTGCTTTACCCAAGCGCACGCGACGAGCTGCGGGGGATCATGGAGCTTGAGGATGGAACGGTCCTCGAACCCGGCAACTTGCGGGCACGATTCTACAGGTTCCTGGACGGCAAAGGAGGAGTCATCGCGCCGGCGGGTTCGTCGGGTTCGGGACGCCTGGACGTGAAGGAGGAGTCTAATTTGGCGCTGCCTCGGCTGCCCGACAGCCCGCAGACGGGTTTCATCCTTAGGGGACGTGGCACGCCCTCCGAGACCGTGGACGAGATTATCGCGATGCCGATCATATCGACCGAGAACGGCGAGGCAATTTCAGCCATCGTACTTGGGTTTACGCCGCCGGCGCTTGGAGGGGCGGGGACTGGAATTGAAGACGGGATATGGACCGAGGGCAGGCTCGTCCTGCCGACGCTTCCGCGGCAGGTAAGAGAGGGTGTGGCGGCGGAGATGGGCCGGACCCTGGCGTCCTCCAGCTCGGACCACGGGGGATTTGAGTTTCGTTATTCCGGTTCGCCGTATCTCCTTTTCTTTAAACGTCTAAACCCCGGGTCCCTGTTCCCTGTCGCCTATCAGGTTTCCGTTCATCCGCTTGAGGAGGCGCTGTCCCGCCAGCGCCAATTGATCTGGGAATTTTCGGGTGCGGGCCTCCTCGCGATCATCGCGGCCTTTCTGATTAGCCAGTTCATGGCGCGCCGCCTCTCTGAGCCGGTGGAGAGACTGGTTGTCGACTCTAAGGAAAGCCGGGAGCACTTGATGAAAGCGGAGGCAGCCTTGGAGACCACCAGTCTGGAACTCCAGCGCTCCGCGAGGTTCTCGGCCGACGCCTCGCACCAGCTGAAGACCCCGGTGACCGTCCTACGTGCGGGGCTCGAGGAGCTTCTGGCTGGCGAGACCTTGAGTCCGGAGGCTAGGGAGGAGGCCTCGCGTCTCGTGCACCAGACGTTCCGCCTAGCAAGCGTTATCGAGGACCTGCTTCTCCTTTCTAGGATGGACGCTGGAAGGCTTAAAATTCAGTTCAATCGCCTCAACCTTTCGAGCCTCCTTGGCGGCCTTTTAGACGACCTGGGCGCAATGCCCGACGCCCTTGGGCTTTCCGTTGAGTCGGAAATTCCACCCGAACTCTGGATAACCGGCGAAAAGCGGTACGCCGAAATCATCCTCCAGAACCTGCTGGAAAACGCTCGCAAGTACAACCGAGCCGGCGGCATGGTCCGCATCGTTGCCCTGCAGGACGGCGAATGGGCCGTGGTCACGATCGGCAACACCGGGCCGGCGATTCCCAAGGAATCGCAGGAGGCCATCTTCGAGCGATTCCACCGCGGCGCCGTGGGCGAGAATGTACCCGGAAACGGGATTGGCCTGAACCTGGCCCGGGAACTTGCCCGGATCCATGGAGGGGAACTCCGTCTCGGGCGTTCCGACGGCGCGTGGACCGAGTTTACGCTCAGGCTACGGATGGCGGACGCTGCGTCCGGTGCTCCATGACGTCGCCTTTTTCGGAACCGAGCGCGTGGCCGCGGGCTCTCTTGGGGGCAGTCTGCCTTATCGTCGCGCATGGAGCCAGGGCCCAGGAGGATTTTTCCGATAGGATAGACGAGCAGCTCACTTTCGCTACTGCGGGCGACTCGATCCGCGTGCACCTGAGCGGAACCCTTGATCTGGAGGGCTACTATGTGAGCCAGGAAGAACCCGGCCTGGTTTTCGAGGAAGGCAACACGTTCCTGAACCCCCGTCTGAGCCTTTTCCTGGATTCCCAGTTGGGGCCTTTCCTTTATGCGTTTGTGCAGGTGCGCGCCGACAATGGGTTCGACCCGGGGGAGGGCGGGGCCCATGTGAGGGCCGACGAGTACGTGCTGCGTCTGACCCCTTGGCAGGAGGGACGCTTCAATGTGCAGGTGGGCAAGTTCGCCACAGTCGTGGGGAACTGGACTCCGCGGCATGGTTCGTGGGACAACCCGTTCATCACAGCACCAATTCCCTATGAAAATGAGACGGGGATCTGGGATGCGGAGGGTGCCCGTTCAGTAGGCCAACTGCTGTATTGGGCAGGGGTGACTCCCAAGCCCGACCGAGGCGGAGCATTCCTCGACAAGTACCGGGACGTGCCCGTGATCTGGGGCCCCAGCTATGCCAGCGGCGCATCGGTCTTCGGGGACTTGGGCCGGCTCTACTATGCTCTTGAGGTGAAGAACGCCTCGCTCTCCTCGCGGCCCGAGTCGTGGTCCCCCGGCGCGATGCAGTGGCAGGACCCGACCTTTAGCGGGCGTGTGGCCCTTGTCCCGAACGAGATGTGGACCTTAGGGTTTTCGGCAAGCGTGGGCCCCTACCTGCTGTCCTCCGCAGGGGACAATCTTCCCGCGGGACGAGGCCTCGACCGCTACACCGAGACGGTCCTTGGCCAGGACCTCGGCTTTGCGTGGCACCATTTTCAGGCTTGGGCGGAAGTGTTCGAAGCCCGGTTCAGGATACCCGGGGTCGGCGACGCCTCGACCCAGGCCTACTACCTAGAGGGAAAGTACAAGTTTACGCCGCAATTCTTCGGTTCGCTGCGGTGGAATCAGCAATTTTTCTCGGCGTTGCCCGTGGTTTCGGGAGGCTCGGAGCGGTGGGGACGCAACGTGTGGCGCGTGGATGCCGGGCCGGTTTACCGCGTCACGGCGCACCTGCAGCTAAAGCTCCAGTACAGCTTCGAGCACCAGGACGCCGACCAAGGGGCGCTGAGCCACCTGCTCGCGGTGCAGGCGACGTACAGGTTTTAGTGGGGCGCGGGTAGGTCGGGGGAGCTTCGTAACAGTCCCGTTACGGTAGGCGGCTTCAACCGTGGATGCGGGTGGCCGACAATGGGCCCATGCACTTAGTCCTGGCATATCTGAGGGGAGCAAACCGCCGGGCCAGGCCCCGATGAGCGTATCTCGCCGGAGCCCCCATACCGTCTCAGCGCTCCTGGCCGCGGTCCTCGCCGGCTGCATTCCGCGCCCGTCGGCAAGGGCAGAGGACTCCATTGCCAGCGTCTACGAGAACTACCGCGAGGAGGACGGACGGATCACGGTCGTGACCCAGAGCGGGTCGGCGGACCAGGACATCGGAGCCTACGGTCACCTCAGGCTCACCGGAACCATGGATGCGGTTGCGGGCGCGACACCCACGGGCCGGCCGGCCCCGGAGGGAAGCGACCAGGTCCCGCTGACGGAGATCCACACCCGCCGCAAGGCTTGGAGCGGCGACTACTCCGAGCAGATGCAAAATATCAATATCGATGTGGGGTTCGCGGACAGCCGTGAGAGCGACTACGTCTCGGCCGGCTGGGCGGTGAACGCGCTCGCCGACTTTAACGAGAAAAATACTACGGTTCGCGCGGGGTTGGCGGGCACGGACGACCGTGTGGAGGTGTTCTTTGAGCCGGCTTATCTGCCCAAGCGCACGAACGATGCGATCCTCGGAATCACGCAGATCCTCGGCCCGCTTACGTTCATTACGTTCAACCTCTCGGCGGGGCGCTCGGCCGGCTACCTGTCGGAGCCCCACAAGTTCGTCGAGAAGTCGATCGAGATCATCCCGAATCTTTTCCTGCAGGAGGCCTTTGGGGAGAACAGCCCAAACGAGCGCGAGCGCGAGTCGCTATACGCATCCATCAACCGGGCGTTCCCCGGGGCAAAGGGCGCGCTGGAGGGAAGCTACCGGTTCTACTCGGACACCTACGGCATCCTAGCGCACACGCTTGAGGTCTCCTGGCTCCAGCACATCGGGAAATCGCTCGTCCTAGAGCCCAGGGTCAGGCTCTACCGTCAGTCCGCGGCCCGGTTCTACTACTACAATCTGGACACTACCCCGGTTATCCCTGTCCGGCTGCCGAATGGCACGGGACCCTACTACTCGTCGGATTTCCGGCTGTCGGCTGAGGACAGCACGAGTCTGGGTCTCAAGGCCACCTGGAAGGCGAGCGAGAGGATTCATATCGATGGGGCCTATGAGCGCTACGTGCTCTCCGGGCGGGACGGTGTCACCCCGGCAAGTGCCTATCCCCGGGCCAACATCACAAGCATAGGAGTGAAGTTCATATGGTAACCGGAAACCCTGTGCCCTGCCGGATGCTCTGGGCCATGGCATTCACCTGCGCCCTTTCCGCGGCAGTCGCCTCCGGGCAAGTGAAACTCGGCGCCTCGTTCCCCGCGCTCTCCGGGAAGGGGCTTACGGGCGCGGTTCCCGACACGCGGGGCAGGGTGGCGATCATCGATTTCTGGGCCTCGTGGTGCGCGCCCTGCAAGGCATCGTTCCCCGTTTACTGCGAGATCCAGCGCGATTTTTTGAAGGACGGGTTGGTGGTGATAGGGGTGGGGGTCGATGAGTTGCCCTCGGCGTACGCCGCCTTCGTTGCAAGGCTGAAGCCCACATTCGCAACGGTGCACGACTCAAGGCGGCTGATGGTGGCGCTCGTTCAGGTGCCGACCATGCCGACCAGCTACGTGCTAGACCGGGCGGGCAACGTGCGCTTCGTCCACGCTGGATTCCACGGGGAGGAGACCGAACGCGAGTTGCGAAGAGAGGTCGGGGAGCTTTTGGCCGAGAAGGAGGCGCTGCGATGACAAGGCGGCCGTCTGCCCTGCTGATAGGCGTTGGGGTGGCGATTGTAGCGCTGCTCGCTTCGGGGTGTGCACTGCCAGCCGCTCGCGTGCGGCCCTGGGAGCGCGCGGCCTTGGCCGACGAGGTCATGAACCCTGACGGCGACCCCCTCGGGTCCGCCCTGTCTGAGCATGTCTATTTCTCGAGGGCCGCGGCGTCAGGCGGCCGCGGAGTAGGAGGCAGCGGATGCGGCTGCAACTAACCCGGCGAAGAATTTTCAGCGATTAAACGGAAACATCAAAACACACAAAAAATGAAACTAGCCGCATTCATCCGGCGCCATTGCGCCTGGTTCAATCTGTCCACCGCGACGCTGGTCGCTCTCCTCCAGCGTTCGCCGGTGCTTCGCGTCGTCTCAACCGCGGAGGATTTCGTACTGAGCTCCCCGGTCGGGGCCCTACTCAAATCCGCGGCTGTTGCCGCCGCATCGCTGGGCGCAGTGGACTCGATGGCTGGAGCCACGACGCTCGCCTCCACGTTGACGCCGAGCCCGAACGGGACGTTGCCGGTTTTTGACACCACGGTCGGCGTACCGATCACCCCGCTTGGATTCACGATAACGAACACGATGAACGTCGGCTCGTGGACGGTCACGGGCCAGATACCACCGGGGCTAGTCCTTACAACGGTTGAGCCAAACGGCGGATCGCTCACGGCCCCGGGGAACCTGGACGCCACAACCGCGGGGACCTCTGGCGACCCATGGACGCCTGGGATGTCCGGCAATTCGACAACAACTCCCTTGTTGAAGGGAACACCGACCACGGCGGGCACCTACACCTTCAGCCTCCAAGGCTTTGCTCTAGGGGGTGAAAAGGGTGGCAGCGGTGGGACCTTTGTTGGGACTGGGATATCCTCGGTCTTTCCATTTACGGTGGTGGTTTCCAATGCGGCCACTGCGGCTCCGGCGTTCACGGTCCAGCCTATTTCGGTCTCTGTGTCGGGAGGAACCGTGGCATTCTACGCGGTGGCGAGCAACGCCAGCTCCTACCAGTGGATGTGGAACGGGGCGACGCCCGTTGCCGGTGCGACGAGCCCCCTGCTGCTTATCAGCAACGCATCCGTCTCGGCCGGAAGCTACACCTGCGTCGCGACCAATGCCTCGGGCTCGGCGACCAGCAACGCGGCGACTTTGAGCGTCACGCCTACAAATGACACGGGGCGGTTGGTCAACATTTCGACCCGGGCGCAGGTGGGCACTGGAGGCAATATCCTGATCGCGGGCTTTGTGATCGGGGGCACCGGAACCTCTGGAACCGAGCCGCTCCTGATCCGCGGGTCCGGTCCGGCCCTTTCCTCGCTCGGAGTTTCGGGAGCACTCCCGGATCCGGAGCTGCAGCTCTTTAGCGGGACCAATTCGCTGGCCACGAACAACGGCTGGGCCGGCAGCGCCCAGATTGCATCGACCGCTGCGGCCGTGGGTGCCTTCACCTGGAGCAGTGCCACAAGCCATGACTCGGCGCTACTCGTGAGCCCGGCGGCAGGGGCCTATACCGCCCAGATCTCCGGGGCAGCCAGCGACACGGGCGTGTCCCTGGTCGAGGTCTACGACGCCACGGCAGCCGGCAGCTACACCCCGACCTCGCCTCGGCTCGTGAATATCTCCGCTCGGGTTCAAGTGGGCACCGGCGGCAACATCCTGATCGCGGGGTTCGTTATAGGGGGATCGACCGCGCGAACAGTCCTGGTGCGGGCCTCTGGGCCTGCCCTCGTTCCGTTCGGAGTTTCGGGAACGCTTCCCGATCCGCGGCTGCAGCTCTACAGCGGCGCGACACTTCTCGCATCAAACTCGGGTTGGGGGGGCGATGCGCAGGTCTCAAGTACCGCGAGCTCCGTGGGCGCCTTCGGATGGGCCAACGCGACGAGTGCGGACTCGGCGCTTCTCCTCACGCTGCCCCCGGGTGCCTACACGGCCCAGGTCGCTGGTGCGAGCGGCGATACGGGCGTTGCTCTGGTCGAGCTCTATGAAGTGCCGTGAGACCTTAATTGCGCTGGCCGCGGGCCTCATTTCTGCGCTTCCTGCCGGGGCTGCGGCGCTCACTGCCGTGCCCCTACCGGATCCGCACGTTCCCGGATTCCGCTTCCCCGAGAGCGAGGCGACGATCCTGACGTGGGTCCACGCCGCGGAGTCCGGGACTCCCGACTCAGCGGGGGCATCTGGAAACCTGGCCACCCACGGGTGGGGGCTCTGGACCGCCCTGACGCTCGCGACTTCCCAGGTTGACCAGGGCGAGACGCTGCGTGTGTTCGAGACGTGGTACACGCCGCAGGAGATCGACGGCCAGTTCACGCGGGTGAATAAGACTCCGGCGACCGGCTCCCGGGGGCGCTCGCCGCTCTCCAACTTTCTCCAGTTCGAGCACGGGCTCGAGCCGCGCGACCGTGAGCTCCTCGCCCAGCAGCAGGGATCGGAGACCGTGTTCGGATACGTGAAGTTCGACCCAACTGCGGCCGCGCATGTGGCGGAGCAGAGGCTGCTCAGCACGGCTGCTCTCGACCAGCTGATGGCAGGTGGGGCGCAGCAAATCCCGGCCTTCCCGGTCACGGCACTTACGCTGAAATCGGCGTTTCAGATTATCACGTCCAAGACCCTTGTGAATGGGCGCTACTACCGGTTGAACGTCTGGTCCGGGCCTCCGTCTACGCCGCAGGCCTGGGCCCCTTACCAATGGCCGGGCGTTGTGTGGGTCGACGTCCAAGGCGGCGGCAGCGGAAGCGGCCAGATTGACACCGAGGCCTCGACTGACGGGGGCTCCCGCTCCGAGCAGACGACGTACCCGGTTTCGAGCCTCATCAATCACCGTATCACCGCGTACGAGGCTGCCCAATTCAACCTGAGCCAACCCGGCTCTGGAGTTGAGGCAGGCGACTATGCGATCCTGGTGGCAATGCACGTTGCGGGACGTGAGATCACCCGGTGGACATGGCAGACGTTTTGGTGGACCCCGACTCCGGATGATCCCAAGCTTCCGAGCTCGCAGGCCTTGGCTGCGCTCAAGCCTCCGCAGCTAAAAGGGGCCGCCCGCAATTATGCGATGTCCTTAGCCTACGACATGACCAGCCCGGGTCAGCCGAACGTCGGGGGGCAAAATATGGGTGGCGCCATTTACGCCTATAACCCCTACCTGGAGGCGCGCTTTGGAGCCGCCAACCTGCCAGACTCGCTTCCGGGGATCGATCCCGAGGGAAACCCCGCGTCGAACAACGTGGGAACGGCGTGCAACTGCATGAGCTGCCACGTGAGGGCGAATTACAATCCCAACAACCTCGCGACGGCCCCGAGGTACTCCGGTTCGCGCTACACGGACCTCGATGACCCGCAGTTTGCAGGGACCCTCCAGGTGGATTTCCTCTGGTCCCTGCCCGAGATCGCAGACTAGCACGGTACTGAGGCCGCCTAGGGTCCGACGCGCGAGGTTGACCTTTGGGCCCCGTGGGCAACGTTGGGTTCCGCATGAAACCCCGCATCGCACTCCTCTTACTCGCTCTTGTTGTTCCCGCTTCATTGCTGAGGGTTGACGCCGGAACACCGGCCTCGGCCCCTGCAAAGCGCGTCCTTCTTTTCACCAAGTCCTCGGGATACGAGCATTCGGTCATCAAGGACCCGACCAAGCCGTACAAGCCGGGTCCCGGCAGCGAGGTGGCCGGCCTCGCGTTCAAGGTTCTCAAGGAGCTCGGAGCCAAGAACAACATCGAGTTCGTGGAGTCCAAGGACGGAAGCCTCTTTAACGCGGCCTACCTGGCCCAGTTTGACGCCTTCTTCTTTATCACGACGGGCGACTTGACCGAGGTGGGAACCGACGGGTTTCCGGCGATGAGCCCGGCCGGCAAGCAGGCTCTCCTTGACGCGGTCGCCGCAGGCAAAGGATTCATTGGCGTCCACTGTGCGTCGGACACCTTCCATTCCCCCGGCGGCAAGGATATGACCGCGCAGCGCTGGCTTAATGACGGCGACAACGCCGATCCCTACATCAAGATGCTCGGCGGCGAATTCATCATTCATGGCAGCCAGCAGGTTTCACATCTGGCCGTGGCTGATCCGAAGTTTCCGGGCGCCGACGGGGTTCCCGCGGACAACGGATTCAAGGAGGAATGGTACTCGCTCAAGGATTTTGCAAAGAACCTGCATGTCATCCTCGTCCAGGAGACCGCCGGAATGGAAGGCGCCCCTTACGCACGGCCCAGCTATCCGTCGACCTGGGCGCACATGTACGAGAAGGGCAGGGTGTTCTACACGAACATGGGGCACAGGGACGATGTGTGGAACAGCGCCCTGTTCCAGTCGGTGCTGGTGGGCGGCCTGAATTGGGCTGTTGGGCGCGTAGAGGCCGACGTCACGCCAAACCTGGACCAGGCTGCACCCAAGGCCAACGTCCTTCCGATACGTCCCCCCTCATAGGCCGGGAAGTAATTTTTTGGGGGTGCACGGTGCGGGCCGTTCCTGCCGGCGCCCAAAACCTTCGCGTGGCCGGGGGGCGCCGATTCTGGGCATCCTTTCCTGGCCGTGCGCGTCTAACCCCGTGGCAGGCTGGCAGTCATTATTCGCTGAGCGACACTTCGGTTGGGAACCCTGGTAGCGGCGGATATGCAGGAAACGCATGGTCACGGATAATACAAACCTCATGAACCCCAGAAAAATCCTAATTGCCACAGTGCTCGCGGGCGCCCTGCTCGCCGGATGTGAATCCTCGGCCAAGCTCAACGAAGTGCACATTGGGATGAGCAAGGCGGACGTGACCGCGCTCATGGGGGCGCCCGACAGCACGAGCGCCCAGGCAAATGTCGAGTACATGACCTACTACCTGACCTCCGAGGCCGGATACGGGAGGGACCAGCCGTACATGGTGCGCCTGGTGAATGGCAAGGTGGAGTCGTTTGGCCGGTTCGCGCAGCTCTTCGACTTGTACAACAGGCCGGTGACGAGCGCCACCCCGGGCCAGGCGGACTTCCCGCAGCTTGGGATAAGCTCAGCTGCCGCTTCCATCGTTGGGGCGACATCAGCGCTCAACAGCGGCGGAGGGGCCCCGCTCGACCTGGCGACCGAGATTTCGAGGCTAAAGACGCTCAAGGACCAGGGCGTTATAAGCGAGGAGGAGTTCCAGAAGGCGAAGGCCAAGCTGCTCGCCCAGCCTTGAGGGTGGGAAATTCAGCAACCGGGCTCGGCTCCATTTCGGGAACTGTTTAGGATGGGAACCGGTCGAAACCCTATATATAATGCAATTGGTCGGGTCCGCGCCCGCGGCAACGACCTCAAGACTATGCACCTCACAGTGAAAATTAAATCCGCTCTTCACCTGATCCCCGCCCTCGTCGCATGGGGCGCCCTGATGCCGTCCACGGCCGGCGCCCAGACCCCCAAGAAGGTCTATACGCTCTTCACGGGAAACGATATTTCCGTGGACATGGCAAAGGGCCTGTTTCCCGTCAGGGACGTGAACGGCTCCTCGTGGGTGGTCGTGATTAATGGCCAGGAGCAGGTGGTCTCAGGGGCCGTGGGCCCGATCAACCTGAAGATCACCCCCTCGATCAAGCTGACGGAATCCTCTGCCACGGTTTCCGGTTTCAAGAGGGAGCCGTCCTACACGTTCGCCAATGATCCCGCCGTAAAGCTTACCAAGAACCTTTCTTCGGCCGCTTCGGTGTCTGCAAGCTACCAGGCCGCCTCGAACCAGGCCAATGCGGTCGATCCGCTCACGGTTACCTCCGCCTCGGCGAGCGGGAGTGGCACAACCGTAGCCGCAAATGTCATGGGTCAAAACACGGCCGGCGACATCAGCCAGAGCGCTGCGGCCGGCGTGGCCGCAAGCTTGGACCTCCAGGGAAAACAGGAAGCTGTGGGCTATGACGCGATGACCGTGGAATTCGAGATCGCGTCGGCAAAGCCAATCCCGGCCCCCTACATCGTGACGATGACACGCTTTCATCCGCGGGGGAGCGTGCCCGGTACGATCCAAAGCCTCGTCTTCGCGAAGGCGCTGGACCCCATCGACGCAAAGGCCTCCAAGGTCAAATTCTCGGAGGAGGGATTTCCCTTCGACTACGAGGTGGTCGATTTCCAGATGCACCTCTACAACGCCGGCATCGAGATCCCGACGAACCTTCTGGAGAAGCGTGAGGAGATGACACCCGACCAGGCCTTTGATTACATAAAGAAAACCTACTTGGAGGCCCACAAGTCCGACACGATGCACGCGACGCCCGTTATGGCCGAACTGCCCTCGGACCTTGGCGGCCTTGTCGCATCGGGCAAGTATGCCGAGACGGTCTACGTCAAGGTCTCAAAGGACGGCCTTGCCGACGAGGCTTTTTCGGATATCGGGTGCACGACGAAGATTGAGGATCCGTACCTCGATTCCCTGGTAAAATGCATCCGCTTCAAGCCCGCGCTCACCCGCGGGGTGCCGGTCGAGGGCGTCGCCTTGCTCAATTTCAGCAAGATGCGGATCTAGTGCCCCAAAAGGGGCGCGCGGGGCGCGCTTAAAGCGCGTCCCGGCAGGGGCATTGCGGCTTTTTGCCTTAATATGGGGGCAGATGGTCCGAAGTCCTAGGTAAGTCTCTACGGCACCTGGCTCTCCTGTTCGATCCATCTTTCTTTGGACGAGCGGGTTAGGCATTCGCCATGGGGATTCAACCGTGGTTTCCGGGCACTGTCCAAGATCTTGGGTACTCCTCGCGATCCCAGCGCGCGTTTGTGCGCCCTGGGCCGTTGCGGCGTGCCTCACCTTCCTCTCCGGCTGCTCCACGCCGGCGACCCCCGCGGCAGTGTCCGCTCCGGCCCACCTGGTTGTATCCAACCTGACCGACTACCGATGGCACATCGCGATCAACCGTGCGTCCGGGCAACCTGCGCAGGACTTCCAGATGGAGCCCCGCTCTACGCAGAGCGTCGACCTGGCCGGCGCCGACTATGTGATCGAGCAGTCCGCGCAGACAGCGGGCCTGACGCAGGATCTTGCCCGCCGGATTTCCGTGCACTTGGATCCGGGGCAGGCCTACGGATGGCGACTGGTGACCCTGCTTTCGGAGCCAGAAGCAAACACGGGGCAGTAGGCGCCAAAGGCGATGAGCAGCGCTCCCACCAGCCGCCGAGCCGTTGCGGAGATCGACTTCAGCGGAAGCGAATTCTCCGCGTACAAGATCGGCAACCGTTCCATCCACGGATTCTGGCACCTTTTCTCCGCACATTTTCGCCACGTCCTGGTGACCCCACAGCGGCGGCCGGACAGCGGCCGGGTGGCCTGGACGTGGCGAGAGGCGCCCGATGGCAGGCCGGCCACCGCAGCGGAGCTTGCCGAGGTGAGGCGCAGGCTCTCGGACGCGCGAGGCTTGCTTGCGGGTAACCCGGTCGGAAGCGACCGCGAGGAGGGCGGCGGAAATGCCGTGGCGACGCTCGAGGCCCAGGTGATCTCCATCGTGAGCGCCATGGTGGGCAGATTGGTCGCGGAAAGAGATTTCGCATTGGCGCGCTTCGTGTGTCGCACGGAGACCGGCCTTATGGTTCACAGCTGGGGCAGCCCTGTCGCGGCAGTGCCCCATTTCCCGGATGTGCACGGCGGAGAAATCAGTGGCACGGTCAGTGCCGCATCGGGTCGACCCATGGAGGCCCGCGTGGTCCTGCTCAACAAGACGGGCACCCAGGTTGCTGGCGTGGATTCCCATAGGGACGGACGATTCAGGTTCCCGGACGTTGCCGCTGGAAGCTATCGCATCCACGTGCAAGGCCGGAGCGATTTCCCCGAGGAAGGGTTGCCCGTGAACCTGGACCAGGGTTCGGTGACGGGGCTGGAACTGCGCGCAGCGGCGAGCCCGCCCAGCCGCGGCCAAGGGTCCAAGCGGAGGGGAAACGGCTCCTCTGCCTGGTATTTCAGACCCATGCCCCTTGCCGTTCTGGTATTGGCCATCTTGGCAGCTGGCGGCACCGTGTGGCTTTACCTCAGAGTTTCGGGCGCCAGGGCCCTGGAGGGCCAACGGGCGAATGTCTTTCAGGTTGCGAACGGACCTCTGGTCGGGGGTGACGGCCACGACAAGGACACGACCCATCGCGGCCTCGGCTCGGGATGGCCGTCGTTCTCGGACCTAGCGCGTGCGCTGCGCTCGCCTTTTTCGCGGAAGTCCGCTTCGGCCATTGCCGCAACCGGGGCTGCCGCCCGCTCAGGCGTCGCATCCACCGAAGCGGGACTCGACAGACCAGTCGCAAGCGACGCGAGCGCTCGCGCCGACAACCTAGGAGACAGCCAGAATCCGCCGGATGTCGGTTCCGGTAATCCAGCCGATTCCGAAGGCCGAAGCCCGACCGAGGGCAATCGGGTCGAGCGGGCGCAGCCGGCATCGGAAGCTCGCCTGGCCGGGGCCCGCAGCCGCGCGGGGCGGCCCGCGGACGCGCGGCCGATTCGATCCCAAGGCACGGAGTCAGGCCGGGTGGCCGCGAAGTCCCCCGATCGCGCTTCTGCTGAAGCGGCCGCGGGTGGAGCTGGGACCGAGGCTGAACCCGGAACCTCCTCTGCAGCTGCAACAACAACCACAGTCGCTAACCGGAGGAGGATCGTAGCCGTAGCGCCCAGTATTTCGGAGCAATCGCCCGCGGCAGCTGGGCCCTCGCCGTCGGTGGGCGCCGGAGCAGACCCGGGCGCGCCGGGCGCAGATGCGGGCGGAGACGCTGTCGCCTCCATCGCCTCTTCTCCTGCAGGAGATTCATCCAATGGCCGGTCGGTGTCCGACCGGGGAATGGCGTCGAAGGCCGGACCAGGTCCTGCGCCAGCATCCGCAAACTCCATGCCCGAGGCAGATGCTTCTGAGGTCATGGAGGCACACGCCGTAGCCGACAACTCCAAGGCCAGGCAGCCGTCCAAGGCCGAGACGGTGCCACCCAAGGCAACTCCGGCGAATCCCAATCGCGCCGCGAGCACACCCGCGCCGGCTGCGCCTGCGCAACCGGCCACGGACACGCCCGCCGAGGAAGCGCTCGAGGGGACCCGGGCAACGGGAAAGGCGGTCAGTCCCCGTCCCGAAGTTGCCTCGACGAGGATCGCTCCGCCGAAGGTTTCCACTTTGGTTAAGGCGTCGTCGGGACCCTTTGACCCGGAGTCCCGGAGCGATCCAGGCTCTCCTGCGACGAATTCCACCTCGTCCCGCGCCGAAGGTTCTCGCACGCTTCTCAGCCCCACAATCTCGCCCGCAAAACCGGTGGCTGCCCCTCGGGCGCAGGGATCGGATGATGACCCAACGATGACCGGCGCGACCGCCTCCCTCGGTGACGCCAACCCGGAGCAAGCGATTCCCAAGACGGCGCCGACTCTGATCAGGATAGGGCGCCTGCGCGCATCGAGTTGGAGCCCCCAGGTTTTCCAAGACATCATTCTGCCCACGCGCCCAGTCCCGATTTCCCAAGCGGAGGCCGTCGAGGCGATGAAGGAGGGACTGAGAAAGGAGCGGCTCGCCTTGATGCCGACCTCCTTCAGGAGCCCCCAGGTGAAGCGAGGGTTTTCATTCGTGTTTTCAGCGGGTGCAAAGGATGCCCCCGTATGGCACGGGCTTTTGGGCGCGGCAGTGGTCGCGACCGTGCAGGGCAACCGGGCCGAGCTCACCTTGTCCGCGGGCCAGTCGGCTCCCCAAACCTACGTTCTGGCCTGCAGCGACGGCCGGGAGATTGCCCAGGTCATCGTCAGCCAGGACGGAACACCGGCGTTAAACGCGGCCCCTGGCACGCATTCCTGGTACTGGCTTGGAGTTGAGCACCCGAAGGCGGAGGGGACCTTCGCTTGGCGCCTGACCTCGGGGGGATCGGTCCCCGAATCCTGGGCCCGCGACGACCACTGGCAGGGCGAGCGCGGACAGCGCATCGATATCCCTCTCGATCCCTCGGGAAGGGGTTCAAGCCGCTACTCAATTGCGCTTGTAGACCCGTCCACAGGCTGTGGCATCACCTGTGCGGTCGACCTGGAGTGAGTCGGGAATCGAAGGAGAGCCACGCCGAACTGAGGATGCGGTCCCAGAAGAAGCCCCTACGCTGCGCGCCCCATTTTTGCTTGCCGGTCGCGCCCGCCAATGAGCATTCTGGACCTTTCAGGCCTAGCCAGGGTAGCTCAGTGGTAGAGCAGAGGACTCATAAGCCTTTGGCCGCGGGTTCGATCCCCGCCCCTGGCACCATTTTCAATCAGCGGGTTAGGTGAGAATTGGAACACCCTTTCCACCTTCCTTGCCCGTTCCCTCGATCCATCAACCCTGATCCCACCCATGGCCACGATCCTGATCATCGATGACGACGAGGCGCTGCGCAACGTAACCGCCGAGGTCCTGATCGACGCGGGCTACGTCGTCGATGATGCACCGGACGGCAAGAGCGGTCTGGAGCTATACCGGACCGGCAAGCAGGACGTGATCATCACCGACATCGCAATGCCTGACATGGACGGATTGGAGCTGATCATCGAGCTATCCCATGCCACGCCGAAACCGCGCATCATTGCCATGTCCGGAGACTCTCAATTCAGCGAATCGGTCTATCTGCCCACCGCCCGCCAGCTCGGTGTGCAGCGAACCATCAGCAAGCCGTTCCGCGCCGAGGTGCTTCTCAAGACGATAGCCGAAGTTCTGGCAGGAACCTCGTCGCCCTGATATTCCGGGGCCGGAGCGCGCGCTCAGTCCGCGGCCGTGGCCGCAACGGTGCAGGATCCGTTCAAGCGGATGTCGCGGGAGCTGCTGCCCACGAGGATCCCGAATTCCCCTGCGTCGACCTTCCAGGAGTGGCCCTCCGAAAAATAGTAGGCGAAGGAGCGGGGCGTTAGGGCGAGCTTCACGGTCTTGGTCTCGCCTGGGGCGAGTTCCACCTTGGCAAACCCCTTCAACTCCTTGAGGGGCCTCTCAATGCGCGCGTGGGCGTCCTCCACGTACAGCTGGACCACCTCGGCTCCTTTCCGGATGCCGGTGTTGGTCACCTGGCACGTGACCTCGGCCGAGGCGGGACCGGTGGGGGTCACCTTCAGGTTCGCGTAGGCGAAGGAGGTGTAGCTCAATCCGAAGCCGAAGGGGAAGAGGGGCTCGATCTTCTTCGTGTCGTACCAGCGGTACCCCACCAGGAGGCCCTCATCGTAGTGCACGACGCCGTCCACCCCGGGATAGGACCGGGGTCCCCCCTGGAAGGCCGGGGTCTGCTCGAGCGCCTTCGGGAATGTGACCGGAAGCTTGCCGGAGGGGTTCACATCCCCAAAGAGGACTGCGGCGAGCGCAGTTCCGGCTTCGGAGCCACCATACCAGGCCTGCAGGAGGCCGGGCACCCTGGGAAGCCAAGCGTCCATCACGACGGGAGCGCCGTCCACCAGGACGACCACGGTGCGCGGGTTGGCCTCGACCAAGCGGGCAATGAGCTCGGCCTGGTGGCCGGGCAGGGAAAGGTCTGCCCGGTCGGTCCCCTCGTCGTCGAAGCGCGCCTGGTGGGTGAGCCCGGCGACCATGACAACCATGTCGGCGTTCCTGGCCGCAAGGACGGCGCGGTCGGCGAGTTCCCGGGTCTCGTCGGCCGTGGCCTCCATGACCTCCATCCGGCGCACACCCGCCGCGTCGCGCGCCGAGGCGCGCCGCACCGTGGGCTGCCGGTAGCCTTCCGAATAGACAACGTTCATGCTGCTGCCGGCGCGGGCAATGATCCCGTCGAGGATCGTGACCTCGCGGAACGCCTTCACGCCCGCCGAGTTCACGCCCCCGGCGTAGGTGCGGGCGGCGTCCTGCCCGATGACGGCCAGGGTCTTGATCTTCGTCAGGTCGAGGGGAAGGAGCGAACCGTCATTCTTCAGGAGGACGACCGCCTCCTGCGCGGCCTTGAGTGCAACCGCAAGGTGCTCGGGCGTGTTGATCGATCCCGGGTTTCGGCCGTCGATCGCCCCGCTCGCAAAGAGCACCCTCAGGTTCCGGCGGACCTTGTCGTCCAAGATCGAGACGGGATAGGTCCCGTCCTTGACTCCGTCCCGGAACGCGCGGCCGAGGTAGGCGTTGTCATAGGGGGGGCGCGATCCCATCTCCAGGTCGAGTCCCTTGGTCGCGGCCTCGTGGGTGTCATGCGTCCCTCCCCAGTCCGAGATGACGGAGCCCTTGAAGCCCCATTCCTTCTTCAGGATTTCGGTGAGCAGATAAGCGTTCTGGCAGCAGTGCTCGCCCCTCAACTTGTTGTACGCCCCCATGATGGCGAGGGCTCCACCCTCGCGCACGCTGGCCTCGAAGGCGGGCAGGTAGATCTCGCGCAGCGCCCGCTCGTCCACCTCGACATCGATCCTGCCGCGATCCGTCTCCTGGTTGTTCACCGCGAAATGCTTCACGCAGGCGACGGTCCCCGCCGCCTGCATCCCGCGGATGTAACCCACGGCGAGCCTGCCGGAGAGCCAAGGGTCCTCTCCGTAGTAATCATAATTGCGACCGCAGAGCGGAGTGCGGACGATGTTGATGCCGGGGCCAAGGATCACGTTCTTGCCCCGTGCGCACGCCTCCTCGCCGATGACCCGGCCACACGCTTCGGCGAGCTCGGGGTTCCAGGTCGCTGCCAGGGCCGAACCCGGGGGGATGGCCGTCGCGTAATCATCGGTTTGGCCCGTGGGAGTCCAGGAGGTGAGGGCTACCTCCTCGCGGACCCCCTGGGGTCCGTCATCCGTCCAGAGATAGGGGATACCGAGCCTTTGCACCCCGCCGCTGCGAAACATCCCGTTCGCGTGGACCAGGGCGATCTTCTCGTCGAGCGTCATGCGGGAAACGAGGTCGTCGATCCGAGCCTCCACAGGGACCTTGGGGTCCTGGTAGGGCGCCGGCACGGCCGCCCTCACGGCAGGGCCGGACATCCCGAGAAGGGCGAAGGCTAAGGCGGTGCAACCGACGGACAGGCGTGGAATTGGGATCATGGGGGCGGCACAGGGCACTGGAGGCACCCGGCCGGACACACTAAAATCCACGATATGACAATGCAGCCGCAAGCCCCGATTCCCAATAGGGCCCCATATTAGGGGAGCGGCAGTTCCATTAAATCCGGCAAGACTGTTGACCTGACCGCCATGGAACCGCAAAAATTTGGCCTGGTCAGGGATTCCCAACCCTGGCCCAAGCCAAACCCCCCCATAGCCACCGTGAGACACCCTTCCGCAGTTGTCCCCGCGTCCCGAGCCGTCCTCCCCGAGGGACCCCAGAGGCACCCGGCCGTGGGGCGCCTCCGCCGGCCGGTCCTGGCCCTTGCCGTGATCGCCTGCGCGGCGCTCACCTCGCCCCTTCGGGCCCAATCCAACATCACGGTCGATGCGACAAAGGCGGTGCGCGTGGTCGACGACCGGATGTTCGGAGTGAACACGGCAATCTGGGACGGCGTGTTCACGGACGCGCAGACTCTCGCAACCCTCCAGGGCATGGATGCGCGCTTCCTGCGGTACCCCGGCGGATCCGCCGCGGACGACTACAATTGGAAGACCAACCAGAACACGGAAGGCACGACCACCTGGGGTGTCGCCTTCGACCCGTTTGCTGTGCAGGCCCTGGCCACCAACGCCCAGGTTGTGATCACGACGAACTATGGCACCGGGACACCCCAGATGGCTGCCGATTGGGTCCAATACTCGAACGTCACCAAGGGCTACGGATTCAAGTACTGGGAAGTGGGCAACGAATGCTACGGTACCTGGGAGGACGACACCCAGGCGGTGCAGCATGACCCCTACACCTACGCGATGCGGGCCGTGCAGTACATCCAGGCCATGAAGGCCGTCGACCCGACGATCAAGGTCGGGGTGGTCGCCGTTCCCGGCGAGGACACCTTCGCCAACAACGCTAACCATGTGGTCACAAACCCGGTAACCAATGCGACCCACAGCGGCTGGACCCCCGTCATGCTGACCACGCTGAAAAGCCAGGGCGTCTATCCCGATTTCCTGATCTACCACAATTACGAGCAGAATCAGGGCCAGGAGAATGACGCCACGCTCCTCCAGTCCGAGGTGGCCTCGACTCTGGGTAACAACACGTGGCGCGGCGCGGCCGCCGACCTCCGCACCCAGCTCACGAGCTACCTGGGTTCCTCAGGCAAGCCGATCGAGCTCGTCTGCACCGAAAACAACTCGGTCAGCACGGGCCCTGGCAAGCAGTCGGTCAGCCTCGTGAACGCCCTTTACTATGCCGACAGCGTGGCAAACCTGATGCAGACCGAGATCAACGGGATGATCTGGTGGGACCTGCACAACGGACCCAGCACCACCGTCTCCGCAGGTGTGCCGGTCAACCTCAGCTCCACGCTCTACGGATGGAGGCTCTATGGTGACTACGGGGTCGAGAGCGGGGGCGCGGGGAGCGTCGACCCGGTCGCTCATGACAAGTACCCGGCCTACTACGCCTTCGAGCTGATAAAGCACTTCGCGAGGGGAGGGGACACCGTCATCACCGCCTCGAGCAACAGCAACCTGCTCTCCGCCTACGCCACGGAGAGGACCGACGGCTCGCTGAGCCTCCTTGTGATCAACAAGAGCCCGACTGCGACCAACACGGCCAATATCACCGTGAAGGGCTACACGCCCCAGGCGAAGGCCACGGTCTATTCCTACGGAATTCCCCAGGACGAAAACTCGCAGGAGAACGCGGGGACGGTGACCGCTCCCTCCTCGGCCTATTCATGGGAGAATTCCATGGACGGCTGGGTAAACCAATCCGGACCCGATGTTGTCGCCAGCAACTACGGCCTCGATGCACCGTTCCTCTACAGTCTTGCGTTCAGCACCTCGACGGGCGTGACGAACGGCACCTACAGCCTGGCCTGCACGAGCATCGCCGCCAGCCCGGGAAACAGCGCGGTGATTCAGAACTCCACCGCATCCATAGGCACGGCGATGAGCGCGGCCTCCTCGGTCTCCGTGGACATTTACCCGCAAATAGCGGCGGGGGGCACCGTCCAGGCGAGCCTCTACATCAACGGGATCAACCTCCCCTACGTGGTCCTCGGGACGGTAACCCTGAACCCGAACCAGGAAAACACGGCGACCTTCACGCTGACGGCCGCCCAACGGGCGGGGATCGTCGCGTCGCTGGGGACCGGCAACTGGTTCCAGGTCGGCATCAACCTCAATGCCTCGGGCCCGCTCACGGCCTATTTTGACAATTTCAACATCACGCCCCTGGTTGTCCCGACGCCGACACCGACTCCCACCCCGATTACCGGCGCTGCCGCATCGCCCGAGGTGGCCGTCTCGACGATCTCAAATGCCGGGACCAGCTTCTCCGCCACCTTCGGGCCGTATTCGGCCACGGTGATATCGCTCTCGGTCCCCTCGAACGCGCCTTCGGCCACGAGCCAACCCTCGTCCCAGTCGGTCGCCACGGGAAGCTCCGCCGTATTCTCCTTCGCGGCCACCGGGGCGCCCTTGCCGACCTACCAATGGTTCCTGAACGGGACGGCGATCCCTTCGGCAACCAGCTCGACTCTGGTCGTGTCGGGCGCCACGGCGGCGAATGCCGGCACCTATACCTGCACCGCGACCAATTCGAGCGGAAGCATTGCGAGCAGCCCCGCAACGCTCGGTGTCGTGAGCTCCTCCGATCCGGGCCGCCTGATCAATCTTTCGTGCCGGGCCGGGGTCGGAACCGGGGCCAACATCCTTATCGCTGGATTTGCCGTGGGACCGAGCAATGCGACGGGCAAGGAGTCGCTTCTGGTGAGGGCCTCCGGGCCTGCGCTTGCGGCCTTTAGCGTCTCCGGGACGCTGCCCGATCCCAAGCTCGACCTCTACACGGGCGCGGGAACGCTCATCACCAGCAATAGCGGCTGGGGCGGCGCTTCCTCCATTGCGAACGCTGCTGCGGCGGTGAGCGCCTTTGCGTGGTCGACCTCGCCCGTCGGCAAGGATGCGGCCCTTCTGGCCTCGGAGCAGGCGGGCCCCTACACGGCCCAGGTATCGGGTACCACGGGAGACACCGGGGTATCGCTCGCGGAGGTCTACGACGCGACGCCGGCCGGGACCTACACGCCCGCCTCCCCCCGCCTCGTGAACCTCTCGGCCCGCGTCCCCGTCGGTACGGGCGGCAACATCCTGATCGCTGGATTTGTCATCGGGGGCTCCACGTCAAAGACCGTGCTGGTGAGGGCTTCCGGGCCCGCGCTCTCAATCTTTGGCGTCAGCGGGGTCCTTTCCGATCCCAAGCTCCAGCTGTACACCGGAGCCGGAGCCCTGATCGCCTCAAACAGCGGCTGGGGCGGGGATCCGCAGATCACAAGTACGGCAGCCTCGGTCGGGGCCTTCTCGTGGGGCCCGTCCGCGACCCCTGACTCCGCCCTTTTGGTCACCCTGCCTCCCGGGCCCTACACCGCCCAGGTTTCCGGAGCCAGCGGCGACACCGGGGTGTCCCTCGTCGAGGTCTACGACGTCCCCTGATCTAGGCCCGCTTCGTCTGAAACACCACGACGACGCGGGTTCCGTTGCCGATCCGGGCTGCGACCTCGAACTTGCCTCCGATGGCGTCCGCCGCCGCGCGCATGAGGCCCATGCCCTTGCCCTCGGTGCCTGCGAGGTCGGGGGCAAAGCCCCTGCCATTGTCCTGCACCACAAAGCTCACGGCGTAGTCGTCCCTGCGAAGCTTAAGGGAGACGATCCTGGAGCGCCCGTGCCGAAGGGCGTTTTCGACCGCCTCGCGTGCCACGTTGAGGAGCCCGTCGAGCTGGGTGGCATTCAGGAGGGCAACCGCGTTCTCGTCCACCTGGACGTCAAACTGAGCCCCGTGCTCGGCCCGGAGCTCGGCCAGCGCCGCTTCCAAATCAGCACTGAAGGCGGCTGTCCTGACGACCTTCGACGAGGCGCCGACGACGCACGCCCGCAGGTCTCGGATCGCGCCCTGCAGGGTCTGCACGCTCTCTTTCACCTGCAGCTCGTAGGCACGGGGGTCCGTATAGATCCTGACGCGGGTTGAATCGAGTTCACCGGCAACCCGGGATAGCCGCTCGAGGATTCCGTCATCCACGTCGGTACCGCGTGCGATTCGGCGGTCCTGGAAACGCTTCCTGAGCTCACGATCGACTTCGACGTCCTCATCGGGCGTGTCCCCCGGGGGCTCCGCTGGAACAGCCGAAATGCCCGCGGTGGGCGTCTGGTGCCCCTTTCCTGATGGGGCCGCCCCCGCGGCCTTCTTTCGCCGGTTTGAGAGGGAAAGGATAGCAAATCCAAGGGCAAAGACCCCCGCGACGACGCCTCCGACAACGAGACTTTCCTGGAGCATGTCGGTGCGGTCCAGGGGAGGGGGGTTGTAGGCGGCTAAGGCCGCAAGGGTCCGGAAAGCTCCCATCGGGGCGCAATCGTGCTTACCTTTGCCGCAAGGTCAAAATATTCGGGACGTGGCGGGGCGCCCCCGGGGAGGCCGTGAATCGGTTTCCTGAGCCCCATAATCGCAGAGCGTGCAAAGCCCCTATTGCCGCAATGCCCATCCCTCCAGCTCGACCCGGAGATCGACGGCCCCGATGCTCTTGCCGTCGGACTCAGCCGCGACATGAAACTGCTGCCAGCCCGGTAGCTTCGTGGTAGGCGCATGAGAAGGCCTTATGGATTTTTTGGGTCGAAAGCAGAAAACGAGGGCGGGATAGAACGAGGGGGAACGCCAAGAATGGCGGCTTGCCAATCTCCTCAATCCCCACCACGGTCCGCACGCCCCAGTTCGTCCAGTTTCAGAGGAAGTGGGCGCACGAGGGTGTGGTCCTGCCCCCCGGATTTCCCGCAAGATATCTCTTACATCGTTCCGTTCAGCTAGTCCCAGGCGGCATTCCAACAATCCATGTCGACGGAGTCCGATCGATATCAAAGTCCATCTCGGTGCCTGAGCAATTGCGGCAGGTTTGTGGCCGCGCTGCTGGCCGTGGCCCTCTACTTTGGCGGTGCGTGCGCAGCGCGAGCCGCAACAGCGCTTACGATTCCAGGCGCCGTGACCTACCAGATTCAACCTGGAGGCACGACCGTCCAGATTGCCGCGACCGAGATTGACAACCCGACCACCAGCAACACGGGAACCCTGCGACTTGAGCTTTGGGCTTTCCCAGCCCCTTACATGGGCCAGGTTCAGACGGGCTACATCCTCGGGACCTTCCAGGAAGCCACATTGTCGGCCGGATACCACTACGCCAACATCTCCCACATCATCAGCTATACGCCGCCCCCGAACGGGATCTGGTATGTGACCTTCATGGTGGCGGAGTACACCGGAGGAGCGGCCGATAGCGGCTATTCCCCCGCCGCGTATGTGACCTTCAGCAACCCGCTCCAGGTGGGATCGACGGCAACGACGCCGAGCCGCCTGACCAACCTTTCGGTGCGCTCCACTGCGGCGTCCGGTTCGCAGACTTTGATCGCAGGGTTTGTCGTCTCGGGCTCGGGCTCCAAGTCGGTGCTTGCCCGCGGGATCGGACCCGCGCTGGCCCCATTTGGGGTCACGGGGATTCTCCCGGACCCCGTGCTGAGTCTCTTCAACGGTGCGGGAGCGAAGCTCGCCTCCGATGCTGGATGGGGCGGCTCCCAAGCGCTCATCAACGTTTTTAACCAGGTGGGTGCGTTCGCGCTGCCATCCGGCTCCAAGGATTCTGCAATGGATCAGACGCTCCCCGCCGGTCCCTATTCCGCCCAGGTTTCGTCCGCTGGAGGCGGCAGTGGAATCGTGCTGGTGGAGGTGTACGACGCGGACTCAGGTCCGACGTCTTCGCGGTTTGCGAACCTGTCGGCGAGGAGCCAGGTTGGCACGGGTGCCCAGGCCCTCATCGCCGGATTCTACATCGCTGGCAATTCGTATGAGACGGTTCTTGTCCGTGGCGTTGGCCCGGGTTTGAGCCCGTTTGGCGTGTCGGGAGTCCTGGCTGCTCCCCAGCTCACATTGTACGACTCTGCCGGCAACCCCATCGCCTCCAACAGCGGTTGGAGCTCCTCAATCACCCTCGGTTCGTCGTCGACACAGGCTGCGGTTGCCGCGGCGACGGCCAACACGTTCTCGCAGGTCGGTGCGTTCTCGCTCCCGGCAAGTTCCGCGGACAGTGCTCTCGTTGCGACGCTGCCACCGGGTTCATACTCGGCGAATGTCAGCGGCGTGGGTAACACGACGGGAGTGGCCCTGGTTGAGGTCTACGAGGTCTCAGCCAGCGCCGCCGGTTCCGGCACAAGTGGCGTGTCAAACGGTTCGGGAAATTCAAGCGGCGGCGGCAGCTTCATAAGCCCAGCGGGATCGGGTGGCACGGGGGGGACGGGTGGGAGCGGCGGCTCTAGCGGTTCCGGCGGGTCTACTGGCTCGGGCGGCTCTGGCGGTTCAGGGAGTTCCGGTGGGACTGGCAGCGGCGGCTCAGGGAGTTCAGGGGGTTCCGGCGGGTCTGGCGGCTCTGGAGGGACGGGTGGCTCGGCCGTGTCGTCCAACATCACGATCATTGCCGGCCAGACATTCTACGGATACTATGATCCCTATGGAAAGAAGAGCCACGTTGATGGGGGCACCTTTCTCGCCTACGGAGGAAACCCGCTGTCAGGTTACACGTGGACGCTCAGCTCTGGATCGGCGTTTCCCTCTGGAGTGACCCTTTCGCTGAACGGGATCCTCTCGCTGAATGCAGGAGGACTCATCATTCCCGGCAGCTATTCATTCAATGTCACCGTCTCTGATGGTTCTTCCAGCACTTCGGCAACCGTGTACTTTATCGCCGACACTGAAAGCACCGCGCCGGACAGCAATGGAATCTCCACGCCTTCGGCTACCGTAGGCTTTCAGCAACTGTCCCTAGGCTCATATGCGTTGGCCTCCGGGCAGGTCGGATTGGCGTATGGCGCGAGCCTTTTCGTGAACATAGGAACAGGCGCGGCTTCGCTACCCCTGAATTGGACCCTGGCGTCGGGCAGTCTTCCCCCGGGATTGACACTCGACGCTGCTAGGGGCGTTGTCCGTGGTAGCCCAACCAGTGCCGGAACCTACAGTTTCACCATCGCGATAACCGATAGCACTGGCCTGGCAGCAGTGGGGACTCCCCCGGTCTATTCCATCACGGTAAACCCGTAGGGCTCGCACGGAGCCTAAGCCAACGATCGCGGGCAGCAGTGCGTCCGTAAGCAGAAATGGGAGCCTGCGCGGAGACCGTGCAGCTGAAGCCCATGGTCGAGATGGCGAGCCTGCCACAGGTTTCAGCCCCGAAAAGCGACTCACACCGAGACTCACTCAACTCACAATTAGACGCACAAAAGCGGGTCGTGGACCGGTAGATGCGCCGCAGCCCGTCCCCGGGGGGGCAATTCACTGACGATTTCCAATTAGCTGACAGCGTCGCGGTTATACCTTAACTTACGCAACCTGTCGCATCTGGAAAGACTTGCGAAATGGTCGGGGCGGTCAGATTCGAACTGACGACCTCTACGTCCCGAACGTAGCGCTCTACCAGGCTAAGCTACGCCCCGACTTTCTCGCGTGAGAGATCAGTAGGCTCCGGCCGGGGACCAGCCGCAAGCAGAAAAGATATCCCCAAGTGCAGCGATCGGATCCGTCATCTATTGCGGGGACGCTAATTGGCGGATTCGTACGCTTCCGGGCTACCGCGTATTCCTCAAATATGCCTGCACTTCGTCATGATTGCCGGCAAAGACGAACGTGATCACCTCCGGTCCGCTTTCAAATAGGAGCCGAAGATGGATACCCGTCCGGCATTCAAAGAGGTTTTTTCGGAGCCTGCGTATGTCCACGCCCGTGTGGAGATGGGGCCGCCCGAAGTTTTCGCCCGTCGACCGCATTGATTCCGCAACTGACATCAGCTCGTCATCCGTGCATCGACACAGCGAACGGAGGAAGGACTTAGACTTCTCAACCTTCATCCACGAAGTTCACGCCAATCGCCCTTAAACTCTTTAATCGTTCCCGCTCGGCGTTCCCGCTTGATATGGGCGGTGATGCGTTGTCCGGCTTCCTCGACTTGAGCCGGAGTCAATCCATATTCCTGATAGGCATAATCTGCCGATTCGATTGCCACTTTCCGAAGAGCAATGATATCCGATCCAACAATGACGCCGACGTCCTCGCCATTGGCAGCGAGCCTCAGCCAGTGGCCAAGATTCTGACGGGCGTCCGTGATTGTAAGTGTCTTCATAATGTCATTGTATGGACGTTATATTGTGCGTCAAGTGTCACGGTGCATGATGGCTTAGGATGGTTTGGGACCGAGTAATTTCGCACGAAAACAGATCAATTTTGTGAAATGACATGCAAGTCATTGATGACCATCACGCAATCGGTACGTCCCGAACGTAGCGCTCTACCAGGCTGAGCTACGCCCCGCTTTGCTCGCTGACGGGCCAGAGTCGCCGCTAGAAGTGGGCGCCGTAAGCAGTAAAGGAGGGGTGTGTCAGACGGCGGTGGGAATGCCCCGCCGCCCCATTAATCCCTACTCGAGTCGGTCGAGGTGATTCGTCTGTGCCATTGACCGCCCTGCGCTCCGAAGGGATTCGGGACAGTCCATTCGCCCCGTGTGAATTTCAATGAACACGAGGCCATGGGCTGTGGCAGCCTTTACGAGCGCATCCTCGAGCTCACCTTCGGTGCGGACGTCGAGGCCCAAGCCTCCGCCGAACACCTCCACCAGTTTGTGGTAACGCCAGGGCTGGAGATCGTTGTAGGGGCGATCGCTGATCACCCGCTCGATCGTATACCCGTCATTGTTCATGAGAAAGATGACGGTCTTTAGGCGGTTTCGAATCATCGTCGAGAGGTCCTGGCAGGTAACCTGAAACGAGCCATCTCCGATGAAAAGCACGGCCTGCCTTTCCGGCGCTGCCATGCCAGCACCCAGGGTCGCCCCGACGGTGTAGCCGATCGAACCGTAGAAGGTCTGCCCGATGAACGTCGCCCCCTCCGGCATGAGCATCTCCGCCGCGCTGAAGAGGGACACTCCGGTTTCGGCGACGACAATGGAGTTCTTCCCTATGAAATGGCTCATCCTGTCGAAAAAGCGTTTGACGGTAAGCGGCTCCGGTCCAATGGGCCGGTACGGCTCGGTGAAACGGTGCACGCAGCCATCGGCGGCCCGTCTAATATCCAGAGTACTGGGATCTCGCCGCGAGAGCCTTTCCGCTAGCCCTAGGATGAAATCATGGAGAAACACGTTCTCGTAAAGACGGGACTTAATCTTAACGGAGCGTATGTTGGCACTGATCGTCTTTGAGCCGTCTAGGTTTGTCGTGAAGCCGCCCGTGTTAAAATCGGACATCAATGCCCCAAGCTGCAGGATGCAATCGGCGGACGTGACGCGGGTGCGCACGTATTCCCGACTCCGGTCCCCTTCAAAGAGACCGATGAATTGCGGGTGGTGCTCCGACAGTACGGTCTTCCCTAACATCATGGTGACAAAAGGGAAACCCGTCTTTTCTAGGAAACAGGCGAACTCTTTCTGCAGTCTAAAGCGCAGCAACTCGACGTCGCCGATCACGATCGGCTTCTGCGCCCCTTCCAGCATTCCGAGCGCCTCCTTGATCGATTCCCGAAGCGCATCCGGATCACTCGCGGAGGGCGTCGGAAAGGAGAAGGGGTCCGGCCGCCTGCATTTCATCGTCACCACGTCGGAGGGGAGGCTGATGTAAACGGGCTGCTGGCGGGAAAGGCACGCCGACAACACGCGATCGATTTCTGCGGGCGCCGTTTCACCGGATACGAGCTGGGTTGAGGCGACGGTGATCTTCTCATACATCCTCATGGGGGTCTGGTAGTCGCCCAAGGTGTGGTGCAGCAGCGGCCGTGTGCGGAAGAAGATCGTCGCCGGCGAGCCGGTGATCACCACCACGGGCACTCGCTCAGCGAACGCCCCCGCGACGCCATTAATGGCGCTCAGTTCTCCGACGCCGTAGGTCGAGGCGAACGCACCTACACCCCGAATACGCGCGTAGCCGTCCGCCGCATAGGCCGCGTTGAGCTCATTGCACGTGCCGACATACTTCAGGTCGCTCTTGAGCACCTGGTTAAGGAACCCGAGCACAAAATCCCCTGGCACGCCAAAGAGATGATCGACGCCAATCTCCTTCAGTCGGCCAAGCAGGTACTCAGCAACGGTGGTCTCCAAATTTGTCATAGTCCTTTGGCGACTCCACGAACGATCCCTTACAGGGGCGAAAACACCCCAAAGGGGCCGCCGGTCCGCCTCCGTGGAGTTTGTCGGAAGTACCGCCGCTTTCCTATGAGGTATAACCCTACTTGTCGGGCGCAGTCGCCGGGTTATCCCGACACCGCCATCCCGGTTCGCATCCCCGCTACGGGGGCCTGATTGGGCCTTTGCAGGCAAAACACCCAAGGAGTGCCCCATGCTTTCCTCCCTATGCCTGACCGCTTTGGCTGGCCAGAGCTCCCCGTAGCCTTCCCTCGTGCGGGCCCGAGGAAGGATTCCGCGGGCCTAGGACATTGTCCCCAGGCACAAAAAAGGGGCCTCCGAAAGGCCCCTTTTCGAAAACGGGAATACCCGCTTTCCAAGCTCAGCTGTCCTTCGGCGGGGGAGGGGGCATCTTGACCATCATGCTCTGGTCGGCCCTGTTCGAGATCATCTCCGTGTAGCGCTGGATTTCCATTTCGGCGTTGTGGCGGGCGACCTCAGCCAACTCGATCTTCTTGGCGAGATCGAAGTCCTCGCGGGTCAAGGAATCCTTCTGCTTGTGGAGATTGTCCAACTCGATGGTCAACTCGGAGACCTGCTTGGCATATTGCTCGGCGCTCGCATTTTCGCGGTCCGTCTCGGACTTGATGCGGGCCATCTCGGAGTTGTACTTCTCTTCCTTGTCCTTGGCAGCCTTGGCCTCCTCGGCGGCGCGCTCGACATTGCGGCGCTCGGCGTCGTCGCGGGCCTTGGCCTCGGCGAGCGCCTTCTTTTGGTTGGCATCGGCAACCTCGCGAGCGACCTGCTCGCGGTGGACTTTTTCACGGGCCTCGGTCTCGGCCTTGCTGGCGAAGTAGTAGAAGAGGAATATTCCCAGAAGTGCGGTCGGGAATAGCACGTAGAGCCATTTTTTCATGTGTGTGCGTTTTAAAGGATAGAGAGGTTCCGGGGCTTAGCGCTTCAGTGCGGCTTGGGCGGCTGCAAGAGCAGCGGCCTTGGCCGCTGCCGCATCGGCGGCCGCGATTTTGGTTACCACTGCCGAAAGCTTGGCCTGATTGGCGATCGCCGCCTCGGTGTATTCCTTGATGAAGGCGAGGTCCTCAACGGAGCGCTTCTGCTCGGTCTGGAGCTTCGTGATCTCCTCCTTGGCCGCGGTCACGTCCTTCTCAAGCTTTTCAACCTGGTGCTCGAGCTTTTGCGCATCCTGAACGGCCTTGTCAGCCTCAAGCTTTGCATTCTCCTTGGCATCCTTCTGGGCGTGCTCCCTTTCCTCCCGGGCGAGGCGTTCGGCCTTGCGGGTCTTTTGCGCCTCGATGGCGTCGTGGATTGCGCGCTCGCGGTTCTCGGCCTCGGCCTTGAGCTTCTCGATCTTGCGCTCTTTCTCGGCTGCGAGGACGGCGGCCTGCTTGGCCTCGTACTGGGAGCTGAAATTCCAGTAATACCCGTAGAAAATTCCGAGAACGAGGATCGGGACTATTAAATAGATTTTGGATTTCTTCATTTTTATGCCGGAAATTGTCAGACCTTGTTGTCTTGGGCGGGCGTTGCGGGGGCCTTCTTGGCGTCCCGCTCCTTGATTGCCTCTTCGATGGCGCCTCGGAGGCCGAGGGCCTGGTGATCGGGCTTTGCCATCAACTCAATGGATTTGTCGATAGCGACCTTGGCCTCGTCGTACTTGCCCAACTCGTAGGCCATGTAAGCCATGAAGATATAAACCGGCTGCGGCTTCGCGAGATGCCCCTTTTCCACGGCTGCGGCGCAGTGGTCATAGGCCTTTTGGTTATCGTCCATGCCCTGGTAGACCTGAGCGATCTTGAACTCGAGCTCGCCGTTGGTCGGGTAGCGCTTGGCGGCCTCGACCAAGACCTCGATGGACTTGAAGTCCTGGTTGATCTGCTGGTAGGAGGCCGAAAGGAGCAGCCAGTTCTCAAGGTTCGAGTCGATGCTGCCCGACTCTAGACCCGTGTAGAGGAGGTCTGCTGCCATGCCGTACTGGCCGATGTTGTAGTAGAGCGTGAAGAGGGTGTAATTGTCCCTCGGCGTCTTCATGAACCCAAGAGCCTGGGCCCGCTCGATCGTATTGATCGCCCGGATGTTGTAACGGCGGATCGCATCAACGTTCTTGTCCTTGGGATCCTGCGCCAAGGCCATGTAGAACATGTTCAGGTCCTGCCAATAGGTCTTGTTGTTCGGATTCTTTGCGAGGAGGAGTTCGAGGATCTGGGATGCGCTGGAGTAGTCGACCTCTTGCTGGAGCGTTGCCAGGAGAAACACATAGACGCCATCCTTGGGGTGGGGCGACATGAGCAGGGTCTTTTCGACCTGCAGACGAGCCTGGTGGATCAGCGTCGGGTCGGGGTGGGCGGGATCCTTTGCGACTGCAGCCGCATAGAGAATCTGCGCGTAGTACATCGAAATGTCCTCGGTGGACTTGGGTGCGACCTTGAACCAACGCTCGATGTAGAAAATCGCCTTGCCGAAAGCCTCGACCTGGAGCTGCCGGTCGTTCTTGGCCGCGTCAGCCTGCTGGTAATAGAGCTGGGACAGGAAATAGAGCATGTCCAGCTCCTGCTTGGCCTGGAAGTAATGGTGACGATCGGCGACGTTCAGGGCCGTCTCCAAAGGCTTGATGGCGCCGATATAGTCGCCCTTCTGTGTCAGTATCTGGGCCTCCGTCTCGTTCAGGAACGCTTGGTCGTAGCTCTCTGGCGTTGCCTCCCTAAGAAGGCTATCCACGAGCTTCATGGCCCCGTCGTAATCCTTGTCCTTGATCAGCGGCTCGAGCTTGGCGAGGCCGTCTCCGACCGTATCTGAAAGGGCGGCTTGCTCATCGTGCGCTTGCTCTTCCTCCGCACGAACCCATGAGGGGGCGACGAGAAGAAATGCAAAGGCCGAGAGGCCAAGGCTAATAATTGCGGGGCGTTTTAAATGCGAAGGCACGGTCTAGTTGTCCTCGTTGAGTGTGAAGACGATCGGCACCTGCATGTGCGTGAACACCGCATGGCCGTTCTTACGTCCTGGCCGGAATTTCCACTTGCTGACTGCTTGCACGGCGTTCGCCTCAAACTCGCGCTGGGACGAATGGGCTGCGAAGGCGTTCCTGACGTCGCCGTTTGTGTCTACGATGAAGTCCACGAGGACCTCACCGGAGATGCCAGCGCGCCTCATTTCAAAGGGGAACTGGGGCCGGGCCTGGAACTTGGCGACGGGCTGCTGGTCGAGCTTGGAGATATCGAACACCTCGATGCCGGCCAGACCGGTGCGCGTCTCGGGGATCTTTACAATGTTCTTGGAAAGGGCCGATACGTCGGGCGGCGGGGGCTCGATCTGCTGGACGAAGGAGTCGGGGGTGACGACCTGCGGTACGTCGTTCTGCATCGGGGGCGCGATGTCCTGGGGCACCACAGGCTGGTCTTCCACGACCTCGGGCTCGTCGGGCTCGATCTTGGGCATCACGATCTCGATCTTCGTCTCCTCCTCCTTGACCTTGGGCTTAGGCTTGAAGTGCGTGAAATTTCCTCCCCAAGCGACGAGGAACTCGAGCGTGAGCGTGAAGATAAATCCAATTATAAGGTTCCGGCGCATGTTTCTATGTTGGTTCTCGCGTCGGTTATTTTCCTGTGTCACGCACCCGCGTTTCGATCGAAACCTGCTCTATGCCTTCCTTGCGGACCTGATCCAGGGCAAAAACCGTGGCGCCAAAATGGGCCTTGTTGTCACCGGCAATGAGGATGCGCGGGACGGAGACGCTGCCTTTATAGGTGTGCAGCCGGGGAGCGAGCTCACTCGAGCCGATCGGCTCCTTGTTCCAGTAATAGGTTCCGGCATCAGAAACCTGGAGGGTCACCATGTCATCGTCCTTCTGTGAGGGCGTCGACGGGGTGGCCACCGGCAGCTGAACCGGCAGGGACTGGATCCTGCTCAGCGACAGCGTGAAAAGCACAAATGTGGCGAGCAGGAAGAAGATGACGTCGATCAGCGGTATGATCTCAATACGCGCCTTCTTCTTGTCACCGTCTGCTCTGGAACTTCCGCCTGCCATATTGGGTGTGGGTGGGTTTAAAGGGTTGCTCTAGAAATCAGGTGTTCGGTTTCCCGGCCTTCGTCTCGATTAGCACCTTTTGGATGCCGGCCTTGCGGACCTCGTCGAAGACGTAGATGACTGAGGAGAACGAGGCGTCGGTATCACCATTGATCAGGATGCGGGCGTCGTCGGGGTGCTCGATGTGGAACTCCTTTAGCCTTATAAGGAATTCATCCAGAGTCACCGGATCCTTGTCCCAAGCCATCGTGCCTTCCTGGGTGATGGTGATCGTTGCCGAGCCTGCTGGGTCGCGGGGAACACCCGTTTCAGAATCCGGTAGGGCGACGTGGAGCCCCTGCGACTTGTTCAGCGAAAGCGTGAAAAGCACGAAGGTCGCGAGCAGGAAGAAGATGACATCGATCAGCGGTATGATCTCGATGCGGGCCTTCTTCTTTGCGCCGCTACCTCGTGAGCTTGATCCGGCCATGGTGGGACTTTTGTAGCCGGCTTAGTGGGACGATACTTCGGATTTCTTGATCAGGATCTCGAGGGCGTGGGAGGCGTCGGCGATCTCCTGCTTCACCTGCTCGGTCCGTGCATTGAGATAGTTGTAGGGGAAGAGACAGGTGACGGCGATTCCCAGACCGCACATCGTGGCGATTAGGGCCTCGGCAACACCGCCCGTGATCGTTCCGGCGGCCGCGCCGATGTCGCTGCCCGCGGAGCCAAGGGCGCCGAAGGTGCGCATCATTCCCGTGACCGTTCCAAGGAGGCCGAGGAGGGGGGCAGCGGTGATGCAGGTATCAAGAGTAGCCATGCCCTGCTGGTAGCGGACGAGCTCCTGGCCCGAGGCGCGGAAGAAGGCGTTTGAAAGGGAGTCCATGTGGCTCAGGCTGTACACCACGATGCGGGCGACGACGTCGTCGCTCTTCTTGCCGAGGGCCAGTGCGCCCTCGATGTCGCGCTTCTCAACGGACTCGAGCATCTTTGAGATGACCTCGGGCTCACGCTGGCCGTTTTCGCGGATGATGAAGAGGAGCCTCTCAACGATCACGGTCAGGCCGACCGTCGCGAGCAAGAGGATGGGCCACATGATGGCGCCGCCGGCGGCAAACAACTCCATCGGCGTTTTATTGAGTAGAACAACGAAGGCTAAGCTATGGGTGATCATGGTTGGGAAAGAGCTGGGCTAGGGGTTGGAATTGTTTTTGAGGAAGGTTGGGGCTGAAAGTGGTCTCGGGGTTGTCGACGGGTATCAGCGGTGCATCGTTTGCAGGAACCATGCCGCCTTAATCATGTGGCTCATGGTTTCGTGATGCTTCGAGCATCTGGGTAATCTGCAAAAATTGGGTGAAATAGAAGCAAGCGAAAGCGGATGAGTGTTCATCGAAACTAGGGTGTCAACCCACATTTGTCGTGCTGAGAAATAAAACCTGAGGGCAGGGGTGCGCAATAGCCGTTTTGGGTTTTATTTTTGAACGATTTTACGAGTAGACGCGGTAAAAGTAACTTGAAGCGCTTATAGACCGTATAACTCAAAACTTAAAACTATCCCTTCAGAAAACGCTCAACTTGGGGTCTGGTAAATTGGCTGCCCGGCTAGGACTCGAACCTAGACAAAACGAGTCAGAGTCGTTTGTTCTAACATTA
>Ga0302279_10001384_pt1 | contig 34353 bp, 31 predicted proteins | sample III_Bog_N3_3_FD_194541 | JGI IMG/M metagenome (GOLD analysis project Ga0302279, IMG submission 194541) | Peat permafrost microbial communities from Stordalen Mire near Abisko, Sweden - III_Bog_N3_3 | ecosystem: Environmental > Terrestrial > Soil > Wetlands > Peat | place: Sweden: Abisko...
TGGTCTGCCGCTGGGGGCGCGTTTCGCCGCCGGGCCCGGCGCGAGCGACGGCCAGAGCTATATCGAGGCCTACAACCGCTATGTCGCCGGCGTTCCCGATCAGACGCTCAGGAGCAAGCTGGACGCCTTCTACAGCGACCCGCAGAACCTCAAGATCACCCTGCCGGATGCGGTCACGGCGGTGCTCAAGCGCCTGGCCGGCGACCCTGACGCCGACGCCTTCCTAGCCCGCCTGCGTCCGCCGCCGCCGACTGCGCCCGCGCCCTAGCCGGGCCGGTCAGCTCTTTGGACGGCGCGTTTGGCGAGGAAGCTTGGCGAGGGGGCTCGTTCACGCCATCTAGAGCCTGCAAACCGCCGGAGGACCCATGGCCCGCACCTACGACTACGACCTCTTCGTCATCGGCGCGGGATCGGGGGGCGTGCGCGCGGCCAGGATGGCGGCGATGTCCGGCGCCCGGGTCGGCATCGCCGAGGAGCACCGGGTCGGCGGCACCTGCGTGATCCGCGGCTGCGTGCCGAAGAAGTTCATGGTCTACGCCAGCGAATATTCGCAGGCCTTCAAGGCCGCCGAGGGCTACGGCTGGTCGAAGTCAGTGGCCACCTTCGACTGGGCCCGGTTCCTGGAGGCCAAGGACATCGAGATCGCCCGGCTGTCGGGGATCTACGTCACCAACCTGCAGAACGCGGGCGCCGACATCTTCCACGCCCGGGCCGAGCTGAAGGACGCCCACACCATCGCCCTGGCCGACCGGGACAAGACCCTGTCGGTGGACAAGGTGCTGATCGCCACCGGCGCGCGGCCGGTGTTGCCGGCGGAGGTGCCGGGGATCGAGCTGGCGATCACCTCCAACGAGGCGTTCCAGCTGCCGACCCTGCCGAAGAGCATCCTGATTGTCGGCGGCGGTTATATTGCGGTGGAATTCGCCGGGATTTTCAACGGCCTGGGCGTGAAGACCACCCTGGTTTACCGGGGCGCCAACATCCTGCGCGGCTTCGACAACGACGTGCGTTCGCACCTGACAACCGAGCTGGAGCGGCGCGGGATCACCGTCATCCTCGGCTGTGAGCATCTGAAGCTGGAGAAGACCCCGACCGGCATCAACAGCTGCATGGCCAACAATCACGAGGTGGAGACCGACGTGGTGATGTTCGCCACCGGCCGCGATCCCTACACCGCCGGCCTCGGGCTGGAGAACGCCGGCGTGACGCTGGGCGACAAGGGCGCGGTGGTGGTCGACGACTTCTCCAAGACCAATGTGGCGAACATCTGGGCGGTGGGCGACGTGACCAACCGCATCGCCCTGACGCCGGTGGCGATCCGCGAGGGCGCCGCCTTCGCCGAGACCGAGTTCTTCGATCGCCCGACCAGTTTCGACCACGACAATGTCGCCAGCGCGGTGTTCTCGCAGCCGCCGATCGGGGCAGTGGGGCTGGCCGAGGCCGACGCCCGGCACAAGTACGGCAAGGTCGACATCTACCGCTCGGTGTTCCGACCGATGAAGGCGAGCTTTTACGGTGGCGAGGAGCGGATGCTGATGAAGCTGGTGGTCGAGCCGAAGAGCGAGCGGGTGGTCGGCTGTCACATCGTCGGCCCCGACGCCCCGGAGATGATCCAGATGGCCGCCATCGCCATCAAAATGGGCGTCACCAAGAGCCAGTGGGACCAGACCTGCGCGGTGCACCCGACCGCCGCGGAAGAGCTGGTGACCATGCGCGAGAAGTACGTGCCGCCGGAACTGGCGATGAGCGGCTGAGCGACTGCGCGCCCGTCTCCCCTTGCGGGAGAAGGTGGCCCGAAGGGCCGGATGAGGGGACTTGGGCCGCCAGGCCCGCCCGCCGACATATTTCGTCCCTCACCGCCTCTGGCTGCATAGTAATCTTCTCGTTGGCGCACCGCAGCACCTGAAAGCCCTGATGTCGGAGCCGCTGATCTCTGACTGGATCGGATGCGCTCTGTTCGTGGAACGGCCCGTCCGCCTCGACGACCAACCGTCGGGAAAAGCAGACGAAGTCGACAATGTGGGGACCGAGCGGGACCTGACGGCGGAACTTCAGATCGTCCAATCTTCGGTCCCGCAGCAGGCGCCACAACCGGCGCTCATTGAAGGTGGGCTCGTGGCGCATGCGTCGGGCGTGTTGGCGCAGACTTGCGGTAGATACGGCCATAAGAGAACAATATAGGAACGAATGATCCGTGGCAACGGCGCGGCCCCCTCATCCGACCCCCTTCGGGGGCCACCTTCTCCCGCGAGGGGAGAAGGGAGTTGCACAATGCATAAGTATCAGCTTATCGTTTCCCCCATGCCCGAGCCCGACATCTTTCGCGCCCTTGGCGATCCGACCCGCCGGGCGGTCTATGAGCGGCTGTCGGGTGGGGAGCTGAGCGTTTCGGCGCTGACGGCGGGGTTCGCGATCAGCCAGCCGGCGGTCTCGCAGCACCTGGCGGCCCTGAAGGCGGCGGGGCTGGTGGGCGAACGGCGCGAGGGCCGCAATGTGTTCTACCGCATCGAGCCGCAGGGCCTGACGCCGTTGCTCGACTGGGTGGCGCGCTACCGCGCCTTCTGGCCGCAGAAGATTGAAAAGCTGAAAGATCTGCTGAAGGACATGGACCAATGACCGAGGCGCCGATCGAGGTTGAGGAACTGGTGTTCGAGTGCGCCCTGGACGCGCCGCCGGAGCAGGTCTGGCGGGCGCTGGCGGTTCCGGAGCTGCGCGAGGCCTGGCTGGGCGAACCGGACGGCGGGCCGGCCCGCGTGTTAGAGGCCGAGCCCGGCTCACGGCTGGTGCTGGACTGGCCGACCGGTGGCCGCGAGACCCAGGTCAGCTTCGAGATCGAGCCAGACGTGGGCGGCGGCGCTCGGCTGCGCATCGTCCACACGCCCCGGGTGTCGGCGACAGTCCTGGCGTTCCCGAAACGGACCGCCGGCCGCACGATGATGGCCGCCGGCTTCCGGAGGGCCGCGTGATGCTGGTGCCGATGGTCGTCGAGCAGTCGAGCCGGGGCGAGCGCTCGTTCGACATCTTCTCAAGGCTGCTGCGGGAGCGGGTGGTGTTCCTGAACGGTCCGGTGGATGACGCCATGTCGGCGCTGGTCTGCGCTCAGCTGCTCTATCTCGAGAGCGAGGACCCGAAGAAGCAGATCGACATGTACATCAACTCGCCGGGTGGAGTGGTGACCTCCGGCTTCGCGATCTACGATACCATGCAGTACATCAAGAGCCCGGTCTCGACCGTGTGCATGGGCTTCGCCGCCTCCATGGGCTCGTTCCTGCTGATGGCCGGCGAGCCGGGCCTGAGGATCGCCCTGCCGAACTCCAGCATCATGGTCCACCAGGGCTCGGGCGGCTTTCAGGGCAAGGCTTCGGACATCGAGCGGCATGCCCAGGACGTGCTCGACACCCAGCGCAAGATCAACCAGCTCTACGCCAAGCACTGCGGCCGTACGCTCGAGGAGGTCGAGCGCGCCCTCGACCGGGATTCGTTCATGAGCGCCGAGGACGCCAAGGCCTGGGGCCTGATCGACGCGGTGCACGGGTCGCGGGAGGAGGCGGCGTAGCGGTCGCGCCGGCCCGCTAGTCCAGCGTGGTCAACACGTCGCGCAGGGTGGTGAAGATCTCGCCGATCTGGGCCTCGCTGACGATCAGCGGCGGCGAAAGGGCGATGGTGTCGCCCGAGGCGCGGATCAGCAGGCCAAGACCCAGGCACTCCACCAGGGTGGCGTAGCCGCGGGCGCCCGGCTCGCCGGGGCGCGGAGTCAGTTCCACCGCGCCCATCAGGCCGATGTTGCGGATGTCGGCCACGTGCGGGGCGTCGCGCAGGGCGTGGATGGCGCTCGCCCAGAGCGGCTCCAGGTCCAGGGCGCGGGTGAACAGGCCCTCCCGCCGATAGATGCCCAGGGCCGCCAGCGCGGCGGCGCAGGCCACCGGGTGGCCGGAGTAGGTGTAGCCGTGGAAGAACTCGATGGCCTCGGGCGGTCCCTGCATGAAGGCGTCGTGGATCGACCGGCGAGCGAACACCGCGCCCATCGGCACCGTACCGTTGGTGATCCCCTTGGCGGTGGTCATGATGTCCGGGGTCACCCCGAAACGCTGGGCGGCGAAGGGCGCGCCGACGCGGCCGAAGCCGGTAATCACCTCGTCGAAGATCAGCAGGATGCCGTGCCGGTCGCAGAGCGCGCGCAGGCGCTCCAGATAGCCCTTCGGCGGCGGCAGCACGCCGGCCGAGCCCGCCACCGGCTCGACGATCACCGCGGCGATGGTCTCGCCCCCGTGCAGTTGGACGATGTTCTCCAGCTCCGCGGCCAGGTCGCCGCCGTGTTCCGGCTGGCCTTTGCTGAACCCGTTCAGTAGCGGCTGGTGGGTGTGCGGCAGGTGGTCGATCCCGGGCAGCAGCGGGAACATGCGCCGGTTGTTGACCAGGCCGCCCACCGAGATGCCGCCGAAGCCGACCCCGTGATATCCCTTTTCGCGGCCGATCAGCCGGGTGCGCTGGGCCTCGCCGCGAGCGCGGTGGTAGCCGATGGCGATCTTCAGCGCCGTATCCACCGACTCCGAGCCGGAGTTGGTGAAGAAGATCCGGTCGAGCCCGGGCGGGGCGATGGCGGCCAGCTCGGTGGCCAGGTCGAAGGCGAGCGGGTGGCCCATCTGGAAGCCGGGCGCATAGTCGAGCTCCATCAGCTGGCGATGCACGGCGTCGGCGATTTCCGGGCGGCCGTGGCCGGCGTTGACGCACCAGAGGCCCGAGGTGGCGTCGAGCACCGGCTGGCCGTCGGTGGTCCGGTAGGTCATGCCGCTGGCCGAAGCGAGCAGGCGCGGGGCGGCCTTGAACTGGCGGTTGGCCGTGAACGGCATCCACCAGGCTTCCAGGTCGGGCGCGTTGCGGGCGGCGAGGTCCACGGTGGATCCCTTTGAAAGAATAAGCGTCGCTAAAGGTGCATGGCCGGCGAGGCGCGGCAATACCTGGAGATGCGTCAGCCGCGCGGGAAACCGGCGACGGCGTTCAAGCGGGCCCAGGCGAGCGCCGCCGGCTTGCCGATTGAGCTGCGGCCGCGCCCGGCGTTCGCGACAATCTCGGCGCGCCAGCCGTCCTCGGCGGCGGCGGCCTGCAGCCAGCAGTCCTGGATTGCGGCGTCGACGGCGGCGTCGCCCTCGGTCCACGCCTCGGCCATGCGGGCGCGGAAGCCGGCTTCCAGGGCGTCGCGCTCGGGCGCGATCATCGCCAGGGCGGCCGGAAAGTCGGCGAGGGCGGCGCGGTGCAGGCGCTCGTGCGTCCACCAGAGGCTCCCCGCATCGAACCAGTCGGTGGGGGTTGGGCCAAGGTCGGGCAACGCGCGGCCGACCACCAGCGGCTTGAACACGCTGAGGCAGGGCGCCGCCGTGCCGGTAACCCAGTGGGTGAGCGCGCCGGGCGTCAGGTCGGAGGCCATCGAACTCACGGTCTGGCTGCGCCGGGCGCCGGTGGCCGCGTGCATGCAGATCGAGCGGCGGGCGGTCTTGGCCGGGGTCCAGTCCGGATCGCCGTCGGCCTCCTCGCCGTGGTCGCGCAAGGTGGCCAGGATGTCGGCGAGGGTGATCCGGCCGGCGCGCGGGGCCAGGCGCGCGGTGGCCCGGGCGCAGCGCCCGCGGCCGAAGGTTCCGGCGTCGCGGACCGGATCGATCAGCCGCTCTGCGAAGTCGAATGTGCCGCCGGAGTCCAGCCAGCCGGCGTCTTTCGCGCGGGCGCCGAGGTCGGCGCTCAAAGCGGCCGGCGCGCGGCCGATGCTGAGGGCGTTGGAGAGCGCGCGGGCGCCGGTCACCCGCTCCACCGCCCACCAGCGGCCGACCGTCTCCAGCACATAGGCCTCGCTGGGATCGGCGATCAGGAAGCCGTTCTGGTAGTAGAACCGGCCGAGGTGGCCGCAGTCGCCGCCCTGGCCGTGGCGCTCCAGCAACGAGGTGATCACCGACACCGCCTCGGCGGCGCTGGCCGCCCGCTCCAGGCCGAGCCGGACCAGATCCATGCCGGTAAGCGCCGGTCGACGCTCAGCCGGCACGATCGAGTGCATCGCCTCGTTGCCGATGACGAGCCCATGCTCATTGGCGCCCATCTCCGCGCCCCACATCCAGAACGGCCGGCTGATCAGGGCGGCGTAGGTGGCCGGCGCCTGGTCGATCTCGATGTAGGTAAGCTCGACGCGGTCGCCGGACGCATGCCGGCTGGCGGGCAGCGTCTCGAGCGCCTGCGCCTCGTTGCGCTCGCGATCGCTGTTCTTGCCGAACAGCATCGCGCCGGCCGCGGTGACCGCGGGCGTTGCGGCTAGGGTGTCGCACATGTTGGGTGGCTTAGAGGACCGGCGCCGGATGTCCAGCGCTGGGATGCAGCGGGGTCAGCTCCCCAGGAACCGGCGCATCACTGCCTCGGCGTGGTCGGGTTCGTCGCGGTGGACGCCGTGACCGGCGGCTTCGAAGATGTCCAGTTCGGCCAGGCCGCTGGGCAGCGCATCGTAGATCGCCCGGGCGCAGCTGGGCGGCGTGATCGGGTCGAGACCGCCGGCCAGCACAAGCGTCGGGCAGCGGACATTCGCCAGGCCGCCCAGCAGGTCCAAGGTCCGCTGTTCGCCGTCGATGAAGTGCAGCATCACTTCGGTGCGGGTGATGGCGCGCTTGCGGGCCTCGGCGGTCTGCGCGCCGTTGGGGCTGTAGAGCGGCATGCAGACCTGCAAGTACGGGTCGACGGCCTCGGGCGAGGGCGAGGCCCAGAAGGTCTCGGCGATCCGCCGCGCCTCCGGGCCGCCCAGCCGCTCCATCGCCGCATAGGTCGCCGGCAGGTCCATCCGTGCGGCGGTGGACGACAGGATCAGTCGCGACGGACCCTCGGGGTGCCGCGCCGCGTAGCTCATCGTCACCATGCCGCCGAAGGAGAGGCCGAGCACCGCCGGCCTGTCGATGCCGAGGGCCTGGCAGAAGGCGTGAATGTCGTCGCCCCACTGGGCGAGGGTCCAGCTATTTGGCTCACCGGTGGAGCGGCCGTTGCCGCGATGGTCGAGGTAGACCACCTGGTGGGTGTCGGCGAAGCGGTCGAAATAGGGGCGCATCGGCGCATGGTCGAAGCCCGGTCCGCCGTGCAGCACCAGCAAGGTGGGCTTCTGCCGCATCCGTTCGCCGTCGATGGCCAGGCCCGAGCCGACCGTGTCGAAGAACAGCCGCGCGCCGTTGATCTCGATGTGCATGTGAGCCGCTCCCTTGCCGCCCGACCGGACCATGCTGCGTCGACGACCGCAAGCGGGGCGCCCATGGAGGCTTGCCGCTGCGATCGGATGCTGTACCAGCCGTTTGCCGCCAGCCGCCACCGGACAGGAACCCGCCGATGACCTCATCCCTGCTGTTCGACGAGGTCGTACTCGGCCGGCGCAGCGTGCGCGGCTTCAAGCGCCAGGCGGTGCCCAAGGCGGTGGTCCGGGAGGTGATCGAGATCGCCATGCGCGCGCCCTCGTCGCTGAACACCCAGCCCTGGAACTTCTATGTGGTCGCCGGCGAGCCGCTGGACCGCATCCGCGCCGGCAACACCGAGCGCAACCTGGCGGGGGTCCCGGATTCGCGCGAGTTCCGCGGGCACGGCGCCTACGCCGGCGCCCACCGGGAGCGGCAGATCGAGATCGCCAAGCAGCTGTTCGGGGCCATGGGGATCGAGCGGGAGGACAAGGCCGGGCGCCAGGACTGGGTGCTGCGCGGCTTTCGCCAGTTCGACGCGCCGATCTCGGTGGTGGTGACCTACGACCGGTCGATCCACGGCGGCGACATCGCCCCGTTCGACTGCGGCGCAGTGACCAACGCCCTGGTCAACGCCGCCTGGTCGCGGGGGCTGGGCTGCGTGATCAACAGCCAGGGGATCATGCAGTCGCCGGTCGTCCGCGAGCACGCCGGCATCGCCGAGGATCAGGTGATCATGATCTGCGTCGCCATGGGCTACCCGGACGACAGCTTTCCCGCCAACGCGGTCGTTTCACGGCGCAAGTCGGTGGACGAGGCGGTGGTGTTCGTGGGGTTCGACGAATAACCACCCAGCCGGGTCGAAGGCGCGCTTTCGGCCCGGTGATCAAGACTGCGATCGACCTGTTGCAGACGTCCGCCTTCCAAGCAAAACCTGCAGGAACGACGGTAGACCCAGGCCGCCGGTGTTAAGCTAGCTCTGTCAGTGCAGCCCTTGCGGCTTTATCAGAGCAAATGCAGGATTTCGTACAAAACGGCGCCACCGGCGCAACCGGCAATAAGCAGCCCGATGACAGCGAGCGGAGATAAGAGAACCTTGGTCATTGGTCGTCCTCCAGGTTTGGGAGGCCACTTCGTCTCTTCGGCGAGTTGCTCCCTGGCGAGGTGAGTTCGAAACCTCGCAGCCGTCTTATAAGACTCTTTCAGCCGCATGTATTGAACGATGGTATCTAAGCTTCAGTCCGCGTCCCGCGCTGGCGCACCAGCAGCACGCTCGGCACGCCGTCTTCGAGAATTCGCGCACCGGGGTGAAGCCGGCGGCGCGGGAGCCGGCGCGGGCGGCGTGGTTGTCGAGGGCATGGGCGATCCAGCAGAGCTGTTCGTCGGGGAAACGTACGAAGGCGACCCCCTCGACGTAGCCGGCCAGCATGCGCCGACCGAGGCCGCTGCCGATCAGGGCGGGCTCACCGATGAAGAGATCGATGGCGACGCCGTGCTCTACGCCGATGGTCGCGGCCCAATCCGGCCAGTCGTCGAGCCGGTAGCACTGCAGATAGCCCAGCGGGGCGCCGTCCAGCAGCGCCAGGGAGCTCAAAGTCGGGACCTCGCCGCGGATGCGCGGAGCGTATTTGGCGGCGACGGCATCCGCTGAGATCGGCTCGGGCTGGTAGAACCGCCGCAGATGCGGCCGGTTGAGCCAGTCGACCATTAGCGGCAGGTCGCGCTCCTCCAGCGGCCGGTAGCTGATCTCTGGTCCCAAGTCGTGCGCCACTAGGTCTTCGGCGTCGCGATCGCCTTGTGAATCTCCGCGGTAAGCCCGTTGTTGACCTCGATCAGGTCGTGAATCTGGTTGGTCAGCTTGTTGTTGGTCTTAATCAGCACATGCATTTGATCGGTCAGCTCCAGCACCGCCTCGGTGTCCTGATAGGTCTGCAGCGCCCGGCGGTCCGAGGCGCGCGACAGCACCTGCTGGCCGACGGCCAGCACAGGCAGCGCCCAGAGCTGCACCAGGTTGGACAGGAAAAGCAGGAAGGTGAATGGGTACTGGTCGAACTTGAAGATCCAGAAGCCGACGGACGCCAGGAACATCCAGGCGAACATCCACAGGACCAGCACGTAGAACGCCCACATCGAGCCGAAGCTGCGGGTGATCAGCGCGGCCAGCCAGCCGTTGAACCCGACGTGCTCGTCGGCGGTGGTGACCACGCCTTGGGTCTTGCGGCGCGCGATGTGTGGGTGGGGGACGTGAGTATCGGTCATCGCCGTTGCTTCCTGTCTCGCCTCGCCGCCGTCCGCGGCGTGCAGATCGTTGGCTTTGCGTGCGCGAGGCGTCAATCATGGGATAAGGGCCGACCGCAGCCTTTCCGGAGCATTTCATGACCGCCAGCCGCCAGATTCACCTCGTCCGCCGCCCGAACGGCGTGCCGCTCGCCGCCGATTTCGCCGTGGTCCAGGTTCAGACACCCGACGCCGCCGAGGGACAGGTGCAGGTGCAGAACCTGCTGATGTCGGTCGATCCCTACATGCGCCCGCGGCTGACCGCCGATCAGCCGCTGGATGCGCCGATGCTGGGCGGCGGCATCGGCCGGGTCGTCCAGTCCCACAACCCTCGCTTCAAGGAGGGCGACATCGTCCGCCACGGCGCCGGCATGCAGGAGTTGTTCGTCTCCGATGGCCGCGGCCTGCAGGTGCTGACCCCGGACCCGGCCCTGTCGCTCAGCGTCTATATGCACGCCCTCGGCGGCACCGGCATCACCGCCTATGGCGGCCTCCTGGAGACCGGCGCGCTGAAGGACGGCGAGCAGGTGTTCGTCTCCACCGCCGGCGGGGCGGTGGGCTCGGTGGTCGCCCAGATCGCCAAGATCAAGGGTTGCTATGTGGTCGGATCCACCGGAACGGACGACAAGGCCGCCTGGCTGAAGGACGTGGTCGGGCTGGACGCGGTGATCAACTACAAGGCCCAGCCGTTGGCCGAGACCCTGGCCGAGGTGACGCCCAAGGGCATCGACGTCTATTTCGAGAACGTCGGCGGCGCGCACCTGGACGCGGCCTTGCCGCGGATGAATGTGCGCGGGCGCATTCCGGTCTGCGGGATGATCTCGACCTACAACGGCGGCGGCGAGGGCGTGCGCAACCTGTTCGCGCTAATCTACGGCCGGGTGCGGATGGAGGGCTTCGTCGCCAGCGACTTCGGCCACCTGAACGCCGCCTTCGTCGCCGACATGACCGGCTGGCTGAAAGACGGCCGGGTGAAGTACCAGGAGACCATCCTGGACGGCTTCGAGCGCGCGCCGGAGGGCCTGATCGGTCTGTTCTCGGGCCTCAACGCCGGCAAGATGCTGATCCGGGTGGCTGAATAGGACGCCGGTCGGCCCCTAGTGGTGGATCGGGGCCAGGATGGCGGCGGCCAGGCTGGTGACGCCGGTGCTGATGATCTGGATGCCGACGCAGAGCAGGATGAAGGCGGTCAGCCGCGAGACGATGTGCGCGCCGCGCCGGCCGAGCCAAGCGATCACCCCGTCCGACCAGCGGTAGGACACGAAGACCAGCGCCGCGATCGCCAGAACCGCCAGGCTGGCGCCGGCCATGTAGGCGATGGCGCCTAGGCGATCGGCGGGCTGCTGCGAGGTAAGCGCGATGGCGATGGCGATGGTGCCCGAGCCGGCGGTCAGCGGCATGGTCAGCGGAAAGAAGGCGACGTCCTCCGGGTCGCCGTGGGCCGGCGCGGCATCGGCGACCTTGCGGTCCTCGTGTCGCTGCGGCTCCATCAACAGGCCCCAGGCGCTGACCGTGACCACCAGCCCGCCGGCGACCCGCAGGGCCCCCAGGCTGATGCCGAAGAACGACAGCACATAGCCGCCGATCCACATCGCGCCGATCAGCAGGAAGGCCGTGTAGATGGCGATCCGCCGGGCCAGATAATGCCGCTCCGCCGCCGTCCGGTCGGCGGTGGCCTCCTTGAAGATCAGCGCCGAGCCGAACGGATTGACGATCGAGAACAGCGCCGGAAAAGCCAGCAGGAAGGCGCCCAGGAAGGTGGTCAGCGGCAGCGGGCTCACGGCCCGTAGCTCGGGCCGGTGCTCATCGCCAGCACGCGGCTGAGGGCGGTGAGGTCGCGGCCGGTCTCGGCGCTCCAGGCGTTGAAGACGTCCTGGACGGCCTGCAGGTCCTTCTTGGACGACGGCGGCTTGGCGATCACGCCGGCCTCGATCAGGGCGGCGGTGACGTCGCGCGAGGTGATGAAGGCGCTCTTGCCCATCGTACGAAACACCCGCATCGCGGTCTCGCCGGCGCAGCGGGCGGCGCGCTGCTTCATCAGCTCCAGCAGGCCGACGAAGTCGCTGTCCGGCCAGGCGGCAAAGAAGGCCGAGGCGCTGCCGTGCTCCCGGGCCAGATCGACCAGGAACTGGCCGTTGGCGCGCACCGAGGCGACTTTCTGGGCGTTGCGGACGATGCCGGCGTCCTTCAGATGGGCGTCGAACTCCTCTTCCGACATGGCGGCGTTCAGCGGCGGGTCGAAGCCGTGGAAGGCGGCCTCGAAGCCCGGCCACTTGTTGTCGATGACCTGCCAGTTGAAGCCGGCGCGGAATACGGCGCGAGTGATCTCGGCCAACCAGCGGTGGTCGGGGATGGCGGCGATCTCGGCCGGGGTTTTGGACCGATGCTCGGCCAGCAAGGCCTCCAGCGCCGCCGGCCCGCCCTTACGCTCGGCGGCGAGGGCGTAGATCTCATCGAAGCTGCGCACTGGTGTCTCCTCTTCAGAGGTCGGTGTGGTGGCGACGATGCAAGAATTGACCACGAACCTCACGAACCTCACGAACAAGGAAGAAGGAAAATCACCGAACCAACCGCTCGATGCGCGCCTTCGGCGCGCTTCCAAAATTGACGAGCAGGCCGAGCTTCAAGCCAGTGGCGTTGAGGTAGTTCAAGAGCTGCGCCCGATGCTCGGGCGCGAAATCTCGTACGGCCTTCAACTCCACGATGATGGCGCCAAAGCAGACGAAGTCTGCTTGATAGAACTGGCGAAGGGCTTGCCCCTTGTACGAAAGGGAAAGGGGTTGAGCGGCGACAAAAGGAATCTTGCGGGCGGCGAACTCAATCGCCAAGCATTCCTGATACACGGCTTCAAGGAAGCCGGAGCCCATGTGCCGATTGACCTCGAATATCGCTCCTTGGATTTGAAAGACTTCGTCCGCGTAGAGCATCTGTTCGTGAGGTTCGTGAGGTTCGTGGTTCATTCTTGCGACGGTGACGCTTTCTCTGACCGCGGGCAAGCAGATCGCCATTTTGCCATCCGTCCCCATCTGAGCTAGAACGCCCGCCCTTCGAGAAGGCCCTTGCTATGACCGACCGCTGGACGCCCGCGTCCTGGAGAGCGCTGCCCGCCAAGCATGTTCCGGACGACTATCCGGACCTGTCTGAGGTGGCGCGTGTCGAGGCGGAGCTGCGGCGGATGCCGCCGCTGGTGTTCGCCGGCGAGGCGCGGCGGCTGAAGCAGCTCTTGGGCGACGTGGCCGCGGGCAAGGCGTTCCTGCTGCAGGGCGGCGACTGCGCCGAGAGCTTCAAGGAATTTTCCGCCGACAACATCCGCGACACTTTCCGGCTGATCCTGCAGATGGCGGTGGTGCTGACCTTCGCCGGCGGCAAGCCGGTGGTGAAGGTGGGACGTATGGCGGGCCAGTTCGCCAAGCCGCGCTCGGCGCCGATTGAGACGATCAATGGCGTCACCCTGCCGTCGTACCGGGGCGACAATATCAACGGCATGGAGTTCACCCCGGAGGCCCGGCGGCCCGATCCGGAGCGGCTGCTGAAGGCCTACGGCCAGTCGGCGGCGACGCTGAACCTGCTGCGCGCCTTCGCCGGCGGCGGCTATGCCGACCTCTACAATATCCACCGTTGGACGCTGGGTTTCGTGGAAGGCAGCCCGCAAGGGGCGCGCTACCGCGAACTGACCGAGAAGATCTCGGAATCCCTGGCCTTCATGGCCGCCATCGGCGTCACCCCGGAGACCCAGGCCGACCTGCACCGGGTGGAGTTCTTCACCTGCCACGAGGCCCTGCTGCTGGGCTTCGAAGAGGCCATGACCCGGGTCGATTCCACCTCCGGCGATTGGTACGACACCTCCGCCCACTTGGTCTGGATCGGTGAGCGCACCCGCCAGCTGGACGGGGCGCACGTGGAATACTGCAAGGGGATCAAGAACCCGGTCGGCTTGAAGGTCGGGCCGACGCTGGAGGCCGACGAGTTGCTGCGGCTGATCGAGGCGCTCAACCCCGGCGACGAGGCCGGGCGGCTGACCCTCTATGGCCGGTTCGGCTCGGACAAGATCGCCGCGCGACTGCCGGGGCTGATGGACGCCACCCGGCGCGAAGGTCGCAACGTGGTCTGGGCGATCGACCCGATGCACGGCAACACGCTGACGGCCAATAACGGATACAAGACAAGGCCTTTCGATCGAATTCTCGCCGAGGTTAAGAGCTTCATCGAGATCGCCGAGGCCGAGGGCGTGCACCCCGGCGGCGTGCACCTGGAGATGACCGGCCAAAACGTCACCGAATGTCTCGGCGGCGCCCGGGCGCTCAGCGAAGGCGACCTCGGCGACCGCTACCACACCCACTGCGACCCGCGCCTCAACGGCGAGCAAGCGCTGGAGCTGGCGTTCCTGGTGGCCGAAAAGCTGAAGGCCGAGCGCCTGGCGGGGCTGCGGGCGGCGGAGTAGGGCGTGCGTGGTTCGAGACGCGTCCCCCAAAAGGGGCCGCTCCTCACCATGACGTAGTGTGTTTGGCTTCAATTCAGTCGTCATCCTGAGGAGCCCGCGATAGCGGGCGTCTCGAAGGACGCAAGGAGCACTTCATGCCCCAGCTCGACCGCGCCTTCGGTCGGCAGGCGTTCGGCGCCGATCCGGCGGGGTATGACGCCGTGCGGCCGGCCTATCCGGACTGGGTGTTCGAGACCTTGGCAGACCGCTGCGGCCTGAAAGCGGGTTCGGCGGCGTTCGAGATCGGGGCGGGGACCGGCATCGCAACCCGGCGGCTGCTGGCCCTGGGCGCCGACCCGCTGGCAGCCGTCGAGCCGGACGCGCGGCTGGCGGCGTATCTGGCGGCGACCTCCGCCAATCCGGCCCTGACGATCGTTGGCGCGCCCTTCGAGAGCGCCGAACTGCCGGCCGGCGCCTTTGACCTGGGGCTCAGCGCGACGGCGTTCCATTGGCTGGACGAGGACCCGGCCCTGGCCAAGATCGCCACTCTGCTGAAGCCCGGCGGCTGGTGGGCGGCCCTGTGGAACGTGTTCGGCGACGATAGCCGGGAAGATCCCTTCCACGACGCCACCCAGCATCTGTTCGAGGACGCGGTGGATAGTCCCTCGCGCGGCGCGGCCGATCAGCCGTTCGGCCTCGATGTCGACGCCCGCGTGGCGGCGTTGGAGCGGGCCGGCGCGTTCGAGGCGATCAGCTGGCGCATCGAACCCTGGCCGCTGGTGCTGACGGCGGACCAGACCGTCGCGCTCTACGCCACCTATTCCAACGTCAACGCCCGCCCGGATCGAAGCCAACTGCTCGCCGAACTCGGCCGGATCGCTCGGGACGGCTTCGGGGATCGGGTGTTGCGCAACATGACCACCAGTCTCTACCTCGCCCGCCGCCGCTGAGGCAGCCGCGCCCTTGCTCTGAGGGGCGTTCTCGTCCAGCTTCCGCGGCCTCTTTGAAGGACCCTGGACATGAGCGGCGAGGCCGCGGCGGCGGCTTCCGGCCGGGGAGCCGTCCCGCACCCTATTCGGATCGACATCGCCGAGCTGGCGCGCCTCGCCGGCCCGGTGGTGGTCTCTCGCCTGGGGATCATGACCATGGGGCTGACGGACACCATCGTGGTCGGCCGCTATTCCGCCGAGCAGCTTGGCTACCTGGCGCTTGGGTGGGCCGGCACCAGCGCGGTGCTGGGCTCCGCGCTGGGATTGCTGTCCGGCGTGCAGGTGATGGCCTCCCGCTCGCTGGGCGACGGGCAGCCGGCGCGGGCGGGGGCGGCGCTGCGGCGGGGCCTGGTCTACGGCTTCTGGGTGGGCCTCGCCGCCGCGGTCGTGCTCAGCCTCGGCGGCCCGGTGCTGCTGGCCTCGCTGGGACTGAAGGGCGGACTGGCGCGGGGTGCGGCCGCGCCGCTGATCATTCTGGCGCTTTCGATGCCCAGCTTCGCCATCTCCTCGGCCACCGCCTCGTGGCTGGAGGGGCTGGGGCGAATGACACCGCCGATGTTGCTGATGTGGGTGGCCAATGTGATCAACCTCGGGGTCGACCTGGTGCTGGTGCCGGGCGGCTTCGGGCTGCCGGCGATGGGCGCGGCGGGCGCGGCGGTGGCGACCGCCTCCAGCCGGCTTTTTCTGGCGCTGGCGACCCTCGCCTACATTCTCTTGATGAAGGACGCCCGGGCGCTGGGTGTGTTCACCAAGCCGGCGCCCTCGCGAGCAGCGGCCATCGAACAACGCCGGATCGGCTACGGCGCGGCGGCCTCGAACTTCTTCGAGATGGCAGCCTTCTCCAGCATGAACATCATCGCCGGCTGGATCGGGCCGCTGGTGGTGGCGGCCTGGGCGGTGACGCTCAACGTGCTGGCGCTGGTGTTCATGGTGCCGCTCGGCCTTTCGACGGCGACGGCGGTGATGGTGGCCAGGGCCTATGGCGCCGGCGACATCCGCGGCCTGAAGCGCGCGGCGAGTCTGGGCTTCGCGGTGACGGCGGTGTTCGGCCTGGTCATCGGCCTGGTGGTCTGGCCCAGCGTCGGGCTGATCGCGCCGCTCTACACCGCCGACCCGCAGACTATCGCCATGGCCGCGGCCGCCCTGACACTGGCCTGCATCTTCTTCCTGCCGGATGGGATGCAGGTAGTCACCGCCCAGGCGCTCAGGGCGCGCGGCGACGTGGTGGCGCCGACGCTGACCCACCTGGCCAGCTACGTCGCGGTGATGCTGCCGCTCGGCTATCTGCTGGCCATCACCGCCCATTGGGGGGTCGCCGGCATCGTCTGGGCAGTGATCATCGCCAGCTATCTGTCGGCGGGCCTGCTGCTCGGCCGATTCTGGATTCTGGCGCGGAGGGACTAGGTCCGTGCGGCTCTAGGCGCCCAGCACCCAGCCCTCTTCGCGCTCGGCGTCCAGCACGACATCGGCGGCGGCGTCCTTGGCCGGGCCGAACATCGCGCCCAAGTCGCCCTTCTCGTCCAGGCGCGCGAAGTGCTCGGCGGTGGCGCGCACCTGGGCGGCGTCCTTGACCTCGCCCGGCAGGGGCGTGGTCTTGATCAGCGACGGATAGACCTCGGCGGCAACCACATCGACGCCGGCGAGGTCGGCCTCAGTCAGCGGCTTGTAGCCGGTCTCGAACGGCCAGATCTTCATCGCCTCGCCACGGGCCAGCTTCAGGCGGCGGACCACCGGGATGCCCAAGATCGCCTGTCCGCCGACGGAGCCCTGGTAATAGAGCTTCCAGATCGGGCTCGAGCCCTTGGCGGCGAGCTCGGCGTGGCGGTATTCCGGCAGGTCGCCCGGCCCGTGCTCGCGGCCGCGCTTGGGCTGCAGGGTGGTCAGCGCGTCCTTCGGCGGCACGCCCCAGAACGGGAACGGCCCGCCGGTGAGCCGCCGGTTGATCTCCGAGCCGACGCCGAAACGGTTGTTGGTGTTGTCCGGCTTGTCCTTGACCATCCGGTCGATCTGGTTCCAGGCGGCCAGCCATGGCGCGACGTCGCTCGGAAGCTTCAGCGCCGCGGAGAAGCCGCGCGGGAAGCCCAGCGGAAAATCGAAGCCGATCAGGGTGCGCTCGCTGCGCTTGGCCCGGTCGTCGAGGATGCCGGCAATCAGCTTCTCGGCCTCGGCGCGGGTGGCCGGATTGTGCGACTCGAAGGCCATGCGGAAACGCACGTCGCGCTTGAGTACACCGACCCAGACGGAGTCCGCGCCCTTGTTGGGCTTGGAGGCGGCGCTCCAGTCGACAATCACATAGGCGTTGAAAAGGCGGGCCAAGCGGCGCTCCAGGCGGGATTTGAGGGTCTTACACGTCTCCCGGCGCGAGCGGGAGGTGGGATCGGCGGGCGGCGACGGCTAAACGCCGACCGGCGCGCCCTGGCCTTCGGTCTCGCTGGCCCGCGCCTCACCCGAACAAGGCGGCGCGGCCGCGCTCATCGAGGTCGGCCCGGCCGTTCTCGGCTACCTGAATCGATGTGGCGATCCACCGGCTTGGCTAGTCGACCACCTTCAGGCGCTGGAACAGCGGTAGCCGCTCGCTGGCCAGCACCTTGGCCTGGCTGGTGAGCTCTTCCAGATTGGCCTCGGCGGTCTTCAGCACCTCGCCGTTCTTGATGATCGACTGGTTCTGCTGCGCGAGGGTCTTCCAGGCTTCCTTGGCCCAGTCGGCCGGGTTCTTCTGGCCCTTGGCCCGGGCGCCCAGGAACATCTGCTCGAAGCGACCGACCGATATGCCGCCACCGATCACCGGCGAGGCCAGCCAGCTGATGTCGCCGCTGATCCGCGCCCGCTCGATCAGGTGGGCGTTCAGCTTGCGGGTGCGCGGCTCGGCGATAGCGATATCGGCGTCGCTCTGCGCCGGATGCGCCCGGCCCGCGCCGATCAGCACCGCGATCCCCTCCAGCAACGCCCCCGGCGGCAGGGAGGTCAGCTTGGGATTGTTGGCCAGGGCGCCGATGGCCTTGACCGAGGCGTTGTCGGCGGCCAGGGCCTCGACCAGGGGCTTGTAGATCTCTTCCTTCAGCGACACCCGGCCAAGGCCTGCGTCGACGTGGAACTCGCCGTCGGAGGGCCCGGTCAGGGTGACGCGCAGGTCGAGCAGCCGCTCCAGCCGCTCCAGCGGCGACAGACGGCGGGCGCCGCGGGTGTAGAGGTCGCGGCGGAACTGGGCGTTGAGCAGATAGTCGCGCACGGTCTCGCGCAGCACCGAATAGGGGATGCCGGCCAGGGTCTCGCGCTGCGCCTGGGTCAGGTTGAAGCCGTCGAGCTGCTCCAGGGCGCTGGCGGCGGCGGCGTAGCCCAGTTTGGCTTCGGAGAGCCGGTCGTGGACTTCGGAGAAGTACATCGGCTCCCAGTCGCGGTTGAAATATTCGTGCGCGACGTAGTTGCGGTTCTGGCCGGCGATGGCGTCCAGCCGGCCCTTGGCGGTGGGGTTGGCGGCGAAGTAGCGCGCGCCGATCTCGGCCAGCTTGCTGCCGAAATTGATCGAGGCCTCGATCCGGCCGACCACGCCTTGCGCGTCACTGCCGGCGGTCTCGGCGTGCAGGGTCATGATGTGGCGCAGCGGCATGGCCATCGACCAGCCGGGCAGGGTGTTATAGCTCATGTAGACCGCGCCGCCGACCTTCAGCCGCTTGCGGATCACCTCGACGATCTTGGCGCGGTTCTCGTCGGAGACCCAGCTCCACACCCCGTGCAGGACGATATAGTCGAACTCCGGCAGGTCCTCGCGGGCCGCCATTTCGGCGAAACTGTCGTCGGTGAAGTGAGCCTCGGCCCCGGATACCTGGGCCAGCCGGCGGGCGTTGGATGCGTGCGCCGGGTTGAAGTCGGCGCCCCAATATTCCCCGGGCGTGGCGGCGGCGTGGATGTTGGCCGACAGCCCCTGGCCGTAGCCCAACTCCAGGTACTTCATGTCGGTGCGGTTCGGCGGCTCGAACCCGGCGTTCAGCAGGCCGAAGTCGATCAGGCCCGGCGCGATCTCGCGGTAGTAGCCATGGGTGTAGTCGATCTCGGCGACGTAGCCGGAGGTCCAATCCATCTTCTTGCGGCCTTTGCACTGCTGAGCGGCGGGGCGGGACTAGGAACGTTGTAATTCGGCGCTGTCAACGGAGAGCGCGCGCCGCGAAGGCTGCCGACCCGACTCTGGCGCGGCCGCGCGTGAAAGTGCTAGGCGCGGTCGGCGGCCAACATGAAGGCAGGACATGAGCGGCATTTTGCGCGCCGGCGTGATCGGCGCGGGCGTCTTCGGGGGCTATCACGCCGGGCAGTACGCGCGCCTGGCGGGGGTGACCCTGGCGGGGGTCTACGATCCCAGCGCGGAGGCGGCGCGGGCGCTGGCCGAGCGGCACGGCGTCGCCGTCTTCGCCAGCGAGGCGGAGTTAATCGCCGCCAGCGACGTGGTCTCGGTGACCAGCCCGGCCATCGCCCACGCCGGCTCGGCCCTGGCGGCGCTCAGGGCCGGCAAGGCCATCTATGTGGAGAAGCCGCTGGCCACCGACCTGGAAGCCGCCGACGCCATCGTCACCGAGGCCGCCCGGCGCGGGCTGGTCGCCGCGTGCGGATTCCTCGAGCGGGCCGGGTTCGCGGCCATGGGCCTGTTCGACATCCCCGAACGGCCGCTGAGACTGGAAGCGGTGCGCCTGGGCACCCCGTCGCCGCGCAACCTCGATGTCTCGGTGGTGCTGGACTTGATGATCCACGATCTGGATCTGGCCCTGGCCCTCACCCCGGCCGAGCCGCTGGCGGTGGAGGCGACCGGCGCCGCGACGGCCAATGACACGCTGGACGAGGTCGATGCCGAGGCGGATTTCGACGACGGCTTCGTCTGCCGCTTTCGGGCTTCACGCATCGCCGAAATCCGCGAGCGGACCATGCGGCTGACCTACCCCTCCGGCGAGGTGCGGGTGAATTTCCTGACCCACGCCTTCGAGAACACCACCCCCTTCGCGCTCAATCCGAATTTCGAGGAGACACCGGCCGGCAGAGATAAGCTGGGCGCGAGCATCGCCGCCTTCCTCGCCGCCGTGCGGGGCGAGGCGCCGGGACCCCTGGCCAGCGCCGCCGACGGCGCCCGGGCGCTGGACCTGGCGCTCGCGGTGGAGCAGGCTGCGAACGGTTAAGGGCCCGCCGAAACGACACCCCAGGAAAGCCGCCAATGTCCAACGCCTACGACTATTCCTTCACCAGCATCGACGGCGAGCCGCTGCCGCTCGCGAGCTTCAAGGGCAAGCCCGTGCTGGTGGTCAACACCGCCTCCAAGTGCGGCCTGACCCCGCAGTACGAAGGGCTGGAGAAGCTCTACCGTGACTACCGCGACCAGGGCCTCGTGGTGCTGGGCGTGCCCTGCAACCAGTTCGCCGGCCAGGAGCCGGGGACCGAGGACGAGATCAAGGCCTTCTGCCAGGTGAAGTTCGATGTCGACTTCCCGATGACCGCCAAGGTCGACGTGAAGGACGAGCACCGGCATCCGTTCTACGCCTGGGCGCAGGACAAGCTCGGCGACGCGGCCGTGCCGGTGTGGAACTTCCACAAGATCCTCATCGGCGCCGACGGCGAGGCGCTCGCCGCCTTCGGCCCGCGCACCGACCCGCTGGACGCCAGCATCACCGAAGCGGTGGAAAAGGCGCTGTAGCCTGCTCCTCCCCTCAGTTCAGCTGAGGGGAGGTGTCGAAGCGAGCCTGCGAAGCAGCCCCGGACTTGATCCGGGGGAGACGGAGGGGAGACGCGCACCGGCAGCGGTGACAGCCTTGCGGCAGGGGTCCCCCCATCCCCGATCAAGTCGGGGACCACGCTTCGGTCGCTCTCGCTCCCTCGCCTGTGACACTTCCCCCCGCTTCGCGGAGGGAAGAGCGAAACAACCAACGACAAGGAAACGCTCCCATGGCCTCCAAAATCCTCTCCGACCCGCGCATCGATCCCCGGATCAAGGCGATCTTCGGATCCATGCCCGAGATGGGCCCGGCCAAGGACGTCGCCAATCGCGAGGAGTTGCTCGCCGCGGAGAACACGCCGGAGGCCAAGGCGGCTGCGCTGGCGCAGAAGGCGATGTTCGACGCCATCGACAGCGAGGAGGTGGCGTCCTTCAAGGGGCTGAGCATCCGCACCGAGACCTTCGTCTCCGCGCCCGACGGCAACCGGATCAACATCCAGTTCATCCGCCCCGACAACGACGCGACGCTGCCCTGCGTCTACTACATCCACGGCGGCGGCATGACGATGATGTCGGCCTTCGACGGCATGTACCGGGCCTGGGGCAGGATCATCGCCGCCGAGGGTGTCGCCGTGGCCATGGTCGACTTCCGTAACGCCATCCGTGCGTCGTCGGCGCCGGAAGTCGCGCCGTTCCCGGCCGGGCTGAACGACTGCGTCTCCGGCCTGAAGTGGGTGCACGCCAACGCCAAGGCGCTGGGCATCGATCCCGCCAGGATCATCGTCGCCGGCGAGAGCGGCGGCGGCAACCTTACCCTGGCCACCGGCCTGAAGCTGAAGCAGGACGGCGACATCGGCTTGGTCAAGGGGCTCTACGCCCTCTGCCCCTACATCGCCGGCCAGTGGCCGCTGCCGCAGAACCCGTCGTCCACCGAGAACAACGGCATCTTCCTCGACCTGCACAACAACCACGGCCAGATGGGCTATGGGATCGAGGCGTTCCGGGCCAAGAACCCGCTGGCCTGGCCGGGATTCGCCGGGCCTGAAGACGTAAAGGGCCTGCCGCCGACGGTGATCAGCGTCAATGAGTGCGACCCGCTGCGCGACGAAGGGATCGGCTTCTATCGCCTGCTGCTCGCGAGCGGCGTCGCCGCCCGCTGCCGGCAGGTGATGGGCACGGTGCACGGCACGGAGATTTTCGCCATCTGCTGCCCCGACATCAGCCGCGACACCGCCAGCGACATCGCCAACTTCGCCAAGCGGTGACGCGTCCTTCTCCCCTCGCGGGAGAAGGTGGCCTGCGAAGCAGGTCGGATGAGGGGGCGTCGCCAGCACAGACAAGAAATTGAAACCGCGGAGATCGCGGAGATGCGCTGAGGCTATGTGGTCGTCAGTCCGCTCCGCGTATCTCTGCGATCTCCGCGGTTGAATCCTTTAAGCAGCCACAACCCCTCATCCGAGCCCTTCGGGCCCACCTTCTCCCGCAAGGGGAAGGATGCTCAGCCCCCCTTCGCCCGCTCGATCCCCTCCAGCACCATCCGCCGGGCCTCGTCGGCGTCGCCCCAGCGGACGATCTTGACCCACTTGCCGGGCTCCAGGTCCTTGTAGTGGGCGAAGAAGTGCTCGATCTGCTTGACGGTGATCTCCGGCAGGTCAGTGTAGTTGGCGACGTGGTCGTAGCGCTGGCTGAGTTTCGGTCCCGGCACGCCGATCAGCTTCTCGTCGGCGCCGGCCTCGTCCTCCATCACCATCACACCGACGATCCGGCAGCTCATGATCGCGCCCGGCGTGATCGCCCGGGTATTGGCCACCAGCACGTCGCAGGGATCGCCGTCGCCGCTTAAGGTGTGGGGGATGAAGCCGTAGTTCCCGGGGTAGCGCATCGCCGTGTAGAGGAACCGGTCGACCATCAAGGCGCCGGACGGCTTGTGCATCTCGTATTTGATCGGCTCGCCGCCGATGGGCACCTCGATCACCACATTGACCTCGAACGGCGGATTGACGCCGACGGGCACGGCTTCCAGGTTCATCGCGGCGTCCTGCTTGGTTGCCGGCCTGCGATACCCGAGCGGGCAGACCTCGTCACGCCCCTCGCGGCAGAGTCTAAGATGGTCATCGCCCAGCGCTACGGCCATCGGGGAGGGCGCGCCGGCGGCCTGGTGAGCCGTTCAAGCACTGGGTTCTCGCCGTTCAGGGCAACGGGATCCGGTGGCTGGGCGGCGGGTGCGGCGTTGCGCCCGAAGTCGAGGGGTGGCGTCCGAGGCGGCATCAGCGGAAAGTACTTCGCATAGGTCGCCACGACCCGATAGGCGCAGGCCGAGCCGACGGCCCAGAAGACGACCCCCCACCCGTTCACGTAGGACATCTGGGAACGACCGGGAAACGGGATCACCCGCCCACGTGCGGGGTCGACTCTGTTGCTCAAGTCACCCAGCGCGATGAAAAGTACGAAGCAGACGACGATTCCGACGATGAGAGCGACGGTCAGCAGCTGACCGCGAAAGTGCCTGCTCTCCCGCTGCTTGATCTCTTCCGGCGTCATCGCGGCCTCTGACGATGTGTGGAGTCCAGGTTGGAATACAACCCAAGGCTTGGCAACGGCGCCCAAGGCCTGTTTTGCCTCCCAGCGCCGCCTCGGCTAGGGAAGCGCGCTGACTGGAGTAAGCGCGCATGACCAAGAAGGCCGACGGAACCTGGGACAAGTCGAAGCTGCCCAGCCGGCACGTGACCGAGGGGCCCAGCCGGGCGCCGCACCGGTCGTACTACTACGCGATGGGGCTCGGCACCCGGGAGATCAACCAGCCGTTCGTGGGCGTAGCTTCGTGCTGGAACGAGGCGGCGCCCTGCAACACCGCGCTGATGCGCCAGGCGCACCGGGTTTCGGACGGGGTGAAGGCCGCCGGCGCCACACCGCGCGAGTTCTGCACCATCACCGTCACCGACGGCATCGCCATGGGCCACGAGGGGATGAAGTCGTCGCTGGTCAGCCGCGACGTGATCGCCGACTCGGTCGAGCTGACCATGCGCGGTCACAGCTATGACGCCTTGGTCGGCGTGGCCGGCTGCGACAAGTCGCTGCCCGGGATGATGATGGCCATGCTGCGGCTGAATGTGCCCAGCGTGTTCCTCTACGGCGGCTCGATCCTGCCCGGTCGCTGGCAGGGGCGGGACGTCACCGTGGTCGATGTGTTCGAGGGCGTCGGCATGCATTCGGCCGGGCGGATGAGCCTGGACGACCTCTGCGCCCTGGAACAGGTGGCCTGTCCCGGCGACGGGGCCTGCGGCGGCCAATTCACCGCCAACACCATGGCCTGCGTCTCCGAGGCGATCGGCTTGGCGCTGCCGCTGTCGGCGGCGCTGCCGGCGCCCTACGAGAGCCGCGACGCCTACGCGGTCGCCTCCGGCGAGGCGGTGGTGCGGCTGATCGAGAAGAACATTCGCCCCCGCGACATCTGCACCCGCAAGGCGTTCGAGAACGCCGCGGTGGTGGTGGCCGCCACCGGCGGCTCGACCAATGGCGGCCTGCACCTGCCGGCCATGGCCCACGAGTGCGGCATCGAGTTCACCTTGCGCGACATGGCCGAGGTGTTCCGGCGCACGCCGCTGATCGCCGACCTGAAGCCCGGCGGCCGCTTCGTCGCCAAGGACATGGGCGAGGCCGGCGGCGTGCCGGTGCTGCTGAAGACCCTGCTGGAGGGCGGTTTCATCCACGGCGACTGCATGACCGTCACCGGCAAGACCATCGCCGAGAACCTGGCCGACGTGAAATGGCGCGACGACCAGGTGGTCATCCGGCCGGTGTCCAATCCCCTGTCGCCCACCGGCGGCGTGGTTGGCCTGTGGGGCTCGCTGGCGCCCGACGGCGCCATCGTCAAGGTGGCCGGCATGACCTCGCACCGCGCCCATCGCGGCCCGGCGCGCTGCTTCGACGGCGAGGACGCTTGTTTCGCGGCCGTCGAGAATGGCGACTACAAGGACGGCGACGTGCTGGTGATCCGCTACGAGGGTCCCAAGGGCGGCCCCGGCATGCGTGAGATGCTGTCGACCACCGCGGCGCTCTCGGGCCAGGGACGTGGCGACAAGGTGGCGCTGATCACCGACGGGCGCTTCTCCGGCGGCACCCGCGGCCTCTGCGTCGGCCACGTCGGCCCCGAGGCCCAGGAAGGCGGCCCGATCGCCCTGATCAAGGATGGCGACATTATCGCCATCGACGCCGACGCCGGCACCATCGAGCTGGAAGTCGATCCGATCGAGCTGGAGAACCGCAAGCGCCATTGGAGTCCGCGGGTGACCGACTACGGCTCCGGTGCATTGTGGAAGTATGCTCAGGGCGTCGGCCCGGCCCACCTCGGCGCGGTGACCCACCCGGGCATGGCCGGCGAGCGGAAGGTCTACGCTGATATCTAGATCTGGAAGGATTGCATCGTGGTCCGGGACATCGAACTGACCATCAATGGCGTCGCCCGCCGCTTCCGGGCGGACGATACCGCGTCGTTGCTCGACGTCCTTCGCGGTGAGCTGGAACTCAAGGGCGCGCGGTTCGGCTGCGGCGCCGGCCAGTGCGGCGCCTGTTCGGTGATCGTGGATAGCAAAGACGTGGCGTCCTGCCAGCTCGAGGTCGGCAACGTCGCGGGCAAGGGGATCATCACCCTGGAGGGGATCGGTGCGCCGGATCGGCCCCACCCGCTGCAGACGGCGTTTTTGGAGTTGCAGGCCGGCCAGTGCGGCTACTGCCTGTCGGGGATCATCGTTGGGGCCAAGGCGCTGCTGGACCGCAACCCGGACCCGAGCCGCGCCGAGATCGCCGAGGCCCTTGCCTGGCACCTCTGCCGTTGCGGGGCGCACAACCGCATTCTGGCGGCCGTGGCCCTGGCGGCGGAGCGGATGCGCGAAGGAGCGCCGGCATGAGCATCCCGCAAAGTCTTGCCGCCAATCCCCGCCTCGACCGCTGGGTCGGCTTCGAGGAGCCGGGTCTGGTGCGGGTCGCCTTCGGCAAGGTGGAATACGGCCAGGGCGCGATGACCGGCCTGGCTCAGATCGCCGCCGAGGAGCTGGATGTCGGCATGGACCGGCTGGACGTGGTCAATCCGGAAACCGGCCTGTCGCCGGACGAGGGTCTGACCGTCGGCAGCATGAGCATCGAGAGTTCCGGCGCCTCGATCCGGGCGGCCTGCGCCGAAGTGCGGGCGCTGTTCACCGCCGCCGCCGCCAAGCGCCTGCGCTGCAGTCCCGCGGCGCTGGATATCGACGACGGCGCCTTCCTGCATGATGGCAAGCCTAGCGGCCTCGACTACTGGGCCCTGGCGGCCGAGGTCGATCTGGCGGTCGCGCCCACCGGCGAGGCGGAACCGAAGTCGCCCGACCGGCACAAGATCGTCGGGACCACCCACGGCCGTCTCGACCTGCCGGCCAAGCTGTTCGGCGCGGCCTATCTGCACGATCTGGCCCAGCCGGGGATGCTGCACGGGCGGGTGCTGCGCCAGCCGGGGCCGAACGCGACGTTGAAGAGCCTCGACGAAGCCGCGATCCGCCATGCGGCGGGCGCCGAGATCGAGATCCTGCGCGAGGGCCAGTTCGTCGCCTTCCTGTCGGCCAGCGAACGGGCGGTGAACGCCGCCGTGGGCGCGGCGGAACTTGGCGCCGAGTGGGACGGCGCGCGCGATCTGGCCCCGACCCTGTCGGAGACTACGTCGCTGAAGGAACTGCCCGCGGCCAGCTTCCCGTCGCCCGAACCGGCGGCGGAACCCTCGAACCGGCGCCGGCTGACCGCGTCCTACAGCCGACCCTACATCGCGCACGGGTCGATGGGGCCGTCCTGCGGCCTGGCGGTGATGCGCGAGGGCGAACTGACCGTCTGGACCCATTCCCAGGGCGTCTATCCGCTGCGGATGCTGCTGGCCCGGGTCTGCGGCCTCAAGCCGGACAAGATCAAGGTGATCCACACCCAGGGAGCGGGCGCCTATGGCCACAACGGCTCCGACGACGCGGCCATCGACGCGGCGGTGATCGCCGTCCGTCGTCCGGACCGGCCGATCCGGGTGCAATGGCGCCGCGAGGACGAGTTCGGCCACGAGCCGCTGGGCACTGCCATGCACATAGAGCTGACCGCCGAGCTCGACGCTGACGGCAAGCTCGCCGACTACGGGACCGAGATCTGGAGCGGTTCGCACACCGGCGGCCGGGGCCGCTGTCTGGCCGAGACGGCGCTGGGCCTGCCGCCGGCGCCGCCGATGGTTCCGCCGACGCTGCCCGGCGGCGTCCGCTTCAGCGGCGGCATCCTCAACGCCATTCCGTCCTACGACATCGCCGTCAAGCGGGTCACCGAACACGTGGTCGAGGCGCCCGTGCGCACCTCCTCCCTGCGCGGCCTGGGCGGGCCGGTGAACACCTACGCCAACGAGTGCTTCATCGACGAACTGGCCGAGCTGGCCGGCGAGGACCCGGTGGCCTTCCGGCTGGCCAACATCTCCGATCCGCGAGCGATCTTCGTGGTCGAGAAGACCGCCGAGATGTCGGGCTGGGCCCATCGCGGACCGGCCGGGACGGGCAGGGGGCTCGGCTTCGCCTATTGCCGCTACCGCGACCGCGGCGCCTATGTCGCCTGCGCCGTGGCGGTGAGCGTCGATACCGAAGTGCGGCTCGAACACATCTGGTGCGCCGCCGACTGCGGCCAGATCATCAACCCGGACGGGACGATCAATCAGCTGGAGGGCGGCATAATCATGAGCGCCAGCTGGGCGGTGAAGGAGCAGGTGCGACTGGCCGGCCGCGGGGTCGCCTCGACTACCTGGGACGACTATCCGATCCTGCGCTTCGACGAGATTCCACCGGTGGACGTGCATCTGGTGATGACTCAGCAGCACCAGCGCTCGACCGGCGCCGGCGAGGTCTCCGGCGGCCCGGCGATGGCGGCGATCGGTAACGCCGTCGCCCACGCGCTCGGCGCCCGCATCCGCGACCTGCCGTTCACCCGCGAGCGGCTGGCCAGGGCGCTGCTCGCATAGGCCGCCGGCGGGCCGGGCGCGCCGCGCGGTCGGCCCCGGTCTTTATGTTTCTCTTACGCAAGCGGCCCGGCTTTCCGGTCGCAATTTGATCCGGCGCGAACCGATACTTCCGGTCGGCGCCATGGCGTCCGCGCAACGAGAAAAACCTCATGACTGACCTGATCTACATCGGGGCCGGCGTCGCCGTGCTCGCGCTCTACATCCTTTACGCGCTCGGCTTGAGGAGGATCTGACCCATGGTCGTTGAGCTGATCTACGCCGTCGGGGCCCTGGTGATCGCCGGCTACATGGTCGCGGCCCTGCTGCGCCCCGACAAATTCTAGATTCGGACGAGAAGGACTAGCTCACATGGACGCGAGAGGCTGGGGCGAGATTCTCGTCACCATCGCCATCACGGTCGCCCTGGGGATTCCCCTCGGCGCCTATCTGGCGCGGGTCTGGCAAGGCGGAAAGACCTGGCTCGATCCGGTGCTGAGACCGGTGGAGGGTGTCCTCTACCGCACTTTCGGGGTCGATCCGACCAAGAGCCAGAACTGGTTCGGCTACGGCGTCTCCATGCTGGTGTTCAGCATGGCCAGCTTCGTCGTGCTCTATCTGATCCTCAGGTTCCAGAACCTGCTGCCGTTCAATCCGCAGGGTTTTAAGGGCGCGACCCCGGACCTGGCGTTCGACACGGCGATCAGCTTCGTCACTAATACCAACTGGCAGTCCTATGTGCCGGAGTCGACCGTGTCGGCCTTCTCGCAGATGGCCGGCCTGACGTCGCACAACTTCCTTTCGGCCGCCGCGGGTATCGCGCTGGCCGCCGCGGTCACCCGGGCGTTCGTCGCCCACCGCAGCGAAGGCCTCGGCAACTTCTGGGTCGATCTGACCCGGATCAGCCTCTACTTCCTGCTGCCGATCTCGATCGTTGTGGCGTTGAGCTTCGTGGCGTTGGGCATGCCCCAGACACTCGCCGACAAGGGTGCTGGTCTTGCCAGCGGCGCCGCCCAGGCGGTGACCGTGGAAGGCGCCAAGCAGGCGATCCCGCTCTATCCGACCGCCAGCCAGGAGGCGATCAAGCAACTCGGCACCAATGGCGGCGGCATCTACAACGCCAACTCCTCACACCCGTACGAAAACCCCAACTCGATCACCAATCTCATCGAAGAGATCGAGATGAACGCGGTCAGCTACGCCTGCGTGTTCGCCTTCGGCATCGTGATCCTGGCGCGCAAGGAGGCCCGGGCGCTGGTGGCGGTGATGGCGCTGTTCATCGTCGCCGCCTCGTCGATCGTCTACTGGTCCGAGACCCAGCCCGCGCCCGCCATGCACGCGGTGCACGCCAGCACCCTGGTCAACATGGAGGGCAAGGAGGTCCGCTTCGGCGCGCCCTCGACGGCGGTGTGGACCGCCTTCACCACCGGCGCCTCCGACGGCGGCGTCAACGGCATGATCGACAGCTACATGCCCCTGGGCGGCGCCGCGGCGATGTTCATGATCCAGCTGGGCGAGATCCTGCCCGGCGGCGTCGGTTCGGGTCTCTACGGCATGGTGGTGATGGCGATCATCGCCGTCTTCGTCGCCGGGCTGATGGTCGGTCGCACGCCGGAGTACCTCGGCAAGAAGATCGAGGCGCGGGAGGTGAAGTTCGCCATGCTGGCGGTGCTGATCCTGCCCCTGTCGATCCTCGGGTTCGCAGCGGTGGCGGCGGTCGTGCCGACGGCGCTGAAGGCGCTCGAGGCCTCCGGTCCGCACGGGTTGTCCGAGATACTCTACGCCTACACGTCGGCGACGGGGAACAACGGCTCGGCCTTCGCGGGTCTCTCGGCCAACGTGCCCTACTGGAACGCCACCCTCGGCATCGCCATGCTGTTCGGCCGCTTCGCCTATGTGATGCCGGTGCTGGCCATGGCCGGCTCCATCGCGATGAAGCCCAAGCTCGCGCCCACAGCCGGCACCCTGCCGACCGATGGGCCGCTGTTCGTGGGGCTGCTCGCCGGCGTGATCATCATCATGGGCGGCCTGCAGTTCTTCCCCGCCCAATCCCTCGGCCCGATCGTGGAGCACTTCCAAGTGCTTCAGGTCGTCGCCGCGCAACACTGATCTCCTCTGGAGTCACGTCCATGACTACCGTCGACCTGCATCTTGGCGAAAAGCGGCGTTCAGCCGTCACGGGGACGAGCATGTCGTCCAGCGTGGTGTTCCGCGCCATCCAGGATTCTTTCGTCAAGCTCGATCCACGCAAGCTCACCACCAATCCGGTGATGCTGGCCGTGTGGATCATCGCGCTGCTGGCCACGGTCTCGACGATCGACGACTTCCGCACTGGGGCTGCCCCCTGGTGGGCGTTCCAGATCGCCCTGTGGCTCTGGTTCACCGTGGTGTTCGCCAACTTCGCCGAGAGCATCGCCGAGGGCCGCGGCAAGGCCGCCGCCGACGCCTTGCGCTCGCAGCGCGTCGATGTGAAGGCCAAGCTGATCGTCGACGAAAAGCAGGGTCTGATCGTGCCCACCCCCGCGTTCAAGCTGAACGCCGGTGACGTGGTCATGGTCGAGGCCGGCGACATGGTGCCCAGCGACGGGGAGATCGTCGAAGGGGTCGCCTCGGTCAACGAAGCAGCCATCACCGGGGAATCCGCACCGGTGATCCGCGAGGCCGGCGGCGACCGCTCAGCGGTGACCGGCGGCACCACCGTGGTCTCCGACTGGATCAAGGTGCGCATCACCGCCGAACCGGGCAACAGCTTCATCGACCGGATGATCGCCATGGTCGAGGGCGCCGAGCGCCGTAAGACGCCGAACGAGATGGCGCTGACCGTGCTGCTGGCCGGGCTGACGCTGATCTTCCTGATCGTCTGCGTCACTCTGCTCGGCCTCGGCAACTATTCGGGGGTCAATCTCGACCCGATCCTGCTGGGCGCCCTGTTCATCTGCCTGATCCCGACCACGATCGCCGGCCTGCTCTCGGCCATCGGCATCGCCGGCATGGACCGGCTGCTGAAGTTCAACGTGCTGGCCACCTCCGGCCGGGCGGTCGAGGCCTCCGGCGACTGCGACACCCTGCTGCTCGACAAGACCGGCACCATTACCCACGGCAACCGCATGGCGACGGAAGTGATCGCGGCTCCGGGCGTGCGGCCGGAAGCGGCGTTGCAGGCGGCGATGATGGCCTCCCTGGCCGACGAGACCGCCGAGGGCCGCTCGATCGTCGACCTGGCGCTGGAAAAGGGCCTCGCCGGCACGCCGCCGAAGGACTCCACGCCGGTGCCTTTCAGCGCCACCACCCGGCTTTCCGGCCTCGACGCCGGCAAGGACAGCTGGCGCAAGGGCGCGGTCGACGCGATCTACAAGATGATCGGTATGGCCCCGAAGGACGTCCCGGCCGACGTGCTGGCCGCGGTCGACAAGATCGCCCGTTCAGGCGGCACGCCGCTGGCGGTCACCGAAAACGGCGTCCTGGTCGGCGTCATCCACCTGAAGGACGTGGTCAAGGCGGGGGTGAAGGAGCGCTTCGCCGACCTGCGCCGGATGGGCATCCGCACGGTGATGATCACCGGCGACAACCCGGTCACCGCCGCGGCCATCGCCTCGGAGTCCGGGGTCGACGACTTCCTCGCCGAGGCGACGCCGGAAGACAAGCTGCGGCTGATCCGCGAGGAGCAGGCCAAGGGCCGGCTGGTGGCCATGTGCGGCGACGGCTCCAACGACGCCCCGGCGCTGGCCCAGGCCGACGTGGGGGTGGCCATGCAGACCGGCACCCAGGCGGCCCGCGAGGCCGGCAACATGGTCGACCTGGATAGCGACCCGACCAAGGTCATCGAGATCGTCGAGGTGGGCAAGCAGATGCTGATCACCCGCGGCGCGCTGACCACCTTCTCCATCGCCAACGACGTGGCCAAGTATTTCGCCATCCTGCCGGCGATCTTCGTCGGTTCGCTGCCGGCGCTGGGCGCGCTCAACATCATGCACCTGGCCAACAGCAAGAGCGCGATCCTCTCGGCGATCATCTTCAACGCCCTGATCATCATCGCTCTGGTGCCGCTGGCCCTTCGCGGGGTGCGCTACCGGCCGATCGGGGCGGCGCGGCTGCTTCGCCGCAACCTGCTGATCTATGGGTTGGGCGGCCTCATCGCCCCGTTCATCGGCATCAAGATCGTCGACCTGATCGTCACCGCCATCGGCCTGGCCTGATGACATTCGCTCCCACCCATCCGCTCATCCCCGCGAAGGCGGGGACCCATGACGCCGACGGACCGGTCAGTGGTCGCGCCAGCGCCGCATATTCCACCCCGTGTCCCGCTCGATGGATCCCCGCCTGCGCGGGGATGAGCGGGTATCGGGGTGCTTCGAGAGGAACGCTCTGATGCTCTCCGAAATCCGCCCCGCCATCGTCTCCACGGTGCTGTTCACCCTGCTGCTGGGTCTGGGCTACCCGCTGCTGATCACTGGCGTCAGCCAGCTCGCCTTCCCCTACCAGGCCAACGGCAGCCTGGTCCGCGACAAGTCCGGCCAGATCGTCGGCTCGGCGCTGATCGCCCAGGCCTTCGCCAAGGACGAGTACCTGCACCCGCGCCCGTCGGCGGCCGGCAACGGCTACGACCCGACCAGCTCCGGCGGCTCCAACTACGGGCCGCTGGATGCGAACCTGGCCAAGCGGGTCGCCGGCGACGCCACCGCCCTGCGCGCCTCCACCGGCCATCCGGACATCCCGGACGACGCCATCACCACTTCGGGCTCGGGACTCGACCCGGACATTTCGCCCGCCTACGCGCTGCTTCAGGCCGACCGGATCGCCAAGGCCCGGGGCGTTTCGGCCGACAAGGTGCGTTTCGAGATCAGCGCTCACATCGAGGAGCCGTTCCTGGGCTTCATCGGCCAGTCGCATGTCAACGTGCTGATGACCAACCGCGCGCTGGACGAGGCCCTGCCAAAGGGTGGTACTCCTAAGCCTGCATGACGCTCGACGAGCCCCGACGCCCCGATCCTGACGCGCTTCTGGCGGAAGCGGTCAAGGCGGGGCGCGGCCGGCTGAAGGTGTTCCTCGGCATGGCGCCGGGGGTCGGCAAGACCTACGAAATGCTGTCCCAGGGGGCCCGGCGGAAGGCCGAGGGCCGGGATGTGGTGGTGGGGGTCGTTGAGACCCATGGCCGGCGCGAGACCGAAGCCCTCACCGAGGGGCTGGAGATCCTGCCGCGCAAGCCGATGGAGCACCGCGGCCGCACACTGCTGGAGTTCGATCTCGACGCCGCCCTGGCTCGTAAGCCCGAGCTGCTGCTGGTGGACGAGTTCGCCCACTCCAACGCCCCAGGCTCGCGCCACCCGAAGCGCTGGCAGGACGTGCTCGAGCTGATCGCCGCGGGCGTCAACGTCTGGACCACCCTCAACGTCCAGCACCTGGAAAGCCTGGTGGACGTGGTCTGGAAGATCACCGGCGTGCGCCAGCGCGAGACGGTGCCGGATTCGCTGCTCTCCAACGCCGACGAAATCGAGATCGTCGACATCACCCCCGCTGAGCTCCGCCAGCGGCTGGAGGAGGGCAAGGTGTATGTGCCCGAGACCGCCCGGCTGGCCTCGCAGAACTTCTTCAAGCCGGAGAACCTGACCGCGCTGCGCGAACTGGCGCTGCGCCGGGCGGCGCAGGCGGTGGACGACGAGCTGGTCGGGGCCATGCGCCGGGCCGGCGTCTCCGGACCCTGGGCGGCGGGTGAAAGGGTGCTGGTGCTGGTCGGCGCCGACGCCATGGCCGACCATCTGGTCCGCACCGGCCGCCGGCTGGCCGAGAAGATGGACGCCCCCTGGACCGTCGCCCACGTGGAGCGTCCCGGCCGGCCGCCGCCGAGCGCGCTGGCGATGACCCGGATCGGCGACGCCATGAAGCTGGCCGAGCAGCTCGGCGGCGCGACCCTGTCGCTCACCGCCGACGATCTGGTCGGCGCGGTCACCGATTACTGCCAGAAAAACAACGTCACCCAGCTGGTGATCGGCAAGTCTCGCGACAGCCGCTGGCGCGAGCTGCTCGGCCGCTCCTTCGCCGCGGCGATGATGCGCCGCTCGCACGGGGTCGCCCTGCACGTGGTCACCGAGGGCGCGCCGACGCACGAGCCGCCAGCTATGCGTCGGCTGGTCCCGGCCGGTCCGGTGGACTGGCGCAGCTATCTGCCGGGCGTCGTCTATGTCGCCGCCGCGACCGTGGTGGCCTGGTACGTCTACCACGCCTTCCACGCCGCCGACCTGGGGATGATCTATCTGACCGCGGTGCTGGCGGCGGCGTTCCTGAACGGCCTGCGGCCCGCGTTGCTGGCGGCGGTGCTGGCCTTCGGGCTGTACAACTATCTGTTCCTCGAGCCGCGCTACAGCTTCGTGATCGGCTCGCCGACCGACATCTTCACCCTGTTTGTGTTCATGGCGGTCGCCCTGGTCACCGGCTTCCTGGCCGGGCGGGTGCGCGACCAGCAGATGGCCACCTCCCGCCGGGCGGCGGCGATCTCCAGCCTGCTGGTGGCCAGCCGGCGATTGTCGGCGGCGGCGAAGAAGGGCGATGCGGCCACGGCGCTGGCCGAGCAGCTGTCGGCGGCCACCGGCGGCAAGGCGATCATCTTCCTGCCCACCGAAGGCGAGATCGTCGCCGCGGCGGCGTCGCCGGCGATGGAGCAGTTCTCCACCCAGGACATGGCCGCGGCACGCTGGGCCTGGGAGCACGGCGAGGCGGCCGGCGCCGGCACCGGCACCCTGCCCAACGCCGCCTGGACCTTCCGGCCGCTGCAGGGCTTGAGCGCCCGCGCCGGCGTCGCCGCCACCGAGGGCACG
>Ga0302279_10001385_pt1 | contig 34337 bp, 31 predicted proteins | sample III_Bog_N3_3_FD_194541 | JGI IMG/M metagenome (GOLD analysis project Ga0302279, IMG submission 194541) | Peat permafrost microbial communities from Stordalen Mire near Abisko, Sweden - III_Bog_N3_3 | ecosystem: Environmental > Terrestrial > Soil > Wetlands > Peat | place: Sweden: Abisko...
CTTGTCTGAGGATTCCCGCTTCAAGGACGCCAAGGGAAAGGACGACCACGAGGATCCACCCTGGATTTCGACCGCATAAAGCCTGCTGGAGCCGATCTCCAGTGAATCGGGACACCAGCGCAAGAATTCCGGTTCCGTTCCCGGAACGGCCGGTTGCGCCAGCAACCGACCGGGCCAACCCCGTAGAGGGCTCATTGGCTGGAAAACATTGCCCTGGGTGATCCACGATTCGGAGATCCATCCCCCCTTGACGCCCCGAAGGCAACGAGGCCCATTTCCTGCGGCGCCCTGCTACGGCAAACCAAGCGGCGCGTTCCGCCGCGAGGTACTTATGGGTCGGCGCATTGCCACCGGAACCGGTCTGGGTCGGCGCAAGACCACCAGGGGCACACCCCGCCAAAGGAGCCGCCGGCAGGCACCGCCGGGCCGGAACCCGGACGCCTCAGTGGGGATAGCCAGGCTCCTAGCCAAAACCCCCAAAACCAAAAGGCACCCCATGAAGGGGTGCCGGTTTGTTTGTTTGGGTCTCGCCAGAGAAAGGGCTCAGAGGGTCCAGTCCTGGGGAAGGGGCTCACGCAGTGGTAGCCCCGCGGTGTGGGTCCTGCAGACTGATTGTCTACCCAACAGTTAAGATAGGCGTTTATGCCGCCTGCACAAGGGGGCCTGGTGGAGATTTTTACGGCAGGGCCAGAAGGGCCTGCAGGCTGGTCAGGTCCCGGTCATTGGGGTTGCACCGGCGGGACCAGCGCAGCTGCTCGGTGGCCCGGGCCAGCAGCCACTTCCTGTTCTGCGGCTGCCACCTTGCTTCCAGCAGGTGGCTCAGGCCCTGCATGGCATGGGCGGAGCCTGAGGTTGGTCTGCTCTCCAGGGTTCGCTGGAGCAGGGCCTGGGCATGGCGGATGCTGTCCATGGGGTCGATCTGGTGGCCCTGTTCCCATTCGGCCCGGATCAACCAGGCCTTGGCGGCGATTTCGCACGCATTGCAGGCGCCCTGCTGGTCGGACGGGGGTTCGAACCGGGCAATGATGGTCTCCACCGTGGGTCGGGGATCCTGATCCCGGGAGGCCTCGAAACGTGCTTTGAAATTCAACAAGTCGCCCTGGAAGTCCCGGAACCGGGTGACGGTATGGCCCGGATCCTTCATGGCCTCGGCGAGCGCCGGAGTGGGGTCCTCGCCCCGGTCAAAATCCTGTTCCGCCTGCAGCCAGTACAGCACCAGATGGTCCATGCGCAGTTGGGCGCCTCTGGGTTGTGCGGTGCGTTTCCAATAGAAGTCCAAGGCCTGGTCGAGAACCGCCTGGGAATCCCGACCCAGTCGCCAAAGGCACAGGGCCTTCAGGGATCGGGCCTGGAGCCAATCGCTCTGGGCATCCTGGTTGCCGGGGTTCAACTGCAGTTGCCGGTCGGTGTGCCTTTCCAGATCCTCCAGGCCGCCGGGGCTCAATTCTCCGTTCTCCAGGGCCGCGGCCGCCAGCCCCAGGGCGGCGGTGCAGTAAGCGTGGTGGAGCCGGGGTTCGCTCTGGGCCCGGGTGAGGCCTTCGGCGGCCATCCCCTGGGCTTCCAGGTAGCGGGCCTCGGCGCCGTCGGCATCGCCCGCGTCCAGGCGGTCCTTGGCGAGCAGGGAAAGGCTTTCGGAACCCAGGATGGCGGATTCCAGGTGCCAAGGATTGGCCTCCAGGCTTTCCCGGGCCTTCTCCGCGGCCTGGCGGTAGTCCCGGCGGAAGAAGGCCGCCGTGGCGTCATAGAAGGACTGGGGATGGCTGGTCTGCAGCCTGGCCTGGCGGAGGAACTGCTGGGCCTGGGCGAGGGCCGTCCCGGCTTCCTTGGGCGGTGGCTGGCCCAGGAACCCGGCCTCGGTGCAGGCGGACCGGTACAGCTGAAGGTTCACCTGGGCCATGAAGAAGGCGGCATCGGGGGTCCGGCAGCCGGCCGACCAGGCCTTGGCCAGGTCGATCCGGGCCTGGACCAGATCCTGCAACAGGAAGCGGGCGCGACCCAGGGCGAACCGCATCGGTCCTTCGATTCCGGGCCCCAGGGGCTCCACCCGCTCGGCCAGGGCCTGCATCCGATCCCGGGTGTTCTGTTCGGCCGGACGGAGATCATGGACCGGTATCAGGCGCTCGTTGCGGAGGTTCTGCTCGAAGCTGGAGGATTCGAAGGCCAGGCTCTGGGCCGCTTCGTCCTGAAGGGTGAACTGGCGCTTGAGGTGGCTGGCCAAGGTCGGCAGCGTGCCGATCAGGCAGGCCAAGGCGGTCAGAACCGCCAGGACCCGCCTGCGGTCCCGGGCCCAGGCCCGCATCCTTGACTTGAATCCTTGGGCGGGCTGGTCCTGGCTGGCCAGGAACCCCCTGAGCTCCTCGGCCAGGGCGGCGGCGGTGGGGTAGCGGTCGCCGGGTTCGGGTTCCAGGCATTTGAGCATGATGGCTTCCAGCGCCAGCGGGAGATCGGGCTCGAGCGAGCGGGGGGCGGGAAATTTGCATCCCCGCTTCACCCGCAGCATCTCGGCGGTGGTGGTGCTGACGCATGGGGGGCGGCCCAGCAGGGTGAAATAGAGGGTGCTGCCGATGCCATAGACGTCCGTGGGCGGCCCCACCAGACTGCGGTCGCCCCGGACCTGTTCGGGCGCCATGTAGGCCGGGGTGCCGGTGATGGCGAGGGGTTGTGTCACCGAAGGGCCGTCCAGGGCCATGGCCAGGCCGAAATCGCAGATGTAGGGGGTCCAGCCGACCTGCTCGCTCCATTGAAGGAGGATGTTGGACGGCTTGATGTCCCGGTGGATGAGGTTCAGCTGGTGGGCGCCGTGGACCGCTTCGGCCACCTGGGCCAGAATGCGTACGGTCTCATCCAGCCGGAGATCCTTGGCGGCGTCCTCCAGCGTGGGCCCCCGGACCAGCTGCATGGCGATCCTCGGGGTTCCGCCGGTGGCGTCCACGTCGTAGATCCGGCAGATGTTGGGGCTGTCCAGCCGGGCATGGAGCTGGGCCTCGTGCATGAACCGGATCATGGCCGCGGGTTCCAGATGCTGGAGCACCTTCAGGGCCACGGGGCGGGCCAGGACGATATCCCAGGCTTCATAGACGTCACCCATGGCGCCGTGGCCCAGGAGGGGGCCGAGGACATAGCGGCCGTCCCGGCGCCCTTGGGCGTCGAACCAAGCAGGTTGCATCAGTGATTCGGGCATTGCAGAACCTTGTGACCCGGAGGGGCGAGGATCTTATAAAAATAAAATACAAATCATTCCTTACTGTCGAATAATAAGCCGAAAAATCTTAAGTGCATGTGGAAAAAAAAGATAATCAATTAAGCACGTTGCCTTCAGCTATTTAATGAATAATAAAATAATTATAAAACAATCCCCCCCTTTGAAAAGGGAGGGATGGGTCATTCCAGCGCGGTCGGGACCGTCAGGCCAGCAGCAGCCTTTCCAGTTCGGCGGGCTCCGCCGCCGGCGCCGAACAGGTCTGGTTTCGGCAGACGAAGGCGGCGGGATGGCCCAAGCCGCCACGGCCCTGGTGGAGGGGCAGGGCCGGGTCCGCGGAGACCAGGGAAAGCACCCGGTTGGGCAGATGGGACCGCCGGGCCGTTGCCAGCAGGGCCTGGGTCCTGGGATCCCCGGGGTCGCCGGCGATGACCACCTCCATGGGCGACCTGGCGAGGTCCAGCACCGAGAGCATTCCCAGCAAGCTGCCCGGCGATCGCTCCATGAGCGGGGCCGCGCAGCGGAGGGCGCCCATGGCGCTGTTCCGGAAATCCGCCCGCCCCAGGTGCCCGCTCAGCCTCAGCAAGGCCCGGGCGGCCAGGGTGTTGCCGGAGGGGAGGGCGCCGTCATGGAGGGGCTTCTGGGTGAACAGAAGATCCTCGTCCTGGCCCATGCTGCTGAAAAATCCGCCGGCGACGGGGTCCTCGAACCGGGCGCACATGGTTTCCGCCAGTTGTTCCGCCCAGCGCAGCCAGGCCGGGTCGAAGCTGGTTTCATACAGATCCACCAGGCCCGAAGCCACGGCACCGTAATCTTCCAGGAAACCCGGGATCTGGGCTTGTCCCTGGCGCCAGGTCCGGAGCAGGGTGCCGTCCCGCCCCATTTCCCGCCGCAGGAAGCCGGCCAGGCTGGATGCGGCCGCCAGGTAGCCCGGCTCTCCCAGCACCTGGAAACCCTGGGCCAGGGCGCTGAGGGTCAACCCGTTCCAGGCGGCCAGGATCTTGTCATCCTTGGCCGGGCGCGGCCGCAGGTCGCGGTGGGCCCGGAGCCTTTCCCGCAGCCCGGCCATCCCTTGGCGGTCCAGGCCGGGCGGCGCGTCGAACGAGTGCAGGACGCTGGTGCCGTGTTCGAAATTGCCCGGATCGGCGACTCCGTAGGCCAGGCAGAACCGGGCTCCGTCGCCGGGGCCGAGCACCGCCTTGATTTCGGCCGGGGTGAACACGTAGAAGCGGCCCTCTTCGCCCTCGCTGTCGGCGTCTTCGCTGGAGTGGAACCCGCCCGCGGGGTCGCGCAGGTCGTGCAGGAGGTAGTCCAGGGTCTCCCGGGCGATGGTTCGGTAGCGCTCGTGGCCCGTGGCCAGGAAGCCGTCCAGGTAGCAGGAGGCCAACTGGGCGTTGTCGTAGAGCATCTTTTCGAAATGGGGGATGAGCCACTGGCCGTCCACGCTGTAGCGGGCGAAGCCCCCGCCCAGATGGTCGAACAGCCCGCCCTCGGCCATGGCGTCCAGGGTGCGCACGGCCATGGCCCGGTCGGTCGGTCCGCCCTTCCGGAACAGCAGTTCCACCGCCATGGCCTGGGGGAACTTCGGCGCAGGCCCGAACCCGCCCCATTGGGGGTCGAAGCCCCGGCGCAGCACCTCCAGCGCCGGTTCGAACGCCTGTTCGCCGTCGGGGAGCGGGCCGGTTTCCACCTCGGCCTGGCCGGCCATGGCCTCCACCAGTTGATTGGCGTCCGCTTCGATGGAGTGCCGCCGTTCCCCCCAGGCCAGGCGGACGCTTTCCAGGAGCTGGCCGAAGCCGGGCATGCCGTAGCGGGCGGTGGGGGGGAAATAGGTGCCGCCGTAGAAGGGTTTCAGATCGGGGGTGAGCCAGACGCTCATGGGCCAACCGCCCCGGCCGGTGATGGCCAGCACGGCGGTCATGTACAGCTCGTCCAGGTCCGGACGCTCTTCCCGGTCCACCTTGATGGGCACGAAGTGGGCGTTGAGCAGCCGGGCCACCGCCTCATCCTCGAATGATTCCCGCTCCATGACATGGCACCAGTGGCAGGCGCTGTAGCCGATGCTCAGGAAGATCGGCAGGTCCTCCCGCCGGGCTTTGGCCAGCGCTTCCGGGCCCCAGGGGTGCCAGTCCACCGGATTGTGGGCGTGCTGGAGCAGGTAGGGGCTGGTGGCGTGGATCAGCTGGTTGGGGCGCCGCTCGGGCATGGTTGACTCCATTGGTCAGATAATGACACCTCCCCCGGGTGGGATGGTAGTTTCCATTGAATTGAAGTCCTTTCCGGGTTAGAGTCATGGGTTCATCCCAACCCAGGGATGGCTCTGCCTGCATACGGGATCCATGTTCGATAACCTCACCGACAAACTGACCCGCGCGATGAAATCCTTGCGCGGCCAAGGCAAACTGACCGAGCGCAACATCGAGGACGCGCTCAGGGAAGTGCGCATGGCGCTGCTCGAAGCGGACGTGCACGTGCAGGTGGCCAAGGCCTTCCTGCAGCGGGTGAAGGAGAAGGCTCTGGGCACCGAGGTGCTGAACGGACTCAATCCCGCTCAGCAGTTCATCGACGTGGTCTACCAGGAATTGACCGCCATCATGGGCGGCGTGGCCCCCGAGCGGCCTCTGGAACTGGCTGCCAAGCCGCCCACGGTGGTGATGATGGTCGGCTTGCAGGGCTCCGGCAAGACCACCACCTGCGGCAAGCTTGGCAAGTATCTGAAAAAGAACGGACATTTCCCCCTTCTGGTGCCCGCGGACGTGAACCGCCCGGCGGCCATCGAGCAGTTGCACGTGGTGGCCAAGGACGCCGGCGTTCCCAGCTTCCACACGGACTCCAGGGACCCCCTGGCCATCTGCAAGGCCGCCGTGCTGGAGGCCGCACAGAAGGGCTGGGATGTGGTGATCCTGGATACCGCGGGTCGTCTGCATCTTGATGAAGATTTGATGGAAGAGCTGGCCCGGATCAAGGCTGCCTGTTCCCCCACGGAGATCCTGTTCGTGGCCGACGCCATGACCGGCCAGGACGCCGTGCGTTCCGCCGGGGCTTTCCACGAAAAGCTGGCCATCACCGGAGTGGTCCTCACCAAGGCCGATGGTGACACCCGCGGCGGAGCCGCCTTCAGCATCAGACACATCACCGGGATGCCGGTCAAGTTCGTGGGCAACGGCGAAAAGCTGGACGATTTCGAGCGTTTCCACCCCGACCGCATGGCTCAAAGGATCCTGGGCATGGGGGACATGCTCACCCTCATCGAGCAGGCCAAGGACAAGATCGACGAGAAGCAGGCCGAGGGCATGGCCCGGCGGATGGTCAAGAACCAGTTCTCGCTGGATGACATGCGCGCCCAGATGCAACAGATCCAGAAGCTCGGCAGCATGCAGAAGATCCTCGGGATGTTGCCCGGCATGGGCCAGATGAAACAGCAGTTGGAGACCGCGGTCACCGACAAGCGGGTGAAGCATCTGGAGGCGATCCTGAACTCCATGACGCCCAAGGAACGCCAGAACTACAATCTGCTGGATGGGAAGCGCAAGCGGCGAATCGCCGCCGGCAGTGGGCGTCCGGTCCACGAAGTGAATCAGCTTCTTAAACAATTTCTGGAAATGAAGAAGATGATGTCCCAGATGAACAACCCTTCCTTCATGAAACGCATGCAAGGCATGCAGAACATGCAGAACATGGGGGGCAAGCCCCCCTTCTCCCTCTAACACCGTCTGTCTTTTTTCAACACCAAGGAGTCCCCATGCTTTCCATCCGTCTCGCCCGTAACGGCGCCAAGAAGCGGCCCTTCTACCACATCGTCGTGTCCGAGAACGACCGCATCCCCACCGGCCGCGCCATTGAGGTGCTCGGTTTCCTGAATCCCATCGCCACCTCCGGCGAGACCCTCCGGATCGATGCCGAGAAGGCCAAGGCCTGGATCGCCAAGGGTGCCCAGCCCTCCAAGACCGTGCTGGAACTGTTCAAGAAGAACGCGATCCTGCAGTAGTCAAACGGATTTCCTCCAGGCCGGGCCAGAGGCCCGGTCTGGTTTGTCTTAGCTCAGGGCGTGTCGGAGATTGCCATGGACTTTGAAGCCTTCCTGATCGACGTCCTGACCCCCATCCTGGACCACCCGGCGGCCTTGCGGGTGGAAGTGAAGGGCGAGGGTCGCAAGATCGACGTGATGATCTTCGCGGAACCGAGGGACCGCGGGCGCATCATCGGCAAGAGCGGCCGGATGATCTCCTCCCTGCGCACCCTGCTGAAGGCGGCCGGAGAGAAAGCCGGGGCCCACGCCGTGAACCTGGAATTGTTCGACGGGGATGAAGCCCCCGAGGGCCGTTCCGGCCAAGCGCCGGCCGGCGATGCAGGGGTCTGCTGATGCTGTTGCTGGGGCATCTGGCCAAGATCCAAGGCCTCAAGGGCGAATTTCTCATGCATGAGCTCATGGACCAGCCGGAGCGGTTGGCGGAGCTGGCAGGTCTGGTGCTGGCGCCGCCCAGCCTGGATCTGGAGAATCTGGTCGAGCCGGTGGCAGAGGCCCGGCCGGTGCGGGTCCGGAGCTTCCGCCTGCACCAGGAACGGGCCTGCGTGGCGTTCGAAGAGATCCCCGACCGCACCGCTTCGGAACCCTTCAAGGGCTGGGCGCTCTGGACCACCGACCCCCTGGCGCCGCTGCCGGAGGGGGAGTCCTACCGCCATGACTGGATCGGCTGCGAGGTGTTCGTCCAGGGGCTCAAGGTCGGCGAAGTGCTGCGGCTGGATCCCACCCCCATGGGCTACGACATGGTCGTGCTCAAGGATACCCGTCCCGGCCGCCGGGGCCAGCGGGATGTCCCGTACATCAAGGCCTGGTTCCAGGTGGATCTGGCCGGAAGGCGAATCGACCTGGATCCGCCGGCGGGATTGCTGGATCTGGACCTGGGCACGGAATAGGGCAGGGGGAGCGCTCCGGGTGCGGGCAGCAGGTCACTCCACCTGGACCAGGGTGGAGGTGGCGGGTTCTACCGCCATGCGCACAACCTTGCCGCGGATGCTGACGGGAACCTGGACCATTCCATAGAAGTTCACCACGTGGATGAAGTCATAGGTGACCGAGCACTGGGGCAACCCCTCTTCGGAGAAGGGTTCCACCTGAAACAATTCAGGACGGGTGGATGCCTCGGTAAATCCCAGCATGAAGGCTTCGCGGTTCAGATTGTGCTGAACCCGGTCCACCCCCTGCAGGAGGGATTGCTGGGCTGCCGTGGCGGCGGCACTGGCCAGCGCCATGCGGCCGTAGATGACCGGAACCCCTTTGACCACGACCAGGACGGTGCCGGCGAAGCCGCCCAGGAGCAGCAGACGCCGAAGCCGATGGGATGAGACCACGGCCCAGAGCCATGCCGCCGGGGCGCCCACGACCCGGAGGATGAACCTGGCCGATGGCAGCAGCCGCGTTCCCAGTTCGGCCAGGAACTCTGCGACCTGAGCTTTCATGGAAACAGCCGGCGGCTCGGTCATGAACCGAATCTTCCAGCCAGGCCAACGCCATCCATGTTCATGCTTCAGGCTCCTTTGGTGGCTTGATGTTACCCAATCCCATCCGGGATCGGGCCCCCCCTTTTGGCTGAGCTGGCACCACCTTCCCCACGGCCTTCAGCGGTAGGCCCAATCGGTGCCGCCGGAGGTGCCTTCGGCACTGATCGGCTGGACTTCCACGATCAGGTTCCGGGCGCCTTTGGCAGGGTGGGACGGGCCCCCTGGTAGGCCACGCCCGGCATCCTCCTGCCAGTGGGGTGCGGCGGGGGACGGGCAGGGCGAAGCTGCTCGCCCCAGCTGCGCCAACTCTTCCAGCGCCCGCCGGTACCACTGGTCAAACCCCGGAAGCCCCGGGCATCGGCCGGGCCGATGGGGCTGGGGACCTTCGTCAGGGCGAAGCTCCGGCCCCGGCGCGGAGCTGCCAGCCACATCCTCCTCGAGGGCCCAGGGGCGCAGGGCGGGCCTAGCCCGGAGGGCTCCCCGCTTCCCGGTTCCGGGGCGGACGGGCACCGAGGCCTGACCCTTGGTCTGGGCGGGGAAAGACCACAGACACCCCTGCAGGGCGAGCAACGCAAACCACCGCACACACACCATCAATGGTTCTCCAAGGGTAGGGTGTGCCTGGTCCTCGAAAGGTTCCGGCTATTCGTCCCGGCCGTGCCCGCTGGTGGGAATCTCGAACCCGTCGGTGCGGTACTCGTTGATCTTGTTCCGAACCGTGCGCAACGCGATGTCGAGCTTCTGGGAACAATGGGTGCGGTTGCCTTCCAGGGCGGAAAGGGTGGAGAGCAGCCAGAACCGTTCCAGTTCCGGCAGACTCAGGCCGAGCGGAAGCGCGACCAGGGTGCCCAGGGGCACCTCCTGGAGCGGGACCCTCGGATCTGCGATCTGGATCCGGGCTGAATTTCCGGCCGGCTCGGGGCTGGCGCAACTGGGTTCCGGCGAACGGTCCGGCGCCGCCACCTCCACCGGGTCCTCGGGCAGCCCTTCCAGCTGGGAAGGATCCAGCAGCCAGTGCAGGTCCTTTTCCGTGAGCAGGTTGTCCGGGTTGAGCACGACGCAGCGCTGGATGGCGTTTTCCAGTTCCCGGATATTGCCGGGCCAGGGATGGCGGGTCAGGGCGGCCTGGAAGCTCGGGGACAGCTTGGGGGTGGTGCGGTCGTTGTCCCGGGCGTACCGCTCGGCGAAGTGCAGGGCGAGCAGTTCGAGATCCGCGGTGCGCTCGCGCAGGGGCGGGAGGCGCAGCGGAATCACATTGAGCCGATAGTAGAGATCCTCCCGGAAACGCCCTTCCTTGACCTCGGTGACCAGATCCCGGTTGGTGAGGGCGATGATCCGCACGTCCACGGCGATGGGACGGCTACCGCCCAGGCGGTCGACGGTGCGCTCCTGGATCGCCCGGAGCAGTTTGCCCTGCAGCGGCAGGGGCAGCTCGCCGATCTCATCCAGCACCAGGGTGCCGCCGTCGGCCTGTTCGAACCGTCCGGGCTTGGCGCTGGTGGCTCCGGTGAAAGCGCCCTTTTCGAAGCCGAACAGTTCGGATTCCAGGAGGTTCTCGGGGATGGCGGCGCAGTTGATGGCAACGAAGGCGGCCTTGCGCCTGGGGCTCGCGGCATGGATGAGCTTGGCCAGCAGTTCCTTGCCGGTGCCGCTTTCCGCCTGGATCAGGATGGTGGCCCGGCTGTCGGCGGCGCGCCGGGCCAAGGCCAGGGTTTCGGCCAGGACCGGATCCTGGGTCAGGATGACCGGAGCCTCGCCGGGTTCCTCGGCCTTCAGCCGGCCGTCGCTGCTGATGGCCTTGCGCACCGCCTGGACCAGTTCGTCGGGGCTGAACGGCTTGGACAGATAGTCGAACGCGCCCAGGCGCATGGCCTCGCGGGCGGTGTCCAGGCTGCCGAAGGCGGTGACCAGCAGGACCGGGAGGCTGGTGTCCAGGGCCTTGAGTCGCGCCGTGAGCTGGAGACCATCCATGCCGGTCATGCGCAGATCGGTCACCACCGCGTCGAAGGCGCCAGGCCGGGTCATGCGCAGGGCATCCTCGCCGCTGCGGGCCTGCTCGATCACATAGCCGGCCCGCTTCAGGCTCATGGCCATGCCCTCCCGCATCCCGGGATCGTCATCCACCACCAGCACCCTAAGGGGATTAGCCATGTACACATCCAATTCTGTCGGTCCTAACTGCTTATCGGCGGGGCTCCAGGATCCTGGAATTTGAGCTGCTGGCGTTTGCGGAGGCGTTTGGGCCCGGCGCTGCTGGCGGCCTCCCCGCGCACGGGATCGCCGTGGCGGGCGATGAGGAGGTAGAGTTGGCGCCGGCTCACCCCAAGCCGCTGGGCCGCCTCCGCCCGGTTGCCATAGCTGCGCCTGAGCGCCCGGTGCAGCAGCACCCGCTCCAGCACATGGAGGTTGACGGCCAGGTTCTCGGAGGCCAGAGGCAGGTCCGGCCCCCCCATGGCCGCGGCCGGGTCGGGGAGCTGGCCCAGAAGCTTCCAGCGCACCAGGCGGTTGCGCAGGCCCACCAGGTTGCCGGGGCAGGGCAGGGCGGCCAGGGCCTCGGGCAAGGGGCCCTGGAGACCCTCTTCGGCGGCCATGGCCACCAGGCAGAGCGGAAGGCTTCCGGGGTCGTCCTCCAGGGCCAGGAGCCGGAACGGCAGGCAGCGGGAGGCGAGGCCGGCCGTGGCCGGATCGGCGGGGCTGCGGTGGGAGGCCAGGACCCCCTTCGGGTTGGCCTCGATCCAGGCTTCCAGGGCCCCGGCCTCCAGCCGTTCAGCGCCATCCAGCAGAGGGACGTCCCGCTGGGCTGCCATCCAGGCGGCGACGGTGCTGACTCCGGTGCCCATCTCCCCATACACCCAGAGGGGGGCGGGGTGCAGCAGCACCCGGGCCAGCGAGTCGCGCCAGCGGGCCGAGCCTGGGAGGTGGTCCATGGGGATCAAGGGATCTCCTAGCTGGCCCTGGGGATCACGTAGCCCAGGACCGCCATCACATGGCATAGACTTCCGCCCAGCACGAACAGATGCCAGACGGCATGGTGGAAGCGAAGGTTGTGCCAGGCGTAAAACACCACGCCCAGGGTGTAGAAGGCGCCGCCGGCCATGAGCCAGCCCATGCCCGGCCCGGGCAGGGCACGCCAAAGGGGGACCACGGCGATCATCACGATCCAGCCCTGGGCCAGGTACACCGACGTGGAGAGGATCTCGAACCGGCCGGTGAAGACCGACTTGAAGGCGACCCCCAGGGCCGCCAGGCCCCAGGTCACCCCGAACATGCTCCAGCCCCATTCGCCGCGCAGGGTGGTGAGGCAGAACGGGGTATAGGTGCCGGCGATGAGCAGATAGATGGCGGAGTGGTCGAGGATCTTGAAGATCCGCTTGGCCCTCGGGCTGCGCAGGGCATGGTAGATGGTGGACATGGTATAGAGCAGCACCAGGGTGGTGCCGAAGATGGCCGCGCCGACCACGTGGCGGGCGGTGCCGTGCAGGGCGGCCGCCACCACCAGCAGCACCAGGGCCAGGATGCTGAGGGCGACGCCCAGGCCGTGGGTGACGCTGTTGGCCAGTTCCGCGCGAGCACTCGCGGCGTGCAGTTCGGCCTCCATGTTGACTCCTTCACGGCATTATCGCATGCCCGCCCGCAGTACACTGGCGGGAGGAGGCATCATGGTTCCCACCCTGGTTGATATCCGCGGCGCGGCCGAGCGGATCCGTCCCTACGCCCACCGCACGCCGGTGTGGACTTGCGCCAGCCTGGACCTGCAGGTGGGGGCCCAGGTGTTCCTCAAATGCGAGAACCTGCAGCGGGTGGGCGCGTTCAAGTTCCGTGGCGCCTGCAACGCCGTGTTCGCCCTGGGCGACCGGGAAGCGGCCCGGGGGGTGGTGGCCCATTCCTCCGGCAACCATGCCCAGGCCCTGGCCCTGGCCGCCCAGCTTCGGGGGGTGGCGGCCCACATCGTCATGCCCAGCAACGCGCCGGCGGTGAAGAAGGCCGCGGTGGCGGGGTACGGCGCCCGGATCACCACCTGCGAGCCGACCCTGGCGGCCCGGGAAGCCGCCCAGGCGCGGGTGGTGGCCGCCACCGGGGCCACCATCATCCATCCCTACAACGACTACCGGGTCATCGCCGGCCAGGGCACCGCCGCCCTGGAACTGCTGGAGGACGTGCCCGACCTGGACGTGATCCTGGCGCCGGTGGGGGGCGGCGGGCTGCTGAGCGGGACCGCCATCGCCGCCCGGGAGCTTTGCCCTGGCATCCGGGTGATCGGGGCGGAGCCGGAACAGGCCGACGATGCCTTCCGGTCCCTGGCGGCCGGGCGGATCCTGCCTTCGCTGGATCCGCACACCATCGCCGACGGCCTGCTGACCGGACTGGGCGAGCTGACCTTCCCGATCATCCAGGAGCGGGTGGAGCGGATCGTCACCGTGAGCGAGGCCGGCATCGTCGCCGCCATGCAGTTCGTCTGGGAACGGGCAAAACTGATCATCGAGCCCTCGGCGGCGGTGCCGGTGGGCCTGCTCTGGGAACGCAAGCTCGACCTCGCCGGGCTGCGGGTGGGGGTCATCCTGTCGGGCGGCAATGTCGACCTGGAACAGCTGCCCTGGCAGGAGCCTTATTGATTATTTGTCGGTATCGTCGTCGGAGTCGTCCGCGGCATCCTTGGGGTTCTTGATGTTGAACAGGACCCCGCCATCGATGTTGCGGAAACCGGTGGGGTCCACGGCGACGTTGCATGCCCGCATCGGCTCGCTGTCGATGATGATCACGAAGCCCTTCAGGGAATAGGGCGGCAGGTTGGTGACGTGGATATCGAAGTTGCCGGGGAAGTCCTTGCTGCCCTTGGCATCATTGGGCTGGAAGTGGAGGTACATGGCGAACTTTTGTACAAAGCTAGTGTCGAAATAGAATTCATACTTCTTGCCGGCGACCAAAAGGAAGGTGTCGCCTTTTTTCACCAGGGCGGGATTGGCGGGGGTAGGGCTGCCCTTCTCCCGGATCCAGACCTTGCCGACACTTGTATATTGGCTCGAGTCATTGTTGCTGATGAAGTAATCCCATGGGCTGTTGTTCTCAACCCGGCACCATTTCTTGTCGTTCAGGGCGGCGTGGGCATAATGCTGGCTGCTGACCATCACGGCGCCGGCGAGGATGAGTCCTGTCTGGATCCAGGGTTTTGCCATGTGTGTCTCCTGAGAAATAGGCTGAGCCTCGATGCCGTGGGGCGATAACGCTCACGGGAACCGCCTGGAAAGGGCAGTCGGATCTACGATTGAATGCGCAATGAAATATAAATATATAATTCCCCTTGTCAATCCGCTTCTCTATGGGTGAACCTTCCCCGATGGAGGAGATGGTGTGCTGGTGGATCATTATTTGGGAAAAGTCCACCCATGGATTATCCTGTAGCCAGGAGGGAACTCCCCATGCCGCGCCCAACCACCTCCGCTGTGCCATCCGAAACCCAGAGCTATTCGGCCCAGGAAGTCAGTGAAGCCGCGCTGAAGGGGTTTTTCCATCTGGCCGAACGCTGGCGCCTCGATACTCGCGAGCAACTCGCCCTGCTGGGCCAGCCCCCTCGATCGACCTTCTTCGCCTGGAAAAAGGGGACCAAGGCCGTCCTCTCCCAGGACACCCTGGAGCGGATCAGCTATCTCCTGGGGATCTGGAAGGCGCTGCGGATCCTGATTCCGGATGACCGTCAGGCCCAGGACTGGGTGAAAAAGCCCAATGGCAACCCCCTGTTCGACGGGGGCGCGCCCATTGAACGGATGACCCGGGGCCGGATCATGGATCTGGCGGATGTCCGCAGGCTCCTGGATGCCCGGCGGGGCGTGTGGTAGGGCCTGAACCTGGCGTCTCGGCCATCCGGTGGCCCAAGGCCATCCGGATCGTCGCGACCCGGTTTCCGGTGGTGGATCTCTGGGAGGGGTTGCCCAAAGATCTGTGGGACCGGTTGGACCAGATCGAAACCATGACCAACCCGAGACTGCGCCGCAGCCCAGCCGTGCCTGGCTCCAGCTTCATCCAGTGGCCTTTCGCCAACCCTCGCCCCGGCCGGTTTTCCACCGGGGCGCTGGGAGCATTCTATGCGGCCCACGGAGAAACGGCGGCCATCGCCGAGACGATCCATTACCAGACCATCCGCTGCCGGGAGGACCGCCTGGACCCCCACGATTTCGATATGAGGGTTCTCCAGGCCCGGATCGAAGGAGCCTTTCACGATGTCCGGGGCGGAAGCGCCGAGCTTTTTCCTGGGATCATGGATCCGGCCTCCCACAGGGCCTCCCGGGCCTTTGCTGAAGATTTGGCCAACGCCGGGTCCCTGGGCATCCTGTTCGATTCCGTGCGGGACCCGGCCCATGGCGCCTGTGTGGCGGCGTTCAGTCCCTCGGTGGTGCTCCATTGCGGACACCTCCGCTACCTGACCTACCGGTGGACCGGGGCCAGGGTCGTGGTGGTCTTCGAAAAACGGCCCTGGCCTTAGCTCCCCTGGGGCGTCCGGGTCCCGGCAGGCACAGCCTGGCCGGAACCCGGACGTCCCCGTGGCGCTAGGTCAGCCCCTCGGCCATGGTGCGCATCTGGATCTGGATGATCCGCGCCCCCGCCGGCTGGGTGCAGGCGAACAGGACCGCCTGGGCCACATCCTCCGCTTCCAGCATGGCGGATTCCTTGACGCTCGCTTCGGTCCGGCCCAGGCCCAGGGCGAACTCGGTCTTCACCCCGCCGGGGCAGATGGTCCCGACCTTGATGCCGTGGGGGCGCAGTTCCTTGTCCAGCCCCTGGGCGAACCCGACCTGGGCGAACTTGGAGGCGCAGTACACCGCCTCGCCGGCGAAGCCGTAGACCCCGGCCATGGAGGAGATCATCAGCACCGTTCCGGAATGCTGCTGGATCATCACCGGCACCGTGTGCCGGGCGAACAGGAACGAGGTGCGGACGTTGGAGTCCATCATCTGGTCGTAGTCGTCGGCGCTGGTGTCGACCAGGTTCTTGTAGTTGCCCACCCCGGCGTTGTTCACCAGGATGTCGATCCGGCCGAACGCCTCGACCGCCTTGGCGACGGCCGCCTGGGCAGTGGCCTCCTCCCGGGCGTCGCCGACCACGAACACGCACTCCGAGCCGAGCTTGCGGATCTCGGCCTGGAGCTGTTCCAGCCGGTCCTGGCGCCGGGCGGTGATGACCAGCCTGGCGCCATCGGCGGCCAGGGCGCGGGCGCAGGCCTGACCGATGCCGGCGCTGGCGCCGGTGATGAGAGCCACTTTGTTTTCAAGTCTTCGGGTCATGGTTCGGTCCTCATTGGCAAATGGGTGAGTGGGCCTTCCAGCGGGCGGAAGGCGCTCTCCAAGGTGCCCCAGCTGGAGTAAGCATGCCAATAGAAAAATATGCTCTCAGTGAGCATCGGATATGCTGAATCATGTAAGGGAATGGACTCCACCTTAGGTGGGAACGGGATCGATCATGGAACTGCGGCAACTTGAATGCTTCGTGGCAGTGGCGGAGGAACGCCACTTCTCCCGGGCCGCCCAGCGTCTGAACCTGGTGCAGTCCGGGCTGTCCCAGACCATCCGGACCCTGGAGCACGAGTTGGGCGGGCCGCTGTTCATTCGCAGCACCCGGCGGGTGGATCTGACTCCGGCCGGGAAGGCGCTGTTGCAGGAGGCCCACCGGGTTCTGGAAGCCGCCCGGGAGGCGCGGCTGGTGGTGACCCAGGTCAACGGACTGGCCCGGGGCCAGCTGCGCATCGGCTCCATCCAGGGCCTGGCGCACTTCGTCGACCTGCCCTCCTCCCTGGGCCGGTTCCGGCTGCAGTATCCGGGCATCGATGTCCAGCTGGTGCTGGATGGAGCGGCGCCGCTGCTGGACGAGGTGAACGACGGCCGGTTGGACCTGGCCTTCGCCCAGCCCGGGGGGATCGGCGCGGGCATCACCAGCCGCATGCTTGCCTGTGAGGACATGGTGCTGATCTGCGCTCCCCTGGACCCGGCCGCCCGGGAGCCGCTGCCGAACCTGGCGGCCCTGCGCCACCAGACCTTCGTCGACCTGAACCCGGACTGGGGCATGCGGCGGCTGCTGGACCGGAGCTTCGCCGCTCTGGGCATCAACCGGAAGATCAGCTTCGAAGTGAACGACCTCAACCTGCTGACCGATCTGGTGGCCGCGGGTCTGGGGATCGCGCTGATCCCGGAATCGGTGGCCCAGGCCCGGGCGGCGGATGGAAGTTCCAAGCCGGTAGCCGTGGTGGAGTTCACCCAGCAGGAGCCGCCCTGCTGGGAAGTGGTGGTCGCCTTCAAGGGCCGCAACGGCCATCCCGCGGACCGGGTCACGGAGAAGTTCCTGGACCTGATGGTCACCAAGGACGGGGGGCCGATCCAGTACCAGGAATAGAAGCCTATCTCGACAAGGGAGGGGGTCGTGAGTGCGGTCAGCCGTGCCTCCAGCAAGGAAGGCTACTGAAGCGTATCTCCGCTCAGGGCAATTGCCCTGCCGGGATAGGCTCCTAAGTCAGCTGGCCTGGTCCTGCACCGGCAGGCAGACGGTCCTGAAATCCTTGCCCAGCCAGCCCTTGGCCAGGGTCAGCAGGATCGAGCTCAGCATCGCCACGCCGCCGAAGATGAGCCACATGGGGGCGGTGTTGATCGTGCCCTTGGCCGGGTCCGGGCACCACCGAGCCAGGGCGGCGCCGGAATAGAGCGGCACCAGCATCTTGGTGAGGAACCAGGGGAACTGGGCCACCCCCATGTAGGCGCCGGTGCGGCCCGCCGGGGCGATCTCGGCGGCGTACTGCAGGAACCGGGGCTGCCAGATGGCTTCGCCGACGGTCATGCCGACGATGAAGGCGAGCAGGCCGGGGACGGTGGGCCCCAGGGCCAGGAAGAAGGTGGGCGCGCCCATGATGGCGGTGCCCAGGATCATCATCGGGTAGACCTTGGTGCGGACCGTGAGGGCGGCCACCACCGGGCAGAGCAGGAAGATCAGCAGGCAGTTCAGGCTGGTGGCGGCCTCGAACCTTGCGCCCACCCAGGTTCCGGCGAAGGCCCGGTTCACGTACTGGGGCAGCACCAGCCAGTTGTAGGCGAACAGCGTCTGCACCGGGATCAGGAAGAAGATGAAGCTGGCGAACTTTGGATCGGCCAGGGGGTGGTTCCTCAGCCAAAGCCTGGTCGAGGCCAGGAACCGGCCGGTAACCGGCGCCTTGGGGCCTTCCTGGACCGCCGGGACCAGGACCGGAGCGGAACTGGCCGCCGCCACCGCCCTGCGGGTGAGCAGGAGGCAGCAGGCGGCGAACCCGACGATGGTGGCGGCGGCATAGAAGGTGTAGGCGCCGCGGATCTCGAAGCGCTGACGGATGGGCGACATGAACGTGGGCAGCCACGCGCCCAGGTTCATGACCGCATAGAGCATGGCGAAGCCCATGTTGGCGGTGGCCGGGGTGGTGAACTGGCGCACCGCGGCGTAGCCCGCCGGCTGGTACATGCCGTAGCCCAGGACCACCAGCAGGATGCCGGCCAGGGCCACCGCGCCGAAGGGGCTGAGCAGGGCCCCGGCAGTGAGCCCCAGGCCCGGGGCCAGGGCCAGGAGGACCCGGCCGAGGAACATGAGGATGAGCGACAGGAGAATGGTCAGGCGCAGGCCCCAACGGTCGGTCCTGCCGCCGAAGAAGAGCATGCTCAGGGTGATGCCGGAGGTGAGCACCCCCACCATCCACCCGGCATGCAGGTCGGTGAGCCCGCCATACTGGTTGAAGTACATGGCCAGGTAGGTGAGCATGCCGAAGTAGACGAAGCCCTCCAGGAGCGTGCTCAGGTACACTGCCCAGAGCGCCTGGGGGGCCTGGAACAGGCCGATGAAGGGCTGGGTGATCTCCTGGAAGGCCTTCTGACCGGCGGCAACCAACGGGTTGCGGTCGGGGGAAGGCTCACGGTCGGAGCCGCGCGGGTTCGCCTCGGTCATGGGATGTCCTTTATGGGTGCTCGGAAATAGGTGGCTGAAAAGGGCTTCGATGGATGTTGAGAAAAGTTGATCTTTACAATAGTCATTTTTTCGCAGTGCGCCAGGGAAATGCGATTCCGACCGCTCGGGAATTCCCAACCAAGGTCGACGCCGGGGCAGTACCATGGCCCGGGCCGGATCGTTCCGGACCTCAGCCAAGGAGCATGCCCGTGAAGTTGGTGACCTTTCTCGGCGACGGCCAGGAGCGCATCGGCGCGGTCCTGGAGGGTGGCCGCATCCTCGATTTCCACCGGGCCGATCCACGGCTGGCGGTGGACATGTTGACCCTCATCCGGGACCAGGACCAGCTCATGCCCCTGGCCAGGGCGCTGGCGGCCGATCCCGGGCCCGGCCTGCTGGACCCGGCGGAGGTCACCCTGCTGGCGCCGCTGCCCCGCCCCGTGGCCATGCGCGACGGCTACGCCTTCCGCCAGCACGTGGCGACCGCGAGGCGCAATCGGGGCCTGGACATGGTGCCGGAGTTCGATCTGTTCCCGGTCACCTACTTCACCAACCACCAGGCGGTGGTCGGCCCCGGCCCGGTGGAGGTGCTGGAGCACCACCTGCTGCGCCTGGACTACGAGCTGGAGGTGGCGGTGGTCACCGGCCGGCCCCTGCTGAATGGCACCCTGGAGCAGGCCGACGCCGCCATCTTCGGCTTCATGATCATGAACGACTGGAGCGCCCGGGCGCTGCAGATGGAGGAGATGAAGCTTTCCCTGGGCCCCTGCAAAGGCAAGGATTTCGCCACCGGCCTCGGGCCCTGGCTGGTCACCAAGGACGAGTTGCCGCTGGAGGCCTCGCCCCAGGGGCAGGTGCTCCGGGCGCGCATGACCTGTGCGGTCAATGGCCGTTTGCTGAGCGATGGCGACGCCGCCACCATGAACTGGACCTTCGCCCAGATCCTGCAGCGCTGCTCCTACGGGGCCCGGGTCAGCAGCGGAGAGGTGATCGGCAGCGGCACCGTCGGCACCGGCTGCCTGCTGGAACTGAACGGCTCCAAGGTCACCGACGACCTCTGGCTCCAGGCCGGGGATCGGGTGGTCATGACGGTTGAAGGCCTGGGCCGGCTGGAGAACACCGTGGTCCAGGGGGCGGGCATTGCCCTGCCGCCCACCCTTGTGGCCCGGGGCCCCCGGCATCGGCCACGATAGATCCACCTCGAAGGCGCCGAAGGTGCATGATATTGAAGTGATTGGGAGCACTCTGCCCTTGGAGGAGGCGCCATGTCGTTCAAGACCATGCTGCCGGAGGACCTGGACCCGATCCAGACCGGCGCCCTGCTCACCGGCGGGGTGGGGCCGCGGCCGATCGCCCTGGCCAGCACCGTCTCCTTGGCCGGGGTGCGCAATCTCGCCCCCTTCAGCTTCTTCAACGCCTTCGGCGCCAATCCGCCGATGGTGGCCTTCGCGCCCAACCGGCGGGGCCGGGACGGCACGGTCAAGCACACCTACCAGAACGCCACCGCCACCGGAGAGTTCGTCATCGCCGCGGTCAGCTGGGCCATGGTCCAGCAGATGAACGTATCCAGCGCGGAGTATCCGGACGGAGTGGACGAGTTCCTGAAGTCCGGGCTCACCCCTTTGCCGGCCCTGCGAGTGAAGCCGGCCCTGGTCGGGGAGGCGCCGTTCCAGATGGAGTGCCGGCTGCACCAGGTGGTGGAACTGGGAACCGGGCCCGGCGCCGGACTGATGCTGGTGGGCGAGGTGCTGGCCTTCCATGCCCGGGAGGATTGCTTCGCCTCGGGCATCCTCCACCCCGGACTGCTGGACCTGGTGGGGCGCAATGGCGGGTCTTTCTATACCCGGGCTTCGGGGGCGGCCCTGTTCGAGCTGCCCAAGCCGGTGGGCCATCCCATCGGGTTCGACCGGCTGCCCGAAGCCCTGAGGAGCAGTGCCATCCTTACCGGCAATGACCTGGGCCGGCTGGCCAACAGCGCCCAACTGCCGGACCTGGGCCGGCCGGAACGCAGGCCGGGCGATCCGGCGGACGCCCCTGGGCTGGAGCTGGCCATCCAGGGGGCTTTGCACGGCGGGGATCTTTCCGAGGCCTGGCGGCTGGTGGTGCTGCGGGTGGAAAGGGGCGGAGAGTAGGCGCGGCGTGCCGGAAAGTCTTCGCCGCCTGTAACAGGCATAGCGGGCGGGCATCCCATTGGTTCGGGGCGATCGCCGCTCCGCTGATGGAGGAGGCCATGGCAATGGGGTTGAGGCTGGGGCTTTGGGTGGGGTTGGCGATGGCGTCCCTGGCCGCCGGTGCCGGGGTGGCGGTGACGGACGCCGAGGCCTACCGCATTGGCCGGGAGGCCTACACCTACCTTTATCCGCTGGTGACCATGGAGATGACCCGGAGACAGATGACCTCGGTCCCTGCCGGGCGCAGGGCCGGCCGGGGTCCCATGAACACGTTCACCCACCTGGGCGCGTTCCCCAGGGCCGAGGCCAGGGAGGTGGTGCGGCCGAACTTCGACACCCTTTATTCGCTGGCGTGGCTTGATCTGAGGGAGGGCCCCCAGGTCGTCACCTTGCCCGATAGTCATGGGCGCTACCACCTCATGGCCATGCTGGACATGTGGACCGATGTGTTCGCGGTGCCGGGTACCCGCACCACCGGGAACCATGGCGGCAGGTTCGCCCTGGTTCCGCCGGGGTGGCAGGGGCGGCTGCCCCAGGGCCTTGAGCGGATCCAGGCGCCCACGGCCATGGTCTGGATCGTCGGCCGCATCCAGGCCAACGGATCCGGCGATTTCGCCTTCGTCCGCGGGCTCCAGGCCGGCTGCGCCATCGCGCCCCTGGCCCCGGCCGGTCCCGGGGCGCCGGGTCGCCTGGAGCAGGCTGCGGGGACGGTGGATCCGGAAAAGCCGCCCCTGGAGCAGGTGAACGCCCTGCCGGCCCTGGACTTCTTCCGCCTGGGCGCGGACCTGATGCGGGCCAATCCGCCTCACCTCACCGATCAACCCATCCTGGCGCGGATGAAACGGATCGGCCTGGAGCCGGGCCGGGCTTTCGATCCGGCCCGGGTGCGGCCCGGGATCCATGAGGCCCTGCTGCGGGCCGTTGCGGACGAACGCCAGGCGCTGGAGGCGAAGGTTCCGACCCTGGGCCGGGCCGTCAACGGCTGGCGGCTGGACACCGAGACCATGGGCGTCTACGGCAACGACTACCGGAAGCGGGCTGCGGTGGCCATGGCGGGCCTGGGGGCCAACCAGCCCGAGGACGCCGTTTATCCTCTCAGTTTCAAGGACGCCTTCGGCCGGCCCTACACCGGGAGCCAGAACTACACCTTGCACTTCGACCGGGGGCAGCTGCCCCCGGTCAACGGCTTCTGGTCCCTGACGCTATACGACCGGGAAGGTTTCCAGGTTGCCAACCCTCTGGGGCGGTTCACGCTCCGGGATCGGGATCGGTTGGTCTACAACCGGGACGGCTCCCTGGACCTGCTGATCCAGCACGATTCCCCCGGCACGGCCATGGCGGCGAACTGGCTGCCGGCCCCGGAGGGCCCCTTCAACCTGGCCCTGCGCCTGTATGCGCCCAAATCGGCGGCCCTGGATGGGAGCTGGGAGCCGCCCGGGGTGCAGCCCGCGGAGAACCGGACCCCGTTCCCGGCCCTGCTGCCGCCCCTGACCCGGAAGCGTTGTTCCAAGTCCAGGTCGTGGTGCAGATGCGGGTGCGGAACCCGGGCGCCCCCTCGGACCCTTCCGACTGGAAGGTGACGTATTTTCCCCTGATCGAGCTGGGCGGGGTGAACCGCACCCCCCACGCCCTGGCCCGCGGCGAGGACGGCAACCTCTGGTTTACCGACCCCGGGGCCTGCCGCATCGGCCGGGTGACGCCCGAGGGCGAAGTCGCCGAATTCCCCCTGGAGCCCGGCCACCGGCCGGTGGAATGGGCCGCTTCCAGCGACGGGCGAATGTACTTCACTGTGGCCGGCAAGGACCTGATCGGTTCGATCCGGGCCGTGGCGGTCCCGGCCGAGGCCGAGATGGCGCCGGCGCAAGCCAAGGAGGGGGAAATCACGGCATCCCCCTCGGGTTTCGAATTCGTGCTGGCCAGGCCCAAACCCCAGCGGGCGAAACCCCTGAACCGCGGGGAGCGCTGGGAGAGGACCATGCGGGCCGAGCATGCCGCCTGGGAGGCCTTGGCGGCAGCCGAAGCAGGTCCGGCGCCAGCCGAGACCAAGGCCCCGCTCTCCTGGACCGAGATCGCGCAACTGCACCCGGTGTTCGAGACCAAGGCGGACCGCCCTGCCGTGGCACCCCCGGTGGCGGACACCCCGCCGGCCAAGGCCCGGCTGACCGCTCTGCGCCTGGCGATCCAGCCGGGCATGGCCGAATTGATCCTGGGCAAGCACGGCTGGGGCAAGAACCCCAAAAAAAGCCAGTTCAGCGAAGCCTTCAGCTCGGAGGAAGGGTTCGAAGAAATGCTGGCGGCGGGGCTGGCCGGGGCCCGGATCGGCGGGCGGGTCGGCCGGGACGGACGCTTCTACAGCTTCTTCCACCTGGAAGGGGCCGGCCGCCTGGGGGGCCCGGCCGCACCGGCGACGGATCGGGTGCTGGTCATCACTTCGGAATACTGGGACACCCGGGCCCGGAAATGGATGCACGACCTGGTGAACGCCTATCCGATGGGGGGAGACTCGTAATCCTCAGTCGCCCGGGTTCCGGACCCTACTTCAGGCTGGCGATGGCGGCCCGGGCCTGGGCGGCCTGGGGGCTGGCGGGGTCGATTGCCAGGATCTTGTTCCAGACCTTGAGGGCCTCGTCGTTCTGCTTCAGGTCCTCGGCATAGACCACGCCCAGGTTGAACAGGCTTTGCTGGTGCCTGGGATCCACCTTGCCGGCCCGCTTGAAGTCGGCGATGGCCCTGGGATAGTCCTTGAGCGCCCGGTACATGACGCCCTGGTCGGTGAGCACGTCCGGGTTGTCCGGGGCCAGGATCAGGGCCTTGGCGTAGGCGTCCACCGAGTTCTGGGCCTGCTGGAGGTCGAAATAATCGTTGCCCAGGGAGACCCAGGCCTTGTCGTTCTTGGGGTCGGCCTCCAGGATCTGCTTGGTGCCGGTGATGCGCTCCTGGATCTCCATGGGGTTCGGCCTGGGCGCTCCGGTCCCCGCCGGGGGCGCCGGCGCCGCGGCGGCGATGGCGGGCGCATCGTCATTGCTGTGGCTGGCGCCGACGAAGTAGCCGCCCAGGAAGCCGGCGAACACGCCGATCACAAGACCTGACAAGAGATTCCGGTTCAAACGCTCACCTCCGGGCCCGGGTCATGGCCACGGGGCGACCAGTTTCCCACGGATCCAGCTTGCCCGGCATCACACTTGGGTCACCTCCAACTGGCCCAGTAGTTTTCGTTCTCCACCCCGTCGGCTGCGCCGGTGGCCTCCAGGGGGCGGGCGGTGTCGACCATGACCGCGATCTCGTCGGTGCTCTCCTTGTCCCTTGCGGCTGCGATAGCCTTGGGGTGGGGGCCGTGGTGGATGCCCTGGGGATGCCAGGTGACCATGCCAGGGCCGATCCCCTCCCGGCTGAAGAAGTGGCCGGAGGAATAGAACAGCACCTCGTCGAAGTCGATGTTGCAGTGGAAGAACGGCACCCGCATGGCCCCCTCCTCCGCCTCGAACGGACGGGGCAGGAAGGAGCAGATGACCAGATTCCGGCCCAGGAAGGTGCTGTGGGCGCTGGGGGGAAGGTGGTAGCGGTGGCTGGTCACGGGCCGGATGTCCTTGACGTTGATCCGCCAGACGGTCAGGTCGCCTTTCCAGCCCACGGCGTCGTTGGGATTGAAGGGATAGATGACCTGGGTGATCCGGTTGCGCCGTTTGATGTGCACCGCCCACTCGCGCCCGGCCTCCTCCCGGTAGTCCCCCAGTTCGGGGGTGTCGATCATCGCCGGATCGAACAGGGCGTTGGGCCCCAGCTGATTGCGGTCCGGGATGGTGATCTCCGAGGCGCTCTCGATGAGGAGGTAACGCTGGGCTTGGCCATCGGGCAGGAACCGGTAGGTGGTCCCCCTGGGAATCACCAGGTAGTCGCCCTGGGCATAGTCCAGGAAGCCGAAGCTGCAGTCCAGCCGCCCGGCTCCGGCATGGATGAAATAAACATCATCCCCATCCCCGTTGCGATAGAAGAAGTCCATGGACTGGGGGGCCACCCAGTGCAAGGCCACGTCCTCGTTGTGGAGGAAGCAGATCGGGCTGAACGCGGGCTCCGCGCAGCCGAACAGCCCGTCGCCCAGCGACCGGTTCCAGGCCAGCCGGTTCAGGTCGTAGCTGCGCGGGCGCAGCGGGCCCTCGATCCGGGTCCAGGAGGTGACCGGGTGCCGGCGGTAGAGGTGGCTGGTCCGGCCGTAGAAGCCCTGGCGGGCGAATTCCTCTTCGAAGGTCCCGGGGGGCAGGTCCACGTGGGCCTGGCGGGCGATGGTGCCCTTCCTGAGCGGGAACAGGGGGGTGTCATGGGTCAGGCGCATGGGCATACCTGCTGGGAAGTCCGGTGCCAGTCTAACCGGTTGGAAAAACAAATCAGCGATCCAGTCTCAATGGCCGAAGGATCTGGTATCCTCCCGTCCTGCATGGCAGCCAAGGGAGGCGTAGTGATGCCGAGGCCAACCTTTTCCCAGGACCCCTCCAGTCCGGCGGGGGTCGCGGCCAACCCCCTCAACCCCCTTGGAGTGGAACGGATCGACCATTTCCAGATGACCGGCACCATCGACCGGCTGGAACCCCTGTACCGCCGGCTCGGCTTCGCCCGGGTGGCCTCGGCCAAGGCCCCCTGGGGCAGGCTGCTGCACCTGCGCCAGAACCGGATGGACGTGCTGCTCCTGGAGGCGGACGACACCCACATCGCCGGGCGCTACTTCCTGGCCCATGGCGAGGGGGTCTGCGCGATCAATTTCCAGGTGGAGGACCTGGATTCCGCCCTGGCCCATGCCCGGCGGCTGGGGGCCAAGGTGATGGTGGAGCCGGAACGCCACCGGATCGGCGCGGGCACCCTGGGCTTCGCGGCCATCAAGGGGGTGGGGGACGTGCTGAACTACCTGGTGGAGCGGCGCGGGGACCTGGGCCGGTTCTGGCCGGACCTGAAGCCGGATCCCGGCCGGCCCCTGTGCGAACCGGGCCTGGTGCGGGTGGATCACCTCACCAACAACGTCGGCCCCGGCCAGATGGACGCCCTGGTGGCCTTCTACGAACGGGTGTTCGGATTCCGGGTGACCCGCACCTTCAACATCCACGGGCAGCTGGGCACCGGCCTGCGCTCCAAGGTGGTCCAGAGCCCCAGCAACCGGGTGATCATCCCCATCAACGAACCGATCGACGCCAAGAGCCAGATCCAGGAGTTCGTGCTCCGGCACAAGGGCAACGGGGTGCAGCATATCGCCATGTCGACCAACAACATCCGGGAGAGCATCCGGGTGCTCAAGGCCCAGGGCTTCAACTTCCTCCGGGTGCCCGCCACCTATTACGAACTTCTGCCCGGGCGGATCGAGCGGGGCGGCTACAAGGTCACGGAGGACCTGGGGGAACTGCAGGAACTGGGCATCCAGGTGGATGGCGACGAGACCGGCTACCTGCTGCAGATCTTCAGCGAAGACCAGATCGGGCCGCTGTTCTTCGAGATCATCCAGCGCCGGGGCAACATGGGCTTCGGCGAAGGGAACTTCCAGGCCCTGTACGACTCCATCGAACTGGACCAGAGGCGGCGGGGGGTGCTCTGATTGTCGAGACATTCCTGGGGGCTGTCCGGAAATTCGGGTTAAGCTCGGCATCAGGAAAATGAGATGGAAAAATCAATGCATCGCGCCAGCTGGGATTATTTCCAGGAAGCGCACCGGTGGGTGAGTCCGCTCCTGTTCCTGGGGTTGTGTACCCTGCTTCGGGCAACCGGCCTCGAGGCCAAGCGGGCCTTGATCCTCACCTCCTATGGGGCCGGGCGGCCCGGGGTCGAGGTGCTCCTGGGGGGCTTCAGCTCGGCGCTGGCGGGGCGCGGCCTCGGCGTCGACCAGGTGTTCACCGAAAACCTGGACCTGGAGCGCGCCCCGGACCCGGCGTTCCGGCGACAGCTGGCCGAGACGCTCAGACTGAAATACGCCGGGCGGCATCTGGATGTCATCTATGCCGTGGAGCAGCCGGCCCTGGATTTCCTGGTGGGAGAACTGGAGGGGGTTGCCGAAGAGGCGCCGGTCATCTTCGTTCGCGCCGATCTCCCGGCCCGGCCCGGCGGCCGCCGCTTCGTCAGCCAACTGGTCCAGTACGATGTGGCCGGCACGATCCGGCGGGCCCTGGACCTGTTCCCCCGCACCCGTCAGGTCCTGTTCGTCTCGGGCAGCACCGCCAGCGATCGGGCGGTGGCGGCCCAGGCGGACCTGGCCTTGGCACCCTGGAAGCCGGCCGTGACCGGCCAGGATACCGGGGATCTGGCCCTTGAGGAGGTTCGGCGGAGAATCCAGCATCCGGCCCCGGACACGGTCATCCTGGTGCTGCCCTTCAACCGGGATGCCGCCGGCCGCACGGCGGTGCAGATGGAGATCGCCTTGATGGTGGCGGCCACGGCCAAGGCCCCCGTGTTCACCCTGTGGGACAACGTGGTGGGCCGGGGCGCCGTGGGCGGCTCGGTGACGGATTTCCGGGCCGTGGGCCAACAGGCGGGCGAATTCGCCCTGGACCTCATCACCGGCCGGGCCGCCCTGAAGGAACCGCTGACGGCCCTGCCGTCCCGGGCCATCCCGAAGTTCGACTGGGCCCAGATCGAGCGCTGGGACGGGGATCCGGACCGGCTGCCAGGGGAGAGCGTCTTCATCAACCGGCCCCGGACCCTATGGCTCCAGTATCGGCGGGCGGTCATCGCCACGGCCCTGTTCCTGCTCGCCCAGACCATTCTGATCACCTTCCTGCTGGTCCAGCGCCGTCTGCGCCGGGTGGCCCAGGAGGCGCTGGGGGAGAGCGAGGCCCGGTTCCGGGTGCTGGTGGAGCAGGCGCCGGAAGCCATCCTTGTGTTCGACCCGGTGGAGCATCGGGTGATCTCCGCCAATGCCAATGCCGAACGGCTGTTCGGGTGCACCCGGGAGCGGCTCCGGGAGTCCGGCGTGCTTCCGTTCTACCGGGAGGAGCAGCCCGACGGCCGCCCGCCGGCAGAATCCTTCCTGGAGGCGGGCCGTCTGGCCATGACCGAGGATATGGCCCTGTTCGAGCGCGCCATCCGCCGCGCCGACGGCAGCGACCTGCTGTGCGAGGTCCGGCTGGTCAAGCTGCCCTCGACCAGGCATCCGCTGCTCCGGGCCAGCTTCATCGACATCACCGAACGCCGGCGGCTGGAGGCCGAGCGCCGGGAGTTGGAGGCCCAGCTGTACCAGTCCCAGAAACTGGAGAGCCTGGGCAGCCTGGCCGGGGGCGTGGCCCATGACATCAACAACGTCCTGGCCGCCATTCTCAGCCTGGCCTCCGCCCACCGCCAGGCCATGGCTCCCGGCGAGCCCCTGGCCAAGTCCCTGGACACCATGGTCAACGCTTGCGTGAGGGGCCGGGAGGTGGTGCGCCGGCTGCTGGTCTTCGCCCGCAAGAATGTGGCGCTCCAGGGTCCGGTGGACCTGAACGGCGTGGCCCGGGAGATGATCCAGCTCCTGGAATCCACCACCCTGAAGCGGATCAACCTCACCACGGATTTCCAGGAGCCGCTGCCCGCCATCGAAGGGGATGAAAGCGCCCTGGGCCACGCCTTGATGAACGTCTGCGTGAACGCCGTGGACGCCATGCCAGAAGGCGGTGAACTCACCATCAGCACCGTCCGGACCGAAGCCGGCGTCCAGTTGAGAGTCCAGGACACCGGCCACGGCATGAGCCCGGAGGTCCTGAACAAGGCCGCGGAGCCGTTCTACACCACCAAGGCCATGGGCAAAGGCACCGGGCTCGGGCTGGCCATGGTGTTCGGCACCATGAAGGCCCATGGCGGCACCCTGGCGATCCGGAGCGCTCCGGGCCAAGGCACCGAGGTGGTGCTGACCTTCCCGCTGCTGGCGTTCGGCCCAGCTGCCTCGGCCAGGCGGGATCTGGCGGCGCTTTAGACTCCGTGTCCTGGCCTGGGCTCCCGTTCCGGGTTAACGAATCCCGGAACCGAAGGACCGGATGGGATTGAATCGGTGGATCCGAGCTTTTTCCGGAACCTGGCCGGGCTGGCCAAGCTCCTGGAACAGGAAGGCGGGGCCGAGCAGCGGCTGGTCCATGGGGGCAGCGTGGACAGAACCCAGCAGGGGGTCCGGGTCGTGCCCTGGTCGACCTTGCAGGATCTGGAGTGGTAGGAGCGCCACGAACCTCTGCCCGCCCTGGCAAGGCCCGAGGCTGCTAAAGACTCATGACCCGGGCCCAGATGCCGTCATCGATGGCGATGCCGTCGCGGTCATTGGTCGCCCGCACTGCCGCGCTGTTTTCCCCGGGCAGCCGGGCCTGGTGGCCGGCTTCATCCGGTTCGCTGTGGCGGATGAAATCCTTGATCCGCTCCACCGTATCGGCCCAGGTCCCGTCCTGGCCGATCCGGTCCATGGAGAAGGCGATGAAGACCTGGGACACGGCGGTCTCCCGGGGGAACCGGGTGGTGATGTCCGCCACCGAGTTGCCGCCGGACAGCACCGCGGCGATCATGTCCAGCACCGTGGACAGCGCCGCCCCCTTCCAGAAGCCGATGGGCAGCACCCGTCGGCTGGCCTCGATCTCCGCCGGGACGTCGGTCAAGCGCCCTTCCCGATCGTAGCCCCCGGGGACCGGCAGCGGCTCGCCTTTCAGGCGGTAGGCTTCCAGTTTGCCGTAGGAGAACTGGGACATGGACATGTCCACCAGCACCGGCGGCTCCCCGGGCATGGCCATGACGAAGGGATTGGTCCCCAGCCGGCCGTCCCGGCCGCCCCAGGCCGGCATGGCGCCCAGGGCGTTGGTCCAGCAGATGCCGATGCAATTGGCCGCGGCCGCCTGCAGGCCATAGGTGCCGCCCCGCATCCAGTGGTTGGTTTCCTTCAAAGCGACGCAGCCGATGCCGTTCCGCCGGGCCAGTTCGATGGCCCGGTCCATGGCCTGGACCGCATTCAGGTTGCCGGGCCCGAACCGGCCGTCCCACTGTTCGAAGGCGCCCATAGCGTTCACCAGGACCGGGGTGGCATCCACCAGGACGTCCCCCAGGTCGATCTGGGAGACGAATACCGGGAAGCGGTTGACCCCGTGGGTCACCACCCCGTCCCGGGTGGTGTCGGCGAACAGGGTCGCGCAGGCGTGGGCCCTTCCGGCGGCCATGCCCCGCGTTGCCAGGATCCGTTCGAAGGTTGAACGCAATTCGTCATAACGGATCTGCACCATGGTCGCTCCTCGGCCATCCGTGGGGAATGGCTTCTTAATCCTTCGGCCCAGTCCAGGTTCCGTCAAGGAGGGAAATGAAACCTCGGTCCATTACCTGGCGATGAGGTCGGGGATCGCCGACAGCGGCACCACCCGGTCCGCGGCGCCCAGCTTGATGGCTTCCTTGGGCATGCCGAACACCACGCAGGACTCCTCGTCCTGGGCGATGGTGCGGGCGCCGGCCTGGTGCATTTCCAGCAGGCCCCTTGCGCCATCGTCGCCCATGCCGGTCATGATCACCCCCACGACGTTGCGGCCGGCATACTTGGCGCAGGAACGGAACAGCACGTCCACCGAGGGGCAGTGCCGGTTCACCGGGGGCGCGGCCACCACCTCCACCACATACTGGGCGCCGCTGCGCTTGACCACCAGATGCTGGCCGCCGGGGGCAATGATGGCCCGGCCCGGGATCACCCGGTCGCCGGTGCGGGCTTCGCGCACTTCGATCTCGCAGATGCGGTCCAGGCGCTGGGCGAAGGCGGCCGTGAACTTCTCCGGCATGTGCTGCACCACCACCAGGCCCGGACAGGTGCGGGGCAGGGAGGACAGGACGAATTCCAGCGCCTGGGTGCCTCCGGTGGAGGTGCCGATGGCGGTGAACCGTTCCGTGGTCACGGCCATGGCCTCGAAACCCGGGGCCAGCACGGCGTCGGCGGTGAGTTTCTTGGGCGGCCGCGCCAGGGCGGCCTGGGGCGGAATTTTGGCCACCCGGGCCCCGGCCGCGGCCCGCACCGCCGCCACCAGGTCCATGGAGGCGTCCACCAGGTAGTTCTTCACCCCCAGACTGGGCTTGGTGAAGATGGCGAACGCGCCGGCGGCGAGGGCCTGCATGGTGGTCTCGGCGCCCTTCTCGGTCAGGGAGGAGCAGATGATGACCGGGGTGGGATGCTCGGCCATGATCTTGCGCAGGAAGGTGATGCCGTCCATGCGCGGCATCTCCACGTCCAGGAGGATCACGTCCGGCCATTCCTTCTTCATCTTCTCCTGAGCGAAGATGGGGTCCATGGCGTGGGCGATGACCCGGATCTCCGGGTCGCGGCTCAGGACCTGTTCCATGACCTGGCGCACCACCGCGGAATCGTCGACGATGATGACTTTGATTTCACGGGCGTTGTTCATGGGGGGGTGCCACCTTTCCGGGGATCAGGTTCTTCGGTCGCGGTCCGGGCAGGGCGGCAGGGGCGGCCCCTGGCCCTGCCGCACCCACACTTCGCCGCTACCCAGGTCGAACACCACCGTGCGGTTGGTGCCCCCGGCCAGATCGAAATTGGTGATGTTGAATCCGGCGTGGGCGAGGATCGCCAGGCCCCGATGGATGTTCTTGGTGCCGATGTTCAGGCTTTCCCCCAGGGTGAGCCCCGGGAACATGTTGCTGCCGCCGAACATCTTCACCTGGAAACTGGCAGGGAGGAAACCCTGGTTGGCGAAATGGGTGGCGATGAGGGCGATGACGTCCTCGGCATACTTGCCGCCGGGGGTTTCGGTCTGGGAGGGGCCCCGGGCCGGCAGCAGGTAGTGGCACATGGCGCCGATCCGCAGGCTCGGGTGCCAGAAGGTCACCGCCACGCAGGAGCCCAGGATGGTGCGGATCCGGGTCTGCTCGTCGCCGAAGGCATAATCGCCGGGATTGAGGAAGATCTCCCTCGGGCCCGGATCAGGCGACATGGTACACCGTGGGCCGGACCTGCTTGACCTTCTCGGAGATGCCCATGAGGTTCTCGGAATGGCCCACGATCAGCAACCCGTGGGGGTGCAGTTTGGGCACCACCGCCTCCACCACCTTGCGCTTCTGGTCGTTCTGGAAATAGATGAGGATGTTGCGCAGAAAGATCAGATCGAACTTGCCCAGGTCCGGGATCGGCTCGTTCAGGTTCACCTGGGTGAAATGGACTCGCTCCCGCAGCTGCTTGCCGATCAGCATCATGCCCTCCTGGGCCCCCTGGCCCTTGAGGCAGTACCGGTGCAGGTAGTCCTTGGGGATCCCGCCATTGCGCTCCAGCGGATAGAGGCCGGCCCGGGCCCGGTCCAGCACCCGGGTGCTGATGTCGCTGCCCACCACCTCCCATTTGGCCCCGCCCAGCACGTCCGCCAGCACCATGGCGATGCTGTACGCCTCCTCGCCCGAGGACGAGGCCGCGCTCCAGACCCGGAACGGCAGCGGCACCGGCCTCAGGCTGGCGATGAAGTCCTTGAGGATCTGGAAATGCTCGGGTTCGCGGAAGAAGAAGGTCTCGTTGGTGGTGAGGTAGTTGATGGCCAGCTGGAGCTCTTCGGTCTCCAGGGGGTGCTTGATGATCTTGTAATATTCGCTGAAGGTCCGGGCCTTGCGGGCCCGAAGCCGGGAGGCCAGCCGGGCCACCAGGAGCGTCTTCTTGAATTCGGACAGGTGGATGCCGGTGATGCCGCGCAGCAGGGCCTGGAACTGGGCGAACTCGGCATCAGTGATGGTGGGGGCTGAATTGTCGGGGGTGGGTTCCACGGATGCCTGCCTATCTGTTCAGAGTATGTCAGCTTATTCCATGGAATGGGCGGCGGCCAGGGCGCCCAGCTCCTCCACCGAGAGCAGCCGGTTGGCGTCCAGCAGCAGGATGAACTTGCCGCCCACTTTGCCCACCCCCTGGATGAAGTCGGCCCGGATATCACTGCCGAAGGCCGGCGCCGGGTCGATCTCGCTGGCGCCGATCTCCAGCACTTCGCTCACGTTGTCCGCCATGATCCCGAGCACGGCGGTCTCCTCGGCCTCGGTGACCTCCAGGATGACCACGCAGGTGCGGCGGGAGACGGGGATGGGCGGCCGCCCGAACCGGGCGAACAGATCGATCACTGGCACCACCGAGCCGCGCAGGTTGATGACGCCCCTCAGGAAGGCCGGCATGAGGGGCACCTGGGTGAGCCCGTCGAACTGGATCACCTCCTTGATGGCGCCGATGCCCACGGCGAAGGTTTCGCCACCCATGGCGAAGGCGAGGTACTGGTCGCGCCGCTCGATCTCGACCGTGGCCAGGCGCTGGTGCTTGCGTTTGTTGAACTTCAGTAATCCGGCCATCAAAGACTCCGGGGGCCGTGACGGCCCCTAAAAACGAGTGAATTCGCCATCCTGGGTTGCGTGCATGGCAGCTTTTTTCGGGGCTGCTCCGGGCCTTGCCGGACCCCGGGAGGCAGGCTTGCGAGCTTCCCCGCCATGGTCCTGCATGCGGGACAGGGTGAAAAACTCCATCATGGATTGCAGTTCCTGGGCCTGGGCGTTCATCTCCTCGGAGGTGGAGGCCAGTTCTTCGGAGGCGGCGGCGTTCTGCTGGACGGCCTGGCTGATCTGGTTGATGGCGCTGTTGATCTGGCCCACCCCGGCATTCTGTTCGCTGGAAGCGGCGGAGATTTCCTGGACCAGGTCGGCGGTCTTCTGGATGGAGGGCACGATGGCGCCCAGGAGCCCCCCGGCCTTCTCGGCCAGACTGACGCTGCCCGTGGCGAGCTGGCTGATCTCCTCAGCCGCCACCTGGCTGCGTTCGGCCAGCTTGCGCACTTCCGCGGCCACCACGGCGAAGCCCTTGCCATGCTCCCCGGCCCGGCCGGCCTCGATGGCGGCGTTCAGGGCCAGCAGGTTGGTCTGATAGGCGATGTCGTCAATGATGGAGATCTTGTGGGCGATCTGCTTCATGGCCGCGACCGTCTCCTGAACGGCTTTGCCGCCGTCCTCGGTCTCCTTGGCGGTGCGGGTGGCGATATCGCCGGTGACTTTGGCGTTCTCGTTGTTCTGGGAGATGGAGCTGCTCATCTGCTCCATGGAGGCGCTGGTCTCCTCGACGCTGGCGGACTGCTCGGAAGCGCCCTGGCTCAGGGCCTGGGCGGTGGCGCTGACCTGCTCCGAGGCGGCCACCAGGTTGTTGGCGGCGGTGCGGGTCTGGCCGATCACCTCGCCCAGCTTGGCCACCATGCCCTTGATGGCGGCCATCATGCTGCTGGTGTCTCCGGCGGCCAGGGCCACCGCCACGGACAGGTCGCCCTGGGCCACCAGGCCGGTGATCCGCGCCGCTTCGGCCGGTTCGCCGCCGACGATCCCTTTGATGACCTTGGTGACCACCATGCCCACCAGGATGGCCAGGGCGAAGCCCAGGACGATCACCACGAGGGTGATGGTCCTGACCTTCTCGTACGATGCCGTCCCCTTGTTGTTGTTGTCCTCGGCGCCCTTGCGGTTGTCCTCGAGGATGCTGGAGATGTTCTTCTCGACCTCGGCATACCGGGGACGGACGTCGGCGAATAACCACTTGTCGGCCTCCGCGC
>Ga0302279_10001386_pt1 | contig 34313 bp, 33 predicted proteins | sample III_Bog_N3_3_FD_194541 | JGI IMG/M metagenome (GOLD analysis project Ga0302279, IMG submission 194541) | Peat permafrost microbial communities from Stordalen Mire near Abisko, Sweden - III_Bog_N3_3 | ecosystem: Environmental > Terrestrial > Soil > Wetlands > Peat | place: Sweden: Abisko...
CGCGGCAAAGCCGCCACCCCCGCAGGTTTACCTTTCCCCTCCCTAGTCCCACTCGCCGTGCGCCCATCCAGAGGAGGTTCTGCCATCGACACCATCGTCGGACATCTGCGCGAGGCGCTGGCCGCCCTGGGGGGGAGCCGTCCCCTGCTGGTCGCCCTGCCCGACGCCGAAGTGTTCGAGGGATTGTCCCGCCGCATGGACTCGGGACACTCCGTGGTGCTGCGCGAGGTCCTGGACACCGGATGCCTTCCGGGATCGGAGGGGCACCCCGACCTGCTCTCCGCCCTTTCCCTCCGCTACGACGCCCTGCAGAACGAGATCTCCGACAAGATCGAGGCCCTCGACCGCGATGTCCCCGAGCGCTGGGGAGAGGCCGTGCTGGGCCAAAGGCTCCAGGAGGCGGGATGGTACGCGTTGGATCCCTGGTCCACCACCGGCAAGGGCTCCCGCAAGGAATTGCGGTCCGTCTACCAGCTCTGCTACCGCGAGCTGCTGGCCGAATGCGAACGGATCCTGGTGCAGTGCCAGAGCCGTTGCGACCACCTCGACGAACTCGCCTCCAAGCAGTGGCTGGATCGCCCCATGGACAACGGTCCGCGGGTGGGTGCCTGCCTGGCCGAGGGGCTGCGCCAAGGAGAGTCCGAACGCCTGAAGGCCTGGAGATCTTCCCTGAGTCGATCGGGAGAGGAGGCCTTCTGCGCTTCCCTCGCCGGGTCCTGGAACAAGCTGGAGGCACCCAGCCGACACGCCCTGCACCTATTGGCCGCGCGGCCCTGGGCGAACGCCCGGGAAGACGGCTTCCAAGGATTCGCCCGACGCCTCCTCGCCCTGTCCCAGGCGTTGGCCGAGACCATGGCATGGCTTTCACGGAGCCGGTGGGAGCTGCATCTGCGCGCCCTGCCCGCTCCATCCCCATCAGGAGTCCAAGCATGAACTGGATCGAACTTCTCCTCGCCGCCGTGGCCCTGGTCCTGGCCGCCGCCGCCTTCCGCCAAAGCCGCGCCCCCAAACCCGAAGGGGACGGTGCCCGCGAGGCGGCTTTGCACCAGGATTTCGCCCTCCTGCGCGACGCGATCAACGCCCTGCCCGGTCGCATCGCCGACGAAACCTCCGCCTCTCCGTTGCGCGAGGCCGTGGAGGCCGTGCGCGAGAGCATCACCGTGCTGGGCGAATCGCTGGAAACGCGCACCGCGGCTGCTCGGGCTCGGGAGCTCGAATCGGCGACGGCGATCGCGGACGCCGTCAAGGTCGCCGTTTCCGGCCTCTCGGCCCCGTTGGGAACGCTGGCCGAACTCCACGGGCGCCAACTCGACGCGATCGCGGTCCAGACCCGGACCCTCGGGGAGCTCGCCGCGTCGGTGCGCACGGCCTCCGAACAGGCCGCGTCGACGCGTTCCGAGACCGGCGCGGCGCTGCTTGGCGGCGTGGATGCCCTGGGGAAGACCTTTGCGGAATCCGTCGCCGCGTTGCGTGCCGACCTTGCAACGAGCTCCGAACGCCTGCTCCAGGCGGCCGCCACCCCCGCCGCGGCTCCGGAACTCGCCGAGCTGGCCCTCGCCGTGCGCGAATCCGGGAGTCTGCGCGGCGAGACCGAGCGGCAGGTCGCCCAGGCCGTCGCCGAGGTTGGACGAGAATTGTCGGAGAGTGCGGACCGGGCGCGAAACGACCGCGAGGCCGCCGCCGTGGCGCTGGATGCGGCACTCGAACGGATGGAACAGGTGGCCTCCGGTGTCCGCTCCGCGCTGGAGCCGCTGGAAGGGCTGCTCGCGAGCCAAGGCGCATCGGTGGGGCCCCTCGTGCAGGCGCTGGAGGCCGCGCGGGACCGCCTGGAAGAGGCCTCCGGCACCCAGCGCGCGAACCAGGTGGAGTTCTCCGCCTCCGTGGATGTCTTCGGGCGCGCGGCGCAGGAACTGTCCACGGGCCTGTCGCATTTCGCCCGCGAAGGGGAGATGGAGGGCCTCCTGGACCCGCGGCAGGCGCAGAACGCCTTGCTGGAGGCTTTGGAACGCCTGCTGAAGGGCTTTTCCGGCTCGCTGGCCGCCTTGCTCTCCGAGTCCGATCTCCGCACCCGCGAGACCTTGGCCGAACTCGCCGCACGCCTCCCCGGCACGGAGGGACCTCTCCTTCCCGGCACGGAAGGCTGATCTTGGAGACCGATCTGGACGACCTGGCCCGCCGCTGGGAAGAGGCCGCCTCCACGCACCCGGTGGTGGGCCGGTTCCTGCCCTGGGCGCGCACCCTCCTGGACGCCGCCCGCGTCAGCGCCGGGTGCGACCTGGAGTTCCAGGCGGACAGGCTCGTCGCGCGAGCCCACGGGAGGCTGGAACGCCTGCTGGAAATCCCCGTCCGCTCCGGACGGACCGCCCCGCTGGAGGTGCGCTGGGAAGTTCCGGGACTGCCGAAAAAACCGGATGGAAGTCGCCAGGAACGGCTGGGTCGGCGGGTGCGGTCGATGCGCTCCCACCGCCTGCCCTTTCGCGGCGAGGGGCACCCCCAGGTCCGGGGCTTGGCCTGGGGCCCCTACAACCGCCAGTCGGCGGTGGCGGAGGCTTTGTCCGCCGTGGCCGCCGTGGACCCGCTCTGGGTGGACGACCTTTTGGAGCGCGAGCGCTCGCTCCGCTCCATCGACCTTTTGCTAGGTCTGCCCGGATAGGGGTTCGCGGGGCGGGGGCACCGGCTTCACCAGCAGTGTCCGGGAGTGCTCCAAGAGGACCGTCCCCGCCGGGGACTTGCGCGGTTTGCGCACGTTGCGGCGGCGGGTGCAGTGGACTTCGGCGCGATCCTGGGCCCGCAGCTTGGAGAGCCAGGCGGCCACACCAGCGGCCATCTCCAGCAACGCCACGGGCGGTTCCGTGGGCTTGCCGTCCGGACTCTTGAGGATCACGTGCGAGCCGGGCACATGGGCGGCGTGGAACCAGAGATCGTCGGGGCGGGCGATCCGCCCGGTGAGGAAATCGTTTTCCGTGCCGGACCTTCCGGCCAGCAAGACCCATCCTCCGGGGAGGTCGAATCGCAACGGGCCGTCCTGTCGCGGTTCGCCCTTCGGGCGGGGCGGCTGGGGCCAGAGCCCGCGGGGAACCAGCCGGGTGCGCAGCGATTCCAATCTCCCCTCCCGGAACCGGCGGTCCGCCTTCGAAGGGGCCAATCCAAGGGTCCACGCCTCCAATTCCCCTCGCCAGACCTCGGCTTCCCGTAATTCTTCCGTCACTTCCTGGCGCCGTTGGGCCTGTCGATCCTGGGTGCGGCGCATCTTCTTGGCCTTGGCGAGCCACCCTTTGGCCTGGTCGCGAGCGGGAAAGGCCGGATCCAGTTCCAACACGACATCTTTCGGCCCGTCGGTGCGCCACAAGGTCACTCGCATCTCCCGGGATCCGCGCGGCGGCGGTGTTGCGGCCAGGAGGGCCAGGGCGTGCTCCTCCAGTCGGTCCGAGGAACCGGACGGGTCGGGATCCGCCGAAAGCCGTTCCAACGCCCCGCTCAGCCGCCGGATCCAGCGTTCCACGGCCCCCCTCGCCACGGTCTGGTCGCGGGTGAACTCGTCCGACCCGCTCCCTTGACGGCTCGGAAGGTTTCCCGCATTATTCATATCCATCGCAAGTGCATGTTGGGGGATTGTCCATTCGGACTGTCCGCCACGAGGCCCCGCAAGGAGTGTTTGGTGCAGCTTCCCAAGTACAAAAAAAAGAAAAGAATCAAGCTCAAGATCTGCCAATACTGCGGTAAGGAGTTTTGGGGCCACCCGATCGCGAAATACTGCGAGCTCCACCGGGACGTCAAGCAGCGGGAAAAGACCAAGAAGTCGCCGGAGCCCGGGGACTCCAACAACAAGACCCACCAGCACGACTTCATCGAGGTGGTGGAGCAGTCCTGGGTCTGCGAACTGGAAGGTTGCGGCAAGGAATACGTCGTCAAGATCTTCCCCAAGCAGTTCGTCTACCCGCGGTTCTGCGAGGAGCACCGCAACGAATTCCGGCGCCGCAACTGGGCCCGCCAGAAGATCCTGGACGATCTCCGCAAGGTCCGGCAGGTCGCCGCGGCCAGGGCGGCGAAGTCCGCCGCGTCCAAGTCCGCCGCGGGTTCCAAACCCGCATTGGGTCCGAAACCCACATTGGCTCCCAAACCCGCATTGGCTCCGAAACCCGCATTGGCTCCCAAACCGGCGGCGGCTTCCAAGCCCGTCGGGTCCAAGACCGCAGCGGAGGCCGCAGCCAAGGAGGTGCGGCCCAAGGTGAAGGCGAAGACGGCTCCCAAGTGAACTCGTTCGAGGTCCGCCTCGACACCCGGACGCTTGCGAAGGCGGTCCGGCAGGAGGAATGGATCGCCTTCCTCCATGCGTGCCGGTGGTTCTCCGGCAAGGGAAGGGTCATCGCATCGGTTCGTCCAAGCGCCTGTTGCGTGCTCGATTCCGCCTTGTCCGTCGCCGTGCTCAGCGTCGTCTACGAACCCGAGGAACACGAAGACTACCTGCTTCCGCTGCTGGTGGGTACGGCGGAGGAAACCGGGGGAATCGCCCAGATCGGGGGACGGCCCCTGCTGGACGCCCTGTCACGGGAAGAGGGCTGGCGCAGGCTCCTGTCGGCGTTCGGGCGCAGCTTCCATCCCGGATTGGACCTTTCGATGCGGGTTGAACTGGTGGGCCCCGCGCCCCGGCAAGGGGACTTCCGCATGGGGTCGGTGGACCAGACCAATTCCTGGGCCATCGTGGGCGACTTGTTCGTGAAAGCCTACCGCCGCCTGCAACCCGGTGAGAACCTGGATGTGGAAGTCTGTCGCTTCCTGACACGCAGAAAAGGGGCACACTCTCCGGTCCTGCGAGGAGTTCTCGCTTTGGAAGGCGAATTCGGGGAGGCCACGCTGTTGTCCGCCCAGGTGGCCATACCCAACCAGGGGACCGGGTGGGACCTGGCCCGCAAGCAGGTCGCCGAGGCCGTGGAGGGCGGGGACCCCGATCTTTCCCCATGGACGCTCCTGGGCAAATCCATGGCCGATCTCCACAGGCTGCTGGCCTCCGACGGCCCGGATGCCATCGGAACCCTCCCGCTGCATCCCCCCGATCTCGAGGCCATCGCCAAGGGCGCCATGGCGCTCGCGCGCGAGGCCCTCGTCGAATTCGAGCACACCGACCTGTCGCCGGCGGCATCGGGTCTCGCGCATCTCCTGCGCCACCGCACCCCGGATCTGCTGCGCCGGATCAAGGCCCCCCGCATCCCGGACGGAACCTGCCACCGCCAGCGCATCCACGGGGACATCCATCTGGGCCAGGTGCTCTGGGACGGAGCGAACTTCTCGATCATCGACTTCGAGGGCGAACCCGGTCGCCCGGTGGAGGAGCGCCGTCGCAAGCAGTCCCCCGCCAAGGATCTGGCGGGGATGCTGCGTTCGTTCGACTACGCCGCCAGGGCGGGCCTTCCCGCGGAGGCGGGCCAGGCCGGCGAAATCCTGGCGCGGAGGTGGCGCAACAGCGCCCGGAAGCTGTTCCGCACGGCCTACGAGGACGCCATCGGGGGCGAGCCCTTCCTGCCTGCGGATCCGGTCCTGCGGAGGGATCTCGTGGACCTGTTCGAGTTGGAAAAGGCCTTCTACGAACTCAAGTACGAGATGCGCAACCGGCCCGAATGGGTGGAGATCCCCATGGCGGGCCTGCTGGATCTGGTGGGATCACCCAGGTAATCCCACCAGGAACGTGGAGCCGCGCCCGCGGACGCCCTCGATCAGGATGCGGCCCCCGTGCAATTCGATGAAGTACTGCGCGATGGAAAGTCCCAGACCGTGCCCGGCCACGTTCCCCGCGTCGCCGCGCTGGAACTTCCGGAAGATCTCCTTTCGCTTCTCCGGGGAGATTCCGGGTCCCTGGTCCGTGAATGCGATGCGGATCTCGCCGTCCTGGCGCACCAGTCCGATCCGGATCTCGCTGCCGTGGGGGCTGAACTTGATCGCGTTCCCCAGCACGTTGGCGAAGGCGCGGGTGATGAAATCGGTGTCCACCGAACGCGCGAGCGGGGAATCCGGCGGCTCCAGGACGATCTTGACCTGCTTGGCGTCGGCCAGTCCCTGCAGGGACCGGACCGCCTCCCGGACGCATTCCGTCAAGTCGGCCTCCGCGAACCTGGGGACCGTGGCGCCGGCCCGCAGCCGGGCGGAGGCCAGGACGTCCTCGGCCATGCGGATGAGGTTGTTGCAGTTGCGGTGTATGGTGCGTATGGGTTCCAGCTGCCGGTGGTCCAGGTCGCCCATCACCCGGTTCATCAGGAGTTCGGCGTAGACCACGATCGCGGACAGGGGGGAACGCAGGTCGTGGACGGCCATCTGGAAGAATTCCTCCTGCCGCGAGAGGCGACGTTCGGCCTCCGCGAGCTTGGCCTCCAACTCGGCGATGCGCCTCTCCGCCCCGTCAGGATTCGTCATCTTCTTCCCCGGCGGACGGTTCGCCACGGTATTCGCGGAGCTTGTTGCGCAGGGTGCGGATGGAGATCCCCAGCTGCTCGGCGGCCCGCGTGCGGTTGTTCCCCAGCCGTTCCAGGGCGGCGAAGATCATCCTCCTCTCCATTTCCGAGATGGGGATGGCCTGGGACGGATCCAGTTCCGGGGGCGGCGCCGCCGCCGGTGCGGCGGCGGCGTGCGCGGCCTTGCGGACGGGGGCCTGGTCCAGGCCCAGGATGGACGCCGAAACCTCGCCGGATTGGGTGAGCACCACGGCGCGCTGCACGGCGTTCTCCAGTTCGCGCACGTTGCCCGGCCATGGGTGGGCGAGGAGCCTCTCCATCGCCTGGGTGGAGAATCCCTCGACGGTGAACCCGTTCTCCCCGTTGTACCGGCGCAGGAACCAGGTGGCGAGTTCGGAGATGTCGTCGGGGCGGTCGCGCAGGGGCGGTACCTGGATCCGGATCACGTTGAGGCGGTAGAAGAGATCGGAGCGGAACCGGCCTGCCTCCACCTCGGACATCAGGTCGCGGTTGGTGGAGCACACGATGCGCACGTCCACCGGGATCTCCGTCTCCGACCCGATCTTGGGGATCTCGCGCTCCTGCAGCACGCGCAGGAGCTTGGCCTGCATGGACAACGGCATTTCCGAGATCTCGTCCAGGAGCAGGGTGCCGCTGTCGGCCAGTTCGAACTTCCCGCGCTGGCTTCGCAGCGCCCCCGTGAAGGAGCCCTTCTCGTGCCCGAACAGCTCGCTTTCGAAGAGGGATTCCGGCAGCGCGGCGCAGTTGACCTTCACGAAGGGGCGGTCCGCGCGGGGCGAGGAATCGTGGATCGCCCGGGCCACCAGCTCCTTGCCCGTCCCCGATTCGCCCTGGATGAGGACGGTGGTGCGCGTGGGCGCCACCTGGGCGATGAGCTTCTGCACGGCGGTCAGCGGGCCGGAATTGCCCACGATACGGAATCTGTCATCCAGGGCCAGCCGCAGGCGGCGGTTCTCCCGGCGCAGTCCGTCGACCTCCAGCGCCCTCTCCACGGTGAGTTCCAGTACGTCCGGGTCGAAGGGCTTTTCCAGGAAATCCCAGGCGGAGTGGCGCATGGCCTCCACCGCCACCTGGACCGTCCCGTGGGCGGTCATGAGCACGAAGGGGATTTCCGCGTCGCGCTCGCGCAGGCGCTTCAGGAATTCCAGCCCGGTGCCGCCGGGCATCTTGTAGTCGGAGAGGACCAGTCCGAAGGTTCCGTCGAACTTCTCCAACCCCTCCGCCGCGTTGCGGGCAAGCACCACCTCGTGGCCCCGACGGCGCAGGCTCTCGGCGGCCATGTCCCGCATCAGGGCTTCGTCGTCGACGATCAGGATTCGAGCCATTCAGTCCTGGATGGGTTGCGGAAGGTGGATGTCGAATCGGGAGCCGGCGCCGGGTGCACTTTCCACGAACAAGTTTCCTCCGTGAAGCTCCACGATCTTTCTCACGATCGCGAGGCCGAGTCCGGTGCCGGTTTCCTTGGTGGTGAAAAATGGATTAAAAATCTCGGTAATGGTCTCGTGGGGAATTCCCGCGCCGTTGTCCTGGATTCCCAGGATCAGCAATCCGGGGGCGCGCCGCGCCGAAAACCGGATTTCGCCGCGTCCCGGAAGCGACTGGAGGGCGTTCAGAGCCAGGTTGAGCATGACCTGCCGGAGTTTGTCGGGGTCGAACCGGCCCAACCGGATCCGGGGTTCGACGGAAAGCACGACTTCCAGCTCCGCCACCTCCTGGGCCAAGGCCTCGCCGCGGCACCATTCGGCGAGTTCGGAAAGCCAGGGCTGGATCTCGACGTCGCGCAACTGGGTTTCGATGGGGCGCGTGTAGGCGAGCAGGTTGGTCACGATCTTGTTCAGCGACTGCACGCCCTCGATGATCCGTTCGGAAAGCCGGCGGCGCGGGTCGTCCTCGGCGATGTCCCGCTGCAGGAGCTTGGCGAACCCCCCGATCCCTCCCAGGGGGTTCCGGATCTCGTGGGCCACCGTGGCCGCCATCTGGCCCAGGGCCGCGAGCGTCCGCGTCTGGGACAGTTCCCGTTCCATCTGCTTGAGATGGGTCAGGTTCTGGAAGCTGGCCACGGCCCCCAGTCGCCTTCCGTCGGGGTCGCGCACCGGGGCCGTGGACACGCCCAAGGGGACCGGAGTCTCGGCCGAACGGAGCCAGACGACCTCCACCCAACGCAGCGGGATCCCCTCGTGCAGGCTGTGCAGCAGCGGGTCGGTGAAATCCTTCTGGGTCGGGAACACGTCCGAAAGTCCGCGTCCCACGGCCTCCAGCGGATCCAAGCCCAGGATCTGGGAAGCCCGCCCGTTGACCATGGTGATCCGTTCGGACAGGTCCACCATCAGCACCCCGTCGTGGAGCGAATCCAGCAGGCTTTCCAGCTCCGCGTTGCGCTTCTCCAGCTGGGAATCGAGGTCGGAGACGCGCGTCTCCAGGGTGGAGTACGCGCCGGACAGGCGCTCGACGTGCGATTCGAACCAGGAGAACACCGGCCGCAGCTGATCGGGGATCTCCTGCGGGAAGGCGAGGTCCTCGATCACGTCCACGACCGGTGGAGACGTATCCTGTCCTCCACCGATCCGCCCTCGGAGGATCCCGCCCGGGCGAGATAGGCCGTCGCCATGCCCTCGATCTCGTCGTCGGCCGCGCGGACCCGGTCGAAGGCCAGGCGCAGCCGGGCGAGCGAGGTTTCCAGTTCGGGATCGGAAAGGCCGTCTTCGGCGCGGGCGCGGATCCATTCCTGCGAGAGGGGCCGCATCCGTTCCCGCGCCTGGCCCAGGAGCTCCATGGCTTCCCGCTTGCGCACCACCAGTTCCTGGAATTCGGAATTGGAGAAACGCTCGCGGAGCGCCTCGAGTCCCGCGGTCTGGACTTCGGCCATCTCCTCGACCAGATCCGCCTCCTGCTCGACGAGCCCGCGGAATTCCTCGATCTGCTCCACCGTCACGGGGGTGATCATACCTCTCCAGATTCCGTCGTGCCACTTTCGGGCCTCGCCGATTTGTTCGCGGGACTTCGCGTGGGTACCTTTGGGCCACAGATGGATTTCATGATCAAACCGATCCGGACCTTCCTGGGCATGGAAGAGGAACCCGCCGCGGCGGGGCCCCCGGACGCCGCGGTCCCGGTGGCTGCGCCGGGCGAGGTCCAGGCCATGACGGCCCCAGAGGCCCAGGCCGCCCGGGAGGAAACCTCCACCACCATCCTCTCCTCCACCTTCCGCTGTCCCGAGCGCGGCGAGGAGTTCGAGGTCTACGTGCGGACCCTGGAACGCGACTTCAGGGCCTACGACCCCGGTCTGAAGATCGAGAAGTGGCTGGGCTCGGGGGGCTTCTGCGACGTCTTCCTGGTTCCGGAGGTGAACATTCCCGGCAAGGGCGTGCGCCGCGCGGTGCTGCGGGTCCTCCGACCCACCATCTACAGGACCCCCAATCCGGAGATGAACAACTCCAACATCCGTCTGTTCCTCACCGAGATGGGCTACAACCTGTATCTGTCCAGCCAGAGCGCCCCGCACGTGGTGAAGATGCTGGATTTCGGGTTCTTCGGACGCAAGGCGGGCGAGCCCCGCCACCTCTACATGATCATGGAATACGTGGAGGGGGAGGACATCTCCCACCGTTGGCGCAGGCGGCCCAGCGACGAGAAGGAACTCATCAAGCGCGTGATCCAGGTGGTCCAGATCGCGGGCATCGTGGGCGAACTCCACTTCAGGGGAATCATCCACTGCGACCTCAAGCCCACCAACATCCTGATGCGCGGCGACGAGGCCTACATCACCGATTTCGGAAGCGCGCGCTGGGCCCACGTGGAAGACGTGGTGGGGGACATGCACATGCAGGTCCCCGGGACCCAGACCTACATGAGCTACGAACAGCTCCTGGGCAGCTACTACCGGCTGGACCAGCGCACCGACGTCTTCTCCCTCGCCGTGCTCGCCTGCACGGCCTTCACCGGGGTCAATCCCTTCGAAGCCCGCGCTTCCGTGGACATCGATTCCGACGAACGCGGACTCTCCGCCCTCGCCGACATCGAGCCGCAGATTCCGCGGATCCCCTACCGCAACGGAGACCGTCTGCGCGGATTCCTCCTGGAGTGCCTGTCCAGGAAGGTGGACGAGCGTCCCGCCACCATGGTGGAGTTCCAGCGTCGATTGAATCAGTGGGTCCTGGAGTCCTGACCCTCCTCTTGGCCGGATCCGCCTTCGCCATCGGGAGCGATTCGGCGCATTCCGCCTCTGCCGTCGCGGATTCGGGAGCGCCTCCCGGGCTGGTCGCGCCGCCGGGAACCGCGGATTCCGGACGCGTCCGGAAGGACTCTTCCAAGGCCGCCAGGGTCCGTGTTCCGCTTCCTCGGCCCTTCGTGGATTCCAGCCCGGCCTGGCCGATTCCCGTCCGTGCCGGTTCCGCAGGGGGGGCGTTGGACCAGGCCTTCCGCGACGGGAGCCAAGGCGTTCCCTGGCGTCGCAACTTCGAATTCGACGGCATGTGGGAATCCTGGAGGCCTTGGACGGGCCTCCCGTTGGAAGAACGGCTCGCACGCCTTTCCTGGGAGGGCCCTAGCCTCGCCGGGGAGGGAGATGCGGGACCGCTTTCCGGTGTGGCCCTGGAAAGTTCCACCGCTCCCGGGTTCGGGGGAATGCCCGAACGCTGGATCCGACCGGATTCCCTTCCCTCGGACACGCCGTCCACCTCCCTCCACTTCTTCCGGGATGCGTTGGCTTCCTACCGGTTCGGCTTGGAGTTCTCGCGGGCGGTGTGGGGTCCCTGGGGTCTCTCCGTGGGAATGGAAACGCGTTCCGCACAAGCCGTTCCCTGGCTCTACCGCGACCAGATCCAGGACCTCTTCCAAGGTTCGTTCGGCAGGCTCCGTCAGGACCTGCCCGCGGCCGGCCAAGGTCCCGGCCAGGACGATGCCCAGTGGCAGGCGGTGGTGACCCGCGGGGGCGCCGACTCCAGGCTCGACATCGGTTGGACTTGGACGGACCTCCACAGGGGCCTTCCCGACCCCACCGGGGTGTGGGGAGGAGCGAACCTCCCCCCCCTGCCCGGAGACGACAGCCGATCGGGATGGTATGCGCGGTGGGTGGGCCAGGCCGATCTCCTGCGGGTGGAGTCTTCCCTGCGCATCGTCCAGGAGCAATGGGCCTGGTGGGGCTGGGCCGATTCGGGGGCACCGGTGCTCGCCACCGGCGACCAACAGCGCGAGGACGCGCAGGGACGGGTTCGTTGGGGCGACGACGCCTGGGGAATGGGCGTCGAAGGCTCCGGCGAGATTCTGACGGGCACGAGATCGGTCCCCCTCTTGGGGCCCGACGTGAACGAGGACCAGGAGCGCGCAGGGGTCTTCGCCGAGACCCGTGCAGGAGGCTTCCAAGCCAACGTGGGCGCCGGTTGGACCCGACTCAGCAATTCCGAAAACGGGATCTTCGGCGACTGGGATGCTGCAGGAGGGGTGGGTTGGACCGACTCCATCCTGTCCGGGTCCGCCCGGTACAGCCGAGTGGTGAAACTCCCGGACGAAGAGGTGGAACGGCCCGATCCGCTTCTGGAGACCTTCCCCGCCCCCGGTCTCCTCCCCGAGGTGCGCGATCTGGTGGAACTGCAGGGGAGCGTTCGCCCCCTGCGGGGCTGGACCTTGGATGCCGCGGGGGCCTTCCTGGCGATCCACCAAGCCATCCAACCCCTGGATGCCCCCACGGCGGGCGACAGCGTGGTCAGCCGCGACCAGGGCATGGAACTGGCCAACGCGGCTCGGGTCCTGGGTTGCTCCGGGCAGGTGGGCGCCGGCTGGGCCGGAAAGACCTTCCGCGCCCGGACCCAATGGGCTTTGGGGTGGACGGGACTGCCCGGAGAGCCGCTGGACGGCCAAAGGGATCCGCGATTGCCCCAATGGCAATCCAGGTCCAACATCGGATGGAACCACGATGTGCTGGGAGGGCGCATGAAGGTGCGCATCGACGCCGACCTCCGCACCTGGGGCGAAAGTTGGAGCTGGGTGGGGAGCGCCACGGACGCGAACGCCCATGCCCTGCGCCTGCCGGCTTCTTCCGAGACCGATCTGGAATTCCAGGTGGGGATCCGGACCTTCGTGATCGACTGGTGGCTGGAGAACATCTTCGACGAGCGCCAGGCGCCGGCTCCGGGCTGGACGCCGCTGGGGGTCCACGCGGGTTGGGGCATCACCTGGAATTTCGGGGGGTAGGCATGTTCACGGGTTTGGTGGAAGCGGTGGGGACGGTGGAACAGGTGAAGGCGGAGGGATCCAACCGACGTCTGCGTATCCGCTCCCCCGAGATCCGGCCGGGTCTGCAGGTGGGCGATTCGATCTCCCACGACGGCACCTGCCTCACCGTGGAGAGGCTGAGCCCGGAGGGGTACGAGGTGGTCGCGGTGGCCGAAACGCTGTCGGTGACCACCATGGGCGACCTGCGGCCGGGAGCCGGTGTCAATCTGGAACGGGCGCTGCTGCCGACCACGCGCATGGGGGGGCATTGGGTCCAAGGGCATGTCGACGGGGTCGCCAAGGTCCTGCGCGGCACTTCCCGGCAGGGGAGCAGGCTCTGGAAGCTCCGGATCCCCCTGGATCTCGCCAGGTACTGCATCCCCAAGGGTTCCATCGCCCTGGATGGCGTTTCCCTGACCCTGTCGGCGGTGGAAGGGGATGTCGTTTCGGTCAACATCATCCCCCACACCTCCCAGGCCACGACCCTGCGCGATTGGAAGGCCGGACGCCGCGTCAACGTCGAGGTCGATCTCCTCGCCAAGTACGTGGAGCGGCTCCTCGCGGCTCGCGCGTGAAGCAAAAGACCGGCCTGCGTTATCTTTCCACGATGCAGGATGAGCGGAGGGTGACGTGGCGATGAAGCAATGGCAGGAGATCGAGGGTGGCTGGGTCCTCCAACGTGGGGCCAAGACCGACATGGTCGCCCCTCCGACCAAACTTCCGGCCAAGGCCCCTCCCGCCTTGTTTCCATCCATCGGAGCCACGTCGGACGCCATTCCGGCCGCCTGCCGTTGGTTCGCCACCATACCGGCCCAGAAGTTGCCGGCGGGAACCTCCGCCCTGCTGCGGATCGGCGGCGCCAACAACCCGGTCCAAGTCTGGGCCAACGGGCAGAAGGTGGGTTCCCCCCTCCGGCCGTGGATTCCCCAGATCCTGGACCTGACACCGGTGATCTCGGACAAACCCACCCTTTTGGTCCTGGAAATGGAAGCTCCCCACGGCGGGGCTTGGCTTTCCGGAGAAGGGGAGGCGCTCCACATCGGACCCGTGCTCCACGAGACCCCTCGCTACTTCATCGCCCCGGGACCCATCCTGGAGGATGCCCTGGTCCGCGTCGATTCCCAGACCGACCGTGTCCGCGTCACCCTCCGCTTCCGGTCCCGCGTCCCGGAGACCAAGGTCCAACTGGGCGTGCGGTTGATCGCGCCGGATGGCCAAAAAGGCGAATTCCGCAGGGAGATCCAGCTTTCCGGGGTCGTGGCGGAGCACGACCTGGAATTCGAAGTTCCCGAATCGAAGCCGTGGTCCCCCGACCATCCCACCCTCTACCACTTCGAATTCACCGTGGACGGGGGTCAAACCACCCGGGTTCCCTTCGGATTCGCCCATCTGACCTGGACGGACAAGGGAATCCAACTGAACGACGCCCCCTTCTTCGTGCGCGGGGTCCGCTGGGATGCGGCGGGGCAAGCCGGATTCCTGGCCCACGCCAACCCCAAGGCGGAGTTCCAGCGCATCCGCGAGGCGGGTTTCAATTCCGTTTTCCCCTGCTCCGCTCCCATGCCGGAATCCCTGCTTCACATCGCCGAGCACGCCGGATTGGTGATCATCCAGAACCTGGGTGGGGGGGGATTGTCGGACACTTCCGCCGCCTTCGATGCCTCGGTTTCCCTGGCGGCGGCTTTGGTTTCCCGGCAGGAGAGCCTTCCCAACGTCCTCGCCTTCGTGGGGGCCGACCTTCCCGGTCCGCTTCTGCAAGCCAAGGAAGCCGAGTGGCTCAAGGCGCTCGTATCGGCCCGACTGGAGGCCATGCCCAAGGGCTGGCGCAAGGAGCCCTTGCGGACGCTGATCGGCCATTTCGGGGGCACTCGCCTGGAGATCGGCCATCCACCCTCCCAGGATCCCGTCTTCGCCTGCGTGGCCGGAGCCAAGGTCCTGGGCGAGTTGGAGATCCACAGGTTCAGGCTTCCCGCCCCCGTGTCCATCCACCGGCAGGCGTTCCTGACCAAGCACATGCACCCGCGCGATCCTTCCGATCTCGTGGACCAGGGACTGGGCGACCAGTTGTTCTGGAAGAAGATCCACAAGAGCAGGGGGGGCAGCAGCAAGTTCTTCGCGGCCCGCGTGGGGTGCCCCTCCCTCCTGGATCCGGAACGGACCCTGGAGGCCCTGGGCAACGAGAAGAGCCAGCGCACCGAGAGCATCCAGAAGCTGGGCAAGCAACTGCAGGTGGAACTGAACCACGCCGGGCTCAAGGAAGTCTGGACGCCTTCCGCGTTCGCCAGCGCCTGCCAGCAGGTGGGCGCGCAGGCGGTTCTCCGCCAGGCCGACGCCCTGGCCATCAATCCGCGATGCGCGGGGGTCCTGGTCAACCAGTGGTCCGACACGCCCAACCATTCCTCGGGACTGGTCGGATTTTCCGGAGAGCCGAAGCCGGGATTCGAACTGTTCCGCAAGTACAACCGCCCGGTGCGCGTGATCGCCGAAGCCGCCTTGCGCACGCCCTACACCATGCAGTCGGCCGCGGTCCGGATCCACCTGTCCAACGACAACGCCCCGGGCGAATACAGCCTGCTCCTGCGCGTCAAGGGAAACAACAACCGCATCTGGCACCAGGAATCGCTTCCCGCGGTGTCCGAGGGCGGCATGTCCATGGTGGGGAAGTTCGAATTCCCCGTGGGCGACGAGCGCGGGCACTTCACCTTCGACATGCAGCTCTCGCGCCAGGGCCGCGACGTGTTCCGCACCGAGGAGACCTTCTACGTTCCCCCCGCCGCGAACATGGAGACCTCCGCCCACGCCTTCCGTTTCCTGGGGGAATTCCCGGATCCCGTGGCCCGCCGCGGATCGCCCGACGCGCGCGGCGTCCTGGTGAACCAGGTCCGCACCTTCGACCCCAAGCGCCTCCACGACCTGCTGGACGACGCCGTGACGGGTCTTGTCGTGGTCTTCGCCGCCCTGGAGCCTGAGGACGCGAAGTTCCTGCAGAAGCATGGCGGCCTGGGCTTCGCCCTGGACCTGGCGCCCGCGGCCTCCGCCGGGGGAGAAGGCTACCACTACATCGCGCCCTCGCCGCTGTTCAACAGGCTCCCCTCGGGAATCGTGGCCGGCGAGGTCTACGCGGATCTCCTCCCCGCCTGGAGCCTCTCGCGACTGCCCAACGCGCAGGTGTCGGCCGGTTTCGCCCAACTGGTCCCCTCTTCCGGGCAGTGGGTCTTCCGGGGAGACATCCAATCGGTGCCCCACGGGAAGGGGAAGCTCGTCTTCCACCAGTACCGGATGTGGGACAAGCTCGGAACCTCGGCCTTGGCGGACGCCCTGTTCTCCAATCTCGCCGACCAGGTCCGCGAATCCCTATAGACCGGCGTAGATGATCCAGAACATCGAGAAGATGCTTCTGCACATCACGGAGTTTCCCGTGCTGGGGCAGTTCCTTCTCTCCGCTGTCGCCGCCGCGGTGACCGAGGAGTGGTCCACCCTGGCGGTCTTCGGACTGGCCCGCGCGGGAAAGGTGGGCTGGGGCATGGCGCTCGGCTCCGTCTTCACCGGGACCGTCCTGCTCAATACCGCGCTGTGGTACGCGGGCAGACTCGCCGGGATCCGCGCGCTGCATTGGAAGATGTTCTCGTCCCTGCGCAAGGATCGCATGGACGCGCTGCGACACCACGTACACCGCGAGGGCTGGATCGCCGTCGCCGTGAGCCGGTTCGTTCCGGGCACCCGGGTGCCCATTTTCGTGCTGACCGGCATCCTGGGGATGGAGGCGCACACCTTCATCTTCACTTTGGTGGGATCGACGCTCCTCTGGATGCTGGCCACCCTGGGGCTGGTCCACTTGGCGGTGGAACTCGCCCGCCAGAATCCCTGGCTGCTCGCGGTGGGAGCCACCGTCATCGTCGTCGCCGCCGCGTTCCTGGTGCGGGTCCGCCAACGGAATTTCAGCGAAAAGTGAATTGGACGGCCCTGCAGGACCAGGGGTCGGAATGGTAGCTTGAAGCGATGGAAGGAAGCCCCTGGGTCCACCTCCTGCAACTGCTCGACGACGACTCCCCTGTCGTCCACGAGGCGGTGGTCGGCAAGATCCGGGAACTCGGCCTGGATCCGATCGCGGCGTTGGAGGCTGCAGGGATCGAGCTCGGTTCCGCCCAGCGCAAGCGACTCCTCGGGTGTCGGCTGGAATTGGAAGACTACTGGCTTTCGGAGGGTTGGAACCGGTGGGTGTCCGGTCCTCCCGACCTCGAGTCGTTCCAGGTCCTGATCAGCGCGTTGCTCTCCGTCTACGGAGGCACGGCGGATCCGCGCCGCCTGCTCGACCGGTGGGCGCGGGACTACAGTCGCAGCCATCCGATTCCCGGTCTGGAATCCCTGGTCGCCTTCCTCTTCTCCGGGGAGGGGATCCAGGGCGATACGGAGGACTACTTCGCCCCCCGGAACTCGAGCCTCTCTTGGGTCCTGGAGAACCGCAAGGGGTTGCCCATCACGCTCTGCACGGCGCTGGTCCTGATCGCGCGGCGCGTGGGCGTGGAAGTCAACGGGGTGGCCTTCCCCGGACATTTCCTGGCCAGCGGGGAGCTGCACGGGAAGCGCATCTGGATCGACGCCTTCGACGGCGGACGGCTCATCGGGGAGCGCGAACTGGTGGAAGCCCTGGGTCGGGTCCCCGAGGACGTTTGCCGGCACGTGCTGTCCCCCTCCTCGGAGGAGGACATCTGCATCCGGGTGCTCCGCAACGTGGCGACCTCCCTGGAGAAGGCCGAGGACGTGGAACGGTACCGGAGGGCGATGGAATGGCTCGGAACGCTGGACCGGAGACGGCGGGGAGACAAGGTGCCCGATCCCCTCTCCTGAGGCTTCGGGATGGGATACCTTTCCGGAATGGACACCAACGATCTGCGAACCGCCCTGCTGGGTCTTGCCCGCGAAGCCGGAGCTCTGCTGGCCGGCTTCAGCAAGGGAAGCGTCGACGACATGGACGTGGAGTGGAAGGGCGAGAACGACCCGGTGACGGAAGCCGATCTTTCCGCGCACCGGTTGTGCCTGGAAAGGCTTCCCTCCATCCTTCCGGGAGTTCCCCTGGTCTCCGAAGAAGGGGATGTGGAAACCGACGCTGACCTGTTCTGGAGCCTGGATCCGCTGGATGGAACCAGCGAGTTCGTCGAGGGTCTGGGGGAGTGGGCGTTCCAACTCGCTTTGGTGGAGTCGGGACGGCCCGTGACCGCGGTGCTCGCACTGCCCGCCGTGGACCGGCTGTACTTCGCCCAGGACGGGCGCGGGTGCCAGGTGGGACGCCTGTCCGGTGCGGGATTGCTTCCCTACGAAGGACTGGATCCGCTGCGCCGCGAACGGCTGGTGATCACGCGATCGCTGCCGCGACGACCGTCGCTCCTGCGCATCAGCGGGGCGCATCCCGGCGGAGACGAAGTCCTCCTGGGAGGCGTGGGTTACAAGGTCCACGCGCTGCTCGCGGGAGAGGGCGACACCTACTTCACGGTCCCCGGAACGCTGCACCCGTGGGACCTGGCCGCTCCCCTCCTCGTGGCACGCGAAGCCGGATTGGCTTGCAGGACACTTTCCGGCAAGGAGCCGCTGGTTCCCAACGGGCGGGAGCCCGTGCCGGAAGGGCAGCTGTTCACGAGGCCAAAGTGGCTGGAGCGGAACCTCGAATTCTTCGCGCGCAAGGACATCGTGGACCTGCTGGTGGCGAGGGACCCGAGGTGAACACGGATGTCCGGTGGCTGCAGAGATTCCGGAACTACCGGAAGGCATTGGGCCTACTGGAGAGCGCGTTGGCCCTGCCCGCACCCGACGCGGTGCAGCGCGCGGGGATCGTCCAGTTCTTCGAGATGGTGTTCGAGCTGTCCTGGAAGGTGCTCAAGGACTATCTGGAGGCCCAGGGCCTCATCGATGTCAAGACGCCTCGTTCGGCCCTGAAGGCGGCCTTCGAGATCGGCCTGATCCGCGACGGGCACCAGTGGTTGCAGGGTCTGGAAGATCGGAATCTGGTGGCGCACACCTACGACGAGAGCACGGCGCAGCAAGTCGACGCGCTCGTCCGAAACGTGTATTACCCCTTGTTCAAGGCCCTGGAACGGGTCCTGGAGGAGAAATCCTAGGCATGGGAGGGCTTCCCGAACCCGACCTGCGGGAGATCCTCCGCGTCCTGGCCGCGCACCCCCGGATCCGGAAGGCGCGCCTTTTCGGAAGCCGGGCGAAGGGAACGCACTCGCCGGGCAGCGACGTGGATCTGGCGCTGGAAGGAGACATCACCTTCGACCTGTTGCGCGAGGTGAGCGCGGCGCTGAACCAGGAATCGACCTTGCCCTACCGTTTCGACATCCTCGACTTCGGTACCATCGAATCCGAGGAGTTGCGGGAACACATCGAACGCGTGGGGATTCCGTTGCTGGATCGGGGGTCGCCGATCTGACACGGACGCACCGGGCGATTCACGATTCGCCCCTGCGCATCGCGGACGTGGTTTGGCGACCCGTGCCTATTGACATCCGTCCCGTTTCCGCGTATCCTATTTCCATGCACAGCGCGAACGCCCAGAGCCTGCTTCTTCTTCTCTGCCAACATCGGTAGAGGGGAGTTTCAGGCCACGTTCGCAAACGGCCGCTCACCCTGGAAAGGGGTAGGGCGGGTCGATGGGGCTTTCCAAGGATCCCGACCAAGGTGACGGGGAAAGGAAAGAGACCATGTCGACCGAAAACCAGCACAGCACCGGGTCCAACAAGGCCCCGATCTACATTGCACCCGATCCACGACCTCCTTTCGGACACAAGAAGGACCAGATGACCGATCGCGTGCGCATCTTCGACACCACCTTGCGGGATGGCGAGCAGTCGCCCGGCTTCTCGATGAACATCGACGAGAAGATCCGCATGGCCCACCAGCTCGCGCGGCTGGGCGTGGACGTGATCGAGGCGGGATTCCCCGTCGCGAGCCCCGGCGACTTCGAGGCCGTGCGCCGGATCGCGCTGGAGGTCCAGGGTCCGGTCATCGCGGGGCTGGCCCGCATCACGGAGAAGGACGTGGACCGCGCCGCCGATGCCGTGGAACCGGCCGCCCGACGCCGCATCCACACCTTCAGCTCCGGTTCGGACATCCATCTGGAGCACATGATGCGGATCACGCGCGAGGAGAACATCCGCCGCAGCGTGAAGGCGGTGCAACACGCGCGTTCCCGCGTGGACGACGTGGAGTTCTCCGCCCAGGACACCACGCGTTCCGACCGGGACTACCTGGTGGACCTCTACACCGCCGTCGCGGAGGCGGGCGCCACCACCCTCAACATCCCGGACACGGTGGGCTACGCGATGCCCGACGAGTTCGAGAGCCTGATCCGCTTCCTGGTGGAGCGGGTCAAGGTGCCGGGAATCGTCTTCAGCGTCCACTGCCACAACGATCTGGGCCTGGCCGTGGCCAATTCCCTGGCCGCGCTGCGGGCGGGGGCCCGCCAGGTGGAGTGCACCGTGAACGGCATCGGCGAACGGGCGGGGAACTGCAGCCTGGAGGAGATCGCCATGGTGGTGCGCACCCACTCCAAGGCCCTGGGCGCGGACACGGGGATCGTCTCGGAGGAGATCTACGGGACCTCGCGCCTGTTGAGTTCCATCACCGGCATCCCCGTGCAGCCAAACAAGGCCATCGTGGGTGCCAACGCCTTCGCGCACGAATCGGGGATCCACCAGGACGGGGTTCTCAAGGCCCGCGCCACCTACGAGATCATGACGCCGGAATCCGTCGGGCGCGGCTCCCACAGGATGGTCCTGGGCAAGCACTCCGGCAAGCACGCCCTGCAGGACCGGCTCAAGGCCCTGGGGATACAGGCCACGGAAGGCCGGTTGGACGCGGTGTTCGACAAGTTCAAGGATCTGGCCGACAAGAAGAAGGAAGTCTTCGACGAGGACCTGGTGGCGCTGGTGTCCGAGGCGGACGAGTCGGGAGAGGTGGGGGACGACTGGACCCTGGTGAGCTACTCCGTGCGGTCCGGTTCCAGCGAGGCACCGGAGGCGACGGTGGTGCTCCGCCGCGACGGCCAGGCGCCCGCCACGGCCAAGGCGACCGGCGACGGCCCGGTGGACGCCGTGCTCAAGGCCATCCGGGAGCTCACGGGCCGCACCATCGACATCGACACCTACCAGCTCAAGGCCATCACCGGCGGCACCGACGCGCAAGGCGAAGTCGCGGTTTCCGCCCGGCTCGGGGGCCGCACCCTGACCGGGCAGGGTCGCAGCACGGACATCATCGAGGCCAGCGCGAAGGCCTATCTGGCCCTGGTGCGCCGGGCGGCGTCCAGCAGCATGACGGATCTCGTCATGCGATCGGAGCCCTGATCCGGAAACTCCGTCCCCCCTCTCCCCCCTTTCCCGAAGGGGTGGGTGGGGTCGGAGGCCGACCGGATCAATCCTCTTCCACCAGGGTGGAGATGCCGGGCAGTTCGGCCTCCCGTCCTTTGGCCGCCCGGGCGAAGCTGCGCACCGTTTCGGAGCGTCCCGCCTCCAGCAGCGCCCGCAGGATGTCTCCGAGGGTGTTGCGCAAGGTGGGGCGGTGCAGGAATGGGTCCGGGGACCATGCGCGTCCGGACAGGATGCGGTCCAACCCCTGGGCGGCGGCGTTCTCCACGTCGGACGGGGGGAGGTCGAACGCCGGGGATGCTCCTCCCAACCACGCGCGGACCCAGAGCCGGGCCCGTGCGCGCAACCCCGCTTCCGACGGGACCCGAGACGCCTGTTCCAGCAGGAGATCGGAAGTGGAACGGTCGCCCTGGGAACGCGCGGCCTCGGATGCCGCGATGAGCACGACCGGATTGCCGGCCTGCGTGCGCAGCAGGATGTCCAGGTCCTTCCATCCCGCGGGGATGCCCTTTTGGATCCTCAGGAGGATCAGGTCGCATCGCGCGTCGATCTGACCCTGGGCGGTGGCGTCCTCCAGGAAGGGCAGGAAAGGCATTCCCAGCCGACGCGCGCTGCGCGCGGCCAGGTGGTAGAGCTCGCCCCTCTCCTTGCCGTCGGTGACGGCGAAAGCGGCCTGGGCGGGCAGCGCCAGCGCGCGCTCGGCGACTTCGAGGGCTTCGCGCGGACGTCCCGATCGGAGGAGGAGCTGTGCCCGGCCGGATTCGAGGATCGACCGGTCGCCGGCTTCCGCGGCCAGTTCGAGGATCCCCCAGGCTTCCTGCAGTCCACCGGTCGACGCCAGATCCACGGCCGCCGCGTGGGCGAGGGAGGGCCACCAGGGCCACTGCCGACGTTCCCCCGGGGTCGCCCGCAGGGAAAGATCCCAGGCTTCCCGCAACGAAGCGGACCGTTCGGTGCCTTCGGTCCACCTCGAGAGGGTGGTTCCGAGCTTGTAGAGATCGTAGGCGTCGGCCTCCCCGCGGTCCCGGACCTTCCGGAGGATCCCGGCGTTGCGCTGGTGCTTGGCCCGCGCGGCCCCGGCGTCGGGCGAATAGCCGTGGTGGACCAGGCGCACCGCGCAGACCGACGGTCCCCCGAGACCGGACTCGGCGAGGCCTTCCAGGACCGATTCGTGCAGGGCCCGGCGGTAGCGTATGCGCGGATCCAGGCGGAACAGCCGCGGCAAGAGGACGGACCCGGGGCGGTCGGTGCCATCGAGCAGGGAGACTTGGACGAGTCGGCACATCCCCGGTTCCGAAAGGGCTCGGCGGAGGGCGGGGATGGTGGCCGGGTCCAGTTCCTCGTCGGCGTCCACCTGCAGCACCCAATCGCCGTCCGCCAGGTCCAGGCAGGCGTTGCGGGACGCGGAGAAGTCGTCGGACCAGGGCAGGCTCCCGACCACGGCTCCGAAGGAGAGGGCGATCTCCGCGGTCCGGTCGGAGGAACCGGTGTCGAGAAGGCAAATTCCGTCCACCGCCGCGGACAGGGAGCCGAGGCAACGCGGGAGGTTCGCTTCCTCGTCGCGGGCGATCAGGCAGGCGATGAGCCGCATTGTCCCCGAATAGAACAAAAAGGACCACCCCGGGGTAAGGGTGGTCCTGGCGGAGGACGGAATCAGTTCAGGGTCATCCCAGGAGCTTGAGCACTCCGGAGGGCAACTGGTTGGCCTGCGCCAACATGGAAGTCGCCGACTGCGTCAGGATCTGGCTTCGGGTGAAGTTGGTCGTTTCCGTGGCGAAGTTCGTGTCCGTGATCCCGCTTTCGGCCGAGGTCAGGTTGGTCACCATGTTCCCGAGGTTCGTCACCGTGGAGTCCAGGCGGTTCATGGCCGAACCGAGGGTGGACCGCAGCGACAGCACCGAGTTCAGGGCCGTGTCGATCTTGGCGATGGCGGCTTGCGCCGAGGACTGGAGGGACACGCCGCCAAAGGACAGCCCCGAGGACAGGTTCACGGCCTTGAAGGTGATGGTGGAGCTCGCTCCCGCCGAGGCCGCGGAGATCTGGAACGAGAAGGTCGAGGAGTTGGACAGCAGGGCCGTGTTGTTGTAGGTGGTCGACTGGGCGATGCGCGTGATTTCCGAGGCCAGCGCCGTGAATTCCTGCTGGATGTAGCCGCGGTCGGTGTTGGAGTAGGTTCCGTTGGACGCCTGCACCGCGAGCTGCCGCATGGTCTGCAGGTTGTTGGTGATCTGCGATGTGCCGCCTTCGGCGATCTGGAGCAGGGCCAGTCCGTCGTTGGCGTTCTGCTGGGCCTGCTGGCTTCCCCGGATCTGCGATTTCAGGCCTTCCGACACGGAAAGGCCCGCCGCGTCGTCGGCGGCGCTGTTGATCCGCAAACCGGTCGAGAGCCGCTGCAGCGAGGTCTGCATGGCCATGTTGGTGTTGTTCAGGTCGTTCTGGATGCTCAGGGAATTGACATTGTTGTAGATACGCATGACACGTCCTCCTTGGATGGTTTCCTCTCCGGAAGCATCCTTGCCTCCGAAGTCGGACACCCGGGCGGCTTGCGCCGATCCGGTCGTCCAGGACTCCTATCGGAACGCGAGGGGGGGGGACTTGAGGAAAAAACAAGCCCTCCGACGCGCAGGGCGGCGGAGGGCCGGTCGAGGAACCAGGGTCCCGACGGGACTTACTTCTTCTTGGCGGCCTTGGCCTTGTTGAATTCGTCCTTGAGGGCCTTGCCGGCCTTGAAGCCGACGGTCTTGGAGGCGGCGATCTTGATCTTCTCGCCGGTGGCGGGATTCACGCCGGTGCGCGCCTTGCGCTCCTTGACTTCGAAGGTGCCGAAACCGACGAGCGCCACGGTCTTGTCCTTCTTGAGTCCTTCGACGAGGGCTTCGAGGACCGCGGTGACGGAACGCTCGGCGGAGGCCTTGCTCTCCAGCTGGGCGAGTTCCTGGACCTTGGCGACGAGATCAGCCTTGTTGCTCATGTTGAGTCCTTGTGCGAGAGTTGGTTCGTGGTTGGCTTCGCGGCGGCATTCCACCGCGTTTCCAAGGAACATATCACAGGAACAATGGCCTTGCAATGGGCTTTTCGAGGGATTTTTCGCTCCACAAGCCCTTGGAAAGGGGGCTGCGAGGCGGATGGACGACGCATCTTCCGCGAAATCAAGGGTTTGCGGGGGGTGGCAGGTCCCGGGAGATGCGGTTCGCGAGGGCGTCCAGGAAGCGCAATTCCTCGCGCGTCGGTCGCAGGCGCCGGAGCAGGGCCGCCAGATGCCTCCGCCCCGCCTCGCGTCGGGCCGGGTGCAGGAATCCGTCGGCGCGCTCGAGGACGGAGGCTGTCCAGCCCTCCCGGAGGCTCGCCATGGCCACATCCCCCGCCGGGTCGGCGACGGGGTGCGACGGCCGGTCGTGCAGCACGGCGAGGGCCACGGCCACGGCCTGGCCCAGGTTGAGGGATCCCGTCGGATGCGCGGTCGGAATCTGACAGGCGATGTCGCAGGAGAGGACCTCCGGGGAGGTCAGGCCGATGGATTCGCGTCCGAAGACCAGCGTCCAGGGGCGGTCCAGGTCGGGCAGGTCCGGGAGGCGCTGGAGGTCCACCAGGCCCTTGCGGTGGGGGCGACGGGTGAAGGCGATGGTGGTGCGCGCCTCGCCGAAGGCGGACACGAGATCGGGATGGACGGTGCATCGCTCCAGGATGTCCTTGCCCATGGTTGCGGTCCGGAAGGCGGCCGATTCCCGCGCTGGCCGCTCTCCCACGATCGCGAGGTCCCTCCACCCGAAGCAGGACATGGCGCGCACGACGAACCCCACGTTTTCGGGGATCTCGGGTTCCACGAGCACGACTCTGCCGAGGTCTGGATGGGACACCATGGGCAAAGAGACTAATTTCCCCCTTTCCACATCGCGGGCCGCGAACCCTCCGGAACAGTCGTGACACAGACCCTCCAGAAAGACCTCATCGACCTCCTGCCCCTGGGCGAGGAGGGAGTGCGCGAACTCCTCCAGGACGCGATCGCCCAGAAAGCGCGGTTCCGGGAACACGGCCCCGACGCGGAATTCGCCGGTCGCACCGCCGCCCTCTACTTCGAGAAGCCGTCCCTGCGCACCCGGGTCACCTTCGAGATCGCGATGAACCAGAAGGGCGGCCAGGCCCTGCAACTGGACGCGGGGAGCATCGGCATCGGAAAGCGGGAAAGCCTGGCCGACGTGGCGCGGAACCTGGAACGCTGGCTGGACGCGCTGGTGTGCCGGACCTTTTCGCACGAGCTGGTGGAATCCCTCGCGAAGCTGGCCCACATCCCCGTCGTGAACGCCCTGACCGACGTCTCCCACCCCTGCCAGGCCTTGGCCTTCGGGCAGACCGCACTGGAGCGTCGCGGGGAGTTGTCCGGTCTGTCCCTGGTGTTCGTGGGAGACGGCAACAACGTCGCCAGGTCGCTGGCCGAACTCGCCGCCCTGTGCGGGATGCATTTCACCTTGGCGGCCCCGGACGGGTTCGAGTTCCCCGGGGAATTCTCGGATCTGGTGGCGCCGCTGTTCCGGTCCCGTGGTACCCGCTTCGCCCAGTCGCACGATCCTTTCGGAGCGGTGCGGGGCGCGGATTTCATCTACACCGACGTGTGGGTGTCCATGGGCCAGGAAGGCCTGATGGGGAAGGCGTCGCATTTCCTGCCCTTCCAGGTCGACCGGAAGCTTCTGGACGCGGCGGGTTCGCAGGCGCTGGTCAGCCACTGCCTGCCGGCCCACCGCGGCGAAGAGATCACGGACGACGTCCTGGACGGCGGAAAAGCGGTATGCTTCGACGAAGCGGAAAACCGCCTTCACGCCCAGAAGGCCGTTTTGAGGAGACTGTTTCGAGCCACCGGGAGGCTGTGATGCCGCTTGCCAGGATCGCCACGGGAATCGAAGGACTGGACCGAATGACCGCCGGGGGGTTCGTGGAGCGTTCCGCGAACCTGGTGGAAGGAGCGCCCGGCACGGGGAAGACCACCCTGGGCCTGCAGTTCCTCGTGCGCGGGATCGAGGAGAAGGGCGAGGCGGGCCTCTACGTGACCTTCGAGGAGTTCCCCGCCCAGCTCTACGCCGACGCGGCCCGGATGGGCTGGGATCTCGCCGCCTACGAGGCCGACGGAAAGCTCCGGATCCTGTTCACCACTCCCATGGAGCTGCTCGCGAGCCTCGAGGAAGTGGACGGAACCCTGGAACGCGAAATCGAGGAATTCTCCATCCGCAGGGTCGTGGTCGACAGCCTCAGCCATTTCGAGTTCCTCACCGAGGACACGTTCCAGTTGCGCGACCTGGAATTCCGACTGGTCTCGGCGCTCAAGCGGGAAGGATGCACTTCCGTCTTCCTGCGCGAGAACGCCAATCTCCTCGGGGACACGAACAGCCTGAGCCGGTCGCCCTTCGTGGTGGACTCCTTCATCATCCTGCGCTACGTGGAACTGGAGAGCGCGGTCTCGAAGGCCATGCTGGTTCTGAAGATGCGGGGATCCGCGCACGCCACCGACATCCGCCGCTACCGGATCGCCCAAGGGGGGATCGTGGTGGAGGACAAGTTCGAGGGCCAGGAGGGCATCTTGGGAGGAGCACCGCACAAGAGCCGGGCCCAGGCCTTCGTGGAGGCGTTCGGTCGACGCAGATGAGCCTGCTTTTCCTCATTGCCTCCGCCATTCTCGCGGGGACGCTTTCGCTGGTGGGGATGGCCGTCGGAGCGTTCTACCGGAAGAAGTTCGGCGAGAGCACCCATGGCTGGCTGCTTCCGTTGGGTGGGGGACTCGGCGTGCTCGGCATCGGTCTCCAGGCCGTTCCCGCCCTTCCCCGGGTCGCGGGCGATCTGGTCGCGTTGCTCGGCGCCGTGGCGGTCTCCTTGGGAACGTTCTGGTTGTGGTACGTCATGATGGGGCCCCGGAAATGATCTCCGTGGGTGTCTTCCTCTGGCACGCAGCCCTGTCCGCGATGGTCCTGGTGGTCTGGAGGTTGTCGGTGCGTCTGGGTCGTGCCATGCGGGACGACGTGGGCGCGATCGTGTTCCTTCCGGTCACGTCGGGATTGCTCCTCGCGGCGGGCGTGGCCGCCGGCGTCTCACCATTCCTGCACGCCGCCCAATGGGTGTCGGTCGGGATGGATGTCCTCGGTTCCACGTTCGGGTGGTACGCGGCCTGGCATTCCTGGGGGTGGCTCGTCTCCGAGCTGCGCCAGAAATCTTCGACGGGAGTTGGATGATGGCTCGAATCCTCGTGGTGGACGACGAAGAGGACATGGTGGACGTGATCCGTCTGGTGCTGGAATCGGACGGGCACGTGGTGCGCTCCGAGGTCGACCCGGAACGCGCGGTGCAGGCCGCGATCGAATTTTCGCCGCAGCTCGTCCTGATGGATCTGGTGATGCCCGGTATGGACGGACACCAGGTTTTCCGGGCGTTGCGCGAGGTGCCCGGCCTCCAGGACCTCCCCTTCGCCTTCCTGACCAGCCGGGACAGGCCCATCGACCTCATGGTCGGTCTGCACGTGCTGGGCGCTTCGGACTACATCACCAAGCCATTCGACCGCGCCGACCTGCTCCGCCGCGTGGGAAAGCTGCTGGGTGGTGCCTGACGGGTTCGCCGGACCTTGAGCTTCTCGGAGTCCGCACCCACAACCTGAAGGATGTCGACGTCGCCTTCCCGCGCGGAGGCTGGACGTCCGTCTGCGGCGTGTCCGGTTCGGGCAAGTCGAGTCTGGTCTTCCATACGCTCCACGCCGAGGCCGAACGGAGGTGGCTGTCCACGCTGCCCGCCTGGCGGCGGTTGATGGCGGAAGCCCTGCCCAGACCACCCCTGCGCTCCGGCCGCGGGCTGGTTCCCACCCTGGCGTTGAGACAGGAATCGTCTGACTCCGGATCGGGGACATCGACCCTCGCGGGGCTCGCCGGCTTGCGCGAACCCCTGGTGGCCCTGTGGTCGGCGGCTTCCATGCCCATCTCCCCCTCCACGCGGGAGCCGATGCTCTCCCATTCCCCGGCGGAAGCGGCGCGCAGCCTGGTGGACCGCCAGGCGGGGAGGTTGCTGCAGATCCTGTTCCGGCCCCAGGACGCCCGCCCCCGGACCTGGATCCGGCGCGGTTTCGTGCGGGGCACGACACCAGGCGGGGCGGTGGAACTGGAAGCCCTCCCGCCGGACGTGGAAGCGGAGGGCCTCTCCATCACGGTGGACCGACTGGTGGCCGCGGGAAGCGCCGTTTCCCGGATCGCCGAAGCCGTCCAGACCGCCTACCGCATGGGAGGCGATCTCTGTCTGGTGGAGGTGGGCTCGCGGGAAGCCGTCGCGGAAAGCCTCCGCTTTTCCGGGATCCCGCGATGCTCGGCGACCGGGAGATCCGCTCCCAGGGCCACACCGGGGCTGTTTTCGCGCCGATCTCCGCGAGGAGCCTGCCCCGGCTGCTCGGGATCGGGAGGAGAGGACGGCGACTGCCGGGCCTGCGGAGGAACCGGTCTGCGGGAGGAGTCCGGATGGTTCGAGATCGGAGGTCGGAATCTGGCCGATTTCCTCTCCCTGGAGGTGGACCTTGCCGGGGGCGTCGTCGCGGACCCCGTCTGGGAGGAGATCCTCTCCGGGCCGTGCCGGGAATTGGTGGAGGAGATCCGATCCAGGCTTTCCGCCCTTTCGGACCTGGGGCTGGGCTACCTGCCGCTGGAGCGGGCGGCGGGCACCCTTTCGCAGGGGGAGGAGCGCCGTGCGCGGCTCGCCACGCTGGTGGGAACGCCCTTCTCGGGGGTCGCCTACGTGCTCGACGAACCGACCACGGGTCTTCATCCCCGGGACCTGCCCCCCCTTCACCGCCTGCTGTCCCGGCTTCCGGAAGGGGGCGCCACGCTGGTGGTGGTCGAGCACGATCTCCGTTCCCTGGAATGGGCCGATCGCGTGGTGGAGACGGGGCCCGGGCCTGGCGATCTGGGCGGCGAGATCCTCTACGCGGGATCGCCCGATGGTCTGGCCCTCGCCGAAACCCCGAGCGGACGATGGCTCCGGGGACTCGACCGGCCCTTGGCCCGGGCGCGGAGGATTCCGTCCGGTCGCGCGCTGCTGTCGGGGATTCGTGGACGGAATCTGTCCATAGCGCGCCTGGAGATCCCGCTGGGAGTCTTCTGCGCGGTCACGGGCGTTTCCGGCGCCGGCAAGAGCAGCCTGCTGCTGGACGCCGTGGTCCCCGCCCTGCGATCGGGCACGCCCTGGTCGGGGGGAGGCGTCGTCGTGGACTCCGCCGATTCGGACGTGCGGTTCGACGAGATCCGTCCGGTGGAGGTGGGTGGGGAGTGGACGCGATCCCCCCGTTCCCTGGTGGCCACCGTCTCCGGAATGCTCGACGAGCTGCGGTCGCTGTTCGCCTCGCTTCCGGAAGCCAAGGCCAGGGGCTGGACCTCCTCGCGATTCTCGCCCAACGCGAAGGGAGGGCGTTGCGAGCGCTGCGAAGGCCTGGGCCAGGACCGGGTGCGGCTGCACCTGCTTCCGGACGCCTGGATCGAGTGCGCCAGCTGCGCGGGGTCGCGCTTCGAAGCGTCCACCCTGGAGGTGCTTTGGAAAGGACTTTCCCTGGCGGACGTCCTGGCTCTCCCGCTCGACCGGGCCGCGGAACTCTTCCGGAACCACCCGCGTCTGGGTCCCCTCTGCTCGAAACTGGTGCGCGCCGGGCTGTCCCATCTGAGCGCCGGAAGGCGTGCGGATTCGCTGTCCGGAGGAGAAGCCCTGCGGTTGCGGCTGGCGTCGGCCGTGGCCCTTCCCGGCCGCAAGCGCGTCCTGTGGGCCTTGGACGAGCCGTCGAGCGGTCTCCATCCCCGCGACGTCCTGTCCCTGCTTTCCGTGCTGGACGACCTCGTGGAGGCGGGCCACACCGTGGTGGCCATCACCCACGACTCCTTGCTGGCCTCCCGCGCCGACCACATCCTGGAGCTGGGACCCGGTCCCGGCCGCGACGGTGGCCGTCTGCTCTTTTCCGGCAGTCCTCAGGAGCTCGCCGCGCTCTCCTTGCCGTCGTCGGAATCCGTGGGGAGAGAGCTGGCCTGATCCGGTTCGGGGAGCCGCAGCAGCCGAACCAGGCTCACGCGGTTGCCATCCTTCTCCAAGGCGGTGAATTCCCACCGGCCGGCGCGAACGCTTTCGCCGATTTCCGGGATGCGCCCGGCCAGGGCGAGGAACAGGCCCGCGAGGGTGTCGGCTTCCATGCCTTCCTCCGGGGCGGGCAGGGCGGGTTCCCCGCTCCCCAGGGCTTCCTGGAGTTCGTCCAGACGGGCCTCGCCGCGCACCTGGAACTCGCCTCCTCCCACGGACCGGACCGCCGGGGGTTCCTCGTCGGTCTCGTCCCGGATCTCGCCCACGATCTCCTCCAGGGCGTCTTCCAATGTCACGACGCCGGACACGGCTCCGTGCTCGTCCACCACCACGGCAAGGTGGGCGTGGCGCGAGCGGAGGATCCGCAGCAGATCGGACACCAACTGGGTCTCGGGCACGTGCACCACCGGTCGCAACAGGGAGCGCAGGTCCCATCCCGACTTCAGTCCCACCAGGTCCTTGGCGTTGAGGATGCCCACGATGTGGTCCAGGCCGCCTTCGTGGACGGGCAGGCGCGAATACCGGGATTCCCGGAGGATCGCCAACGCCTCCTCCGGAGTGGCTTCCACGGGAAGGGAGGCGACCTGGAGGCGAGGAGTCAGGATTTCGCGCACCCGGGTCTCGCCCAGGTCCAGGGCCGCGCGGATGATCTGCTGCTCCACGGCGTTGGATTCGTCGCGGACCTCGGCGACCTTGGAACGCTCCTGGTCGTTGAGGAATTCGAATCGCCCGTCCCAACCCAGGCGTCTTTCCAGCAGCCGCCGCAATTTCACCACCGGAAGGGCCGCGGGAAGGAACAGGGGGTTCAGGATCTCCTGCAATCGAAGCGACACCGGGAGGAGCCGCTCGGCGCGCAGCCGGGCGACCAGGCGCGGGAAGAAATCGCCCAGCAGGTAGAGGAGCAGGAGGAGGGTCAGCCCGGCGGGGATCGCCTGCCAACAGGGGACGCCGGCATGGGAAAACAGGAGATTCCACCCTCCGAGCACGAAGAGGAGCGTGCCCAGGGAACGACCCAGGCTCACCATGACGGGAAACGACGGGTCCTCCTGGCGGGCGCGCGTGCGTCGAACCAGCGCCGACCAGCCCTCGGGGGGTTGGTAGCCGGGCCGGTCGAACAGGCCGAGGATCGTCCGCACGGTGGAAAAGTGCGCGGAGAACACCAGACCCGCGATCAGAGCCAGGAGGGGGAGGATCACCGCTCGGCTCCCGGCGGGTCGTATTTGCGCTCCAAAGCGCGCATGCGGATCCGTTCCGCGGTGGTTCCGTGGTCGTGGCCGCAAAGGTGCAGGCAGCCGTGGACCACCAGACGTCGCAACTCCGCGCCGAAGTCGTGCCGGTATCGGGGGGCCTGCGCGGCGGCCAGGACGGGATCGATGTAGAGTTCGCCGAAGAGCTCGGGCTCGCCGTAGTGGAAGGACAGCACGTCCGTGGTCCGGTCCAGCCCCCGCCAGTTCCGGTTGAGTTCCCGCTGGCGTTCGGGGGAATGGAACACGACCTCCACCGGGCCGGCTCCCCCTTCTCCCGCCAACACGGAACGGACCGCTTCCCGCAACGGAGGAAGCGGAGGGATCGACCACTCGCGAGCTCCGTGGAAGACGACCTTTGACACCATACCTCCCGGGAAACCTAATCGATCCCCCCCAATAACTACGTTCGGCCCCACTGTGCTCGCCTTGCTGAAATTTCTGCCCAGGGTCCTCCTCTCGCGCGCGTTCGGTCGCCTGGCCGGGTGCCGGAGACCCCGCTGGTTCGCACGCTTGTCCATCGCCCTCTTCCATGGATTGTACCCCAGGATCGACCTGTCCGAGGCGGCCCGCGGGAAGCCGTCGGAGTACGGGAGCCTCCAGGACTTCTTCACCAGGGAACTCGCGCCCGGGGCAAGGACCGTCGGCCATTCCTCGATGGTGGCTCCCTCCGACGGCGCCTTCGGCGAATCGGGGGAAATCCGGTCCGGAACCGTCTTCCAGGCCAAAGGCGTTCCCTACTCCGTGTCCGACTTCCTGCAGGACGCCGACCTGGCCCATGAACTGGAGCTGGGAGCCTTCGCCACAATCTACCTGGCACCTTGGAACTACCACCGCGTGCACCACCCCGTCTCCGGGAACCTGGTGGGCGCCCGGCACATTCCCGGAGACCTGTGGCCCGTCAACCGGTCCGCCGTGGAAGGGATCCCCGGACTGTTCGTGCGCAACGAACGGGCATGGGTGGCGGTGCGCAACGAGCACGGCCTGGCGGTGGCCGTCCTGGTGGGGGCCTACAACGTGGGCTCCATCCGGCTTTCGGATTGCCCCCAACCGATGGGAAACCTCCGAGGCGGTTGGACTCCGGCGCAGCCCGTCCCCGTGCGGGCGGGAAACCTGTTGGGGGTGTTCGAGATGGGGTCCACCGTGGTGGTCCTGGTGGACCGCGGGATGCGCAAGGCCGCGGCCGGCCTGGCCTGGCCGCTCGCCGGGGCCTCCGTGCGCATGGGGCGGTCGCTGCCGTTCCCGCCGTGAGCCTCGCCTCCCAGACGGTCCAGGGGGCCGTCCGGGCTTTCGGCTCCCGCCCCGATCCCCGGTTGGGCGCATTGGATCCCTTCCCCTCCCGCGATCGCCCCTCGGGAGCCCTGCTCCTTTCCATCCTGGGACAGGATCTGACCTTCGCGGGTGCGGCGAGGCTCCTGCGGGAGCTGGGCGAGACCCTGGGAGGGCGCGTCCTGGCGGCGAGTCCGGCCGACTGGTCCGACCTGGAGAAGTTCTCGGCCGGCGCGGGGTGGCTGCGCGATTGGCCGCACCGCGAGGCGATGCCGGGGTGGATCCTGTCGTCGGGCGACTTCCTGCGCAGCCACGGCACGCCCGAGAGCTGGCCCGACGCGTTCGAGCCCGAGGTCCTGGTGCGGACGTTGGCCTCGGAACTCCCCTGGATGGGCGCGAGATCCTCCCACCGGATCAAGGCCTGGAGGCTCTGCCGCTGGATCGGGCGCGGCGAGGTCGCCGGATCCGTGGATGCCGCCGGAGACTTCCGACGGAGGCTCCGGGTACCCCATTCCGCGGTGGAGAGGCCCTTGAAGACGGTTTCCGTCCTACCCTCGGCTTGGGGGACGTGGAGTTCGCGGGAGCGCCAGGAATGGGTGGACGGGATCGCGACGGAGGCCTCGCCCGGCGATCCCGCGGCCGTCTGGCCCGCCCTGGATACGGTCCTTTCCCGAGGGCATGTCGGGCCCGCCTGCCAGGAGCACCTGGGCGGATGCCGGAACTGCCCGCTGCGCGGCCGCTGTCCCTCGCCCGGGGCCGCCTGAGTTCCCGTCCCCACGGAGCGGGAGTCCCGTCCGCGGGGGACGCAACACGGGTGAAATCCCCGGAACCGCTTCTTTCCTTGAATCGAGGCCGGTCGAGGCCTATTTTTCCGGGCCTGTCCGGCGGTCTTGCCGGGGGGGCCGAAAGGGGTCGGATATGAGCAGGGAGGGTTCCATATGCCACAGCCGACCGGTACCCGGAGCTTCTATCTAAGCTACCTCCTGGATACCCGCGTCCGCCTTCCCGACGGACGCAAGGGACGGTTGCTGGAGGTCGTCGCCGCGGCGGGAGACAACCCGCGCGTGCGTTCCGTGGTGGTGCGCACCGCCCAGGGCGTGCGCGAGATCCCCTGGACGGAAATCGTCCTGGAGAAGATCGGTTCCGGCAAGTACTCCATGCGGGCGGGCTCGGCGGGAACGGATCCGCGGGAGCCCGTGGAAGGCGACATCCGCCTCAGGAAGCACCTCCTGGACCGCCAGATCGTGGACCTGGACGGCGCCAAGGTGGTCCGCGTCAACGACGTCCGTCTGGCACAGGTTCGGGACGGCCTGTTCCTGGTGGCGGTGGACGTGTCGTTCACCGCGCTCCTGCGCCGCCTGGGCCTGGAGCTCCTGGGACGCAAGCTCGCCCCCGGAAAGCTCCTGCCCAGCTACATCCCTTGGAGCGAGGTCCAGGCCTTCGTGCCCCACGGCGGAGCCGTGAAGCTCGCCTCCAGCGCCGACCGTCTCAAGACCCTCCACCCCTCCGAACTCGCGGACATCATCGAGAACCTGGACGCCGCCACCCAGGTGGCGATCCTGGACGCGCTGGGGGAGGACTCCGTCGCCGAGGTCATCGAGGAGATGGAGACGGACACGCAGGTGTCCGTCCTCTCCAGGATGGGCACGGAAAAGGCCGCGGACGTCCTGGAGCAGATGGACGCGGACGAG
>Ga0302279_10001387_pt1 | contig 34311 bp, 28 predicted proteins | sample III_Bog_N3_3_FD_194541 | JGI IMG/M metagenome (GOLD analysis project Ga0302279, IMG submission 194541) | Peat permafrost microbial communities from Stordalen Mire near Abisko, Sweden - III_Bog_N3_3 | ecosystem: Environmental > Terrestrial > Soil > Wetlands > Peat | place: Sweden: Abisko...
CAAGACTCGCTACCGGGCGGTGGCCAACCTTACCCGGGCGGGACTCTCACCCGCTGGGCCATTCACGTGAAGTTTCCGCTACATGGCTTCCTCCTCACCCAGGGGCTTCATCCTGGCGCACCGATTGTGCAAAATGAGTGGTCGACTGTAGGACAAGGCAGTCGGCGCGTACCCTTCCTTGCGGAGCGACACGCGCTCCGCGTTGGAGCGCGTACCCTTCCTTGCAGAGCGACACGCGCTCCGCGTTGGAGCGCGCACCCTTTCCTGGAGAGCGCCACGCGCTCCGCGTCGGCGGGCCCACCCTTCCCTGCAGAGCGACCCGCGCTCCGCGCAGGAGTGCCCACCCTTCCCTGCGAAGCGACCCGCGCTCCGCGCAGGAGTGCCCACCCTTCCCTGCAGAGCGACCCGCGCTCCGCGCTGGAGCGCCCACCATGCCCTGAAGAGCGACACGCGCTCCGCGCAGGAGCGCCCACCCTACCGACGAGGCGTCGACGCCGTGCGGGGACGGGCGGCGCCGCTCGCCGTGACCCGCTCCGTCAACACCGGATGGGCGCTCGACGACGCGAGGGCCCGCGCCGTCGGCTCGATGGCGATGATGACCCGCGTGCCCGCCACGCGGTCGTGGAGCGCCCGCCTCCCTTCGAGCATGCCCACGAGGATCTGCACGCCCCACGCCACGACGGGCAGCATCGCCAGCAGCTCCCACAGGCCGTCGCGCGGCAGGAGGTACCCGAGCGTGAAGGCCATCGTCGGTCCCCAGAGCCTCACCTGCGAGCGCACGAGCGCGCGCCGCATGCCGAGCGGCGTGTCGAACGGACCCACCGCGCGCAGGCGCATCCACTTCTTGCCGGGCGTCCGCCCCCACCACCCGTCGACGAGGCCGAGGACCAGCGCGAGGCACGGGATGCCGAGCGGCGTCAGCCAGTGGCCGACGGCGGAGAAGACGCCGAAGAGCATCATGTCGATCCCGAAGGCCACGCCGCGCGCGAGGGGAGGCCCCAGGATGACGGGCTGCGTCCGGGCCTTCTCGATCGCGCCTCGGAGCTCCGCGTAGCTCGCGAACCGGGCCTCGGGGCTCTTGGCGATCATGCGCATGACGAGCGCGTCGAGCGCGGGGCTGATGTTCGGAGCGAGCGTGCGGGGCGGGATGGGCGCCTGCCCCTGGTGCGCCGTGAGCAGGGCGGCGGTCGTCTCGCCCGTGAAGGGAGGCTGCCCCGTGAGCGTCTCGTACAGCGTGATACCGAGCGCGTAGATGTCGGCCCGGAAGTCGACCTTGCCCCCGGCGGCCTGCTCGGGGGCGATGTACATCGGCGTGCCCACGATGACGCCCGCCCGCGTGAGGGCCACGGGCGCGTGCGGGTCGGCCTGGCTCCAGGGCGCCTGGTCGGGCGCCGCCACGTCCTTCGCGAGCCCGAAGTCGGCGAGCAGGACCCGCCCGCCGCGCTCGATGAGGATGTTGGACGGCTTGATGTCGCGGTGGACGAGCCCCTCGGCGTGCCCGGCCTCCAGCGCCTGCGCCACGACGTCCACGACGTCGAGCGCGCTCTCGGTGTCGAGCGGCCCCCTCTCGAGGATCTTCGCGAGCGACTCGCCGACCACGATCTCCATCGCGAAGAACGAGATGCCGGCCGACTCGCCGACGAAATGGATGGGCACGACGTTCGGGTGCCGCAGCTTCGCCTGGGCCCGCGCCTCGCGAAGGAAGCGGACGCGGGCGGCCTCGGTGTCGGCGAGCAGGACCTTGAGCGCCACGGGCCTCTCGAGGCTCGTGTCCCACGCGCGGTAGACGGCGCCCATGCCGCCCCGGCCGAGTGGCGCGTCGATCTTGTAGTGACGAAGCTCGCGGCCCAGCAGCGGGTCCTGCGGGACGGCAGGCGCGAGCGGCCCCGGCGGATCGGACACAGCGGTGCGGGCGAGCGGATCGACCTGCTCCACCGTCTCGTCCACGTCGTCTCGGCGCGCCTTCGCCAGGTTCTCGGGTCCGTCCATGCGCGAGAGGCGAGCATAGCGGGACCGCAGGCGCTACGCTCGGCCCCGTGTCCAAGCTCCGAGCACGAACGACTCCCGCCGCAGAGGGCCCGGCTCCCGGGGACGGGCTCGATCTGGCCGTGACCACCGTGCTACCGGGCGACGCGGTGCGCTTCGAGGTGCGCGCCAAGCCGCGGGCGAGCAAGAGCCGCGTGCTCGGCGTGCGCGAGCGCGCGCTCGTCGTGAGCCTCGCCGCGGCGCCCGTCGAGGGTGAGGCCAACCGCGAGCTCGTGGAGACGCTCTCGGCCGCGCTCGGGCTGCCACGGCGGGACGTGACGATCGTCCGGGGCGACTCCTCGCGGGTGAAGCTCGTCCTTGCGCGCGGTCTCACGGCGGCCGAGGTTCGTGCGCGTCTGGGCAAGCTTCGTGAAGCCTAGGCGCCGCTTGCGGATCAGTCTGCTCATCATCGCCGCGGCGTACATCGTGCCGCTCGTCGCGGCGCGGCTCGCCTACCGGCGCTTTCTCTACCCCGCGCCCCAGGGGGAGCTGAGCGTCCCGGACGGGACGACGCTCCTCGAGCTACGCGCGAGCGACGGCGTCGCCGTCCACGCCCTCGAGCTCGGCGCGAGCGACAGGTCCGGCAAGGCGCGCACGATCGTCCTCTTCCACGGCAACGGCGAGCGGATGGAGTGGGGCGCCGATCTCGGAGAGCGCCTCCGTGCGCGCGGCCTGAACGTCGTCCTCGCCGAGTACCGAGGCTACGGACGCTCCGTCGGAACGGAGCCCACGGAGGAGGGTCTCTACCGGGACGCGGAGGCGGTGCTGGACGCGCTCAACGGGCAAGGAGTGAAGGCCGACCAGATCGTCCTCTGGGGCACGTCGCTCGGCACGGGCGTCGCCGCCGAGATGGCGCGGCGTGGCAGGGCCGCGGCGCTCGTGCTCTCGTCGCCGTACACCTCGATCCGCGCCGTGGGCTCCCACCACGCCCCCATCTTCCCCATGCGCTTCGTCCTGCCCGACGCCTTCGACACCCTCTCGCGGGCGCCCCTCATCCACGTGCCGACGCTCATCATCCACGGCGACAAGGACGAGGTCATCCCGTACGAGATGGGCCAGACGCTCGCGAAGACCATCCCCGGCGCCCGCCTCATCACGGTGAGCGGCGGGCACCACAACGATCTCATGGCGGTGGACGGCGAGCACCTCATCGCCTCCGTGGTCGCCTTCGCGAAGCAGTCGCCAGGAGGCCGTGGCGATTCGCGCGAGTAAGCCCGCAACGGGTGCGTCAGTACCGGGAGCGTCAGCGACCGGTGACGAGGAGTCCCCGCCGAAGCCTGCAGCGCTGCGTCACCGGTCGCTGACGCTACGGTACTGATCGCTCACTCGGCCTCGACGACCTCCGCGGCGCGGCGGGTCGCGTGGAAGGTGCCGTGAAGGCGGCCCGTCGGGAACGTGACGTTGAAGGCGCCTCGTACGGTGTTGCGGCTCATGCTCATGAGCGCCACGCGCCCCTCGACGGCCGTGGGGGCATCGAGGCAGCGCCACTCCTCGCCGCGGCGGGTCATGTACGCGGTGACCTTCACGAGCTCCGAGTCGTTCTCGGACAGCGAGATCTTGTGGCTGCCCGTGGCGACGACCGAGCTCGACTGGGCCCACAGGACGAGCAGGAGGAAGCGCGCGTGGGGGTCGTCGCGGCGGGGGGTCGCCTCGAGCAGGCCGATGGACAGGTGACGGTGGCCCCCGCGGGTCCGCAGCTCGGCGTCGGCGGCCACGAAGCGGCGCGCCAGGGAGGGCGACGACGTCGCGGGTCCGCTCGAGAAGGTCGGGATGGTCGCCTCGTCGCCGAGCTCGAACCGGCTCTTGGGCGGGCTGCGGCGCGCCGGCACGACCGTGTGGGACTCCTGGGGATCGAGGAGCGCGCGCAGCGTCGGGCGGAAGCCCGACTTCGACAGGTTGGTCGACTCCTCGGGGGCGGCGACGACCGACTCGGGGGTGGAGGAGAGGGTGAAGATGCGTGCGGGGAGGCTCATGTCCACACATAGAGCAGCTTCTGAGCCATCTTTGATTTCAACGAGTTAGCCCCCAGGAGGCCCCCTTTGGAGTCACCCCCACATGACGGGGAGTCACGCGCGTGTGACACCCGCCGGTGCGCGTCTGCTACGCGCGTCTGGTACGCTGGTGGAGTCGATGCCTCACGAAGAGACCGTGCCGCTCGGGGCGCCCGTCGTCCGCTTCGATGGGGCGCAGCTGGAGGTAGTCTCGGGCCCGAGCCGCGGGGTGACCGCCCGCATGACCGGCCGCAAGCTGGTCGTGGGCAAGGCGCCCGACGCCGACCTCGTCGTGAACGACCGGGGCATCTCGAGGCGGCACCTGTCGCTCGAGGCGCTCCCGGACGGGGTCCTCCTGCGCGACCTGGGCTCGCGCAACGGCACCTGGCTCGGGGACTGCTCCATCTCGCTGGCCAAGCTCACGGCGGACGCGACCCTCACCATCGGCTCCTCGTCGATCGTCGTCCACCTCGAGAAGAGCGGCATCGGCCTCGAGGTCTCCACGCAGCCCGCGTTCGGGGCGGCCCTCGGGACGTCGGTCGCGATGCGTCACGTCTTCGCGCTCCTCGAGCGCGCCGTCGGAAAGAACGTGACCGTCCTCCTCGAGGGCGAGAGCGGCACGGGCAAGGAGGTGCTCGCCCGCGCGATCCACGAGAAGTCGCACCGCGCCGCGCGGGCCTTCGTCACGATCGACTGCGCCAGCATCCCCGAGAACCTCATCGAGAGCGAGCTCTTCGGCCACGAGCGGGGCGCCTTCACGGGGGCCGTCGACACGCACATCGGCGCGTTCGAGAGCGCGAGCGGCGGCACGGTGTTCCTCGACGAGATAGGAGAGCTGCCGCTCGGCCAGCAGGCCAAGCTGCTGCGCGTGCTCGAGAACCGCGAGATCCGGCGCGTGGGCGGCACCAAGCCCCTGCCCGTCGACGTGCGCCTCGTGGCCGCGACCAACCGGTCCCTGGCGGCGTGCGTACGCAAGCAGACCTTCCGCAGCGACCTCTACTACCGGCTCTGCGTCCTCAGGGTCGAGGTCCCGCCGCTGCGCGAGCGCAAGGAAGACATCCCGGCCTTGGCCCTTCACTTCCTCAAGCGCCTGCGGGACGGCTCGCCGGGCGCCGCAGGGCCGATGACCGAGAGCGAGCTGCCCGCCGACCTGTCGCAAGCGCTGCTCGCCCACTCGTGGCCCGGCAACGTGCGCGAGCTACGCAACGTCATCGAGCGATGGTTCACGCTGGAGCTCGCGCGTCCCGAGCTGCTCTTCGACGCGATGGCGGAGTCGGTGGACCCGCGCACGCGCAAGCTCAGCGATCTGACGACCTTGCCGTACCACGAGGCGAAGAAGCAGCTCCTCGAGGAGTTCGACCGCGTCTACTTCAAGAGCGTTCTCGACCGCTGCGGCGGGGTCATCGCGCGCGCCGCGGAGCTCGCGCAGGTGCCCCGCCCGAGCTTTCACCGGATGCTCCAGCGAATGCGCGGCGCCGCGCCCGCGGCCCCGGACAAGGACGCCGACAGGGACGACGAAGGGGAAGACCTGGGCGACACCGACTCGTGAGCTGCTAGGGTCTCTTCATGCGCCAGCTGGTCGTGCACAGGCTCGGCACCGTCCGCTACGACGAGGCCCACGCCCTCCAGGAGAAGCTGCTCGCCGCGCGGGTCCAGGGCTCCATCGGGGACACCGTGCTGTTGCTCGAGCATCCGCCCGTCGTCACGCTCGGACGCGGGGCCGACGTGAAGAACCTGCTCCTCGGGCGCGACGCGTTCCTTGCACGCGGGATCGCCGTCCACGAGACGGGCCGGGGCGGGGACGTGACCTACCACGGCCCAGGGCAGCTCGTGGCCTACCCCATCGTCGATCTGAAGCCCGACCGCTGCGACGTGCGCAAGTACGTGCGTGACCTCGCCGCCGTGATGGTCGGCCTCGCCGGTCACCTCGGGCTCGGGGCGGGCTTCCTCGAGGGCGACCCGAAGCTCGTCGGCGTCTGGGTCGACCAGGACCACCCGACCGCGTGGCCCGCGGGGCTCCGCGCCCCGGACGCTGGCGGTCTGCGGCTCGCCAAGATCGGCGCCATCGGCGTACGCATCTCGCGCTGGGTCACGATGCACGGCTTCGCGTTCAACGTCCGCACGGACCTCGCGCCGTACGGGCTCATCGTCCCCTGCGGCATCTCGGACCGAGGCGTCACCTCCGCCGCCGCGCTCGGCGCGAGCGTCCCCGCGTGGAGCAGGGTGGAGAGCGCGTGCGCCGGGAGCTTCGCCCGGGTGTTCGGCGCGGACGCGAGGATCGCGGGCGAGACAGAGACGCTCGACCTAGCGAGCCGGTTCGGTCTTCACGGCTCCTCGGCCGCGCCCCTCGACTGAGAGCGCGACGGAGCCTGCGACACGGCGGCGTGCGCCTCGGCCTCGGCGGGCGGATCGTCCGCGTTCTGCCCCGGCCCCGACGTGTCCGTCCACTGAAAGGGCTTGTCCCGCATGTCGACGTGGACGAAATGCGAGGTCGGGTAGTAGCCGATCCCAGGCACACCCAGCGAACGGGCGAGCTCGCGCAGCTTCACGGCCGACATGCCGGCGACGCGGATGTCCGCGGCCATCCCGCGCGTGTGGTAGTTGCGATCGCCCGGCGACTTGGGGGGCCGGAACGCGGAGAGCACCTGCACCGAGCCTCCCGTTCGCTTGGCGACCTGATGAAGCACTTCGATGAGGCGCGGGTCGAGCGGGCTCTCCGCGCCGGAGTTGCTCCGCAGCTCGTGCCGCAGGCTCCGGTAGGACGCCTCGTCCGGCTCCCCCGCCGGTCCCGCGAGGACGACGTCGACGGTCTTGCCGGTGTTCACGACCTCCACGGTGAAGCGCTCGGGCTCCGCGCGGGGCGGGCCTTCGGGCGGTTCGGGGGCTGGGGAGGGCGCGGGAAGCGCGAGCTCCGTGGAGGGCTCAGGGTCGGGCAGCGCGGCAGGGGGCGCTGCTTGAGCCATGACGGTCGCGTGACCGGCCGCGGCCGGCGCGCGGCGCTCTTCGCCGTGGAGACGGTGCGCACCGAGCGCGACGGAGGTGACGAACGCGAGCCCCGCGACGAGGCCGAGCACGGTCCTCCGATGTCCGACCCCGAAGGCCGGCGCCTTCCGCGCCCTGTGGGGCGCGCCGGGGCAGCGCTCTCGGGCCAGGGCAGCGACGGGGCGCGCGCGTTCGAGCTCGCGGCGCACCCGCTCGAGCAACGCGTCGGGCTCACGGCGGGTCAGCGGCACGAGAGAGCGCCTCGCCATCCCTGTCAGTTCGCGGCGACCGCGGCGGTTGCGACGTCTTCCTCGGCGCCCGCGGGACGCGCGGCCTCTGCCTCGCTCGCCCCCATGAAGCTCGTCCCGCGGAACACGCCGCCGGTCTCGATCCGCATGCTCTTGGCGGCGACGTCCCCGACGACCTTGCCGGTGGCGCCGATGTCGAGGTGGCCCGACGCGGTGATGTTGCCGTCGACCCTCCCCACGATGATCACGTCGGTCCCGATGACGTTGCCCCGGACGTGACCGGCCTCGCCGATGACCACCGGGCCTCCCGCCTCGACGTTGCCCTCGATCTTGCCGTCGATGCGAAAGCCCCGCGTGGCCTTGAGGTCGCCCCGCACCGTCGAGGTCGCCCCCAGGATGTTCTCGATCTCCTCCGTCGAGGCACGATCGCTACCGCTCTTGCGACCCCAGACCATGCGCGATCCTCCATCCGGCCGAGCTACACCGAGCTCAGCGAGAATAGGGGCCAGCCGCAGGGCTGTCGCCAACAATGGCGGGCGCGCAGCGAACGAGGTGCGTGGGTGTGGACCCGCCGCTAGGCGTGTGTGGGCTCGGCGTACTGCTCGGAGTACTGGACGAGTGCGCCGTAGCTGCGCTGGCGGTCGTGGACGATGTCGTCCATGCGCCGCGTCAGCGTGTCCACGCCGATCTTCACGGTCGTGATGAGGTTGGCCTTCGCGATCCGCTCGCGGAGCGAGGGCTGCGGCTCGTGCAGGGCCTCGAGCGCCTGGGGGTCGAAGAACTGCGTTCCCTGCGGGATCGACTCCCGGACGCGATCGAGCACGCTCCCGCGCAAGAGCTGGATCGTCGGGTCGGGCGTGCGGCGAAGGAACGGGACGAGCCTCTCGGGCTCGCTCATGTCGGGCTGAGCCTCCGGGTGGAAGACCGCGGCCACGAAGGGAGCGGAGCCGAGCTCGCGGCTCCCCACGTCGGCGTCCCGGATCCTGCCCGCGAACCGCTCGAACGCGCCTCGCCCCATGTGGAGCCGGGGGTAGATGAGCAAGGCGACGTCCACGTCGGACGCGGCGAGCTCGATGATGGCCTGCAGCGAGGGCATGACGTTCTCGCTGTCGGGCTGGAGCAGCACCCTCTCACGAGTGCGCCCCTGGCGCCGCGCGCGCTCCGCCCAGGGGCAGAGGTCGCTCGCCTCGACGATCTCGCTGGCGTACCGGCGGTAGAGCCTCACCGCTTCGCGAGTCCATCGCCTTTCGGCATCCACGGGAAGGTCAGACGCGCCCAAACGAATTACCTTAGAGGCCCCTGCGAGTCCCCACAAGAAGGACGTTCGCGAACGGCGTACTTCCCCAGCAGGGCTCGACACGCACGTCGAAGCCAGCCGTCTCCAGGACCTTCGACAGGTCCGGCACGCTCCGCGGGCGGACGCGGGCGCCGCGGTTCCAGCGAAGGCCGGTCGTGATGCCCTCCTGGATCCGCGTCACCGTGCTGCGCCAGCCGCGGTCCGGATCGAGGTCGCGCACGATCACGCGTTCGCGGGCGGCGCTCGCGGCCCGCGTGAGCAGGGCGTCCTGCTCTTCCTCGGTCAGGTAGTGGAGCACGTCGACGAGCAGCACCGTGTCGCACGCCGCGAGGGGATGGGTCCGCACGTCCCCCACCTCGAACCGCACGGGCAGCCCGTCCGAGGCGCGCCTCGCGTCCTCCACCTTCTTCGCGTCCCAGTCGAAGCCCGTGACCTTCGACGCAGCCGCGTTCTCGAGCAGGAGGACGGCGAGCTGGCCGCGCCCGCACCCGACGTCGCTCACCTCGCCGAGCGGTCCCCGGGCCGCGATGGCGCGCGGGGCCGGGTCACCCGCGAGCTTGGAGCGCACGTAGTGGTACGCGGCCCTCCGTCCCCCCGCGTAGCGCGCGGCGACGCGATCGACCGCCGCGTCCATCGCATCGGGCGCCGGCCGCGTACGCAGGCGGCTCGCGACGAGGAAGGTGATCGCGCCGCCCACGAGGGCGACGCCGGGGGAGAAGACGAGGGTGCCGAGGACGAGCTCGTGGAGAAACCCCGCGATCCCGTTCGCGCGGATCGCAGCGACGCTGAGCGGCGCTCCCCTGCCCGTCCGCAGCCAGGCGCCGATCTCGATCTCCGCGAAGGAGAGAAACGGCGCGATGAGCGGCATCGAGATGTTCGCGGCCAGGTAGGCGACGGGCGCGTCGAGCCGGAGGGGCACGCAGACAGCGAGCACGAGGGGCAGGTGCAGCCCGAAGAGCGGCGTGACACCGATGGCGAGCCCCACGGCCACGCTGGCCGCCGCTCTCCACGGCGTGAGCTGCCCGCCCCGAAGCCGACCCCACGCCTCCCTGACCTTGCTTCGCCAGGTGGCCTTCGCCGCCGCGGGAGGGGACTCCCCCGAAGGACCGGGGGTCACTTCTAGCTCGAGGAGCTCAAGGGGGAGCGGGGGGCATCGAGGCCTTGCCCCGCTGGGTGGCCAGCATCCGGAGGTACATCTTCGCGCTCGAGTTGTCGGGCTCGGTCTCGAGCGCGAGCTTCCACTGGTTCTCGGCGGCGTCGAGCTCGCCCATCGCGAGGAGCGTCACCCCGAGGAGGATGCGCGCGGGCACGTAGGTGGGGCGCGCGGCGATGGCGGCCTCGTACTGGTCACGCGCGGGCGCGAGCTCGTTCACCTGGCGGAGGAGCGTGCCGAGCTTCGTCCGGAGATCGGCGAACTGGGGGCACAGGTTCACCGCCTTCTCGTACTCGCCGATGGCCTCGCGCGGGAGCCCCGCGTCTGCGTAGGCCTGCGCGATGTCCGCGTGCATGTTCGCGAGCTTGCCGCGGGCGAAAGGGTCGAGCCCCTGGAGGCTCCCCGAGGGACGCCCCTTGATCCGCGCGTACACCTCGCGCGCCGCCTCGTACTTGCCGCGGTCGTTGTAGGTGACCGCGAGGTTCAGCGCGGCCTCGGTGTAGGACGGGTTGATGGCCAGGGCCCGCTCGAAGTGCCGCTCCGCCGCGATGAAGTTGCCGCGCGCGTGGGCGATGACTCCCAGCATGTCGTGGACGTCCGCGAACCTGTCCGAGTGCTCCAGGACCTCGCGAAGCATGGGTTCGGCCTGATCAAACTCCCTCTTGGAGTAGTGCTCTCGACCGAGCACGAGGGTCTGCTTCAAACGCTCGTCCATTGGGTGAAGCGTACACTACCGTGGCGCCCGGGTTGCAGTGAACAGGATTGGAAGCTAAACGGGCTTTCTCGGTTCCGGCGTGGTTCAAAAAGCTCCCCAGCAGGTCGTCGAGGGCCAGAAGACGGAGGACGTCCGTCCTGCGGAGGATCCCGCGATCCCCGCCGTCGAGACGGCGCCCGAAGGGCCCATGGATCCCCCCGTCGCCCCGGACGGCGAGCCCGAAGGCCTTGGCGCAGCCCCGGAGGCCCCCGAGTCGCCCTCGACCACCCCGCCCCGCTCCACCGGGAAGGAGCGCCCGGAAGTCTCCGAGGGTCAAAGCCCCCCTTTTCGCCCCTCCGATCCTCCTCTTCCATTCACAGGGGCGGCCCGCCCGGGCCTCGCCGCGCGCCCGGGGGCCCTGGCGGTCGCGTTCTTCCTGGGGGCCGCCTCGATGGGGGTGGTCTCGCTCTTCGTCCTGCGGTCGGAGCGACGCGCTGCGGCAGCCGCGCTGGCCTCGGCGCTCGCCGCGGCCCCACCGCCAACCCCCGTCACGGGCGCCCCCATCGTCGCCGCCTCCGCCGCAGCGTCCGCCGGCCCTGGCGAGGCTGTGGACGCCGCTCCTGCGCCCCCTCCCCCGCCTCCCGTCTGGCGCATCGCGAGCCTCGCCAACGATCCCAGCGTCTCGCTCGCCCAGGGCGAGGTCGGCAAGCGCACCCTCTTGACGGCGCTCGGGGCCGCCGGCCTTCCCAAGCCCGAGGTCTACCGCGTCCTCAAGGCCTTCGAGGGCAAGAAGGGCCTCGACCACTGCGGCCCCAAGGACACGTACGCGTTCGCCAAGGACAAGGAGAGCGGCAAGGTCGTGGCCTTCGAGTACGCCGTCTCCCCGCTCGAAGTCTGGCAGGCAAGGGACGAAGGCGGCATCTTCGAGGCGAAGAAGGTCGACCTCGCCGTGGCGCAGAAGCGCGTCGCCGTCGGCATCACGGTCGGGGAAGACCTCCGCGCCTCCGTCGTCCAGGCCGGCCTCGACGACGACATGCTCAAGATGCTCGACGACGCCCTGGAAGGGCACGCCGAGCTCGCCGACCTCCGGCCCGGCGCCCGTCTCCGGCTGGTCGCGACCGAGGACCGCGTGGACGGCGTCTTCGCGCGCTACGCCGAGCTCGACGCCGTCGAGTACACGCCGGCCAACCCGAGCGCGCCCAAGCTCCGCGTCTACTGGTACGGCAGGGCCCCCTCGAAGGAGACCGGCCCGCACGCCCACCTCGGCGGCTTCTACGACGGAAAGGGCCAGCAGCCCTACCACGGCGGGTGGCGCACCCCGGTGCCGCTCGCCCGCATCGCGTCGCGCTTCAACCCGCGCCGGATGCACCCGGTCCTGCACGTCATCATGCCCCACAACGGGGTCGACTTCGCGGCACCTCCGGGCACACCCGTGTACGCGTCGGCCAGCGGCACCGTGAAGACCGCGGGGGACGGCGGGCCGTGCGGGAACATGGTGCAGATCCAGCACACCGCCGGGCTCGTCTCCTCGTACTGCCACATGTCGCGGTTCGCGGCGGGCATCCACGTCGGCCAGCACGTCGACCAGCGCCAGCTCGTCGGGTACGTGGGCCAGACGGGGCGCGCCACCGGGCCGCACCTTCACTTTGCCATCAAGCGCGGGGACGTGTTCCTGGACCCGCTCGCCTTCAAGCTCGACGGCGTCCGCGTCCTGCCCCCTTCCCTTCGCGATGACTTCGCCAAGGAGCGCGTGGAGATGGACCTCGCCCTCGAGGCCATCCCGATGCCCGCGGCGGGCGATGGAGGGGCGGCCTCGGGCGCCGGTACGGCAGACGGGGGGGCCGCTCCGGACGAGACCGTCTTCGATGATTCCCCCGGCCTCGAGTAAGCTCGACCGCGGCCGTGAAACTGGACGTCCGCCGGACGCCCACTAAGGTTCTAGGTATGAACCTATCGTTTCTGCGCAGGGGTGACCGCGCGATCGACGTGAGCGGGGTTCGTCCATTCTGCAGGGAGAAGGCCCGAAGCCTCGTCCACAAGTACGCCGCGTTCGGGACCACGTGGGCCCTCTTGCCCATCCCGGGTGCGACGAGCCTCGGGTTGACCGCCCTCGAGACGCACATGATCTACTGGATCGGGCGCATCTACGGAGAGGAGCCCAAGCGCCAGGACATCCTGATGGCCGCGGCCGGGCTCGAGCTGGCGAGCGTCGCCCTCAAGACCGTCGCCATCGAGGGCGCCGTGCTCATTCCCGCCGTCGGCCTGGGGATCAAGGCGAGCATCGCCGGGGCGGCGATCGAGGCGATCGGCAACGGAATCATCCAGCACTACGAGGGCAAGTACCCCGGCAAGCGCTCGTAGGTCGAGCGGCCTTTGCCCGTGCCCGTGCCCGTGCCCGTGCCCGTGCCCGGCTTCTTCCGAACCAAGTGATGCCCATGCGGGCACGGGCACCGGCACCGGCACCGGCACGGGTGGGATTTCAGCTGCTACGGCGGTTCGGTTTGGCAGGAGGACGAACCGTCCCGCCTGGCCGGCTTCTGGTAGCGTAGCGGGCGCTGATGCCCAAGTTCACGCAGGCCGCCAAGGTCGGCATGTTCCTCGTGCTGTCCCTGACGCTCCTCTACGTCATGTTCCGCACCGTGGGGAAGGACTACGCCCCGGGGGGCGGGGGCTACGTCGTGCACGCGTACCTGAAGGACGCGACCGGCCTCGCGAACCACTCGCGCGTGACCATCGCCGGCATCCCGGTCGGGACGATCGACAGCATCGCCCTCGAGGACGGCAAGGCCCGCCTCAATGTCAAGATCAACAAGGACGTCGTCCTCTACGACAACGCGACGATCGGCAAGAAGAGCGCGCTCGTGCTCGGCGAGAGCGTCCTCGTTCTCACGGCCGGCACCGACGATCACACGCGCCTCAAGAACGGCGACGGCATCACCCACGTCATCGAGTTCACGGACGCGGGGGACGTGCTCGCGGAGGTGAAGGAGATCGCCGACCGCGTGAAGGAGGTCGCCACGCAGCTCGCCAACGCGATGGGCACCGAGAAGGGCGGCCAGAACATGAAGGACATCCTTCAGAACCTGGCCGACGCCACCCAGGCGGTGAACCTCACCATCCGCGAGAACCGCGTCCTCATCAACGAGACGCTCCGCAACGTCGACCAGATCACCTCCAACGGCCAGCCGCAGGTCGCCAAGATCCTCGAGAACGTCCGCCAGATCACGGACGACGTGCGCGTCCTGCTCGCTGCGAGCCAGGCCGGCAAGGCGCCGGGCGAGCTACGCGACACGGTGGCGAACCTCGACAAGGCGAGCAAGAGCCTCGACAGCGCCCTCGGGCACATCGACTCCATCGCGGGCCGCACCGATCGCGGCGAGGGGACGATAGGCCGGCTGACGAAGGACGAGACGCTCATCAACGAGGTGCAGGGCGTGGCGGAGGGCGTGAACGACTACGTCGGCAACCTCCAGCGCCTGCAGACGATCGTGGGGCTCCGGGCCGACTACAACTTCCTCGCCAACACCATCAAGAGCTACGTCGAGCTGCGGCTCCAGCCGCGCGAGGACAAGTACTACCTCATCCAGCTCATCAACGACCCGCGCGGCCTCACGTCGATCACGCAGCAGAACGTCGACACGACGAACCCCACCCAGCCGTCCCACTACCAGACCATCACGACGACCACGACGGACTCGTTCCGCTTCACCTTCGAGTTCGCCAAGCGCCTCGGGCCCTTCACCGGCCGCTTCGGGATCATGGAGTCGACGGGCGGCATCGGCCTCGACCTTCACCTGCTCCAGAACCGCTTCGAGCTCACGCAGGACCTCTTCGCCTTCGGCGAGCAGGTCGTCCCCCGCTACCGCGCGTACATCTCGTACGAGTTCATCCACCGGCTGTGGCTCATCGGCGGCGTCGACAACGTCTTCCTGTCCGACCAGCGCGACTACTTCCTCGGCCTGCAGATGCGCTTCACCGACGACGATCTGAAGACCATCCTGCCCTTCGCCGGCGGGCTTGCGGGCGCGGCGAAGTAGCTACCAGTGCACCATGCGCGTGGCGAGGAGGATCTCCACGCCGCGCGCGGCGTCTCCCGCGGTGACGCCCGGGGGGCCACCGCGGACGGCGAGCGTCATCACCTCGCGGAGCTTCCTGGGCATCTGCGCGAGGTCCAGCACGCGGGCGACGACGGGTGGCCACACGGCGCCGCGGAGCCCGGGAGGCACCTCGTCGGTCGCGCGGAGCACGTCGTCCAGGCGCGGGACGAGCTTCTCGAGCGCGACGTCCCCGGGGAGCGAGGTCTCGAGGCCCACGAGCATGAGCGTCGCGAGGTCGAGATCCAGCGGAAAGTCCACGCGGGGCGCGGGCTGGCCGCGGTAGAACGAGACGTTGCCCTGCTTCCACACGAAGAGGTCGGCCACGCGGTCGCGACCTTGCTCGCGGATCGCGCGAAAGATGTCGAGCGAGTCGACGAGGCCGAGGGCGATGAGCGTGTCGCCCATGCGGCCGCCGTGGCGCGGCAAGACGGCGAGCGCCAGGTCCAGCTCGTCGCGCGCGAGCTTGCCGCGGCGCACGAGGTACTCCCCGAGCAGCTCGCTCGCGTTGGACGAGGCCACGTGGTGGAGCTTGCCGTCGACGAAGTAGAGCTCCTTGCGACCGGCGGCCACCTGGTCCACCGCGGCCCGCTCGATGAACATCACGCCCGTCTCCTTCTTCTCGAGCACGCGGGCGAGAGGGTGCAGGATGCCCTCGGGCGAGAGCTTGGCGAAGAAGTCGGGCGTGCCGGGACCGGGGAATTTGCTCGACGTGACCGAGCTCATCGGGAGGAAGCGGGCGAGCTCCTCGATCTCCTCGACCGGGTGAAACCCCCGTCCCATGTAGTCGACCGTGTCGCCGCGGCCGATCGTGCCGGTCGCGAGGGCCTCGACGAGCCGGGCGAAGGTCCAGGGGCCGTGCTGCGTCCCGCCGGCCGTGCGGACGAACGAGGGGAGCTGGGGATAGTCGCCCGTCGGCCGCTCGTGCGGGTCCATCGACGCTGCCAGGGGGGGCGTCGGCTGATCGAAGCGCGCGGGGCGCGCGGCGCGCATCGCGCGTGCGCTCTCACGGACGGCGGCCATGCGATCGGTCGACGCGCCGGACTGGACCCAGGCCACGAGCCCCGCGAGCTCGCGCCTGGACGCCGCGGGATCGGGATCGAAGGGCCGCAGGGCCTGCTCGAACGCGCCGGCGTCCTCGCAGCGCGTGCGCGGATCGCGCGCGAGCCCGCGCTCGAGCACCTCGAACATCCCCGCGGGGAGCTTGCCCTGCAGGTTGGCCTCGCGCAGCGGGTCGATGCGGCAGTCGCGGATGGAGAGGAGGACGGCGAGCTGGCCGCTGCCCGGAAAGAGCGGCTGCCCGATGAGCATCTCGCTCAGCACCGTGGCGAGGCTGAAGAGGTCCGCCCGGTGATCGAACGGCTCGCCCGCGACCTGCTCGGGGGACAGGTAGGCGAACTTGCCCTTGAGCATCGCGCTCTGGGTGTTGCGGAGGGAGACGCGCGTGGCCGAGCGGGCGATGCCGAAGTCACCGAGCTTCACCTGCCCGTCACGGGCCAGGTAGATGTTCGAAGGCGTCACGTCGCGGTGGATGATGCCGAGCGGCACGCCGTGGGCGTCCTCTGCCGTGTGGACGCTCGCCAGGGCGAGCAGGACCTCGCGGGCCAGGTACACGCTCACGCGCGGAGGGATCGGCTGCTTCTCCTGCGTCGCCCGGCGCAGCAGGCGGAAGCAGTCGCAGCCGTCGATGTACTCCATCGCCAGGTAGGGCTCGCCGTCGTCCGCGACGCCGGAGCCGAACACGGTGACGACGTTCGGGTGCGTCACCGCCGCGTGCAGGCGCGCCTCGCGCTCGAACATCGTGCGCCCCTCGGGATCGGTCACGAAGTGCGGGAGCAGCCGCTTCACGATGAGCTTGCGCGGCTCGGTGCGTGGATCGGCGGGGTGCGCGAGGTATACCTCCGCCGTGCCCCCCACCGCGATGCGCGCGTCCAGCCAGTACGGCCCGAAACGAATCGGGCCGCCCTGGAGTGGCTGGGGGCCACGTCGCGGCGGTTGGTCGGTCGGCATCTGTGTGAAAGTGTATCTTTCGCCAGAGCAGAGCACACAAATATGCGAACCGTTGCCGTGACATCGAACAATACCGCCGCCGCGGGTAAAGCGGCCGCACACGCGGCCCTCGCGCCCCTTGCTGCGCTCTTGCTCGCGGCGAGCGTGGCCGCGTGCCAGGGTTGCCACACGGCCGGAGCCGGCTCGAGGACGACGAACGACGTCTCGCACCCGACCGTCCGCCTTTACCTCGCCTCCGACCTCGCAGGCGCGCTCGAGCCCTGCGGTTGCACCAAGGACCAGCTCGGCGGGCTGACCCACGCCGCCGCCTGGATGACGGCCGAGCGCGCCAACGCGCCCGTGAGCGCGCTCGTGACGAGCGGGCCGCTCTTCTTCCTCGACCCGTCGCTCAAGCCCGACCGCAAGGACCAGGACACCGCGAAGGCCGAGACGATCGCGGAGTCGCTCAAGCAGCTCGGGCTCGTCGGCTTCGCGGGCGGCGCGAACGACTGGGCCGGCGGAGAGCCCGTGCTCTCGCAGCTCACGCAGGCGAGCGGGCCCATGCTCGCCGAGAACCTCGGCGCGGGGGGCGGCGCGCCCTGGGTCGGGACGGTCCTGCGCGAGATGAACGGCGTGAAGGTCGGCTTCGTCGGGGTGAGCGCGCTTCCCCTGGCCTCGGACATGAAGGCGCTGCCGCCCGCCGACGCCGCCCGCCAGGGCCTCGCGGCCCTGAAGAAGCAGGGGGCCGACGTGGTCATCCTCCTCGCGGCCGTCGGGCGCGGCGAGGCCAAGCGCATCGCGGACACCGTCCCCGGGCTGACCGCGATCGTGGTCGGCTCCGACTCGAGCACCGGCGAGGGCAACACCACGGCGCCCCCGGCCGAGCGGATCGGCGACGCCATCATCGCGCAGACGGCCAACCACCTCCAGACGATGGCGGTGCTCGACCTCTACGTGCGAGACGGCTCGTTCGCCTTCGCCGACGGCAGCGGGCTCGAAGAGTCACGCAAGAAGGACGACCTCACGCGGCGGATCGACGAGCTGCACGTGAAGATCGCCGGCTGGGAGAAGGACAAGAAGATCGCCCAGGCGGACCTCGACGCCCGCAAGGCCGACCTCGCGAAGCTCGAGGCCGAGCGCGTGGCGCTCGACGTGCGCCCCACCCCGAAGGAAGGGAGCTTCTTCCGCTACACCGTGAAGGAGATCCGCGAGGCGCTCGGGACCGACCACACCATCGCGGCGGAGCTCGCCGGTTATTACAAGAAGGTCAACGAGCACAACAAGGTGGCCTTCGCCGACCGCGTCCCCGTCCCCGCTGCCAAGGGTCAGCCGAGCTACGTCGGCAACGAGGAGTGCACGACCTGCCACGACTCGGCCCGCGCGGTGTGGGACAAGACGCGGCACGCGCACGCCTACGCGACGCTCGCGGACCAGGACAAGCAGTTCAACCTCGACTGCGTGAGCTGCCACGTCACGGGCTACGAGGAGCCCGGAGGCAGCACGGTCACGCACGTCGAGCTCCTGAAGGACGTGCAGTGCGAGGTCTGCCACGGCCCGGGATCGCTCCACTCCAAGTCGCCCAAGACGGTGAAGCCCGTCGTCTCCAAGCCCGGACCGGACCGGTGCCTCGCCTGCCACCACCCGCCGCACGTCGAGGGCTTCGACGCGAAGGCGAAGATGGAGGAGATCCTGGGCCCGGGGCACGGCAAGCCGGACAACTGAGGCTCCCTCGGTACGGGGCACGGCAAGCCGGAGAACGGAGGCCCTCCCTGGGTGCGGGGCACGGCACGCCGGAGAACGGAGGCCCTCCCCTGGGTCCGGGGCACGGCAAGCCGGAGAACGGAGGCCCTCCCTGGGTGCGGGGCACGGCAAGCCGGAGAACTGAGGCCCGCCCTGCGTTGTCATCCTGAGCGAAGCGAAGGACCCCCAAAAGAACACTCGTGCGGGGAGAGCCCTGAGCGCGCGGTGCCTGGGGGGTCCTTCGGCTGCGCCTCAGGATGACAAGACACCAGTCGGCGGTTGCGCCTGGGCTTGGGCGCTGGCACAGACGGAGCAGGAGACGGGCCCATGCAACGCACGCACGCGAAGGCCATGCTCGGGGCGGGGGCCGCCCTGGCCACGCTCGGGCTCACGTTCGCCGCGGGCTCGTGCGGGGACCCGCCGCCGGCCGAGCCCCCGCTCCTGCCGCCCGACGGCGCCGTCGCCTTCGACTCCGCCAACAACTGCGGCAGCCAGGGCCAGTTCTGTTGCGGGGACCTCAGCTGCGTGAGCGGGTACACCTGCCAGCAAGGCTTCTGCGTGCAGACGCCCATCGCGATCGAGCAGGACTCGGCGCCCCCGGGCTGCGGCGCGTTCGAGTCGTGCGGCGGCGCCTGCGTCGACCCGATGAGCGATCCGAGCAACTGCGGCATGTGCGGGCACTCGTGCGGCGCCACGGAGTGCACGGGCGGGATCTGCTCTCCCACGCTCATCGCGAGCGGGCTCACGGGCGCGACGCGGATGACGCTCGACGCCACGCGCGTTTACTGGACGAGCGCGGGCGACGGCACCGTCCGCGCGGTGGCCAAGGAGGGCGGCTCGTCGGGATCCATGGCCGGGGACATCCTCGCCGCCAACATCGCGTCGCCCTACGGCATCGCGGTCGACGCAACGAGCGTCTACTTCACGAGCGAGGGGACGACCGCCGGATCGTTCAGCGACGGCATGGTCCTCGAGGTGCCGAACCTCAAGAACCCGCCGGACGCTGGCAGCACGCCGACGGTCCTGGCCACGGCGCGGAGGCGCCCGCGCACGCTGCGCGTGGACGCGACGAGCGTCTACTGGCTCGACTACGGCGTGAGCACGAACGACGGAGCGCTCCTCCGCTGCCCGCTCGCCGGCTGCGCGGGCACGCCGACGGTGCTCACGGGCGTCCTCGGCATGCCCTTCGGCCTCGCGGTGACGGCGTCCAGGGCCTACTACACCGAGTCCGGCACGGGGGAGCTCAGCGTCGTGCCCATCGCGGGCGGCAACCCGACCGCCCTGTCGAGCGGCCAGCAGCAGCCGAGCGGCCTCGCGGTGGACGCGAGCCACGCCTACTGGGCGAGCACCGGGGACGGCAACGTCGCGCGCATCGCGCTGACGGGCGGCTCGTCGACGACGATGAGCGTCGTCATGGGCTTCCCGCAGGACGTCGCGACCGACGGCACGAACGTCTACTTCACCGACACGCAGAGCGTCGCGGGCGAGGGCGCCGTGATGCGCTGCCCGATCGCGGGCTGCAGCGGGCCTCCCCTCATCCTCGCCGCGAGCGTGCCGACCGCGCTCGACGTCGCGGTGGACGACGCGTTCGTCTACTGGCTCGGGAGCGACGGCACCTTGATGCGCGCCGCGAAGTAGCGGCCCGGGCCGCCCTCTCGGCCGCGCCGGAGGTCACATGCAGGTGTCGTGGCAGGCGACGAAGGCCACGCAGCCCGGATCGGCCTCGCAGGCGGTCTTCGCCTCGGCGTAGCAGGCGCCGCCGTCGGGCCGGATGGTCCCCTCCGCGCACGCGGCGCACGCGGTGTCGGGCGTCGCCTTCTCGGCACATGTGCTCGCGCACGCTCCGCCGCCTGCGTCGGGGGCGCCGCCGCAGAGGTCTGCCGCGCACGCGCAGGAGAGGGCCGCCTTGAGGAGGGTCGCGAAGCCCTCGGGTTGCCTGTTCTCGCAGCACGCCTCGCAGGCTTTCAGACCCTTGGTGGAGCAGGCGGGCGGCCCCATCGCCGCGTCCGTCGCGGCCTCGACGGCGGCGTCCCCGGGCGTCGCGCCGGTCTCGGTGCTCGCCTCCCCGGTGGCTGCGCCGTCCGCGGGACCGCCATCCTCGTCGGCCACGGGTGCCGTGCTTCCCCCACACGCCGCGAGGAGCGCGGGGCCCATCGCGAAGGCGACGACGAACGAGAGACGAGCAAGCTGGAACATTCCGGGGACCTCCAGGGGGTAGCGCAAAGCACGCGGTGTGCCGGTCGTGCTCCGCGCGAAAGCCGCGAGGCTTCGAGCGAATGGCCGACGTCGGGGTGACACGGCCCACGTCCCCCTGGACGCTCGCGGGTCCAGACCCAGGGGACTGGCTCTCCCGCCCGTCGGGTGGTCCGTGCCGAGGGCAGAATGGCCTCTGCCGGCCGAAGCATCGCCCTTTCCGAGCGCGGCATCGCCTCTTCCGACCGAAGCATCGCCTCTTCCGACCGAAGCATCGCCTCTTCCGACCGAAGCATCGCCTCTTCCGACCGAAGCATCGCCTTTGCCGACCGAAGCATCGCCCTTGCCGACCGAAGCATCGCCTTTGCCGACCGAAGCATCGCCTTTGCCGACCGAAGCATCGCTCTTCCCGCCCCCGGGATGGCTCTTGCCGCCCTTGGCGTACAGAGTCGGACCCTTTTCGCGGGCGAAGGTCGCGCCCTTGTGGTCCGCACTGTACGTTTGGTGGGCGTGCTTCGCCGGATCTTCCTCGCGTCCCTGGTCTTCTCCCTCGGCTGTGGATCGATCGGCCCGTCCTTCGACCTCGTCGGCCCCGCCGGGTCTTCGAGCGACGCGGCCACCGACGGCGCCGTCGCCGACACGGGCCAGCTCGACGCGCTCGCCGACTCCACGATGGGCCAGGACTCCGGCACGACGGAGGACTCGGGGGTCCCGGACGCGACCCTCGACTCGGGCGTCGTCGCGGCGCCCGACTCGTCGCCCGCCGACAGCGCGCTCGACACGACTCCGCCCGACGCCCCCGACGCTGCCGACGCCTCGGACGCCTCCGACACGGGCGCGGACGTCGGCACCGTCAACATGGCCGACGCGCCCGCCGGTCCCTTCACGATCGGCGTCACGGTCACGGGCCTCGCGGGCGGCTCCGTCGTGCTCCAGGACAACGGGAGCGACAGCCTCACCGTCACGGCCAACGGATCGTTCACCTTCGTCACCGAGCTGCCCCAGGGCGCCGCGTACGCGGTGACCGTCCAGACGCAGCCGGCGGGCCCGACCCAGAGGTGCGTCGTCACGAACGGCTCGGGCACGGTCGGCCTGTCGAACGTCACCGGCATCGCCGTCGCGTGCACGACGCAGTCGTTCACCGTCGGCGGCACGCTGACGGGGCTCACGGCGGGCAGCGTCGAGCTCGAGGACAACGGCGGCGACGATCTGACGGTCGCGGCCGACGGCTCGTTCACGTTCGCCACGCCCGTCCCGAGCGGCGGCGCCTACGACGTCACGATCGCCTCGGCGGACGGCGGAGCCACGTGCACCGTCAGCGCAGCCACGGGAACCGTCGGCGCGGGGCCGGTCACGAGCGTCGTCGTCAACTGCGTCGCGGGCAGCTCGACCATCGGCGGCACGATCAGCGGCCTCGCCCAGGGCGACACGCTCATCCTCCAGGACAACGCCGGCCCGCAGCTCTTCGTCACCACGAACGGCGCGTTCGCCTTCCCCGCGTCCGTGACCGACGGCTCGACGTACGCGGTGACCATCGCCGCCCAGCCCGTCAGCCCCGTGAGCGAGACGTGCACGATCACGAAGGGAACGGGGACCGCGAGCGGCAACGTCACCGACGTCGCGGTGGCGTGCGTCGCGAGCTCGTTCGCCGTGGGCGGCACGCTCGCCGGGCTGACGTCTGGCGCGGTCGTCCTCCAGGACAACGGCGGCAACAACCTGAGCCTGACCTCCAACGGGGCCTTCGCGTTCACGCAGACCGTGACCTCGGGGCAGCCCTACGCCGTGACCGTCCTCTCGAGCCCGACGGGCACGGTCTGCACGGTCGCCGGCGGCTCGGGGACCGTCGGCAACGCGGCCGTCACGAGCGTCCAGGTCTCCTGCTCGACCGGCGGGTGCGGCCGGTTCGCCACGGGCGCCACCGGATCGTGGACCGTCGGCGCCACCACCTCGCCGGCCAACAACAACGGCTTCTCGGACATCACCCCCGTGGGCGGCACCGGCTTCTACCTGAACAGCGGGAGCGGCACGCTCTACGGCTACACGGAGGCCTCGCGGGTGTTCACCTCGCTCGGAACGGTGCCCAACGAATCGGGCTACGCCGGCCCCGCGTGGATCGGCGGCACGCTCTACTTCATGAGCCAGGGCGAGGTGGCGACCTACACCATCGCGACCGGCGCGTTCGCGGTGCTCGCGACGGGGCTGCCCGGCGCGTCCGGCGGCAACACCACCCACGACAGCTCCGGCAACCTCTACACCGTCGACAGCAACGGCAAGGTCCTCAAGTACACCCTGTCGTCCGGCACGTGGTCCGAGATCTCGTCGGCGCTCGGCAACAACCAGCCGCACATCGCCTTCGACGCGTGCACGAACCTCCTCTACGTGACGCCGCAGTTCGAGGGCGGCAGCGTGTACTCGGTGAACCCGACCACGGGCGCCGTCGCCACCCTACCGTCGCCGCCGGGCTCGACGAGCGACGCCTTGTGCTCCGACAACTCGGGCCACGTCTTCATCCTGAACCCCCTGGCCACCAACGCCTACCAGCTCAACACCGCCACGAGCACCTGGGTGACCCTCCCGAGCTCGCCCGCCCTCGGCGCCCAGAACGGGAGCTGCACCGTCGCCGACGACGGCAACCTCTACGCGGTCGGCGGAGGCGGCCAGCAGGTCCTCTGGATCGCGCTCCAGTGACGATGCTGGACACATCTCGAGGCCGCGTCAGCTCGACGGCGGCGGCTGGTCGATGAGGGCGGCTTCGAGGGCGGGGATCGGCTCCGCGAAGACGGCCGCGGCGAGGTAGCGCCACGGGTACGACGAGTCCTTCGGCACCTCCTCCACGCGGACGAGGCGGGCCTGCACCTGCTTGGCGCCCGTCGGCAGGGCGTGGAGCGTGAGGAGGACCTGCTCGCTCGCGGCAAAGAGGCTCCGCGTGTTGAGCAAGACTCCCGTGGCGCTCGCGTCCTGCGCGATGCCGAGCCGGCCCTTCTTCTCGCCTCCGTCGATGCCCACGGCGAAGTGCGCCTTGTAACGCGTGTGCTGGCGGCGCTCGGAGGAGGTGTGCTCGATCATGGGCCGCCAGGTAACCGCATGGCCCCCGTCTCTTCAAGCCTCGCCGGGGGTCGCCGCGAAGTCAGGTAGCAGGCACGCCTACTCCGTCGGCTCGGCCGGCGTGACCAGTGAGCACCGCGTCAAGGTGCCCTCGATGCTCTGCTCGCCGGCCGTCACGTAGAGCTGCTCGCCGGTGCGGACGAGCGCGAGCTTGGTGTGCCGGTCGAGGTGGGGCTCGATCTCGGCGAGGAAGGCGGGCGCGACGGCGTAGACCTCGATGTTCTCGACGTCGTGGATGGCCCGGGTCCTCGCCTCCCGCTGGAGGAGCCGCGGATCGTGGTGGGTGAAGACGACCACACGGTCGGCGGCCTTGCTGGCCTTGTGCAGGCGCTCGGCCGCAGGGTTGCCCACGTCGATCCAGAGGAGGATCCGGCCGCCCGGGTCCTTCTTCCAGATGGCGGGCTCGTCCGCGGTCGAGAGACCCTTCGAGAACGCCAGCCCCTCCTCGTAGGAGAGCGCGTAGGCGAGGAGCCGGGTGAGGAGGAACGGAACGCTCTCCGACGGGTGCCGCGCCACGCGCAGATCGAGGGCCTCGTAGACGCCCCGGTCCACGTCGGAGAGGTCGATCTGGAAGCGGTGCACCGTCGCGGTGAGGGCCATGAAGGGCCAGCCTAGCTCGTTGTGTGAATCATCGAAGCGTCCGTGCGGCTATTCTCCTGGGACGATGTCGCTAGCGTCGGTCGCCGCGCGGACGAAGAGGGTGGTGCTCGACGCGCCCGGGCCTCCGTACGTCCTGCGCGCGCTCCTCGCGTGCGGCGGGCTCGGGCTCCTGGGCGCCCTTCTGTCCACGGGCCTCGTGCGGTGCCCGACGGCGCTGCTCCTTCGCATCCCCTGCCCGGCGTGCGGCACGACGCGGGCCGCGCACGCGCTGCTCGTGGGCGACGTGGCGACCGCTCTCCGCATCCAGCCGGCGGCGCCGCTCGTCGCCCTGCTCTTCGCGACCCTCGCCGCGCGCGGGATCTGGCTCGTCTGGCGCGAAGGAAACGCGCGCGCCCTCATGGCGGGCACGATGGGAAAGGTCCTCTCGGGCGCGATCCTCGTCGCGGCCGTCGTCGAGGTCGTCGTGTGGACGGTGCGGTGGTTCGGGATGCTCGGCGGTCCGGTCGCGGTCTGACGTACGTTTTGAGGTAGAACGGGAGGGGTATGAAGGTCTGTTCGAGGTGCCTCGAGTACTTCGCCAACGAGGCGACCTTCTGCCCGGCGGACGGGACGGAGCTGCGCAAGACCAACGATCCCTACCTGGGACGCACGGTCGCGGGCCGCTACCGCGTCATCAAGCGCCTGGGCGGCGGCGGCATGTCGACCGTCTACCTCGCGCGCCACGTGATGATCGACCGATTGTCGGCCATCAAGGTGCTCCGCCAGGATCTCAGCCTGAACCCGACGCACCGCGAGCGATTCCTGCGCGAGGCGCGCGCCGTCAACCGGATCAACCACTTCAACATCGTCGAGATCACCGACGTCGGGGAGATGGACGGCGTCGCGTACCTGGTCATGGAGTACGTCGACGGCAAGTCGCTCTTCGACGCGCTGAAGGCTGGCCCGTTCCCGTGGGGGCGCGCGGTGCCCGTGGCCATGCAGATGGCGGCCGCCCTGGGGCGCGCCCACCAGCTCGGCGTCATCCACCGCGACCTCAAGCCGGAGAACATCCTCCTCGTGCGTGTCCCGGCCGCGACGGGCGACGCCGCGCACGAGCTCGTGAAGCTGACCGACTTCGGCATCGCCAAGATCCTCGACGCCCCCGCGCTGACCTACTCGGAGCACCTGTTCGGGACGCCCGGCTACATCGCGCCCGAGTACATCGAGGGACTGCCGGCGCAGCCCCGGTCGGACCTCTACGCGCTCGGCGTCGTGCTCTACGAGATGATGACGGGGGCCTTTCCCTACGAGGGACGCGCGGCGGACCTCTTGACCGCGCCGCTGCGCTCGGCGCCCATCCCGCTCGGGCAGCGCGTCACGGGTCTCCCGCCGGACCTCGAGTCGTTGACGTTGCGGCTGCTCGCGCGCCGGCCCGAGGACAGGCCGGAGGACGCGTTCGCCGTCCACGACGCCCTCGCCGACATCCTGCGCCGCTTCGGGGGAGGCTCGGGCCTGCCGCCACGTTACCCGTCCGGCGCGCCCGCACGGCGGGACGAGGCCAGCACCATGGTCGACGCGCCTCCCCTCTCCTTCGCGACCGACGTGCCACCCGCGTCGCGCCTGACGGCAAACCTCCAGAAGGTGCAGACGAGCGAGATCGGCAACCAGTGGCACTCGGCCCTCTCGGAGCTCGAGCAGACGATCCACAGCACGCGCGAGAAGGGCGGCGCGCGAGCGAAGGACGCCGACCACGCCGCCGAGCGGGTGCAGTACGGGCGGACTCTCGTGGTCAGCATCGAGCGCGCGACGCACACCGCGGCGGAGGCGCAGTCACGGGTGGACCGCCTGGAGGCGAAGGCGCGCGCCTTCCGCGCGAACCTCGGGCACGCGATCGACACCCTCGGCCACGAGCGCTCCCGCGAGCGCGCCCACGCCACGGCCCTCCAGACCCGCCGCGAGGCCCTCGCCGACACGCGCACGAGCGACCCGGCGCAGACCGAGGCGGTGGTGTGGGAGAAGGCGGCGCTGGCGGCAGAGGAGGAGCGGGTCCGTTCGCTGGAGGCGGATCTGGTCTTCCAGATCGTGGAGCTCCAGGGTCAGCTCGACGCCCAGAACCTCGAGCTCGACGCCGAGCTCCAGTCGGCCACGGCCAAGCTCGAGGGTGCCCTGGGCGCGCTGCGACACCTGACGGGGGAGTTCATCCGCACCCTGGACGACGCCGCGGCCACCGTCCTTCCCGCAGGACGCCCACGGCCGCGCTCCTGACGATCCTCGTCCTCCGTGCGAATAGTTACGCCGTGTGGGGGGTTGGCCACACAGATCGATGCCTCGTAGACGCACCAAAGCTCCCGCGCCCGGATAGACACTAAGAGAGAGCTGGCGCGTAGAAGCAGTGCCCGGACAAACAATCCGCGGACCTAGCCGCTGCCTTCGCAGCCGCGCCGCCGTGGCCGGGTGTTGCCGGGTGGGAGAGCTTCCTCTTCGGGGACGCTGCCCCGCCTGGTCCCGATTCTTGCAGAGGAACGTTCTCATGGACTCGAAGTCTTCGCCCGCGTGGGCCCCGCCGTCCTCGTTGACCCCCGCGAACGGCATCCCCGTGACCCGCCGCAGCGGCACGCAGTTCACGGCCGAGCGACGCGGGGAGCCCCGTACGGAGGTGGTGCTCGACGTGTCGGTCGGGAGCGAATCGCACTATTTCACGGCGCAGTCGTGCGATCTTTCGACTGGTGGCCTCTTCCTGGCGACGTACCGGGCGCTCCCCAAGAACGGAGAGCTCTCGATCGAGTTCGACCTCCCGGCGGGGCGTGTCGTCGCGAAGGCGGTCGTCTGCTGGGTACGCGAGTCTCAGGGGGGCAAGAGCCCCGGCTATGGGGTGTCGTTCGTCGGACTGTCGCGCTGGAGCCACGCCCTCATCGATAGCTTCTGCCGTGCGCAGGCCGGCGTCGTCTCCCAGCGCTGCGCCCTCGCGGGCTGAGGCAACGAAAGGCCGAAGGATGTCGACACGGTAGGTCTCATCCGGGTGCCGTTGAACGCTGCCGCAATGCTGCGCACCGATCCGAGGTGCCCGCTCGCGCGTCATTTGTGAGCTGAGCGCGACAGCGGGGTGGCACGACGCCATCCGAACGTATTACGATTGCCGCGCAGCATCCCGGCATGCCCAAGCTCTTCCTCCTATCTTCCCTCGGCTCTCGCCTCCCGATCGTCGCGTCCGTTGCGGCGCACGTGGCGCTCGTGGCCGTCGCCGGCGGGCACGGGGGAGGCTCGGGCCACGCACCCGTGGCCCCCGCGGCCGAAGCCTGGATCGACGTGGAGGCGGCTCCGCCGATGCCGGAGCCTCCGCCCCCCGTACCGGAGGCCCACGAGGACCACGACCACACCTTCGCGTCCCACACGCACGCCTACCCCGTCTCCCCCGACCACGACGCCCACCCGCACGACCCTTCGATCGACCATCGGCTGGCACAGAAGGCCGCCGCCCCCGGCGCTCCCTCCGAGCCCGCCCCTGCGGGTGAGCTCGCGGCGGCGGCACCGAGCGTCGTGACGGCCTCCGACTCGAACCTCCCGACCTTCTCCATCGTCCTGGGCAACGCAGGGAGCTCCGCGGGAGGTCTCTCGCGGGCCGGTGGCACGGGGGGCGGACGCGGCGTGGCTCTCCCGCCCCGGGTCGACACAGACGCGCCCCTCGAAGAGGCGATGGTCTCGGTCCCCGCGCGCCTCTCGTCGAGCGTCCGCCCGGCATACCCGCCGGCCGCGCGCACGGGCGGCCTGGAGGCCGACGTGCCCCTCGAGATCGTGGTGGACGCCGCGGGCAACGTCGTCGACGCGCGCATCCTCCGCCGCGCCGGCAACGGCTTCGACGAGTCGGCCCTCCGGGCGGTTCGCTCTTACCGGTTCACGCCCGCCCGCCACGACGACGCTGCCGTCCGCGTGCGTATGCGCTGGACCGTCTCGTTCCGCCTCGAATAGCGCCGGCGCGCCCTCGCCTCAGCGCCCGAGCAGACCACCGAGTGCGCGCGCCTTCGGGGCGGGGCCCATATGGTCCCGGAGAAAGCGCAGGTTCGCCGTGTTGATGACGACGTGCGCGAGGATGGCCCCCTCGAGGTGCCCGGTCAGGACGAAGAGGAGGGCGAAGAGGACGCCCATGATCGCCGCCCAGGCAGCCCACGCCCAGCGAGCCCGGCCGCGCACCTGGTGGAGAAGCCCGAAGGCCAGAGAGGAGATCCACACCCCGAGCCACGGAACGAGCAGGCCGCGGAAGAAGATCTCCTCGCCGACGCCGCTGGCGATGGCGGTCAGCAGGATCATGGTGTTGTCGGCGCCCTGAACCACCGGGCGGAGGTCACCGTGGAGCTGCCGAGCCCACGAGAAGCGCGCGACCATCGCGCGGGTCGCGGCGATGGTCGCCACCGCGACGCCGAGGCCCAGGCCGAGGCTCAGGCAAGCCGCGAAGGCGCCGTCGACCGGGAGCCAGGGCTCGGTGGTGAGCGGGTCGTTCCCGAGCGCCAGCGCGGCGATGGCGCCAAAGGCGCCCAGGGTGCCGTAGGCGAGCGCCACCCAGGCGACCGTGCGCCCGACAGGGGCGGTCCCGGCACGCCCGCGCGCGAACGGCGAAAGCTGAGCGGCCAGCATCGGGCCCAAGCTCGCACGCATGGAAGAGAGGCGCAACCTCGCCACGACGTCTTCTAGCCAGGGCGCAGCCCGGGCGCACCGCCACGCACGCCAACCCGGCGCGTATCGCGACAAACGGCTGGCGTGCCGCCAAATCTGGTATCGTCACGCGACGTTTTCATGATCTCCGCCCACGACGAGCATCCCCGCGTCCTGATCGTCGACGATGAGAAGTTCATCCGCGACATCCTGGCCGACTTCCTTGGCATGGAGGGATACGTCGTCCGCACGGCCGAAGACGGCGCGGCCGCGCTGAACGAGCTGACGCACGCGCGCTACGACATGATCATCAGCGATCTCAAGATGCCCCGCATGGGCGGCATCGAGCTCCTGGAGGCCATCACCACCGCGGCGCCCAACGCGCTGACGGTCATCATGACGGGCTTCGGTACGGTGGAGACGGCGATCGACGCGATGAAGCGTGGCGCCTACGACTACATCCTCAAGCCTTTCAAGGTCGAGGAGGTCATTCACGTCGTCCAGCGCGGGCTCGAGAAGCAGCGCCTGGCCGCCGAGAACCTGCGGCTTCGCGAGGCCCTCTCCCTCTACAAGGTGAGCGAGGCCATCACGGCGAGCCTGTCGCTCGACGAGGTGCTCGCGACCGTGGGTGACACGGCGCTCCACGAGATCGAGGGCGACCTCGTGTCGACGTGGCTCGACGACGGTGAGGGCGGCTTCTTCGAACGGCAGCGCCTCGTCCCGCCGAACGGCGTGAAGGGCGACCTCGGGAGCTACTCGCCGCGCGCCTTCGTCGACCATTTCGCCAAGGACTCGATGCTCCTGGAGCACGGCGAGAAGGGAAACCACTTCTTCGACAAGCAGCCGGACATCCGGCTCGTGTCGCTGAGCGCCGTCCCCCTCCGGATGAAGACGCGCCTGCTCGGATGGATCAGCGTCGCCAGCTTCACCAAGACCAAGCGCTTCAACGAGGGGCAGCGCAAGCTCCTGTCGATCGTCGGGTCCCGGGCTGCCGCGGCGATCGAGAACGCGCGCCTCTACGAGGATCTGCGGGCGACCTTCCAGCAGACGATTCACGGGCTCGCGAAGGCCATCGACAAGATGGACCGCTACACGTCGGGCCACTCCGACCGCGTCGCCGTCTACGCGACGTACCTCGCGATCCGCCTTCGCCTCCCCACCGACGTCGTCGAGATCGTCCGGCAGAGCGCCCTGATGCACGACATCGGCAAGCTCGGCTGCGTGATGAACCTCAACAAGCCCGGCAAGCTCACGTCCGAGGAGTACGAGATCTTCAAGCTCCACCCGGGCTTCGGCAAGGACATCCTCGACCCCATCAAGTTTCTCCACCCGCTCATCCCCGGCGTGCACCTCCACCACGAGCGCTGGGACGGGCGCGGCTACCCGCTCGGGCTGAAGGGAAACGACGTGCCGCTCATCGCGCGCATCATCGCCGTCGCGGACACCTACGACGCCATGACGAGCGACCGCGCCTACCGCCGCCAGCTGCCGCACGACGTCGCGGTCAGCGAGATCGAGCGCTGCTCGAGCTCCCAGTTCGACCCGGAAGTGTCCGCCGCGTTCTGCAGCGGCCTCGACGAGTACCGCGAAGAGCAGCGGGCCAAAGGCGAGACGGTCCCCGAGTAGGGCCGCACGGGCCGGGCGTTACTCGTCCGGCTTGTTCGGCTTGTCCGGCTTCTCGAGCGTCACCTTCGGCAGGCGCTGGTGGGTCACGGTCCGCTTCGGAGGCGGGCTCGGCAGCTCGTCGGCCCGCTCGGCGGGGGGTGCCCCGTCCTCGGCCACCCGCGGGGCAGGCACGGTCACGGCGAGCCTCGCCGAGGGCGAAGGCGGGACGAAGGGCCTGCTCGGGGGCGGCGGCCTGCTGGCCTGCTTCGGACGCATGGCCGGCGGGGGGCGCGTGTTCATCCGGACGGGCGGCTTGGTGACCGGACGGGCGGGCGGCTCCGACTTGCGCGGGGTGGCCGCCGCGCGCGCATCGAACGACGCGATGGCCCGCGTGGCCGCCGCGCGGACACGGTCGCTGCTGCGGTCCTGACCCTTGGCCACGGCCTCCAGCGCGTCGCGCGCTTGCTGCGAGCTGCCGACCCGGCCCAGCAGATCGCACGCGAGCTCGCGAGAGACCTCACGCGCCTCCTGCGACGCCGAACGTCGGTCGTAGAGCATCTCGATCGCCGTCCCCTCGGCGCGCGACGGCAAGAGGGCGCCGAGCGTCGAGAGGGCCTGCTGGCGCTCCTCGATGGGCAACGTGTCGAACGACGGCGAGCGAATGCGCTGGGCGAGGGCCGGCCCCGCGACCTCGATCCGGTACTTCTCGATCCCCACGAGCGTCTCGAGCCTGGCCTTCGGGTCGGTCTCCTGGAACATCTCGCGCAGCTCGGCGTGGAACCGCTGGTGGCCTGCCTGGAGCCTCGAGAGAGCCTCGACCCGCACGACCGAGTGCCGGTTCTTGGTCGCGAGCAGCATCGCCTCGCGCGCCTCGTCGGTGCCGAGCGCCGACAGGACGCGCAGGAGCCCCATCGCCAGGTCCACCCCGGCGGCCTCCAGCACCTTCGCGATCTGCGCCTCGTGGCCGTCTCCCCACCGTTCGAGCCGGTCGAGCAGCGTCGCCCGCATCGCCGGCTCGCACGTCGTGAGGGCGTCGAGCATCTGCGGGACGTTGACGCCGCCCGGGCTCGGATCGAGCGAGATGCTGTCGTGGTCCTCCGGGGAGACCGTCGGCTCCAGGCGGTAGACGATGTGCTCGTTGCGACCCGACTGGAGGAACGTCGCAAAATCCGTGAACGGCGTGACGTCGCCGCCGACGAGCCGCACGAGGGCCTCGAACTCCTCGGGCTTGATCTCGGGGAGCAGCCCGAGCATCCGCACGCCGCCGGCGAACATCATCTCGGGCGACGCGGGCAGCGGGGGCTTCGCCCGCCAGAGCAGCTCCCGCTGGCGACGAGCGACGAACCCCTGGGGGATGACGTTCCAGAAGAGCCCGATGTGCGCCTTGGACAGCGCCTTGACGGCGTTGCGGTAGGCCTGATCGACGTTGCGGATGGCCTGCGGGTGGGACGGCCCGAACTCCGCGCGCGAGCGGAGCGCGAGCTCGACGAGCCCGAGCAGCTCCCGCAGGGCCATCGAGTCGTCGTCCGACATGTTCGTCGCGAGGCCGCTCTCCTCCTCCGCCGAGGGGAAGGCTGCACCCGGCGACGAGGGTGGCGCGTCGGGGACCTGCGGGACGGCGCGCGCCGCGGGGATGGTGGCGTCGAAGGCGTCGACATCGGCGCAGCGGTCCACCTCGTCACGCATCTGGTGGGCCGTCGCGAAGCGCTCGTCGCGCTCGAACTTCAGCGCGCGGTCGACGATGTCGACGACGGGGTCCGGGAGCGAGGGGGCGAGCAAGGCGACCGAGGGAGCGTGCTGCGTCGCAGCCGCGACGAGCACGTTGGCACCGGGCGGGTGCACGTCCCTCCCCGTGAGGAGGCGGTACATGATGGCCCCGACGGCCCAGATGTCGGTCCGGGCGTCTATCTCCTCGGCCCCGAGCGCTTGCTCGGGCGACATGAAGTTCGGCGTCCCGAGGACCATTCCGCTGCGGGTCGTCTCCTCGATCGTGGCGTCGCGCAGGCGGGCGATGCCGAAGTCGAGCACCTTGATGCGTCCGTCGTTGGTCCAGAAGAGGTTCTCGGGCTTGAGGTCCCGGTGGACGATGCCGTTGTCGTGGGCGATCTCGAGGGTCGCCAGGGTCTGGGAGGCGACCCAGAGGACGTCGGCCACGTCGAGGCGCCCGCCCGCCTCGTCGGCCCGCCGGTCGACCGGCTGACCACGGAGGAGCTCCATGATGAGGTACGGAGCTCCGTCGTCGTCCACATCGTCGTCCTTGACCTCGACCGCGCCTGGGCCTGCCTTGTTCGCGATGTAAGCCTCCCGCAAGAACCGGGTCCGCGCCTCCGCGTGACGCGCGAACTGGGGGTGCAGGACCTTGATTGCCGCGAGCTGTCCGTTCCTGTGCGTCGCCGCGTAGACCGAGGCCATCCCGCCGACGCCGATGAGGCGGTCGAGTTTCCACTTGCCGCTGAGCGTCTTGCCGACGCGCGGGTCTGTGGGTCGAGGGGGGTAGCTGGGCATGCCGGATCGGCGAGGGAGAAGGCGAGAACGCTCTGACGAACCGAGGCTATCGTCAGAGGGGGGGCCCCGCCAAGACGGTATGCCTCCTTCCCGAGGAGCGCAGTATTCACGGTCGCGCTCGCGTGCTTGCGCGCGAGCGGTCGTGCGCGTTGGCGGCTCCGGGCTCCCTCGGCTAAGCTTGCGCCCCCGCCCCTCCAGGAGAGACCACCTGCCATGCTCGAAGACCAGCTCCGCGAGTGTCTCACCTTCGACGACGTGCTGCTCGTGCCCGCGTACAGCGACGTCCTGCCGAAGGATGTGGAAGTTCGAACGCGCCTTACGCGGAAGATCGAGCTGAACATTCCGCTCGTCAGCGCGGCGATGGACTCGGTCACCGAGGCCCGGACCGCCATCACGATGGCGCGCGAAGGCGGCCTCGGCATTCTTCACAAGAACCTGTCCCCCGAGGGCCAGGCCCGCGAGGTGGAGAAGGTGAAGCGCGCCGAGAGCGGCATGGTCATCGCGCCGGTGACCGTCCGACCGACGCAGTACTTGCGAGAGGTGCTCGCGCTGATGAAGGAGCACGGCATCTCGGGCGTCCCCGTGACGGAGGGAGACCATCCCGTCGGCATCCTCACGGCGCGCGACATCCGCTTCGAGAAGAACCTCGACCAGCCCGTCAGCGCGCTCATGACGAAGAACCTCGTCACGGTGCCGCCGGGCGTATCGAACGACCACGCCAAGCAGCTCTTGCACCAGCACCGGATCGAGAAGCTCCTCGTCGTGGAGAACGGGCGGCTCGTCGGCCTCATCACCATCAAGGACATCCTGCAGGCGGATCGAAACCCGCTCGCGGTGAAGGACGACAAGGGGCGCCTCCGCGTCGGCGCGGCGGTCGGGCCCGGGCCGGACCGACGGGAGCGCGTGGCCGCGCTCGTCCTCGCGGGGGTAGACGTGCTCGTCATCGACACGGCGCATGGCCACTCCAAGGGCGTCATCGACGCCGTGCTCGCGACGAAGAAGGAGCACCCGGGCGTCGAGGTCATCGCCGGCAACGTGGCGACGGCCGAGGCGACCGAGGCGCTGATCGACGCGGGCGCGGACGGCGTGAAGATCGGGATTGGCCCTGGCAGCATCTGCACCACGCGCGTCGTCGCGGGCATCGGTGTCCCGCAGATATCGGCCGTGAGCGACTGCGCCCGCGTTGCCGATCGCCGGGGCGTCCCCATCGTGGCGGACGGCGGCGTGAAGTTCTCGGGAGACGTGACCAAGGCGATAGGCGCAGGCGCGAGCGCCATCATGATCGGGTCGCTCTTCGCCGGAACCGACGAGGCGCCAGGGGAGCTCGTGCTCTACCAGGGCCGCAGCTACAAGCAGTACCGCGGGATGGGATCGCTCGGCGCCATGAAGAAGGGGAGCAAGGACCGCTACGGCCAGGGCGGCACGGCCGACGAGAAGCTGGTTCCGGAGGGCATCGAAGGCCGC
>Ga0302279_10001389_pt1 | contig 34242 bp, 30 predicted proteins | sample III_Bog_N3_3_FD_194541 | JGI IMG/M metagenome (GOLD analysis project Ga0302279, IMG submission 194541) | Peat permafrost microbial communities from Stordalen Mire near Abisko, Sweden - III_Bog_N3_3 | ecosystem: Environmental > Terrestrial > Soil > Wetlands > Peat | place: Sweden: Abisko...
TCGCAGCAAGCGGAGGGCATGCCCGCTGCGGTGTCGGGATCTTATGCTGCTCGTCGATGGGAACAACGTTTCGTCGCCTCGTCGTCCCTGGCACCCGATGGATCGTGGCAGTCGTCGCAGACTGGTCGCCGACGTCGCTCGGCTCACGCATGAGTGGCCCATCTGCGCCGATGTAGTGTTCGACGGATTCCCTCGTGAGGGGCTCCGGCACGGGGAGGTCCTCGCGGCGGTGCGCGTCTGGTTCGCAGCACACCAGACGGCCGACGACTGGATCCTCGCGAGGGCGCCGGAGCACCCGCCTGGCGAGCTCCTGTCGTCACCTCCGACCGGAGCCTCGTGCGGCGCCTCCTGCCGTGCGGCGCACGGATCATCTCGAGCGAGGCACTGCGCCGCGGCCTCGATACCGCGTGCGCTGCCGTGCATGCAGGCGGGTCCCCCCTCAGATCCTTTGCACATGGCCCGGACGCGCTTCTCGCGATGGATCGGCACGCGGCCGCCTGTGAATCCGGGATGGATCAACCACCCTGAGGTCTCCGGGAGGATTGACGCGGGAGTGGGACGTGCTCCGCTTGCATGGTCCCCCTCCCGGACACGGAGCCATGCCTCACGACGAGGATTTCTTGCGCCGGCTGGACCGGGTCAGCCCGACCTGGGTGGAGGTTGCGCTCAACCTCTATCGGGACCATGAGCGCGTCCGATACGTGCTCGAGCACGCGAACATTCCAGAGCGCGCCGACCGCGTCGCAATCTCGCTGAACGATCCGCGCACGGGGCCCTTCGTCGTCGTGGCCCGGACGGGATCTTTCGTCACCGTGCTCAAGGAGGGAATGAGCCCAGGCCCCCTTCCGATCATCACGCGCGCGCAGCTCGATGCGATGAGCCGGACGACGCGATGGTAGGGTCAGCGCTCCGATTCGTCCTTCATAGGACGGCGTGTACCAGGCAGACGAGTGACGCGAGGACGGAGGCGATCACGAGCCGCCCGGTCCAGACGGCACTCTGGGCGATAGCAGCCGACGAGATGTTCGGATCGCCGCGCACGACCAGGTCGGCGCGGTGGACGCTCCGGTAGGCAGTTGGCACCGCCGTCTCGCGCTCCCAGTGCAGGTCTCCGAGTCCCAGATCGACGAGAGCGGGCAGGGGGGGCCCGCCCGAGAGGCTCTCGCTGTGGAGCCTCAGCAGGCGAGCGCCGGCGGCGCGTTGGGCGGCCCACATGGCGGCTGTCAGGGTCGAGCCCAGCAGCGCGCAGGCGAGCCCGACGAGACCGGCCAGCTGTGACCCCGATTGCGCTACGCCACACGCGGGATAGCCGTTCCAATGAGGCACCGTGGCCGCAGAAGAAAGCGCGCACGACAAGCCCACAGCCCCCCAGACGCTGTATCCGTCGACTCTGTCGACGACCGAGCGTGGACGGGCCCGGCCTACGCTGCGCGCCGCCACGAAGACGGGAAGCAGAAGCGGTAGGGCAGCCAGGCCGAAGAGGAGCCCATCGTGGGCTCCCAGGACGATCCCCTCGGGCGGCCACCAGAGGATGCCGACGAGAGTTCCGAGAGTCATTCCCGCGCACGGAAGCGTCAGGATCGCGACCGAGGCAAAGGGGAGAAGCTTACGGTGGCCATGCTGGCCTACGACGACCCCAACGATTGCCAGAGCCGCTGGAACGAGCACGAGGAGAGCCGGCCACAGGGGGCCATCGTGGGCGAAGCAACCCACCTGGAGGAGGCTCCCTATCTGGGCCCCCCATACAACGCCGAGCGCCGCAAACGCCGAAGCGAGTCTCACCGAGCCAGGGAAGTTTTGGCGCATCTCGCTCGTGCGTTCCTACGCCCGGACGACGCGCGCCATTCCGGCGAAGCGAGCACAACCCGATCCGCTCGCGGGTGCCGCTCACCGCCCGCGGGCCGACTTCACTGCGCCGCGGGTTGGTCCGCGCACGCACCGCCGGTGCACGTTCCGCTCGCGCATTCGCCTCCGGTGGTGCAGCCGGAACCTGCTGCAGCCCCGTCGCAGACGCCGCTCGTACAGGAGGCGCTGGCGCAATCCGTGTCCGCACCGCACGCGGTTCCGGCCGCCGCCCCGGACCCGTCGTCGCAGACTCCGTCGGTGCAGCTATTGCTGGTGCAGTCCGAGCCGACGCTGCAAGCGTCACCGGCTGCCCCGGGAGGTGTCGAGGGTGCTGGGTCGGAATCGGCGGCGGCGTCATTACCCGCGTCCGATCCCCCTGCGCTCGGATCCGCGCAGATGCCGTTCGTGCACGTACCGCTGGCGCAATCCGCGTCCTGGGAACAGGCGGCTCCGCTGGGCGCACCGGTCGATGACATGCTGCCATCGTCGCCCCCCGCGTCCGCGGTTCCGGCATCGGCATCCTGCGCCGCAACCTCTGGGTCGTTGCAGTTGAGGACCGAGTCGTCGCATCCCATGCTCGAGCGGAAGTTCACGCAGTCTGCCTGGCTCTTGAAGCTCTTGCCGTCCCCGCGCATCGAGCCGTTTTCGTCGGCGAACGCCGCTCCGATAAACTCGCAGTAAGACCCGCCGCTCGCGAAGCCGCTCGTGTGACAGTTGTTCGCACCACAGCCGGTCGGTGCCGGGAGCACGCTCTCCCCGTCCGGGTTTGCCAGCGGCCAGGTCGACACCGGGTCCGCCCACGTCGCGCCGCCGTTCGATGCGCAGGTGGCGGCGAGTGCACGGGTCGTGTTCTTCGCGTCGCTCCACAGGTCGTACTTCGGCAGGAGCGGTCCGTTGCGATGGCAATCGCTGCAGTTGCTTCCGTCGGCCGATTCATGGGCGAGGTTGCCGGCCGTGGGGCGTACCCCTGCTCCGGTGGACTCGTCCCACCAGCAGACGTCGCACGTCGTCGTGTTGTAGCAGTGGACACCGTTGAGGCTGCCCGTGCTGAAGTCTGGCTTTCCCCGGAAGAGGTAGAGGCACAGCGTCGTCGCGTCGGGGGCGATGGTGAAGAGCTGCGCCCCTTGATTTGGGACGGAGAAGAGCTCCGCCGAGCCCGTCTGGAAGTCGCCAACGGCGGTCCAGCCGTTACAGCCCGTCGTCGTCGTTGAGTTGCACTTCGACGCATTGGGAATGTCGGCGGGCATCGTGACGTTCGGCTGGCCGCACGAAAGCGAGCCGCCGGAGGGGTCGTCGTCGGCCTGGAGGGCCGACGAGTGGGTTCCCGACTCCCCGCTCTTCGACGCTAGGCTGCAGGCTCCGGCTGCGGCGATGATCGCGATGGCGAACGGCGTGAAGAGGGCCCGGGACAATCGCAGCGGGCGGGTGCTCTCCCCGGTGCGGTTGGGTGAAAGGGTGCTGTCCTCGAGGCAGTTACGGAGGGTGTTGGGCGTCGTCATGCTCTCCACACGGATGAGCAAGGACAATGCCGGTCGGCTGAGGTGGGGAAAGTTGTCCGGTTGGGCGACTCGGGCAGGTCGGCGACTCGGACAGTCTACCTGCGATGCTCTTTTCCAACGGGCCTTCACCTGCCCGGGCGGTCTGGTGCACCGCCACGCTGGATCGTCGTTGGTCCAAGGCGCGGGTGCCGCCGTTGTCCGGCGCTGAATGACCGTTTGCCGCGTCGCATCTCTAACGTTGGGGTGCTCAACCAACGCGTTCGCCCCGACGCCACGGCGCCTGCAGGTCGCAGGCGGGAGATGACACGACGATGATCGGCGATGTCGATAAGAAGTCTTCCATCACCGTGCCGGCACCGCCCGAGAGTCGCCGCGGCACCGTCTCGGACGGCGAGGTGGAGAAAGCGTGGTTCTGGAGGGGCCGCGCACCCTCGCGGAGCCCCCTGTCCGAGCAACACGCGTGCGATCGGCTCGACGACGACTGGTTTCAGCAGCCTGCGCGACCGTTCCGGTGCCGTCCACGGCCGTAGCAATGAGCCGCGGTGGGGATAGCCCTCCGGTGAAACTTCGGTCGCCGAAAAGTTTACCGCGCTCCCCACATGGCACTACCTACCGGTCATGATCGTCGCGCTCACGGGACAGAAGGGCGGAGTTGGAAAGAGCACCACTGCGGTATGCCTTGCGGTTGCCGCTCTCGAGCGGAATCAGCGCGTCCTGCTGGTGGATGCCGACCCGCAGGGGACGACGCGCACGTGGGGCGACGTGGCGAGCGAACGCGGGCAAGCGGCACCCACGGTCGTTGCCATGGGGGCCACGATGCACCGCCCCGGGCAGCTCCGCGACGTGGCGCAAGGCTATGATGTCGCCTTCATCGATTGCCCTCCCAGGCACGGGGACGTGCAACGAGCCGCGCTGATGGTGGCCGACGTCGCCATCCTGCCGTGTGGCCCTTCGGCGGCGGACGCATGGGCCCTCGCCTCTGCGCTCGAGGTCGTGAACGAGGCCCGCGCGTTGCGAGAGGACCTGAAGGCCTGCATCCTGATCACGCGCAAGCAGGGGCGCACCGCGCTCGGCAAGGCGGCACGCACCGCCCTCCTGTCGTCGGGGCTTCCCGTCCTGACGACCGAACTCGGCCACCGCGTGGCGTACCAGGAAGCGCTGGCGGCTGGTCAGGGAGTCACAACGTATGCCCCGCGTGATGCGGGCGCCCGCGAGATCTTCAACCTACTCGACGAGCTGGAGAGACTGTTCCATGGCGAAAAAACAAGTGGCCTTTTCCTTGCGCAAGCCGCCGCCGCCGGCTGATTTCGATCGCTTCGTGACGGGAAGCGAGCCCCGGTCCGCTCCGGTGGAGCCACCCGCTGCGCGTCTGGTCGACGCGCCCCTCCTGTCCACCCGCGTCGGAGAGCGACGCGAAGTTACGATCTACTTGCCGCAGGACCTCGCCCGGAAACTGTCAGTGCGCTGCGTCGAGATGGATCGCGACGTCAGCAACGTGATCGCCGAGGCGCTCGCTCAGACGCTGGTGGACCCGCAGCCCGAGGAGGCCGCCGAACCGGCGAGCGCCCCCGTTGACCGGTGGCAGAAGACAAAGCAGACGGTCAGCCGCTGGGCTGCGGCTGTCCCCGCGACCTGGCGCCTGCGCTTCGCCCGCGCTTCCTGACGACCGACGACGCGCCTGCTCGCCCTCGCTCACGTCGTGCGAGCGTGGGCGGCCACGCCGGTAAAGCGAGCGCCGCGGTCAGGCGCGCGTCAGTACCGTCAGGTAGTGATCCATGAGGTCACCTCCTGCCGCGGACATCGCCTGTACCGTGCTCACCGGAACGATGCCGAAGCGAAGGACGGCGACGATTCGCTCGGCGCCCGTGGGCTGGGTGGCGGGCTCCGTCCCATGCGTCAGCGGGTAGAACAGTCTTCCGGGCTGGAGCTCCATGCAGTCCCGCTGGAGACAGAGGTCGCCTACCGTCATCTCGACCGCGCTCGCGCCGGGTTGACCCGACGGCCAGAGACGCAGCCGTCCCGCGGACCGTCCCTGCGCAAGCAGGAACGAGGCAATGAGCGGCATCTGGGCCTTGCCCCGCCGTGAGTCGTTGTGGAGCCCGTGGTGGACCTGCCAGGACTCATTCGTCTGGATCACGGCATGCGCCACGCCTGCGAGGTGGCCCGCCTCGACCCGTGACCGCTCGGCCCGCGTCAGACACGCCCACGCGAGCGCGCCGAAGAGCTCGCGTGCCTTTTCGGTCGCTGCGAAGAGATGGCGACAGCTCTGGCCCAGCGCTGGGCTGAGCGCGCGGAGGAGGACCCGCGATCCATCGATCGACCACGGGTAAGCGTGGGTCGGCGCCGACATGAAATCGCGGGCTTCCTCCTGGGCGCTGCGGGTCTCCTCGGCATCGGGGGAAACTACGCCGCGAACGACGGCGAAGAACCCATGGTTGATCTGCTCGACGAGCCGACTGAGCCACGCGCCCCGCTCGGCGGCATCCGTGGACCGGAACGACCCCGCTTCGAAGCTGACCTCGTTGTCTCGCGAGCTCACGCGATGGCCTGGCCCGCCGGCCTGAGCGCGTAGAGCAACAACGCGGCGGACCCGAGGCAGACAACCTGCACTGCGGTCAGCGGCCCGGCGTGACGCACCGGGTCGCCACGGAAGAATTCCATCGTGAACCGCACGGCGGCGTACGCAAGCAATGTCATGCGCCAGAGGCGGCCGCGCTGCCGAGGCCGCTTGCGCACGGCAGCCACGATGCAGGCCAAGACCAAGACGAGTCCCGACTCGTAGAGCTGCACCGGGTGCCGGCTCGCGCCGACCATGTGGACGCCCACGGGCGAGGCGGTGATCGCTCCGTAGCAACATCCGTTGAGGAAGCAGCCGATCCGGCCAACGCCAGTCGCCACCAGGAACGCGAGCGCGAAGGCGTCGCCCGTGGGCTGCTTGATGCCGACGATCCGCTTGGTGATCTCGACCGAGAGGAAGCTCACCACGAGCGCGCCTACGATGGTCTTGCCCGAGAAGTCCAGGGAGAGTGCCTGGGCGAAGAGATGCTCCAGCTCATCGGGCGCGTCGAAGAGAATCATGCCGAGCTTCGTACCGACGACGGCGCCCAGTAGCGCGCCGATGCCGATCCACTGGTGGCCGGGCTCCTTCGCGTAGCCGAGCCTTCGCACTTCGGCCTTGCGGATGTAGTGACCCGTCGCGAAGGCAATGACCATGAAGAAGGCATAGCTCGTGATCCGCAGGCCGCCTGACTCGAGGAGCGTCGGGTGCATGCTCAGCTTGGATCGAAGTTCGCGGGCAGGGGGTCCGGCGCCTCGTTCGTGTCGGAAAAGTCACCGCAGCAAGCGGCGTCGGGGGAGGTCGGCGGTCTGTCCGCCGCTCTGGCGAGCCGGCCGAGTGGGACGAGCGTTTCTCCGTTCGGGCGTCCTCGCACGCGAACGTTGTATTCGCAGAAGGAGATGGGCTCTCCTCCGGGCTGAATGATGTGGAGGCAGCACTCGTCGATGCGCGACTGGTCGTAGGTCCACGCGTCCATGAAAGGCTTTGCGGAGATCCGGAAGATCTGTTTCGGCGGCATATCGGCCGAGAGAGCGTCTCCGGCGTCGTCCGGCAGAAAGAGCATCCGATCTTCGAGCTTGCGCCAGTGCTCGTCGTAGTCGAGCAGCCGCGTGAGGGCGATGGGCGGCTCATCCGGCCGACGGGCTAGGAACGTGAAGCTGCAGCAGTTCGGATCGGAGCAGGGCAGGGGGCGAAAGTCGTCTTCGCGCAGCAACCCCGCGGACTGCGCCTCGATGCCCGTGATGACGTCGGCGAGCGTCGAACGACGGAGGGGGCTTGCGTCGAGTGTGAACCGCCCTGCGTAGGTCGCAGGTTGGAATGAGACGCCGCGAATCTGGGGCACCGATAGCCCGAGGCGCAGAACGTCGCCGAGCTCGCGGTCGTTGACCCCGCGGACGACCGTGCAGACCAGCGTGGTGGGAATGTCGTGCTCGATGATCCTAGAGATCGCGGCGCGTTTCTCTTCGAGCAGCGCCTCTCCGCGCAGCGCCGCGTGCGCTTTGTCGTCCAGTCCGTCCATCTGTAGGTAGATCTCGAACCTCGGCTTGTGGCGTGCGAGGGCGGCCGCGAGCTCGGGATCGCGCGCGAGGGTGATCCCATTGGTGTTGAGCATCACGTACCGGATGCTTGTTCGGGCGAGCGCGTCCGCGACGATGTCGAGAAACCGCGGGTGGATGGTGGGTTCGCCGCCCGAGATTTGCAATACGTCGAGCGGGCCCCGCGCCAGGTACTGGTCGAGCGTTGAAACGAGCTCCTCGAAGGAGCGGTGCTTGCCGTTCGGGCTCTCCGCATAGCACGCGGGGCAGCGGAGGTTGCACGCGTCGGTGATCTCGAGCAGTGCGACGCAGGCACGGTGGATCGGCGCCAGCGCCGTGCTCGGGGAGGGAGCTCTGGAGGACGCAGTAGTGGGAGCGCAGCAGGCCTGAGCAGGTGGCGGGTGCGGCACCTCGCCTCGCAGGTAGTAGTGACGGCGATGGGAGCTCACGAGCGCCACGGCGACGCCGTGCTCGGGGCATGTCCGCTCGAGAAAGACCTCGCCCTCGCTCTCGAAAGTGAGGCCGACGAGGGGCTTGAGGCACGCAGGGCAAAGCGTCCGTGTGCGCTTCAGCACCTTCGAGCCCTTGGACGTGGCGCGAGGCCCTGCGGCGCCGGCTACACAGGGAGCTTCGGTGTGCGCGTCGTCGATCACGGACAGCACCCGTCACCGTACGTGCTGCACCTCATCAGGTGTCTGTGTGTGGGCACGGGTGCCGAGGGGGAGAAGCACGCGAAGGCCTCCCACTCGTGCGAAAACTCGCCGGTAGAGATGGCCATCGCGTGCCGCAGGCTCTTCTCGAGCTCCGGAGGTGGGAGCGCGGCGCGCGCGTTCACGAGCAGTACGATCTCCGTCCGGGCCACCTCGAGCCGGCCCGCTTCGAAGAAAGCCTTTCCTCCTCGGCGGACCAGGCTGGCCGAGCCCCCGGGCGGATCGATGGCAGTCAGCTTGATGTGGGTCACAGGGAGCGTGGCGAGCTCGCCGAGAAAGCGTTCGAAGATCGCCCGAGCGGCGAGCGGGCACGAAGCACGGACGCGCACACGTCCGTTCGCCCAGCCCAGCTCGGCCTCGGCCCGCGCGTAGCGAACGTAGTCGACGTCGAGGGGAACGGCGAGAGCCTGAGGCGTCGCAGCCAGCCAGTCACTCATGCCCTGACCCGTGACGGCTGACACTCGGACGATGGTAGCTCCGGGCCGAATCGAACGGATGCGGTTCGAGATGTCCGGTGGGGCCTGGTCTAGCTTGGTCAAAACAACGACATCGGCCTCCTCGATCTGCTTTTCGTAGAGGTACTTGATGTCGTCCGAGAAGGCCCCGCCGTCCAGATCCTCGAAGCGGGATCCATCGACGAGGACTGACAACGGCGCCACGTCGAGCTTCGCACCGCGACGGCCTACGAGCGGCGAGAGGACGGTCGCCACCAGATCCGTGCAACTACCGACGGCCTCGGCCAGCGCGACGGTCGCACCCGTCCACTCCGCCTCGACCAGCGCTTGCTCGAGACTGTCGTACCGACAGCAGAAGCATCCGCCGGGAATCTCCGTCACGTCGAGATCGTCATTCGCGCACAGCGCCGTATCGACGAGCACCTGTCCCTGGTCGTTCGTCACCACGGCGACCTGTTCGCCGCGCTCGCGGAGCATGCGTGCGAGAGCCCGGATGGCCGTCGTCTTGCCGGCGCCAAGGAATCCGCCGATCACCTGAACTCTCATGGGTTACCTCGTCGTTCGCGCGGGACGGTCCCGCGCATGGCACGCCTCCGGCCGCGTCGGGAGCCGGAGAGCCAGGCTGCTCCTGCTGCCATCCCGACGAGCCATGTGTCTCCGCGTGGGCCCGGCCCGGCGGCGCGGCAGTCGCAACCGCCCCCCTCGATGGTGCCGCCGGTCGGCCCCGTGCCTGCTTCCGCGCTCGTCATCTTTGCGTCGGCGCCCGCATCGAGGCTGATGGCCGCGTCGGTTCCGGCTTCCTTGGGCAGCCCGGCGTCTGCCGGGATCCCCGCGTCGGGGCACGCGCAACGGATTGCCGGTGGCGCATAGCAGCTACCTTGCCCATCGCAGACGTCCATCACGCCCGTCTTGCACGCACACGAGAGCCCGCCGCCGCCGCACACTCCCCCGTTGGAGCACAGCGTCTCCCCCGCAGGGTAGGCGCAGGCATCGGTCATCGTGCCGTCGCATTGACCCTCGCAGGGGCCCCCGGCGCCGGCGCACTGCGGTCGGCCGCCGTGAGGCGGACCGCTGATGGGGATGCAGATGCCTTCGTTTCCGGTCCCATTGCACGCCTGGCACTGAGAGGAGCACGCTGATCCGCAGCAGACTCCGTCGACGCAGAACCCGCTCGCGCATTCGGTACTGCCAGCGCACGACGCGCCGATGGACAGATTCGCGACGCAGACCCCGCCTGCACAGTGCTCGTTGGCGTTGCAGTCGCTGCCTCCGACGCAGCCGGCGCATTGCGTTGCCTCGCAAGCCGCGGGCGCGCAGGCCTGGGTCTGTGCCGCAGGGCACGCGCCGGCGCCGTTGCAAAAAGCAGACAGGGTCGCTGTGCTCGTAGCGCTGTCGCAGCTTGGAGCCCTGCACTGGACCGTGGAATCCGGGTAGGCGCAATCGCTGTGCACGCCGTCGCAGATGCCGGCGCAGGCCGTGCCGTCGGACAGGCACGCCACCGAGGTGTGCGTCGGAAGGCACGTCCCCGTCGAGCACGATTCGCAGGACCCGGTGCAGGCCGTGGCGCAGCACGTGCCCGCAGAGGTGGCTGAGGCTCCATAGCAATACCCCGTGTCGCAGTCGGCTCCGGTCGCGCACGCGTCCGACGCACAGCACGCCCAGAATGCGAAGTACGAGACCGCGAGCGCCGCCAGGAGAGTGCGCAGCGCCGAGAAGAGCGTGATGCCTTTGCGCGCGGCTTCGTTCGTGCCAGCGGGCGCCATGAGCTCCTCGGAACCTAGCGTGCACGACGGGTGCGAGCAAGCCACGCCTCCTTCCCGAGGCGTGTTGCGTACGCTTCAAGCGACCCCCTCGCATTCGCGTTAGAGTCGCGCGTAATCACGACCAGAGGGATGGGACATCTCCGTGAGCTCGACCGTGCGCCATCTCGTATCCTTCTTGCTTGCCGGCTTGTTCGGGGCGCCCGCCGTCGCGAGCGCGCAGACAGCCGGTTTCGCCCTCGACCAGTTCGAGCCCTCCGAGCGCGGTAGCGAGTGGTTCGCCAACGAGTCCCTGGACCTCCGGGGCCAGCTCCGCCCCGCGGCGGGCATCGTCGCGGATTACGCCAACAGACCTCTCGCGATCTACAACGACGACGGCAGCGTCCGATCGGCACTCGTACAGGATCAGTTCTTCGTGCATGTCGGAGCGAGCCTCGTCCTGGCGGATCGCGTACGCGTCGCTGTGAGCTTGCCGGTCGCCGTCCACGAGGACGGCCAGGACGGGACCTTCGACGGCGCCTCGTACTCCGCACCCGGCAACTTCAGCGTGGGCGACCTCCGGCTGGGCGGAGACGTGCGCCTCCTCGGCCGTTATGCCGATACGTTCACGGTCGCGGCCGGGCTCCAGCTCTTCGTGCCGACGGGCTCCCGGGCCGATTACACGAGCGACGGCAGCGTACGCCTCGAGCCGCGCATCATGGCTGCGGGCGACGACGGCGAGTTCAGCTACGCGCTGCGCGTCGGCTTCGAATACGCCGGGGTGACCTCGAGCTACGGCGGCACGACGGTTGGCAGCGAGGTTACCTACGGCGCCTCGCTTGGTATCCGCGTCCTGGATCGAAAGCTCCTCGTCGGACCGGAGCTGTTTGGGGCGGCGGACGCGTCCGACTCCTCGCAGATCCTGCAGAAGCGCACGACGCCCCTGGAGGGGATTGTCGGCGCGCACTACCAGATGTCTTCCTCCTGGAGGATCGGCATAGGTGGTGGTGGTGGCCTCACGCGGGGCTATGGTTCGCCGACAGGTCGGCTCGTGGGCGGCATCGAGTGGGCACCGCGCTAGCGACCACCTCGAACGTGGAGTAAGAGACGAGCATGAGGGCTCACGGGATCATGCCGGCTTTTCCGGATCGACTTTCTCTCGCCGTCCTCTGCCTCGGCGCGTGCGTCGGTTGCTCGTCCCCTCACGCGGGGCCGAGCGGCGACGCCGGTCTGCCCTCGGCTCGCGATTCTGGGACGCCGATCGACGGAGCGACCGACACCGGCAGCGCTGGCGCGAGCGATGCGGGTGGGGACGCCGTCGGCGTCCCCGACTCGAGCGCCGCGCCCGATACAGGGAGCGCGGACACCGGCGGCCCCGATACGGGCACGCCGTCCATCGATGCTGGAACCACGGGCCAATGGGTCATGGGTTACTACGTCGGCTACGACATCGACGCTTACCCGATCGCCTCCATCGACTGGACTGGCCTCACCCACGTCATCTTCTCGCCTCTCACCGTGAACGCAGATCTCTCGCTGAACCTCTCCTTCAGCGATCAACACGGCACGGGTCAGGCGGACGCGATGGCACTCTCCGCAGCCGCGCACGCCAACGGGGTGAAGGCCCTCTTGATGCTCGGCGGAGAGAACGCCGGCGCCAACATCGCCACCGCCGCCAGCGCCGCGAACCTGCCTGCCTTCGTCACGGCCCTCGTCGGCGCCATGACGATGCTGGGTTACGACGGCATCGATCTCGACTGGGAAGACAGCGTGAACCTGGACGATCTGGTTTCGCTCGCCCAGGCGCTGAGGGCTGCTAAGCCGAACATTCTCCTCACCTACCCTGGCAACTCGGTCAACGGGAACTACGAGACGGTCGACGCTCGCATGGCGACGCTCTCGGCATCGCTCGATCGTTTCAACGTGCAGACGTACTACCCGTCGACGGCCGATACGGGGTCGGGGTGGGACTCGTGGTTTGGCAGTCCTCTCAGCGGCGTGGCGCCCAGCACGCCCGTGGCGATCGACGACACGCTCCAGCGGTACGCCGCCGTAGGGGTCCCGAAGAACAAGCTCGGCATGGGGATGGCCTTCTACGCGATCTGCTACACGGGCGGGATCACCGGGCCGCGACAGCCGACGAACGGGACGTCGCAGACCATCGTGGGTGGTGACAACAATTATCCGCTCAGCGCTTTCTTCGCGCAAGGCAGCACCTACGATCTCAGCGCCGCCTCGGAGCGTCAGCGAGACACGACCACGGCCGAGCCGTACCTCGCCCTGGAAGCCGCCGTTGACGATTCGGCATGCGGCGCTGCGACGCAGTACATCTCGTACGACGACGAGACGAGCATCGCCGCGAAGGGCACGTTCTCGAAGTCGAACGGTTACGGCGGGATCATCGTGTGGACCATCAACCAGGGTTGGCTCCCGGCGGCTGCCTCCGGTGGGCGCGCATCCAACGCGATGATGCAGGCGCTGAAGAGCGGCTTTCTCGATCCCTGAGGAGGCCCGGCCGCCTGCGCGGCAGATCCACGCAAGCGTTCCGCGGCCGGGCGCTCTATTCTCGGGCCATGGGCTTGCTCGACCCGACCCCGCCGCCGTACGCGCCGCTCGAGTGGCTGACGAAGCCGTTCTCGGAGCGCGCCCGCATGGCCACCGAAGCTTGGGCGATGCAAGGTTACGGCACCCCCCTCGCCGTCTATTTCGCGTACGTGCTCAAGGTGGGGCTCTACGTCCTGGGGTGGATGCTGTTCTGCGCAACGAGCCCCGCGCTCGGCAGCCTGCGGAACGTGGGCGCCTGGTGGCTGCATCCTCTCGCGTTCGAGAAGGCCATCGTCTGGAGCATGACCTTCGAGGTCCTCGGCTTCGGGTGCGGCAGCGGTCCGCTCACGGGCCGCTATTACCCCCCGATCGGAGGCTTTCTGTACTTTCTCCGACCGGGGACGACCAAGCTGCCGCTCTTTCCCGGCGTCGCCATCGTCGGTGGCAGGACACGGGGCGCACTCGACGTGGTCCTGTACGGGGCCCTCGTCGTCTGCGCGGTCCGTGCGCTCCTCGCGCCCGAGCTGGGCGTGACCCAGCTCGCCCCGCTGGCGGTGCTCCTCCCGCTGCTCGGCATCCTGGACAAGACCATCTTCCTCGCCGCGCGCTCCGAGCACTACTGGGTCACCATCGTGTGCTTCCTGTTCGCGCGGCCCTGGATCGCCGGCGCGCAGGCAGTCCAGATAGCGCTCTGGTTCTGGGCTGGCTTCTCGAAATTGAACCACCATTTTCCGACCGTCTCGTGTGTCATGACCAGCAACGCGCCGTGGACCCGCTTCGCGTGGCTCCGCCGCGCGATGTACCGGAAGTACCCGGAGGACCTTGCGCCGTCGCGGCTCGCCGCTTGGATGGCCCACGGTGGGACGATGCTCGAATTTGCGGTGCCTGTGGCGTTTCTGGTGACGCCCCTTGGTACCCCTCCGCTGGTCGCGGTGATCCTCATGCTGGCGCTACACGCATTCATCACGAGCAACGTCCCCATGGGGGTGCCCCTCGAGTGGAACGTCATGGTCGTCTACGGCGCCCTTGCTCTGTTCTGGGCGCACCCCGACGTCTCCGTGTTCTCGGTTGGCCCACCATGGGTGGCGGCGTTCCTCGCCGCGATGCTGATCGCGCTCCCGCTCCTCGGCAATTTCGTCCCGAGCCGCGTCTCGTTCCTCCTGGCGATGCGGTACTACGCCGGCAACTGGGCGTACTCGGTTTGGCTCTTCCGCGGCGACTCCCACGAAAAGCTCGCTCGCCTGAAGAAGAGCAGTGGCTGGATCTACGAGCAGCTCGACCGCTTCTACGATCGCTCGACTGCCATAGGCCTCGTGAGCAAGGTCATGGCGTTCCGCCTCATGCACCTGCACGGCCGCGCGCTTCGCGTGCTCGTCCCCAAGGCCATCGACCGGCTCGAGGGGCACGAGTGGCTCGACGGGGAGATCGTTGCAGGCATGGTTCTCGGGTGGAACTTCGGCGAGGGTCACCTGCACCAGGAGCAACTGCTCGAGTCGGTGCAGGTGCAGTGCGGCTTCGACGAGGGAGAGCTCCGCTGCATCTTCGTCGAATCGCAACCGCTCGGGGGGGCGAGCCTCGACTACCGTATCGTCGATGCCAAGTCGGGTCGCATTGCGCGGGGCGAGCTCCCCGTCGTAGATCTCCGAAGAAGCCAGCCATGGGACCCCGTATGATCTCGACGCTCGAACGTGACGCGAACATGACCGTCTGGGCCTGCGCCCTTCTCGTGGCAGGCTCGGTGGCGTGTGGGGCCGATGCTCCTCCCCCTCCGCGCCCTCCGCCCACTCCCGTCCCCACGCCCGCGGCGCCCCAGGAGCCGGCGGACGGGCCAGGTCACTCGACGGGAACGAGCTACGACGACGCTCTCTCGGTACCCGAGGACATGGCGAGCGTCGCGGGCGAGCGCGAGCTTACGAACGCCGAGCTGGCGCAGCCGATGCGCAGCCCCGCGTTTCTCTCCGCGTGCGGGACCCCGGACACCATGAAGGTCACCATTCGCGTAGTGATACGCGACGGCGCTGCCATCGGGGTCACGGTGCGAACCGTGCCCGATGACGCCACGGTGGCCGAGTGCATCGACAAGGGCGTCCGCGGCCTTGCATGGCCCCCCACCAAGCGGCGCGACTCGATGACCACGGCGTTCTGAGGGCAGCGGACGTCGTCTCTTAGGCGCTTCTGGCCTTGCTGCCGTGCGGTCACGTAGTACAAATGACCTCAATGAGACTATCGAATCCCCTCTTTTCCATTTCTTCTGCCGCACTGCTCGTCGTCGCCGTGGTCGTAGGGTCCGCCGCCTGTTCGAGCTCCAGCAAAGGCACGGCCATACCGCCCTCGAGCACGCCTCCGGTCGGCGTGACCTTCTCCGGTGGAGCGTTCGGGGGCCCGTGCTCCGGCGACGTCTACGTCGGCGCCGGGACGGGCTGGGCGTTCTGCGACAATGGCGAGTGGGCGTACACCACGACGGACCCTGCCACCGATGGCTTCACCGAAGCGACCCCGGTGACGGACGGAGGTCCCAGCAAGGATACCGGTCCCGTGCCGGACGGGAGCCAGGTCGACACGGGTTGCCAGGGGCAGGGCCAAGGCCAGGGCCAGTGCGGGCAACTCGGGGCTGACGCCGGCCAGGACTAGCGTTAGCGCGAGCGCGGTTCGGGGCGGGCCAGCGTCAGGTTCGTCCCGAACGGAGAAGCCCGCGTGGGATGCTTGGGCGTACCGGCAGGGTCGCCTGTGGTACGCTCAGGCGAACTCCGCCGGGCAGTCACGGCGTACGAGACCGCGCATGAGCGAGTTGATCAAGGGCCTAGCCTCGGTGCGGATCTTCCAGCACCTCGCGCAGGAGGACCTCAAGAAGGTCGCCAAGATTGCGAAGCCCAAGACCGTCGCCGCGCACACGGTGGTCTTCTTCGAAGGCAACCGAGCCGATGCCTTCTTCATCGTCGTGTCGGGGTCGCTCAAGGTGTACCAGACGGCAAGGGACGGGCGGGTGAAGGTCCTAAGCACCATGGGTCCAGGCGAGACTTTCGGGGAGCTTGCAATGCTCGATGGTCAAGCACGTTCGGCGTCGGTCGAGACGATCGCGCTATCGGAGCTGCTCGTCATCTCGCGCAAGGACTTCCGCGACCTCGCCACTGCGACACCCGGCATCCTCTGGGGGGTGCTCGAAGGCGTGTGTGCGCGACTCCGGGCGCAGAACGATTCGGAGCTGGAAGCTGCGTTCCACGGGACGCAGTACCGAGTCGCCAAGGCCATCCTCAAGCTCGCCGAGAAGCACGGCACGAAGACGGCGACGGGGATGCGCGTCACGTCGACCTTCGGCGTGAAAGACATCGCCGAAATGGCAGCGACTACCGTGGAGCGCGTGGAGCGAATCCTGGAGAAGCTCGAAGACGATGGGCTAACGCACATCGACGACGGAGACCTCGTCATCCCCGACCTCTCGGCGCTGAAGCGAGCGCTCGACTACATGGGGTCGTCGTGACCGGTGCGCTGCGGCGCAAGGCACCGTACCTCGTCCCGTTCTTCGCCGCCCTCGCGCTACTCTTGCCCGCGCTCGCCATCGCGCACGAACGCTTCGTTCGACACCAGCTGAAGCAGCCTCTTCGCGACGAGTTCTTCCGCCGCTACCCAGGTCACTTCCTCGGCATGCACCCGAGCATGCTCCGTCTCGGAGTCAACGCAACGTTGGTTCTTGCGGGCTTCATCTTCCTCTGGTTCGTTCGCAAGCCGATCGACGAGGCGATAGAGCGGCTCGTCGCAGTGGCGGGCGCCCGGGTACAGCGGATCGTGCACGAGCTCACCTGCTTCGTCACCGACCGCCCCGTCCTCAATAGAGTTTTTCACGCGATAGGCGAGTGGGTCGTCGTGCTGTTTCTTCGCGTGCCCGGGCTCGTCCTCATGTATTCGGCCGCGAATAACTCGCTCGTCATGCCGAGCTATCCGCTCGATCCGAAGACCGAATTCTTCTTCAAGATGGCCCAGGCCGTCCTTGCCGTCCTCATCCTGACGCAGACGCTGCTGCCACTCTGCGGGGCCCTCGTGGTCGGCACGTGGATTTACCTCAATCGGTGGGGGTGGATGGTCGCGGCGGACGCGCTGCCGATCCTCAGCGTGGCCGTCGTGTATCTGACCTCTCCCTGGGAGTCCCACAAGCTCACCATCACGGGCCTCTCCGAGTTCCAGATCCGCTGGGTGCGCCTGACGCTCGGCTTCGGGTTCTTCGTGCTCGGTTGGCTCAAGATATACAACCACGACCTCGTGGCCGGCGTGGCGGACCAGTACCCGTCGGTGCGAGGCGACCTGCTGGTGAAGCTCCTCGCGTTCGGGACCGACCCCGCCTTCAGCCGAGAGTGCTGGGTCGTCTCCTTCGGGCTGGCCGAGGTGCTGAGCGGCTTCATGCTCATGACCGGTACGTTCTCGCGTGTCTGGGGTGCCATCATGGCTGTAGTATTCACGAAGCTGATGCTGGTCGATTTCGGGTGGAACGAGATCCCCCACCTTTTTCCCATCGGCGCGCTGGCCGCCATAGCGTTCAGCAATCGACTGAAGGGAGAGCTCGACCCGATCGTGGCGAGGGCGGAGCGAGCGGGCTTCCACGGTAACAGGCTCCGGCAAGTGGCCATCATCGGCGCGACCGCCATCGGGCTCGCCGTCGTCCTAATCTTCCCCTCGCTGTTCGCTCTCACGTTCTTCGACCGTACCCACCTTCGCTAGAGGCACGACCATGCACTTTGCCAAGGCTCGAAACCTGGCCGCCATGGCCCTCGCGTGGGCGCTCTTTCTGCTCGCCTACGACCAGCACGCGAATCCGAGGCCGGTCGCGACCTACTGGGCCGACTTCATGGGAAGCTCGACGCGGCCCACGGTGCTGTCGGAAGGCGGAAGCCCGCGGCTCCGACTATCGTTGCCGCACCTCTGCTGCGCGACGTGTCTGGACGACATCCGCGCGGCGGTTGCGGCGCTCACGTGGCTCGGGCCGGCGCGGGTGGACCCCGAGCCAGCCGCCCTGGAGACGTCCGCCGCGAACGCAGGCGACGCCACGGCGGCGCACGAGCTCGAGTTCGACATTGTCGATCTCGCGCAGGCCAACTTCGTGGCCCTCGACGCCGCGTTGCGGGACGCAGGCTCGGTCCCCGACAGGATCGAGATCTTCGGGATGGGCCACTTCCGGCTGGAGGTGGAGCTTCCGCGCTGCTGCACCGCGTGCTCGCGCGCAGTCGACGACCAGCTGGAGCGCTTTCTCGTCAAGGAGACGCAGGGCCGTTGGCTCGACAGCATCAGCCTGAGCTCCGTCGAGAAGTCGGTCATCATCTACGCCCGCCTCAACGCGGTGGTCGACCTCGTCGAGCTGACGAGGGCCCTCGAGCGGGCCGGGCTCGAAGCGCGAGCGATACGAGTTCTCACGGGCCCGGAGTCGTGAGGGCCGACCAAGCGCACGCGAGCTTCGGGCGCTGTACTGCTGTACTAGAGAGCTTCCAAAAACTTCACGACGCTGAGCTGCTGTGCCTGCGTGAGGCCATGAAACTTTTCCATGGTGTTTCGCGCCTCGCTCCGGAACTGGCTCTCGCGGCTGCACACGTCCAGGTTCACTCCATTCGTCGCCGAGCCGACGATCGGGCAGAGCTGGTAGTCGGGAGCGTGGGTCGCCGGGTTGATCGGCGGTGCGGGGAGATCGTGCATCTCGATGGCGGCGAGGACCGCAAGGTCCATCGTCGTGACGTTCAGACGCACGGTGCCCCCATCGGCGCTCGTCGCCATGATCCACGCCGGCACGTTCGGTTGCTCGCCCGGGTAGTTGCCGTCACCGATGACGTTCAGATAGATGCGCGCGTCATGGCCGAAAGGAGGTCCCACCTTGCCGAGCCCCATGAGCGGCGGCGTCCGAAACTCGCTGCCGAGCGCCAGGCCGGTCACGTTTGGAACGACGGCATAGTCCGTCAGGTTTCGGCTGATCATGGCCGCCGGCCCGCGGTCGTCGTCGAGGAAGGGATACGGCGCGGGGATGAGCTTCGTCGGGTCGCACGTGGGGGTGCAGGTCGAAGGGTCGATCATCTGCGGCAGCGCGTTGTCCCACTCCTCTTCCAGGTAGTACGGTACCTCGGGGTTCTGGTGAATGAGGAGATCCGAGAAGATGGGCGCCCATCGGTTGGACAGGTTCTCGGCGCCGCCGACCTGGGCGGGTGACACTCCCGTGCGGAAGACTGGGGTATGGCAGTTCGCGCAGCCGAGCTGCCGGTCGTTGGCGATCGCGTGGTTTGTGTCGTCGCTGTAGCTCGCGGGGTCGACATTGTCGGACGTCATCCTGGCCTGGAACGCGGCCAGGTCGAGGCCGAAGAGCTTCGCGCCAGCCTGAACCGTGGTGGCCGCGGCGTTCCCCTTTGGGTCCGCGAACAGGGAATTGTCCGGCATCGGAGGGGCGATGTTGCGGATGAGATCGCGCACGGTCACGACGCGCGCGGCCGTGATGTTGGGGGTTGGCCCTCCGGCGTTGCAGATCGGGTCGATCGTTGCGACGTTGGGCTGCTCGAAGGGTGAGAACGGGCTCGTGAGGCCGAGCTCACCCTGTGTGCCGCCGACGATGAACTGCAGCAGGGTAGTGCCTGCCCCGCGCAGGCCGAACCGGCCAACGCGGATGACGGGGTCTCCCCCGACGAAGCTCGCCGAGGCGGCGCTCTCGTTGTGCCGGCCGGAGATGCAGTCGTTGGGGCACACGTAGGGATCGGGGATGGGCGGGAGCGACGAGTACGTGTCGAGCTGGTCCTCGGGATCTTCGTTCGCAACGATGTCCCCGAAGTAGATCGCCTCGATGAGACCGCGCGCCACGTACGGCGGCGCGGCACGTTCGCCCACTGCACGGCGCTCGCCGAGCGTGCTCAGCCCCGTGATCGGGTCGAGGCCGCCGGCCAGATCTGGATCGATGGCGATCGACGGGATGGGGTTGACGGCGCAGTAGCCGATGGCGTCGTCGTGCTGCAGCGGCCCACCGAAGATCGCGAGTGGATCGAACGCCCCCGTCGTGGGGTTGTAGTCACCGTAGAGCGTGAATGCGGTGGTAGGCGGGTTGCCTGCTATCTTTGTAATCGAGTCGTAGTCCGTTATGCCCTGTCGCCCGGCTCGGGACACCGGCGTATTAGCGGTGTTCACCCCCGCGAGGGCCTGGTCCCCACTGTCGCCGCCCATCAGGTTGTTGTGGTTGTCAGCCGAGCTCTCGTGGCAGCCGATGCACGCGCGCTGGTTGTAGAGCGGCCCGACGCCTTCCGCGTCCGTGTGCGGCGTCGCGAAGAACTGCAGCGGCGATTGGTCTTCGATCGAGGGTGGCGGCACCACCTGTGGGTCCTGGAAGTCGAAGAGCGCCTGCACGTCGGAGGACGCGTTCTCGAAGCCGAGCGCCGCATACGAGAGCGACGTGCCCCAGGTCGATCGGGTGTGCAGGTTCGGGTGCTGCGGGATGCCGCTACCGGGGGTCGCGATCCCCGAATAATCTCGATCCTCCTCGATGCCGATCGTCTCGCTCATGGCGCCATAGCTGCAGCCGTGGATGGTGGCCGCGAGTGAGGCAGCGAGCGCGCCGTACCACAGTCCCCGCCTGACCCAACGAACGCCGCTGCCAGTCACGATCTCCTCCTTTGGCTGGGGAGTGTCTTCGAAACGACCTGTGCCCGATGGTATTTCATCAGCCGGCCTAGAAGTCGCCCATGAGGTCGAGGAACAAGCGTTGAACGTGATTCTCCATCAGCGGATACCCCATGAAGTCGAAGTATTGTGCTGACGCCATGAGGTTCTTGAAGATGCGGTAGTTCGCGCCGAATGCGAAGCCGTGGTAGCCCGTGCCTGCGCCGAGGTCGGAGTCGGCGAACGTCGACAGCGCGGCGTCGCTCTGGACGTACCGGTAGGTGACCCAGACGTTCAGCGGGTGAAAGCTCCGCTGGTAGGCCTTGTCGCCGAGCCGCGTGCCGACGGTGACACCGACGCCGTTGTCCAGCTGCGGGGCTCCCTTGGCGCCCGTGCTGGTCGTCGCCACCGGCGTGCAGCTCGTGCACGTCGTGGCATTCGGCGTCATGAGGTTTCCTTGCGCCGTGAGGTCGTGGTTCGGAAGGAAGTTGTGAACGTAGTCGACGATCACGTAGGCGTCCGGGTCGCCCAGCGCGGGTCTCTTGAAGGGGACGTGAACCTGCGCGGTCGGGTTCAGGATCTTGTACGTGGAGTCCAGTAGGCCGGTTGCCGTTCCGCCCGCCGGCCCGTAGTTGACCTCGGAGTTGGTCTGCTGGAGACCTGGGCTGAGAAGAAACGCGGAAGCAGGCGTCTGAGGGCTCGTATAGCCTTGCGCGGGCTGCGCGGTGGGCACGCTGAGGCCGGTGTTGAGGTTCCACCACTCGTAGTACGTGACCGCGGCGTCGACGTACTTGCTCAAGAACCGTAGCTGGTCGCCGGCGCCGCCGATGGTACCCGTGAGCCCGACGAACGCGTTATCGACCAGCGCGTTCACCTGCATGTAGGCGACCGTGTCTTCGACTGTGAAGGGAAAGCGGCGCGACTTGGACTTGTAGATCTGGCCGGTGAGCGCGATGCCAGCGGGGTTCACGTCGTCGTCCCACAACATCTGGGTGCGGACCGTGCCGACGGAGCCTCGCCAGAAAGGGTTCTTCATGCGACCGATGACGAGCTGGAGCCGCTCGCGATCGGAGAAGGGCCGGACGGCCGCCCAGGCCTGATCGACGCCGAAGACCGCAGGTCGGAACGCGTCGGACAGAATCACGAACGGTACGGTCGGGTTCGGGGTCTCCCCGCTGGAGATGCGAAAGCCGCCCGTGACAGGACCCGTGTCGCCGAACTCGGCGCCGAATCGGATGCGGGTGAGCATCCAGTTCGCCTGGATGCCGTTGGTGAGCGACTCGGTGAGGTTCGAGTTCACCGAGTAGTCGTAACGAAGCGTGAAGCTTCCCAAGATGCGGACGGGCACGCCCAGCAGAGACAGCGCCACGCCGGGCGCAGGCTCGGCAGGCGCCTTCTTCTTGGCGGCTTCCTCATCGAGCGCGTGCTGCTGCAGCGTGAGGGTCGCCAACCGGCGACCCATCTCGGCCTGCTTGGCCTGCAGAGCTGCGAGCGCGGCGTCGTTCGCGGCCTGCATCCTGGAAAGAGCTGCGTCCTGGTCGGCCCGGAGCCTCGCGATGGCTGCGTCCTGGTCGGTGGGCGGCTGGGCAAGGCTAACATCCGGCGTCGGCGTAGGAGAAGCGGGAGGCTGAGACTGGGCAAATGCTGGTACGGCGAAGCCAAAGCCGCTCATGCACAGCACGCACGCCCACCCGATCGATCGCCTTCCCACGGGCGCGACGGTATCATGCCAGCGACCATCCCGAAGCGCGTTACGCTACGGGCGCGACACCACGGCAACTCCGAATGGATTGGTCTCGGGGGCGACAGGCAACGTGACCGGCGAGCCCGCGATGACGTCGCTGATGGTCCCGTCCGCTGCGATGGACATCCCGTGCAGGAGCTGTCCGGCTGCTTCCGGGATCGGCACCCGGCCGTTCTCCGGGTCGAAGCCCTGCGCAATCTGGCGCGGCGTGATCGCGAACAAGAGCTGGCCGGTCGGGTCGAAGTGCAGGCCCCACGGGTTACCCCCACCGGGCAACGCGAACGTCTGCAGCAGGTGAGGGTGGCGGGCGTCGGTCTGGATGTCCCAGATCGAAAGGTTGTCGCTACCCGCGTTGGCGACGTACAGGCGGCGCCCGTCGGCGCTGACGATGCTCCAGCACGGCAGGTAGCTATTGGGATCGCCCGCCTCGCCGATGAGAGAAAGCTGGCCGGTCGCGGTGAAGTCGAAGGCGGCGATGATCGAGGCGTTGGGGACGCCGCTGTAGAGGACCGGCTGGGTCGGCGACGCCGACAGGCCGGCCGGCCAGACGGGGTTCGGGCGGCCCCCGTCCACCGCGGCGAACAGCGCGTTCGGCAGAAAGGCCGGCGACCCAGGTGATGTTAGATCGCCCGTGGCGGACAGCTGCAACGCCCGGAGCGCCCCACTCTCCTCCGTCCCGAACACCAGCTTACCGCCCGGCGCAACGTAGGCCTGCGTGGGCGAGGCGCCCAGCGGCAAGGGAAAGGTCGAGCCCGTCGGCTTCAGCGAGCCGTCGGCCTGGATGGCGAAAGTCGTGTAGTTCGGGGCCACGTTGCCGAGGTAGCGGATGCCATCCGAAGCCTTGTTGGCGACGACCAGGATGTTGCCGCTCACCCCGACGGAGGCCGGGGCCGTGCCACCGCTGGGGAACGGCGAGCCCGCCACGGGCGTCAAGAGGCCGTCGGTGCCGATGTGGAAGGCGGCTATCGAGTCGGAGCCCTGGTTGACCGCGAAGAGTAACGTCTGGCTGGCGTTGACGACGAGCTGCTGGTCCGCGTCGAGGATACCGTCGTCGTCGAGGTCGGCCGCGCCCGACCCGCCGGTCGGGTAGCGCGCAACGAGCAAGGACGGCAATGCCGCATTGCAATAGCGGAACACCATGATGCTGTTCTCGCCGGGCGATCCCGCGTTGGCCTCCACGTACACCGTGCCGTTGAGCGACCCAGGGCCGCCCGTGGGGGTGTCGCTGCAGGGGCCGGGCGCGGTCGTGACGCGGTCGTACTGCGACAGCGTCTCCTGCGACCAGCCGCTGCCGGGGGAAGCGCAGTCGTACTCGGTGTACGAGATCCCGTCGCACAGGAAATACGTGAGCGCGGGTGGGCAGAGCGACGTCGACGCCTCGTAGTAGACCTGGCCCGTGCACGCAGCCGGGAGCCCTGCGACGGAGAGGACGGCAAACGACGGTGGGATCGTCTGCGCCCCCGGCGGGAAAGAGGGACCGGTCTTGCTCGTCGTGCACGACCCGGACGCGAGCACGGCCGCGCAGAGGGTCGCCGCCGGAACGAGGAGTGTCCTCCGCATGGCCACCAACGTACCACAGCGTTGAGGCGCGGCTCGTGCCGGGAGCGACGGGATGCGGTGACCGCGGGCGATGCGCTACGCTGCCCTCCATGTCGAGGCTCCACATGTTGGCGGGCGCTGTCGCGACCGGATCGGACGCAGAAAGAGCGCACGTCGGCGCCTACGTCGTCCTCGCGGATGGTCCCAAGAGCCGCCTCTTCAAGCTCACCGGCAGCATGAACGCTCCACGCGTCGAGGAGCTCGACGCGGCGACGACGCTCGACCTCAGGCGCTTTCAGGAGGAGCTGAAGAAGGATCTCGAAGGATTCGGAGTACTCCGCCCCGCGGACGCCACCTGGGCTTGCGAGAAGGTGCGGGCTCACCTCCGCGTGGATCTCGGCGTGTGAGATAGCGCGCCGGATCTCAACGCAGGACTCGCGCCCCGATGCCTTCGATCACGCAGTCGAGCCCGCGCTCGAACGCGACATCGGAGGAGGGGTGCTTCGCGTCATGGACCACGCGAGCGATCGTCGGGAACCGACCTGTCTCGATCATCCGCTCCAGGTATGGCCAGGTGGCGTCCTGCCACTGCTGCTCGTTCATGCCCGTCTCGATCTCGGCGGACAGCTCGCTCGCTTCGCGTCGGGCGGCCCCGACCACGTAGGCGTTGACGGTCCCCACGGCGAGGAGGACCGAGTCGATGTCCTCGAAACCCGGCGCAGCGGCCAACGCGGCCAGCGAGGCCTCCCAGTGCGCGAGGGCGTTGGGCCCGAAGTGCAGGCGCCCGCCGAGCAGCTCGACGAACCAATCGTGCGTCCTCGCGGCCTCCCGCGTGCGGTGCGCGATGGAACGCAGGACCTGCCGCCACGTCCCGCGAATGGGGCCCGCCTCGGCGATCTCGCCGTACACCGCGTCCACCATCATCTCGAGGAGCCCTTCCTTCGTCTCGGTGTACCCGTAGAGGCGCATCGGACCGGCCTTCAACCGGGCGGCGACCTTCCGCAGGGACACCTCGCCCAGTCCCTGCTTGTCGGCGATCGCCATCGCCGCGCGAACGATGCGCTCCCTGCTCAGCGGCCCGGGCGCCTTCCGCTTGGTGGGCTCCGGGCGCTCCCAGATGAGCGGAGGAGTAGCTTTGGGCTCCTTCTTTCCGACTGGCATCGTCTCGCGAGACCTTCCTGGCGCCACCGCCGCCGGATTGACAATGAGGATCATGCGATACAGTGTATCGACATGAACAGCGTATCGCAGCCGGGGTCAGGATCAAGCACCACGAAGGTGCTCATCGTCGGTGGCAGCCTCGTGGGGCTATCGGCCGCCGTGTTTCTGGCCTGGCGCGGGGTACCGACCGTGCTGCTCGAGACGCACACCGGCAGCCACCCGCATCCGCGAGCGGTTGGCTACCCACCGCGAACGATGGAGCTCTTTCGCACGGTCGGCCTGGGTCCGCTGATCCCGCAGGCGCCTGCGGGGTTTCGGCTGCTCCGGTGCAAGGTGGAGAGCCTCGCCGGGAAGTGGTTCGACGCGACGGAGTGGACGCCGGAAACGAGAGACGCGCCGGAGAAGAGAGAAGCGCCGGCGGTCGAGCACTCGCCTCACACGGGTGCCGCGATTGCCCAGGACCGTCTCGAGCCCCTCCTTCGCGACAAGGCGCGCGAGCTCGGTGCGGATCTGAGGCTCGGCACCGAGCTCGTACGGTTCGAGCAAGATGCCAACGGCGTGACCGCCTGGACGCGCGACCGGGGCGGTCGCGAATCGATCGTTCGCGCCGCGTACATGATCGCGGCCGATGGCAGTCGGAGCGCGGTGCGCCAGGCGCTGGGCATCGGTCGGACGGGCCCTGGACACCTCCAGACGATGCGCAGCGTGCTGTTTCGAGCAGACCTGGAGCAGTACCTCGAGAAGGGCATCTCGCAGTTCGAGATCGAGCAACCGGACTGCAAAGCGTTCCTCACGACGTACGGGGACGGCCGGTGGGTCCTGATGTTCATGGACGACCTGGAGCGCGACGAGAAGACGCTGCTCGCTGAGGTACACAAGGCGGTCGGACGAACCGACCTTCCCATCGAGATCATCACCACCGGTCGCTGGGAGCTCAGCGCGCTCATCTCGGACCGGTTCTCGGAAGGGCGTGTGTTCCTCGCGGGCGACGCCGCTCACACGCTTCCCCCGACTCGCGGTGGGTTCGGTGCCAATACCGGGATCCACGACGCGCACAACCTGGCGTGGAAGCTGTCTGCCGTTCTCGCGGGCGCGTCCACCCACGAGCTGCTCGAGACGTACGACGCCGAGAGGCGTCCCGTCGCGTGGGACAGGCTGAGGCAGACGTTCGCGCGACCGGACTACGCCAGGCACGCACCAGGCGCGTCGGACGGCGCGCCGATCCTCGGCGAGGCTGCCATGGAGCTCGGGCAGCTCTATCGATCGACTGCGGTGATCGGAGCCGGAAGTGAGCTCCCTTCGGCGGCGAGCCCCGAGGAGTGGGCGGGGCAACCCGGCACGCGCGCGCCGCATGTGTGGGTCATGCGTGAGGGCGAGCGTGTATCGACGCTCGATTTATTCGAGCGTGCCTGGGTGCTGCTCTGCGACGGCGAGCCCTGGGTGGGCGCCGCGACGAAGGTGGGCGCCGCCTTGAGCGCGAGGAACGGAGGCACGCTCACCTGCGTCCGCAATGGCGTCGACGTGCGGGGGCAGACCTCCGACGAAGTGCTCCTGAAGGCCTTCGGCTTGCGCAGCGGCGGAGCGTCGCTCATCCGACCGGACGGCTACATCGCCTGGCGTTCTGTCGGCTTGCCCGCCGATCCGGCCCGCGCCCTCACGGAGGCCCTTGAGCAGGTGTCGTCCGCGATCCGATGAGTCAACGCTCGGGCGCCGGGGGCTAGTGGTCAGCGACGACCACGACCCCCAGCGGATTCGTCTCGGGAGGGACCGGGATCGGTACCGGCGAGCCGGTGACCTCGGCTAGCTTCCCGTTCGCGTCGATGCTGAGCTCGTGGAGCAGCTGGCCCTGGTTCTCCGCCACCTCCTGGCTGATCTGGCGGGGCGTGATGACGAACAGCAACGTACCCGTGGGATCGAAGCTCAGGGCCCAGGGGTTTCCTCCGCCTGCGAGCGCGAACGTTTGAATCAGGGTTGGATGTGTCGGGTCGGTGGCCGTGTCCCAGACCGAGACGTTGTCGCTGGTGGCGTTCGCGAAGTACAGGCGCTGGCCGTTCGCGCTGACCACGCTCCAGCAAGGCAGCGCCGCGTTCGGGTCTGCCTCCTCGGAGAGCAAGGTCAGCTGGCCGGCGGCGGTGTACTGGAGCGCGATGATGCTGCCGTAGTTCGGAATGCCGGTGTAGAGGATCGACCCCGTGGGCGAGGAGGACATCCCGGCCGGCCAGACGGGCTTGGGCTTCTGGCCATTGGCGAATAGCGAGTCCGGGAGCGGGAGGGGAGACCCCGGAGCGAGGGTGAGGCCGCCGGAGGAGGACAGCTGCAGCCCGCGCACCACGCCCGTCTCCTCGGTGGTGAACACCAGCTTGCCTCCAGGAGCGATGTACACCTGCGTGGGCGATGACAGCAGGGGCAGCGGATACGTCGTGCCGGTCGGCGTGAGCGACCCGTCGGTCTGGATGAAGAACGTCGTGTAGCTGGGAACGCGAAGGGTGAGGTCGCGAATCCCGTCCGAGGCCTTGTTGGCGACGACGAGGATGTTGCCGCTGACGCCGACCGACGCCGGGGCGACGCCGCCGCTCGGAAAGGGTGATCCCGCGACCGGCGTGAGAGCGCCGTCGCCTGCAATATGAAACACCGCGATCGTATCGGACCCCTGGTTGACCGCGAACAGCAGCGTCCGGCTCGCGTTCACGACGACCTGCTGGTCCGCGTCGAGGATGCCGTTGTCGCCGAGATCGAACGCGCCGGACCCGCCCGTCGGGTAGCGGGCTACGAGCGTCTCGAGCAGCGCCCCGCTGCAGTAGCGAAACTGCAGGATGGCGTTCTCGCCGGGAGCGCCCACGTTGCCCTCGACGTACACCGTCCCGTGCGGAGCAGCGCCGCCGTCAGGGCCCGTGGTCATGCCGCAAGAGTCGGATCCGGTCGCGACAGGGTCGGCGGAGGCGGTCTCCAGCTGCCAGCCACTGCCTGGGTTGGAGCAGCTGGACTGGCCATACACGCTGCCTTCGCAAAGGAGGTAGGTGACCCCTGACGCGCACAGCGCCGTAGACGCCTCGAAGTACGTCTTACCCGTGCAGGCGGCGGGGAGGTCGGCGACCCAGGAGAAGCTCTGGGTTGGCGTGGGGTTCGACGAGGTGCTCGAGCAGGAGGCAATGCTCGCGGCGCCGATGGCTGCCAGGGACGGGACGAGCAGAGACCACCGGTTCGGCATCGCGCCTACCATACCAGACGCCCCGGCCGTTTGGCCGGATCGGCACTTGGCAGAAGGCGCCTGGAAGAGTGGAGATCCCGACCCCCACGCCGGTCCATGATGCGTGAGGTGCGGGTTATCCGTTTCCGACAACCTCGCCACCGGCTGCGGTACGAGACGAGTCGATGGGTCGACGTCTGGCCGCACGGAGAGGCGAGAGATGGCGTGGACTTCGCCCGGATTGGATGCGGTATGAACCGTGTATCGCAATGTGGGATGCGCATCGCATCGCACTGGGTCCTCGGAGGTTTGCTGGTGGTGGTTGGCTGCACGCCACCAAGCGCCCCTGCGCAGAGCGACCCGGCGTCTGCCGCTGCGGAGGTGGCCGACGACTCGTCGGGCTTCGACCCCGCGATCTGCTCGAGCTCTTCGTCGATGGTGAACCTCGCGGGCGCGGGCAGCCCGGAGTGCCAATACTACTGCCAGGATTGCCTCGGCCTCGGCCAGCCAGCGCCCCAGGCACTCGACGCGCGCTTCCAGTCCGTCGCCAGGGATCTCTGGCAGGGCACGTGGCTCAGCTGGGTCCCGGTTCTCTACAACAGCCTCGCCGAGGAAGCGGCCCAGTCCGCGGCGCCCCTCGAGTTTCCGCCGGTCTCCCCCAACATCGACAGCGCGCTCAGCGGCTTGAGCGTGGGCGCCTGCCTCGGCATGACGATGTCCGCGCTCGTCAGCGTCATCGAATACTACTCGCAGGAGGCCACCCCGGAGGCCGCCTACTCGCAGAACGGCGGCAAGGCCCTCTGCGGCGTCGTGTGGGCCGTGTCCGCCTGCAAGGGCCAGTTCACGGTCGATCCTGCCACCCTCCTCTCGATATCAGCCCTCTCCGTGACCTGCTCGATCGGGACGCACGCGGCCGACGCGATGGTCTGCAGCGCCACGAAGAGCGCGTGCGTGGCGAGCGTGGCTGCAGCCCAGCCGCTCATCGCCGGCAACCTCTGTTGCTGCCAGGGATCCGACGGTAGCTGGACCCTGGACCGGGAGAACCCGTGCATGAACGCCGGCGGGCAGTTTCGCGCGGGAACGTGCGGCGATGCTGTGCCGTTCTCCGCCGACCAGTGCCAGTACCTGGACGACCGGCTGAGCGGCCGCATACCCCCCGACGACGACTGGGCTGATGCAGGCACGAGCGGTGGTGGCGACTGGGGCAGCGACGATGCGGGCGGCGGCGAAGCACTCTCCGCGGACGGCGGGGCCCAGGATGCGGGTCCCGACGATGCCGACGCCAGCGACGACGCGAACGGCGGGCCGGGTGACGATGACGCGGGCGACGATGGCGACCCTTGCACGGGCCTGGGTGACGGCGACTACTGCGGTGGAGACGGCGTCGCCGGCGATGCGGACACGCTCTACACGTGCAGCGGCGGCACGCTCGCCTCGAGTCAGCTCTGCTCGGCCGGTTGCCTGGTCAATCCGGATGGGTCCGACGCCTGCGAATGAGAGCACCTCCAGAGCGATCCCGCTTGGCAAGCGCCCTTCGATCGGCACCGCGATTGCGTTCGTTCGTCCCCAGGGTGAACGCATGAAGGTCGCATCTGTCCGCCGTGGGTGGAGCCCGCTTCTCGGCATTCTGCTCCTCGCGTCGCCATCGGTGGGCGCCGCGCAAGAGGCCGTCGTCCCGGCCAGCGCCGGGCCCGTCGAGGTGAACCAGGTCGGCTCGGACTGGAGCCAGGCGCAGGTGATCGTCAATGCGCCCCCGGGCGTGGTCTGGGACACCGTGCAGCAGGTCCCAGAGTGGCCCCGGGTCCTCTCGGACGTCGAACAGATGCGCGTCATCGAGCACGACGGCCCCGCCTGGGTCGTCGACCTCGAGTCGCGGACTCTCCACCACGGAATGCATCGCTACAGCGTGCGCCTCGACCCGATGCAGCGACGGGTCATCGCCCGGTCGCGGGGAGGTGGCGTATCGGTAGACTCGTACATGCTCGTGCGGCCGGGGCCCACACCGTCGCAGTCGGACGTCGTCTATTCGCTCCGGATCGAGACGTCCGGGGTCGCTCGGCTCGCGATGTCCGAGGGCACCCTCCACACGAAGCAGGCGCACATCGTCGAGAGCACGCTCGAGGACCTTCAGCGGCGCTTCGCGCGCTGACGTGTGTCAAGCTCCGGGACGCTTCCCCGAACGTCTACGAGGGGCCGCTCAGTTGTTGCAGCCGCAGGTCGAGAAGCTCGATCGCGTGATCCTGCGCCGGTAGACCGGCCTCGGTTGTGCGGCGGCCGCGGCGGCCTGCTTGGCGGCTGCCGCTTGCTGCGCTGCCGCTTCCTGGGCAATGCGCCGGTTCATCGCGGCGAGCGCATCGTCCGTCTGCGCCAGGCGATCGGCGATGAGCTTCTTGGCCAGCGCCTCCTTCTCGGCCTCCTGCTGGGCGAGGATGTCGTCGATCGTATGGCTCCCAAGGCCGACCGCAGGGGTCACCGTCGGCGGAGCGATGGGCTCGTAGGGCATCCCGCTGACGATGCCCGGTCCGTCCTCGGGGAGGCGCGCCCCGGACGCGCGTTCGTCGAGGGACTCTGCGCCGACGGGCTGGGCGGTCGCGATCACCACTGCAGGCTCGACCACCTGCTGCGTGGCCGCGCGCGCTCTCGCACCTGAGAAGACGAGAACGCACGTCGCCAGGACCGCGGCGCCCGCGGCGATCCACACCATCCGACGGTGCGCGTGGCTCCGCTCAGCCTCGCTCCGGCACCGGACGCATTCGCCCTCGGGCGAGAGGATGAAGGAGTGGGACGCACAACGACGCGTGCCAAGTTCGGAGCGGGGCGTGGGCTCGAGCGCTTCGTTCATTCGCGGGTCCTCCTTGCGGCATGGCACTGTCTGCAATACGCGGCCCATGCACGCGTTCCGACCATCCCGGCAGAGAGCTCGCAGTTACGGGACGTCGGGGGACGGAATGGTTCCCGGCCTCCGCGGCACGACGTCCCAGCCGCGGACCCGTACGAGGCAACGTGGCCCGGCGTCTTCTCGCGGCCCCCGGACCGTGCGTGAGCAGCCTCCCACATGTCAGGCGCTCGGATCACCCCCGGAAGCGCGCCAGGATCTCCTCGGCGCGTAGCCGCGTCTGCGGATCGACGTCCGCTGAGACGTGGAGCTCGAGGCCGTGCGCAAGCACATGGTGCGTCCATGCTGCGCCGTGTGCCTGGGGAGACGCGTCGGGGCCGGCCACCGATCCAGGACCGACCGGAGCCCCGCGCCTCGTGGCGGGGAGGGCCTCCGACTCCGGGCCGGGTGTGCTCGCCGCGGCTGGAGGTGCGTCCGCCGTGGTCCCTTCAGCCTGGACCCCGTCCTGCTCCTCCTGGACGTCGTGCTCGTCGTTCTCCTCTTCCGGTTCCTCTTCGTCGTTGGCGCCTACGAACTCGGCCATGGCCTCGGGAGTCATGGCATCCAGCCGGGCCTTGATCGTCACCAGTCGACGGACACCCTGCTGCTGGAGGATGTTGATGGCGACGAGGCGGTGGTAGTGAGCCTCGGTCCAGTAGGCGCCCTCCGACAAGGGGAGGAGCCCCTCGTGCACGTAGTGGTTCAGCGTGCGCGTGGGAACGCCGGTGAGCTCGACGAGCTGCGCTGTCGTATACACGGCCGAAGCATATCACCCGCGTGGGAATGAACGGGACGTGCCTACCGTCGCACGTGGGGATGACGGCGAACCAAACATCTTGGCCAGCTGGGTAGTCCGGTGAGAACGGGGGGCTGTCTCTCTGCTCACCCTCGTACATGCGTGAGCAAGCGAGGCTGTCCTCTTGCTCACCGAGGTACCCGGGTCGGCAAGAGCGGTAGTCCCCTTGCTCACCGGGGCACCAGGGTCGGCAGGGAAGGCTGTCGGCTCGCTTACCGAGGTACCCGGGTCGGCACGAGGGGCTGTCGGCTCGCCTAGCGAGGTAACCCGGTCGGCAAGAGGGGCAGTCCTCTTGCTCACCAAGGTGCACGGGTCGGCAAGAGGGGCAGTCCTCTTGCTCACCAAGGTGCCCGGGTCGGCAAGAGGGGCAGTCCTCTTGCTCACTGAGCTATGCGGGTCGGCAAGGGGGCCAGTCCTCTTGCTCACCAAGGTGCCCGGGTCGGCAAGAGGGGCAGTCCTCTTGCTCACCGAGGTATCCGGGTCGGCAAGGAGGGTCTTCTTGTCGCGACGGCATGCACCCGGGCCGGCAAGATGGGTAGTCACCGCGCTCACCCTTGCTTGCGGACGCGCGAGGGGTGCGCCTCGCGGTTCGCGGTCACGGCTCGAGAGCCTCCGTGGCTGCAGGACGCGACGGCGACCGGCAGCACTGCGGTGGCAAGCGACGAGACCCAACGGGGCCACCCGGCCCCAACCTTCCGGACCATGCATCCTCCAGCGGCGGCGTACCGACCCGCGCGGAGAGCGACTCTACGGGCCGTTTGGGGCGAGGCCTTGGCGCCGGCGTGACGGTCTCGCGTGGATTGTGTGCCAGCTCGGCCGGCGGCGTGAGGCCGCCGGCTTCCGGGTCAGGCCGGAGCCCTTGTCTGTTATGATGACCGGGTGATGCGTACGGAAGAGGCGTCAGTGCGCACAGTGGGCCGGTACGCCATCCACGACGAGCTCGCGGCAGGGGGCATGGGCCGCGTCTTCCTCGGCCAGCTGATCGGGCCGGTCGGATTCTCGCGCATCGTCGCCATCAAGGAGCTCCATCCGAAGCTCGCCGAGAAGGCGGAGCTCGTCGAGATGTTCCTCGACGAAGCTCGGATGTCGGCCCGCATCCACCACCCGAACGTGGTGCAGACGCTCGATGTCATCGCCGAGCCGGGCGTCTTGCTCCTCGTCATGGAGTACGTGAAGGGGGAGTCCTTGCACCGCCTCCTGCGCACACTCGGGGGCATGGAAGAGCGCATGCCGCCGCTCATCGCCGTCGCCATCCTGGTCGGCGTCCTCCAGGGCCTCCACGCCGCGCACGAGGCGACCGGCGAGAGCGGCCAGCCGCTCGGCATCATCCACCGCGACGTCTCGCCGCCCAACGTCCTCGTGGGCGTCGACGGGGTCGCTCGCTTGCTCGACTTCGGCGTCGCGAAGGCAGCCGAGCGCCTGCACATGACGGTCGACGGCACGCTCAAGGGCAAGCTCACCTACATGGCGCCCGAGCTGCTCGAAGGAGCGGAGGCCAGCCGCCTCAGCGACGTCTACGCCGCGTCGGTCGTCCTGTGGGAGACGCTCACGAGCCGCCGGCTCTTCGCGGACGATCAGAACATCACGAGGGCCGTCCTGAACGCGCGGATCCCCTCGCCTCGCGAGATCGACCCCACGATCCCACCGCTCCTCGATCAGATCGTGATGTGCGGCCTCGCGCGCAAGGCCGACGCTCGGTTCCCCGACGCGCAGAGCATGGCCGAGGCGCTCGAGAACGCCGTGAGGCCGGCGACGAACGCTCAGGTCGGCGTCTGGGTCGCCCAGATCGCGGCGGGCGCGCTCGCCCAGCGCGCGAGCCGCATCCGCGAGATCGAGAGCCGCCGCGCGCCGAACCCTCGCGACCTGCGCGCCGCGCTCGCCGAGATGGCCGTCGGCACGGAGCCCTTGTCATCGTCCTCGCCGGACGTCCACACGCCCCCCGGCGCATCCGAGGACGTGACGGCGCAGTGCCTCGCCAAGGTGGGGATGACGCTCAGCGGAAAGTGGCACCTCGAGCGGCTCGTCGGCGTCGGCGGCATGGCGTCGGTCTACGCCGCGCGGCACCGCAACGGCGCGCAGCGGGCCATCAAGCTCCTGCACCCGGAGTACTCCCTCATCCCGGACCTGCGCGGGCGCTTTCTCCGCGAGGCCTACATCACGAATAGGGTCGCGCACGCCGGCGTGGTGCCCGTGCTCGACGACGGCGTCGACGACTCCGGCACGCCGTTCCTCGTTATGGAGCTCCTCCTCGGACAGACGCTCGCGCAGCGCGCCGTCCTCCTCGAAGGCAGGCTGCCGCGGGACGCCGTCATCTTGCTCGCCAAGGCCACGCTGTCGATCCTCGAGGCCGCCCACGCGCAGGGCATCGTCCATCGCGACGTCAAGCCCGACAACCTGTTCTGGACGGCTTCACGGGAGCTCAAGCTGCTCGACTTCGGCATCGCGCGC
>Ga0302279_10001392_pt1 | contig 34183 bp, 28 predicted proteins | sample III_Bog_N3_3_FD_194541 | JGI IMG/M metagenome (GOLD analysis project Ga0302279, IMG submission 194541) | Peat permafrost microbial communities from Stordalen Mire near Abisko, Sweden - III_Bog_N3_3 | ecosystem: Environmental > Terrestrial > Soil > Wetlands > Peat | place: Sweden: Abisko...
GGCGAGCGCATCCCGCTCACCATCGCCGACGATGACCCCCGGGCCGGCACCATCACCCTCATCATCCAGGCCGTGGGCCTCAGCACCCGGGCCATCGTCGCGGTGCCGGCCGGGGGCAGCCTGAGCGACGTGGCCGGGCCCCTGGGCCAGCCCACCGAGATCGAGCGGCTGGGCCGGGTGGCCTGCGTGGGCGGCGGCGTCGGCACCGCGGTGCTGTTCCCGCTGGCCAAGGGCCTGGCCGAGGCGGGCAACGCGCTGACCTGCATCATCGGCGGCCGCAGCGAGCGCTACGTGATCCTGCGCCAGGAGCTGGGCGCGTTCGCCACGGCCCTGCACGTCACCACCGAGGACGGCTCCCTGGGCGAAAAGGGCTTCGTCACCCTGCCGCTGAAGCGGCTGCTGGACGACCCGGAGCAGCGCCCGGCCGCGGTCTACGCCGTGGGCCCGGTGCCCATGATGCGGGCCATCTGCGAGCTCACCCGGTCCTACGGGGTGCGCACGATCGTATCGCTCAACCCGATCATGGTGGACGGCACCGGCATGTGCGGCGGCTGCCGGGTGACCGTGGGCGGCAAGGTCAAGTTCGCCTGCGTGGACGGCCCGGAATTCGACGGCCACCAGGTGGATTTCGCCGAACTCTCGGCCCGCCAGGCCACCTACCTGGAACTGGACGCCCACGGGTGCCGGATCGATCAGCAACTTGCGCGCCAGATATGAACGAGGGGGACCGCCCGTTCGCTTCGCTCACTCTGCGTCCCCCTCGTGCTCCCCACGGGGTGCCCGGGCAGAGCCCGGGCACCCCGTCCGCTCAAGGACCAAACCTATGACCGATCTGACCCCCAAGGAGCGCATGGCCATCCAGCGCGTGAAGATGTGCGAGCAGGACGCGGCCCAGCGGGCCTGCAACTTCCAGGAAGTGAACCAGGGCCTGACCCCGGAGCTGGCCCGCAGCGAGGCCCAGCGCTGCCTGGACTGCAGGCACAAGCCCTGCATGGAGGGCTGTCCGGTGGGGGTGCGCATCCCCGCCTTCCTCACCGCGCTGGCCGCCGGCGACTTCGCCCAGGCGGCGCGGATCCTGCGGGTGGACAACGCCCTGCCGGCCACCACCGGCCGGGTCTGCCCCCAGGAGACCCAGTGCGAGGGCCAGTGCGTGCGCGGGAAGAAGGGCGAGCCGGTGGCCATCGGCTGGCTGGAGCGGTTCGTGGCGGACTGGGCGGCCGGGAACCTGCCCCGGGAAACCCCGCCGGAACACCTGAGCGGCTTCCGGGTGGCGGTGGTGGGCTCGGGTCCGGGCGGGCTGACCGCCGCCGGCGAACTGGCCCGCATGGGCCACCAGGTGCACGTGTTCGAGGCGCTGCACGCCACCGGCGGGGTGCTTCGCTACGGCATCCCCGAGTTCCGCCTGCCCAAGGCCATCGTCGACCGGGAGGTGGAGAACCTGCGCGCCCTGGGCGTGACCATCGAGTGCAACGTGATCGTCGGCCGCACCGTCACCGTGGACGAGCTGGCGGAGGAATTCGATGCCCTCTTCGTGGCCAACGGGGCCGGCCTGCCCATGTTCCTGAACGTGCCCGGGGAGCAGCTCAAGGGGGTCTATTCCGCCAACGAGTACCTGACCCGGGTGAACCTCATGGGCGCCTGGATGGACGTGGCCGGCGGCACCCCCATCGCCCGGGGCGAGACCGTGGTGGTGTTCGGGGCCGGCAACGTGGCCATGGATTCGGTGCGCACCGCCCGGCGCATGGGCGCGGCCCACGCGGTCTGCGTCTACCGGCGGACCCGGGCCGAGATGCCGGCCCGGGCCGAGGAGATCGGGCACGCCGAGGAGGAGGGCATCGAGTTCCAGTTCCTGCTGGCGCCCCTGGAGATCCTGGGCGACGCCAAGGGCTGGGTGCGGGCGGTGAAGCTGCAGCGCATGGCGCTGGGCGAGCCGGACGCCTCCGGCCGCCGGCGCCCGGTGCCGATCCCGGGCGACACCTTCGAGCTGCCCTGCCAGATCGTGGTGGTGGCCCTGGGCACCACCGCCAACCCCCTGCTCACCCAGGCCACCCCGGCCATCCGGCTGAACAAGTGGAACAACATCGTGGTGGACGAACACCAGGCCACCACGGTGGCAGGGGTGTTCGCCGGCGGCGACATCGTCCGCGGCGGCGCCACGGTGATCCTGGCCATGGGCGACGGCAAGACGGCCGCCCGGGGCATCGACGCCTACCTGCAGGGACGGACCCCCAGGCAGGGCTGAGCCGTCCGCCCTCGGTCGCCGCCGAATCGTGGGATCATGGGGTCCCGGCTGAGGCTGGACGGAGGATTCGCGCATGGACAATGGAACGCGGGTGGTGGTGACGGGGCTGGGGACGGCGAGCCCCCTGGGGCTGGACCCGGAGACGACCTGGCAGGCCCTCCTCCAGGGCCGCTCCGGCATCGGGCCCATCACCCTGTTCGACGCCAGTCCGGCGCCGGTCACCTTCGCCGGGGAGGTCCCGGGGTTCGATCCGTCCATGGCGCTGGCTCGGCCGGTATCCCCCGGGCCCGGTCTGCCCGCCGCCACGCTGACCCTGGAACCCAAGGACGTGAAGAAGTTCGGACGCTACGCCCAGCTGGGCCTGCACGCCGGGCTGCGGGCCTACCTGGATTCCGGGCTGGACCTGTGCCGCGCCGACCTGGACGATCGCTGCCTGGGGGTCAACATCGGCTGCGGCATGGGCGGCCTGCCGGAGATCCAGTCCGCAGTCGACCAGTTCCGGACCAAGGGCTTCCGGCGCATCAGCCCCTTCTTCATCCTTCAGGTCATCCCCAACATCATCTCGGGGCAGCTGGGGGTGCTGCTGGGGCTGAAGGGCCCCAACCACTGCAACGTCACCGCCTGTGCCACGAGCACGCACAGCATCGGGGAAGCCTTCCGCCTGATCCGGCAGGGCCATGCCCAGGCGATGCTGGCCGGCGGCGCCGAGTCGGTGGTCTGCGAAATGGGCCTGGGCGGCTTCGCCGCCATGAAGGCCCTGTCCACCCGCAACGACGCCCCGCAGCGGGCCTCCCGGCCCTTCGATCGCCAGAGAGACGGCTTCGTGCTGAGCGAGGGCGCCACGGTGCTGATGCTGGAGGACTTCGCCCTGGCACGCCGGCGCGGCGCGCGGATCTACGGGGAGATCCTGGGCTACGGAGCCAGCGGGGACGGCTACCACCTGGTGCACCCGGCTCCCGAGGGCGCGGGCGCGCTGCAGGCCATGCGCCTGGCCCTGGCCGAGGCGGAGCTTTCCTCCGACCGGCTGGACTACGTGAACGCCCATGCCACCTCCACCCCCGCCGGGGACGTGGGCGAGGCGCAGGCCATCGCCCATCTGCTGACGCCGGGCCGCACCGCCCCGCTGTGCGTGTCGTCCACCAAGGGCGCCACCGGCCACCTGCTGGGCGCCGCCGGCGCCACCGAGGCCATGTTCTCGCTGCTGGCCCTGCGCGATCAGGTGCTGCCGCCCACGGCCAACCTGGAGGAGCTGGATCCCGAGTGCGCCCAGCCCGGGCTGCGCTTCCTGGCCGGCGACCCCTGCCGCACCCGGGTGGACCGGGTGCTGTCCAACAGCTTCGGCTTCGGCGGCACCAACGGGGCCCTGCTGTTCGGCCGGGTCTGAGGCCGGACCCCGGCCCCAGAACTCAGCCGGGATGCCGGTTCAGGTCAGCGCTCCCGGTCCGGGCGTCCTGGGGTCGGGTCCTGGTCCAGGCTGACCCGGACCGCCTCCAGCCGCTGCACCGGGCAGCGACCCTTGCCCGAACTGCACGAGGCACAGCCGCCGGAGCCGCAGGCCTTGGTGAACAGCTGGTCCCGGAGCAGGTAGAGGGCGGCGAGCAGGACCAGGGCCGGAGCCACGAAAGCTTGCACGTGAGACATATTCTCAACTCCAGCTTCCAGCATACGGGAGGATGCCGCTCCAGGACAAGGAAAATGATCCCGTCCGCGGCGGCCCGGGGGGTGGTGTACGCTGGATCCGGCAGTCCAGGGAGCAGGCATGGCAGGGCACAGGTTCGGGATCACCTTCGGCGGGATGTTGGCCCTGGGACTCGGCTGCGCGGTGCCCGTGGCGGCCCCGCAGCGGCCGGTGGAGCTGGGGCGCCGGCTGGATCCGGAACGGCTGGCGGCGATGCAGCGGGGGATCACCACCCGGACCGAGGCGATCGCCAGCCTGGGCGCGCCGGACCAGAGCCGGAGCGACCCCCAGGAAGGCACCACCACCCTGGTCTGGAGCTACCGCCGGGTGGAGGCCCACGGCAGCCTGGCGATCCTGACCGTGCTCAAGTTCGACGCCGAGGACAGGCTGCTGGTCAAGGCGGTCAGCCAGGACAGCCAGAGCCGATAGGAGCCCGTCCAATCAGGCTTCGGGCACCCGGTAGACCACCGAATTGATGTTCATGCCCGCGCCCACCGAGGCGAACACCGCCGTGCTGCCCGGGGCCAGCGCCTGGTCGGCCAGCTGGCCCCGCTGGATGAGGTCCAGCAGGGTGGGCAGGGTCGCCACGGAGCTGTTGCCCAGCCAGGAGATGGTCATGGGCATGATGCCCGCCGGGATCTCCGTGACGCCGTAGAGCCGGAACAGGCGCTTGAGGATGGCTTCGTCCATCTTGCCGTTGGCCTGGTGCAGCAGCACCTTGTCCACCTGGGCCAGGGTGATCCCGGCCTTTTCCAGGCTCTGGCGCACCACGCCGGGCACGGTGGTGAGGGCGTACTCATAGAGCTTGCGCCCCTGCATCTTCAGGCAAGGATTGGCGATGCCCGAGTCCGGGTTGAAGGAATCGCCCATCCAGAGCAGGCGCGCATGGTGCAGCGTATCCGAGCGCATGGCGTGGGCCAGGATGCCCACCGGCTGGGCGCAGGAACGCGCCTCCAGCACCACCGCCCCGGCCCCGTCCGCGTAGATCATGCTGTCCCGGTCGAAGGGATCGGCGACCCGGGACAGGGTCTCGGCGCCGATCACCAGGATCCGCTTGGCATCGCCCGAGCGGAGGTAGTAGTTGGCCTGGATCACTCCCTGCAGCCAGCCCGGGCAACCGAACGCCAGGTCGTAGCACACGCAGCCTGGATTGGCGATGCCCAGCGTGGCCTTGACCCGGGCAGCCAGGCTGGGCACCAGATCGGTGCCGCCGTGGGGGGTGGCCACATCGCCGAAATTGTGGGCCATGATCACATAGTCCAGGGTCTCCGGATCGATGTCGGCCGAGGCCAGCGCATGCCTGGCGGCGTCCACCGCCAGATCCGAGGCCACGCGCCCGTCCGCCACGTAGCGCCGTTCGGCGATATCCGTGATTTCCTTGAGCTTTGCCACCATCCGGGGCACGGCTTCGGGAGCAAAAGGCTGGCCATAATCTTCGAAAAAGGTGCGACCCAGGAAATCTTCATTGAGAACCGTGCGTTCCGGGATACAGCTCCCGGTGCCGATGATCACTGCCTGTGGCTGGCTGGACATGTCTCGCGGGGACATGGGGCTTGAAGTCATGAATTCCTCCCTCGAAAGTCTACATGCACTTTCCCAGTCGCCGGCTCAGTTGTGCCGCCCTTCTGCCGATTCCGGGTCCATGCGCAGACGGGGCGGGGGGGGAACATCGCGAGCGCAGCGAGCCGGCAGTTCCCCCTTTCATAGCAGGGTGTACGGGTTTTCCCTGACAGACACGTCCCGGCGACCGGGCCAGACTGAAGGGCAACAGCCGAAGGGCCCACATGACGCACACCGGCCGGGACCCCGTCCCGGACCCCGTTCTGTTCCGGAGTCCCCGGTAGCACAGGTGCTCGGCTGGAAAAACAAGATGCAGGAGGTCGTATTATGCAGGCAAAGGTGGGAGTCGAACTGGACGAGACGGCCAGGAAACAGCTGGAGACCATCTGCCGAAGCCGGACCCTGGACCGGCGCCTGGTGCTGCGGGCGCGGATCGTGCTGCTGGCGGCGCAGGGCCTGTCCTACCGGAAGATCGGCGAGGAACTGAAGATCGACTACAAGACCGCCATGCTCTGGCGGAACCGGTTCGCCGCCCGTGGTTTCGCCGGCATCGAGAAGGAACTGCCGGGCCGCGGGCGCAAGCCGCAGATCAAGGCGGACGAGGTGCTGGACATCGTCCGGCGCACCCTCCTCACCCAGCCCGAGGACGCCGGGCACTGGAGCCTGCGGCGCATGGCCCAGGATTCGGGCCTCAGCAAGTCGACGATCCACCGGATCTGGCAGAGCCGTGGCCTGAAGCCGCACCTGTTCAAGAGTTTCAAGCCGACCGGGAACGCCGGGACCGAGCCGCTGCAGGACGTGGTCGGCCTGGCCTGAGCCGGCCGTCACCCCGCCCTGGGGTGGGTGTGGTCCTGGGCCCACTTCACCAGGGCTTGGCGCATGGCCGCGTGAAGGGTCAGGCCGGACTCCTCGGCCAGTGCTCCCATGGTTTCCCAGAAAGCGGGGGACATCTTGATGACCCTGGGCTGGACCGGGGTGGCGAGGGTCCCCTTCCGGGGCCTGCCCTTGGTGCACAGGAAGGCCGGGCGCTGGGGGCCATACTCCCGCGCCAACGCTGCGATGTCCGCCTCGTCGTCCTTTCCCATCTCTCCTGCGGGACGCCCTCGTTCCGGGCCAAGGGCCTGGAATGCCGCAAGCGTCATGGCGGACGGATCGATCTTCAAGCTCTTGGCCAAGGTTTCCGCCCTTCAAAAGGGGTAGCAGGTCACGGGGTAGATGGCATCGCCCTGGGTCGTCCGGTCGAAAAACAGGCGATAGGCGCTGCCGTCGACTTCGGCTTCCAGGACATAGCGCCACCTGAGGCTGGTTCCATGGATGTCATCCTGGCCTGCCCGGAAAACCGCCTCTGCCAGTTGCGGATCGACACCATGTCGCGCCAAGTGCCGGGTATTGTTCTCGTCCCAAAGAAATTGCATCCTCGGAAGTCTCGATAAGAGTAATACCTGTTTTGCCCGGGTCAACCCCCGAATCCCTGCCCTGGGAATGGCCCACTGCGGCGCAAGGTTCTGTCCGGGCGCTGCTTTCTCTACGCCTCCCGCCGGAGCTCGCCGTCGATGCCCACCACCACCACCCGGATGGGCGGCTTGCGGGTGGCCCTGAGGACGGCCATCTGGGCGGTGCGCAGCAGGCCGCCGCAGCAGGGCACCTCCATGATCAGTACGGTGATGCTGGCCAGCTCCGCCTGGTCGATCAGCGCCATGAGCTTGGTCTGGTAGACCTCCTGGTTGCCGTCCAGCTTCGGGCAGGCGATGGCCAGTTTTTTGCCGGGCAGCCAGCGCTGGTTGAAATCGGCCAGGGCGAAGGCGGTGCAGTCGGCGGCCAGCAGCAGGTCCGCCCCCTGGAACACCGGGTTCTGGGGCGAGATCAGGTGCAGTTGCACCGGCCACTGGGAAAGCTGGCTGGCCATACCGGTGGCCGGGGCGGCGGCGGCCCGGGCCGCCAGGGCGCGGGGTGCGGACCCCGGGCAGCCCGAGGGCGCGTGCGGAGTGCGGGCGGCCGGGGCCTGGGGGGGCCGGGCGGACCGGGACCGATGGAGGACCGAGCGCTCAGTCGGCAGCTCCAGGGCCGGGAACGGGATCCCCCGTTCCGCCAGGACGGCCCGGGCCTGGGCCAGGTAGGCGGTCTGGCCGTGCTGGTGCAGGTGCCGCAGGTGGGCCCGCAGGGTGGCGGCGCCCATGGGCAGGATTCCCGCCAGGGCGCTGGCCTCGTCGTACGGCGCCGCTTCCCGGGTCTCGATGGCGATGGCGCCGCGGGGACATTCGCCAATGCAGGCGCCCAGGCCGTCGCAGGTGATCTCGCTCACCAGCCGGGCCTTGCCTTCGATCATCTGCAGCGCGCCCTCCGGGCAGCCTTCGGCGCAAAGGCCGCAGCCGTCACATTTCGCTTCGTCGATTCGGATGATCTGGCGTTCCACGGTGGACTCCTGGAGCCCCAGGATGCCCGATCCGGCCGGACCGCGCCTTGATCCAGGTCAAGGCTGGCGGCTTTGCTTGGGGGCCCGGCGCGGGCAAGATGGAACCACGGGCGTCCGCGCCCACCTTTCCCCAGGATGCCCCAATGGCCAAACGCTCCAACGATCAGCCCGAGATCATCTATTCGATGATGCGGGTCAGCAAGTTCTACAACGGCAAGGCCGTCATCAAGGATATTTCGCTTTCCTATTTCTTTGGCGCCAAGATCGGGGTGCTGGGGCTGAACGGTTCCGGCAAGTCCACGGTGCTGCGGATCATGGCCGGGGTGGACCAGGACTTCAACGGCGAGGCCGTGCTGTCCAAGGGCTACACCACCGGGATGCTGGAACAGGAGCCGGTGCTGGATCCCACCAAGACGGTGCGCGAGATCGTCGAGGAGGGCGCGGCCGCCAAGGTGGCCCTGCTGCGCGAATACAACGAGATCAGCGAGCGGTTCGCCGACCCCGAGGCGGACATGGACGCGCTGCTGGCGCGCCAGGGCGAACTCCAGGACCAGATCGACCACCTGGACTGCTGGGACCTGGACGCCCAGCTGGAGCAGGCCATGGACGCCCTGCGCTGCCCGGATCCGGACACCTCGGTGGCGGTGCTGTCCGGCGGCGAACGCCGGCGGGTGGCCCTGTGCCGGCTGCTGCTGCAGAAGCCCGACATCCTGCTGCTGGACGAGCCCACCAACCACCTGGATGCGGAAAGCGTGGCCTGGCTGGAACTGCACCTGCAGCGCTACGAGGGCACGGTCATCGCCGTCACCCACGACCGCTACTTCCTGGACCATGTGGCCGAATGGATCCTGGAACTGGACCGGGGCGAAGGCATCCCCTGGAAGGGCAACTATTCCAGCTGGCTGGAGCAGAAGCAGGCCAGGCTCGCGCTGGAGGAGAAGGGCGACCAGAAGCGCCAGAAGACCCTGGAGCGGGAGCTGGAGTGGATCCGCATGTCGCCCAAGGGCCAGCACGCCAAGAGCCAGGCCCGCATCACCCGCTACGAGGATCTGCTGGCCCAGGAGGGGGTGCAGCGCGAGAAGGAGCTGGAGATCTACATCCCGGCCGGGCCGCGGCTGGGGGACCTGGTGGCCGAACTGAAGGGCGTGTCCAAGGCCTACGGCGACAAGGTGCTGTTCGAGAACCTGGACTTCACCATCCCGCCGGGCGGCATCCTCGGGGTCATCGGCGCCAACGGCGCCGGCAAGACCACCCTGTTTCGCATGCTGGCCGGCCAGGAGCAGCCGGACGCCGGCAGCATCCGCATCGGCGAGACGGTGAAGCTGGCGGTGGTGGACCAGCTGCGTCAGGGCCTGGACCCGGACAAGAGCGTCTATGAGGCCGTCACCGGCGGCAGCGACCTGATCGAAATGGGCGGCAAGCTGGTCAACGGCCGGGCCTGGATGTCCAAGTTCGGCTTTTCCGGGGAGTCCCAGCAGAAGAAGGTCCGGGAACTCTCCGGCGGCCAGCAGAACCGCCTGAACTTGGCCCTCACCCTCAAGAGCGGCGCCAACGTGCTGTTCTTCGACGAGCCCACCAACGATCTGGACGTGAACACCATGCGCGCCCTGGAGGAGGCCATCGAAAGCTTCGCCGGCAGCGCGGTGATCATCAGCCACGACCGCTGGTTCCTGGACCGCCTGGCCACGCACATCCTGGCCTTCGAGGGGGACAGCCAGGTGCAGTATTTCGATGGCAACTACTCCCAGTATGAGGTCTATCGCCGGGAGCAGCTGGGCCTGGACGAGCGCCCGCACCGCATCCACTACCGCAAGCTGACCCGGTAGCCGCCACCCCGGACCCGTCAGTCGCCGCCCGGGGCGCTGAGGCTGACGTCGTCCAGGGCGAAGCCGGTGGTCGGGCGCCCGCGTGCGTGGGCGGCCACGAAGGACAGCTGGAGCGTCTGGCCCCGGTAGGCGCCCAGGTTGATGCGGTACGCCTGCCAGCCCGCGGCGACCCCCGGGCCGCCGATGCGGGCCAGGAGGGTCAGCCGGCCATCGGCTCCCCGGACCTTGATCTGGAAGGGATCGCCCCCGCCCGGATCCCGGGTGTCCACCATCAGCCAGAAGCTGAGCCGGGCGGCGGCGGCAGCCGCCGCGGGGATCGCCACCGTCTGCTGCAGCAGGGTGGTGGCGCCGTCCCGGTCCGGGAACCAGGCGCAGCTGCTGCCCTGGTGGGCCGGCGCCTGCGGGCTGTGATCGCCCAGGCCCACGCCCCGGAGGCGCCAGCCCAGGGCGCCCAGCTCGAAGCCGCCGTTGACGATCCGCTCGCCCGGGGCCGGGGTGGGCAGCACGGTGACGGTCCGGGTGTCGGTGCCCCGGGCGCCGGTGCCGTCCCGGACCGTGAGCACCACCAGGTTGCCGATGGGCAGGGCGCCGGGGTTCAGGTAGGTGTGGTCGCAGACGGGCCCCTGGCCGCTGCCGCCATCGCCGAAATCCCAGCTGAAGGTGAGTCCTGCTCCCGGATCGGCCGACCGGGCCGTGGCCGTGAATCGGACCCGGGCGCCGTTGGCGACGGTCCGGTCGGTTCCGGGCGAGCGGATCCCGGCGAACACCTGGTTGCCGGTGCCCGCGTCCCAGGCGCTCACCAGGGCCAGGGCGTCCAGGCTGCCCAGGCCGGTAGCCAGATCGTAGCCCGGCCGGCAGGAGTAGCCCTGGGTGCCCGGCACGCAGGTGTCGCCGAGGGTGATGTCATGGAAGCCGCGGGGGCCCTCGCCCCGGAACTGGGCGCTGGCCAGCCGGTAGAGCGTGGCGCCGGCGCTGCCCTGGCGGGCGCCGGTCTTCTGCACCACCAGGGCCAGGATCCCGGCGCAGGCCGGGGCGGCGCAGGAGGTGCCGCCGGTGACCAGCGCGCGCTCCGAGGTCTCCACCCGGTAGCCGTCGCGGCCGGCGGCCAGGGCCAGGTCGGGCAGGCAACGGTACTGGTACTGCGGCAGGTTGGCCGGCACCCCCGGGGCCCGCTGCCAGCCGGGCTTGGGGTAGACTGCCGAGGTCCCGCCGCCGCTGGCCCACAAGCCGGTGCCGCCGGGCACGAAGCCGCTTTCGTTCCAGGCCTGTTCCGGGACATAGCCCAGGGCCGTGGTGCCGTCCGGGTCCGGGACCGGCCGCCAGCCGTCCGGGGCGTCCTGGAACTGGGTGCCGCCCACCGCCAGATTGTAGGGGGTGGAGGCCAGTCCGGACACGGCCCGGCCGGAGCCGGTTGCGCCACCGCCCGGGTCGCACCCGGCCGGGCCGCTGTCGCCGGTGGCCACCACCACGGTGATGCCCTGGGCCGCGGCCTGGGCCCACAGGTTCCGGTAGAAGGCCAGTTCCGCGGCGCCCATCCAGGGCTCGCAGCGGCCGAAGCTGAGGCTGAGGATCGGCGCGAGATCGTGGTCCACGATGTACTGGGCCGACAGGTCCACCCCGTCGGTGGCGGCGGTGCTGGCGGAGGCCACGAAGCGGACGGTCGCCGCGGGGGCCACGGCCCCCGCCCATTCCACATCCAGGTCGGCCTCCCCGGCTTCCTGGCCCCCCAGCTCGCCCGGGTCCGGGCCGTTGAGGATCAGCTCCGGCGGCCGGGGCGGCAGGCCGAAGGCCTTGCGGAACCGGGCCACGTCGGTCAGGGGGATGCGGGTCCGGCCGGGAATGGCGATGGCGGTCCCGGTGCCGTCCAGGCCGGCCTGGTACAGCGGCCGGAGGTGGTAGACGACGGCGAAATCGCCCGGGGTGAGCGGATGCCCGGTCGTCGGCACCGCAGTGAAGCCCCGGTTCTGGGCCTGGCGGGGCAGATCGTGCAGGGACACCACCCCGGCCACGATGCTCGCCAGTTCCGCGGGGATGGCCGGGTCCTGGGCATTGCCCTGGTGCAGGCGGCCCGCCACCCAGTAGCGCCGGATGGGCGTGCGGAAGGCCTGCTCCACCTGCGCCACCGTGCCGGAAAAGGTGATGGCCAGGCGCCCGGCGGCCACCCCCTCCACGGCAAAGCCGGCCGCCCGCAGCCAGCCGGCGACCCGCGCCAGATCCGCCGGGTCCGGGCCGAACCGGGCTCCGAACTGCTCCGGGCTGAGCCAGTGATGGTACTCCGGAGAGCGGTTGTCCTGGAGGTCGGCCAGACAGCGTTCCAGGTCCGCCTCGGCCCCGGCACGCGGCCGGAGCGCCAGGATCATGCGCGCCATGGGCGCCTCGCCCGGAGCCGGACCCAGGGGCCGGAGCCCGGCCAGCAGGGCCGGGACGTTGCCGGGCGGACGAACGATCGTAGGCTCATCCGGCTGTGAGACCGCTGGCGCAACCGGGCCAACGATCGTGGAGCCGTCCGGCTGTGCGACCGCTGATGAAACCGGTCGAGCGATCGCCACGCCTTCTGACCGAACGAACGATGGGCCTACCAGGGCAATGGCGAGCAGGGCGGCGATGGAATGGGCCGCCCGCTCCAGGTTGGGCCGGGACAGCGCGGGCCGGGTCGGCGCGGACCGGGACGGGGCAGGGCGGCTCATGGCGGGCTCCCGGGGCGCGTCAACGGGCGACAAGGCTGACATCGTCCAGGGTGAAGGCGGTATTCACACCGTCCGGACGGTCCTCGGCCACGAAGGCCAGCAGCACCTCCCGGCCGCGGAAGCGGGCCAGGTCGACGCTATGCTGCTGGTAGCCGTCGGCGGCGTCGCGGTTGCTGAGGGTGGCCACGATGACCGGCGCGTCCGGGGCGGCCTGGGGGGGCTGGGAGTCCGGCCTGCGCCTGGCGTCCATGGCTTGGCCCGGTTCGCCCACCTTGACCTGGAGGCAGTCCACGGGCCCGGGCGCGTCGCCGAGCGTCTCCACGTGCACCCAGAAGGTCAGCTGGACGCTGGTGGCCTCGGCCGGGATCCGCACCCGCTGCGCCAGTACTTCCGGGGCGGTGTGCCAGCCGTCGAACCAGGCGTCGCCCTGGCCGCTGTGGGCGGGGTCCCGGCCACTGGTGTCGCCCACGGTCGCGCCCCGGGCGGTCCAGCCGAAGCCGCCGGCCTCGAAGCCGCCGTCGAGGATCAGCTCGCCCGGGGCCGGCACCGGCAGGACGGTGAGGGTGCGGGTGTCGGAGCCCCGGGCGCCGGTGCTGTCGCGGGCGGTGAAGGTCACGGTGTGGGCGGCCGGGGCGGTGCCGGCGTTGCGGAACAGGTGCGCGGCGGCGGCGCCCGCGGCCCGGTCGCCATCGCCGAACGACCAGCTATAGCTCATGGGCAGCTCGGCGCGGCTTTCCTGGCCGGCGCCCCGGAATTCCACCCGGGTGCCGCTGGGCACGGTGCGGTCGGTGGCCGGTGCCAGGATGCGGGCGTCCACGTTGTTGCCCTGGCCCTGGGTCCAGTGCATCACCAGCGCCTGGGCGTCCACACTGCCCAGGCCGGTGGCCAGGTCGTAGCCCGGGCCGCAGGCATAGCCGGGGGTGCCCGGCACGGTCGTCGTGCCAGCGGTGATGTCGTGGAACACCTCCGGTCCCGTGCCCTGGTACTGGGCGTTGCCCAGCGTGTACAGGGCCGGGCCGGGGTTGCCCTGGCGCTCCCCGGTATGCTGCACCACCAGGGCCAGGATCCCGGCGAAGGCCGGAGCGGAGCAGGAGGTGCCGCCCACCACGGCGTGGTCGCCGCCGGTCACCACCAGGTAGCCGTCATGGCCGCCGGCGGCGGCCAGGGCCACATCGGGCACACACCGGAAGGTGCTGTCCGCGGGTACCCCCTTGGCCACCTGCCAGGCGGGCTTGGGGTAGAAGGCGGAAAGCCCGCCGCTGCCGGCCCACAGCCCCGAACCGCCGGCGCTGCCGCTTGCGTTCCAGGCCTGTTCCGGAATGTAGCCCAGGGCCGAGGCCTGGTCCGGGCCGGGCTGGTCGCTCCAGTAGTGGCCCTTGCCTTCGTGGAACTGGGTGCCGCCCACCGCCAGGTTGAACGGGGTGGCGGCCAGGCCCGATACGGCCCGGCCGGTGCCTTCGTCGCTGCCGGGGCTGTCGCAACCGGCCGGGCCATTGTCGCCCGAGGACACCAGGACGCTGATGCCCTGCAGGGCCGCCTGGGCCCACAGGTTCCGGAAGAAGGCCCGCTCGGTGGCGCCCAGCTGGGTCTCGCACTGGCCGAAACTGAGGCTCAGCACCGGGGCCAGGTTGTGCTCCACCGCGTAGCGGGCCGACAGGTCCACCCCGTCGGTGCTGTCGGTGGACCGGGAAAGCACGAAGCGGATGCTGGCGTTGGGGGCCACCGCGCCGGACCATTCCACGTCCAGGGCCGCCTCGCCATTCTCGCCGTTGTCCAGGCCGTCCGGGGCGGGGCCGTTGCGGAGGATCTCCGGGGCCCGGGCCGGCAGGCCGAACTCGTGCCGGAAGGTCTCCAGATCCGAGGCCAGGACCGGGGCCCGGCCCACCACGGCGATGCTCACGCCGGTGCCATCGATGCCCGCCTGGTAGAGCGGCTTGAGGTTGTAGATGGTGGCGAAATCCCCGGGGGTCAGGTGATGCCCCGGCTTGCCGTCCTCCGGTGCCACCGGCCGGAAGCCCTGGTTCTGCGCCCGGTGCCGCAGGTTGTGCAGGGACACCACCCCTTCCACCACGTCGGCCAGGGCTTCGGGGATGGAGGGGTCCTGGAGGTTGCCCTGATGGCGCCGGCCGTCCAGCTCGAAACTGCGGATGGGGGTGCGGAAGGCCTGCTCCACCTGGCGCACGGTGCCGGAGAACACGATGGAGCCGCGGCCCGCGGCCACCTCCTCCACCTGGAAGCCTCCGGCCTGGAGCCAGGCAGTGACCCGGGCCAGGGCCTCGGGCGCGGGGCCGAACTCGGCCCCGAACTGCTCCGGGGTGCGCCACCGGTGGTAGTCGGAGGAGCCGGGGACCTGGATCTGGGCCAGCTTCCGGACCAGGCGGGCCTGGGCCGCGGGCGCCAGCCTGAGCGCCAGGATCATGCGCGCCATGGGGGCCTGGGCATCCACCGGGCCCAGGGTGGGGGCGGCGGCCAGGGCCGCCGGCACGTTCCCGGGCAGCTGCCGGCGCGCTTCACCAGCGGCCAGGGGCGAGGTCAACAGCAGGCACCCGCACAGGCACCGGCATGGGGTTGCGGCCAGGGGGATCAAGGGCGTCTCCGGATAGGTAGCTGAATGGGTCCTGCGGACGGACATAGGTGGAGCGTCAAGGGTGGAGCACGGGCAAAGGGCGGGGCGGGGCGGGACGGGGGATCCTGTGCCCAAGTATCGGCCGGATCGGGGGCCGCGCCCGGGCTAATTTTCAACTTAACATTAATGGATTCATGGACAAGCCGGCGCCAGGTCAGGCTAGAATGGGCCATGCGCGATGGCATCATCTTCGATCTGGACGGCACCCTCATCGACTCCCGGGCGGACCTGGCCCTGGCGGTGAACCTCACCCGGGCGGAGCTCGGCCTGGGTCCGCTGCCCCAGCCCCAGGTGGTGGGCTACGTGGGCGAAGGGGTGCGCCGGCTGCTGACCCGCGCCCTGCCCGAATGTCCGGACCAGCTGGAGGCGGCCCTGACCATCAACCAGCGCCACTACCGCGCCCATCTCCTGGACCAGACCGTGCTCTACCCCGGGGTCCGGGAGGCCCTGGCGCTGTTCCAGCAGCAGGGGCGACCGCTCATGGTGGTGACCAACAAGCCCCGGGCCTTCACCGACCTGATCCTGGAGGGGCTGGGCATCGCCGGGCTCATGGCGGCGGTGGTGGGCGGCGGGGACGTGGCGGCGCTCAAGCCCGACCCGGCCGGCCTGCTCCTGGCCCTGGAGCGGAGCGGCTGTGCCGCCGCCGGCTCCTGGATGGCGGGCGACCATTTCACCGATCTGGAGTCCGGCCGCCGGGCCGGGATGAAGCGCTGCTTCTGCCGCTACGGCTTCGGCGACCCCGGGCAGGAGACCTGGGACCTGGCCGTGGACGATCTGCGGGAACTGGCCGCGGCGGTCAGCGCGGCGTGACCCGGGAGGTCCGGGGGACTGTCCGGCCTCAGCTCCCCCAGCCGCCGGTGTCGGGCAGGCGCCGGATGTGGGCGCCCAGGGCCGTGAGCCGCTCCACCAGGTTCTCGTAGCCCCGCTCGATCTGGTAGACGTTGTGGATGGTGCTGGTGCCCTCGGCGCACATGGCGGCGATGACCATGGCCATGCCGGCGCGCACGTCCGGGGAGACCAGGTGGGAACCATGCAGCCTGGCCGGGCCGGACACCACCGCCCGGTGCGGGTCGCAGAGGATGATCCGGGCGCCCATGCCGATCAGCTTGTCCACGAAGAACATCCGGGACTCGAACAGCTTCTCGTGGACCAGCACGGTGCCCTCCACCTGGGTGGCCACCACGGTGATGATGGAGGTCAGGTCCGGGGGGAACCCGGGCCAGGGCGCGTCGTCGATCTTGGGGATCTGGCCGCCGAAATCCGGGTTCACGGCCAGGGCCTGGTCGGCCCCCATATGCAGCTCGGTGCCTTCGATCCGCCACTGGATGCCCAGCTTGGCGAAGGCGATGCGCAGCATGCGCAGATCGTCGGGCTGGACGTTCTCGATGGTCAGCTCGCCGCGGGTCACGGCCGCCAGGCCGATGAACGAGCCGATTTCCATGAAGTCCGGACCGATCTGGTAGTCCGCCCCGTGCAGCCGGGGCCGGCCTTCGATGGTGAGGATGTTGGAGCCGATGCCGGTGATCTGGCCGCCCATGGCGTTGATCAGCCGGCACAGGTCCTGCACATGGGGTTCACTGGCGGCGTTGCGCAGGGTGGTGGTGCCATCGGCCAGGGCCGCCGCCATGATGGCGTTCTCGGTGGCGGTGACCGAGGCCTCGTCCAGGAAGATGTCGGTGCCGATCAGCCGGTCCGCCTGGAAGGTGTACTGGCCATTGATCTCCACCGCAGCACCCAGTTCCTGGAGGGCCAGGAAATGGGTGTCCAGGCGCCGACGGCCGATCACGTCGCCGCCCGGAGGCGCCAGCACCGCCCTGCCGGTGCGGGCCAGCAACGGACCGGCGAACAGGATGGCGGCCCGGACCCGGGAGGCTTCGGCCGACGGCACCTGGGAGGTGATCCCGTCCGGGGCGGTGACCTGCCAGGCGTTGGGCCCCACGGGCACGACCCGGGCGCCGAGGAAGCGCAGGATGTCGAACATCACCTGGACATCCTCGATGTCCGGCAGGTTGCGCAGGATCACCGGCTGATCTGTGAGCAGGGTGGCGGCGATGCAGGGGAGGGCAGCGTTCTTGTTGCCTGAGGCGCGGATGCTGCCCTTGATGGGGTAACCACCATGAATTTCGTATTTGTACATGAAGTTCCAGGGGCGAAGGAAAGGGGGAAGGGGGAACGGCCCGGCGGACCATCCGGCCATGTCCGATTATCAACCCCAACGTCGGCTTCACCAATGCCTTCTCGCAGGGGGACCGGTCGGGGCGAGGATCCGCTGGATGGCCAGTCCCATTTCCCACTGGGGACTGTCGGCAAACCTGACAGCCATCGCCGGAATCAGGGTCCAGCGCCGGGTCAACCAATCATTGGCTCAGCCGGATTTGCCGACATCACCTAGACTAGGCCCATGCAACGTGTCTTGCCGCCGCGCCATCCCCTGGCCCTTTTCCCGTTGGCTTTCCCATCCCCGCGCCGCCGGGCGTTGCCGGATGCCTAGCGGGCTGGCCTCCGTGCCCGGCCTGGTGTGGCTGTACCTGGCCGCGCTGGTGGCGATGCTGGGGCTGTTCCGCTGGAGCCGGCGGTGCTTCTGGGTCTTTTCGCTGCTGGTGCTGCCCGGCACCCTGGCCCACGAACTGTTCCATCTGCTGCTGGGCCTGCTACTTAACGGGCGACCAGCCGGGTTCAACCTGATGCCCCGGCGTTCCGGCCGGGGCTGGGAGATGGGCTCGGTGACCTTCAGCCACATGACCTGGTACAACGCCTTTTTCGTGGGGATGGCCCCCCTGCTGCTGCTGCCGGCCGCCTACGGGCTGGCGCGCTGGCGGCTGGGCGGGGGGGTCGCCTTCGGCTGGCCCGAAGCCCTGGCCGTCTACCTCATCGCCAACCTGGTCTATGCCGCCCTGCCGTCCTGGCAGGATTGCCGGATTGCGGCGCGCTCGCCCATCGGCTGGCTGCTTCTGGCGGCGGGGCTGGCCTGGGGCTGGCATGCCTACCAGACAGGCCAGCTTTCTGGGGGGCCGGCCCGTTCCGGGGTTACGGCGACCGGCCTCGACACCGGCCGCTGACCCTGATCCCGCCACGGCCGCCAGGGGTGGCCCGGCCCTTCCGGCACCGGGCGCGAATCCGGCTCAGGCGCCCTGGGACAGCTGGCCGGCGGCGGACGGGGCGGACCGCTTGGCGGGCCACAGCCGGGTGGCCAGGGCGGCCAGGGCCGACGCGGTGGCCAGGGCCGTCACGGCCTTCCAGCCCCACTGGGCGAACAGCAGGCTGCCCAGGGCGGAACCTGCGGCCATGCCGGTGAACATGCCCACGAACAACAGCGCGTTGAGCCGGCTGCGGGCACCGGGATCCAGGCCGTAGACCAGGGTCTGGTGGGCGATCAGGGTGGCCTGGACCCCCAGATCGAAGCCCGCGGCGCTGACCGCCAGCAGGCGCAGCTGGGCGACCGGCGACAGCAGGGGCATCAGGGCCATGGAGGCGAAGGCCAGCGCCACCAGGGTGGCTCCCAGGCGGGTGACCCACTCGGGCCCACGCCGATCCGACAGGCGCCCTGCCATGGGCGCCGCCAGGGCGCCGGCGGCGCCGGCCAGGCCGAAGGCACCGGCGGCGGCGCTGCCCAGGTGGAACGGCTGCGCATGCAGCAGCATCGCCAGGGTGGACCAGAAGGCGCTGAAGCCGACGGACAGGAGCCCCTGGGCCAGGGCCGCCCGGCGCAGGGTGGCGTGCCGCCGCCACAGTCCGCCCAGGGAGCCCAGCAGGGCCCGGTAGGCCAGGCTGGTGGTTGGCCGCATGCTCGGCAATCCGCCCAGCTGGGCCAGGCCCAGGAGGGCGATGCTGGCCGCGGCGCCGGCGAACAGGGCGCGCCAGCCGAACCACTGGGCCACCAGGCCGCTCACCACCCGCGACAGCAGGATCCCCAGCAGCAGGCCGGTCATCACCGTGCCCACCACCTGGCCGCGCCGGGCCTCGGGCGCCAGGGTGGCCGCGGCCGGGACGATGTCCTGGGCCAGGGTGGCGGCCAGGCCGATGGCGAGGCTGGCCACCAGCACCCAGCCGATGGACGGGGCCAGGGCGGCCAGCAACAGGGCAGCCACCAGGACCGCCGACTTGATCAGGATGATCCGGCGCCGGTCATAGCGATCCCCCAGAGGCGCCAGCAGCAGGATGCCCAGGGCGTAACCCATCTGGGTGAGGGTGGGGATCCAGCCCACCACCCGGTCGGTGACCCGCAGCTGGGCGCCCATGACGCCCAGCAGCGGCTGGCTGTAGTAGAGGGAGGCCACGGCCAGTCCGGCGCCGGTCGCGAGCAGCAGCACGAGCGCTGAAGACGGGCCGGCGGACGTGCCCGTGGTGGCGCTGGGGTCATGTGAGGCTTGAATGGAGGACATGGGGCAAGCTCCTGGGTTGGGTTCCATGGCCTAAGTATCTGGGCCATGATACCGGTCGTGTAGTCGCCTGGTTGGACTATCGGATATACACTGTGTGCATGACCAAGCCCGATCCCGCCGCCGCCATGGCCCCCTCGGCCGGGTCCACCGACCGCATCGGCCTGATGCAGACCTTCGTGCGGATCGTGGAGGCCGGCAGCCTTTCGGCCGCGGCGGCCCAGCTGGGCGCCACCCAGCCGACGGTGAGCCGCCGGCTGCAGGTCCTGGAACGTGCCCTGGGACTGCGGCTGCTGCAGCGCTCCACCCACGCCATGCGGCTCACCCTGGACGGGGAGCGCTGCTACGAGCAGGCCAAGCAGCTGCTGGCCAGCTGGGAGGCCTTCCAGAGCCAGGTGCGCGGCGCCAGCGAGGAGCCGGAAGGCATCCTGCGGGTGGTGGTGCCGCACGCCTTCGGCCAGGAGCTGCTGGTGCGGCTGCTGGCCAAGTTCCTGCAGCGCCATCCCCGGGTCACGGTGGAGTGGCTGCTGCACGACGATATCAAGGACTTCATCGCCGCGGGCATCGATTGCGCCATCCAGGTGGGCGAGGTGCGCGATCCGGCGCTGGTGGCCATCCGGGTGGCGGAGGTGCCGCGCTTCGTGGTGGCCGCGCCGGCGCTGCTGGCGGCCGACCCGGCGCCGACCCGGCCGGCCGAGCTGGGCCGGCTGCCCTGGCTGGCCTTGCGGCCGTACTACCGCCAGGAAGTCCTGCTGCGCCATGGCGGCACCGGAGAGACCTGCCGGCTGGCCATCCAGCCCAAGATGAGCACCGACAGCCTGTACGCCCTGCGCTGCGCCGCGGTGCTGGGCCTGGGCGCCTGTGTCGGTTCGGCCTGGCTGCTGGCCGAAGACCTGGAGGCGGGCCGGCTGGTCCGCCTGGCGGCCGATTGGCAGGCGGACCCCCTGCCCATGCAGGTGGTCTACCCGTACGCCCGCCACTATCCGGCCCGGCTGCGCCGATTCGTCGCGGCCATGCGGGCGGAGATCCCGGCTGCGGTGGGCGGTGCCCGGCCCTGAGCCCGGGACCGCCGATCACTCCACCGCCACGGGCCCCTTGCCGGCGTGGGTGCGGCGCATGAGCAGCAGGAAGGGCAGCAGCACGATGCACAGCATCCCGAAGAGCCAGAAGGTGTCGGCGTAGGCCATCATGCTGGCCTGGCGCTGCACGGTGCCGTAGGCCAGGCCCTGGGCCTGGTGGGTGGCGTCGGCCGCCGAGGAGCCGTGCTGGACCAGCAGCTGGGTGGCGCCCGAGATGAAGCTCCGGTAGCTGAGGCTGCCGGCGTGCAGGTTGGCCACCAGGTTGGCCTGGTGCGCCTGGGAGCGCCGGGCCAGGATGGTGCTCACCATGGCGATGCCGGCGCTGCCGCCGATGTTGCGCACCAGGTTGAGCATGCCCGAGGCGTAGCCGGCCTTGGCGGCGGGCACGTTCTGGAAGGCGGTGACGTTCATGGGCACGAACAGCAGCGCGAAGCCGGAGCTCTGGATAATGCGCGACAACATCGCGGTCTGGAAGTCCACCTGCAGGTTGAACCGGGACATCCACAGCAGGCCCGAGCCGCAGAGCAGGAAGCCGGTGGCGATCAGGACGCGGGTGTCGAAGCGCCGCATCAGCAGGGCCACCACCGGCATCATCAGCAGCAGCGCCACCCCGCCGGGACTGAGGATCTGGCCGCTGAGGGAGGCGGTGTAGCCCAGCAGGGTCTGCAGGAACAGGGGCAGCAGGGCCAGGCTGCCGTAGAGCACGAAGCCCAGGATGAACAGCATCACCGAGGCCATGGCGAAGTTGCGGTCCTTGAGCAGGCGCAGGTCGATGATCGGCTCGTCCTTCTTCAGCAGGTAGAACACCACCCCCACCAGGGCCACCGCGGCGATGATGGCGCAGGTGATGATCAGGTTGGAACCCATCCAGTCCCGGCGCTGGCCTTCGTCCAGCACGATCTCCAGGGCGGCCAGGCCCAGGGTCAGGATGCCGATGCCCAGGTAGTCGATGCGGAAGCCTTCCTTCACCGATACCCGCTTGAGGGTCGGGGGATCGAAGACCATGCGGTAGGTGAGCACCAGGGACAGGATGCCCACGGGGATGTTGATGAGGAAGATCCAGTGCCAGCTGTAGTTGTCGGTGATCCACCCGCCCAGCACCGGGCCGACGATGGGGGCGAACACCACGCCCATGCCGTACAGGGCCATGGCCGCGCCGCGCTTTTCGTGCGGGAAGGTCTCCACCAGGATGGCCTGGGAGGTGGGCTGCAGGGCGCCGCCGCCCAGTCCCTGCATGATCCGGAAGGCGATCAGCCAGGGCAGGCTGGGGGCCAGGCCGCACAGCATGCTGGAGATGGTGAACAGGGCCACGCAGGTCATGTAGAAACGCTTGCGGCCAAACAGGGCGGACAGGTAGCCGCCCAGAGGCAGGACGATGGCGTTGGCCACCAGGTACGACGTGAGCACCCAGGTGGCCTCGTCCACGGTGGACGCCAGGTTGCCGGCGATGTGCGGCAGGGCCACGTTGGCCACGCTGGTGTCCAGCACCTCCATGAAGGTGGCCAGCATGACGACCATGGCGATGAGCCAGGGATTGATGACCCGATGCTGGGTCTTGGGATTCATGGTGCGCCTTTCGATCGGACGGTGGGGGGCTGCGGGGGAACCGTGCGCCTGTTCGGGCGGACGATCCCTTCGTTCCGGTCAGACGCAGGGGCCGGGCTTGGCCCGGACACTGCGTGGGGAGCACGAGGGGGACGCAGAGTGAGCGTAGCGAACGGGCGGTCCCCCTCGTTCAGATCAGCGACGGCCGTCGGTGAGGATGGTGGCGTCGACGTTCATGCCGGGCCGCAGCACCACCCGCTCGGCATCGCCGGGATCGAGCTTGATCTTCACGGGGATGCGCTGCACCACCTTGACGAAGTTGCCCACGGCGTTCTCCGGCGGCAGCAGGCTCAGCCGGGAGCCGGTGGAACCGGCGATGGAGTCCACGGTGCCCTTGAGCACCTGGCCGTTCATGTCGATGTCGATCTCGGCGGCCATGCCGGCCCGCACCTTGGTGAGCTGGGTCTCCTTGTAGTTGGCGGTGATCCAGGTCTCGTGCAGCGGCACCAGGGTCAGCAGGCCCTGGCCCGGCTGGATGATCTGGCCCAGCTCCACGGTCTTGCGGGTGACCACGCCGGCCACCGGGGCGGTGATGCGGGTGTAGCTCAGTTCCAGTTTCAGCGCCTCCAGGTTGGCCTGGGCCGCGGCCACGGCGGCGTCGGCCTGGCGCACCTTGGCGGCCTGGGACCCCAGGTTGGCGCGGCGGATCTCCGTTTCCTGGTGCAGGCTGGCCAGGCGCCGCTGGGCGGCCTGCCATTCGCTTTCGGCCACCTGGGCCGTGGTGCGGTACTGGTCGAACTCCTGGGCGGACAGCTCCTGGTGGTCGGCCAGCGGCTTGGCGCGCTTGAGGTCGGCGCTGGCCTTGTCCAGGCTGGCCTTGCGGGCGTCCATGGTGGCCTGGGCGACCTGCAGATCGGAGCTCTTGGCCTGCTCCAGGGACACCTGGGCCTTGTCGCCGTCGGCCTTGGCGCCGACCACCTGGGCCAGGGCCTGGCCCAGGGCTGCCTGGGCCTGGTCCACCTTGCTTTGCAGGTCCCGGGGGTCCAGCTGCACCAGCAGATCGCCGGCCTTGACCTCCTGGTTGTCGTCCACCAGGATCTGTTCCACGCTGCCGTAGACCTTGCAGGAGATGGGCACCAGGTGCCCGTCCACCTGGGCGTCATCGGTGGAGACCCGGTTGCGGTAGTGGAAGTACATGGCGCCTCCGCCGATGAGCAGGGCGGCCAGGAGGGTGACCAGGAGGATCCGGCTCCGGTTGGGGGTTTCGGCGGCCGGCGTTTCGGGGGCGGTATCGGGGTTGGGCTGGGTCTCGGTCATGGGGGCTCCAAATGTCAGCGAAGGAAAAGGGGTTCCAACTGGCCCATGGCCCGGGCCAGGTCCGCGCGGGACTGGTTCAGCCGGTAGAGGGCGTTGATCTGGTTGTCGGCGGCCCGGGCGAGTTCGTCCTGGGCCTGGATCACTTCGATGTTGTTGCTGACACCGGCCGCGAACCGGTGGCGGGCCTGCTCCAGGGCCTGCTGGGCCAGGTCCAGGGCCTCGCCGGCCACCTGCACCTCGCTGCGGCCGCTATCCAGTTCGGCCTGGGCCACCTGGACCTCCATGCCCATCTGGGCCTGGAAGCTGCGGCGCTCATCCTGGATGCGGTCCAGTTCCTCCCGGGCCCGGGCGGTTTCGGCCTGGATCCGGCCGCCGGTGAACAGCGGCACCTTGATCCCCAGGCCCAGGGTGTAGCTGGAGACCCAGGGCTGGTTCTCCAGGCCGGTGGTGCCGTAGCTGCCGGTGGCCACCACCGAGGGCATGCGCAGGTTGCGGGCGGCCTCCTGGAGGTTCTCCTGGGCCTGCTCCCGGGCCGTCAGGGTGGCCAGCTCCGGCCGCTGGCGCAGGCCGGTGGCGTAGGCTTCCTGGAAGGTGTACTCGGTGAGGATGGGGTCGGCCAGATGATCGGTGACGGTCACCCGGGTGCCCGGGTCCAGGTTCAGCAGCCGCACCAGGCCGAACTGGGCGGTCTGCAGCTGGGTGCCAGCCTCGATCAGGCGCTGCTGTTCGTTGCGCACCTGGACCTGGGCGCGCAGGCTGTCCAGCCGGGTGCCCAGCCCGTTGCTCTGCTGATCGGTGGCCAGCTGGTCCAGGGCCCGGGCCAGGTCCACCCGGGACTGGGCCGCCTTGAGCGCCTCCGTGGCGCGCTGGGCCTTGAGGTACTGGGCCACCACCAGGGCGGTGATCTCTTCCCGGGTCTCCCGGGACTTGGATTGGGCCGAGGCCTCGCCGTGCCGGGCCGCCTTCCAGCGGCTCCACAAGGACAGGTCCAGCAGCGGCATGCTGCCCTGGATCCCGACGCTGCCCCAGTTGTAGGGGCCGGCGATCAGTGGGCCGCCCGGGGTGGCCGAGCCCAGCTCGGTATCCAGGTTCATGCGGGCCCGCTGGCCGCTGACATCCGCTTCCAGGCTGGGGCGCAGGGCGGCGGCGGCCGTGCGGCTGTCCTCCTGGCTTTGGGCGATGGCCAGGATGGACCGGTGCAGATCGGCGTTCTGGGCCAGGGCGGTCTGCAGGGCCTGGCCGAGGCTGAGCGCCAGGACCGGACCCTGGGGCGCGGCCTGGGCCGAAGGCGTAGTCTGGGCCGCAGGCAGTGCCGGCTCTGCCGCGGCGGCCACCACGCCGAAGGCGGCCAGGCCCAGGGCGGCCATCCAGCACCAGCGCAGGGGTGCGCTGCCGGTCTGCCGGCCCTGGTTGATGGCATCCACCAGCGGCCCCACGTAGGTGCCGGAGCCCAGCAGCGCGCAGCCTTCGGCGTGCAGCCCGGCCAGCAGCTCCCGGCCGGCCTCGTCCACGAAGCAGACCAGGCGCAGATCGATCACCGTGTCCCGGGGCTGGGCCCGGCCCTGCCATTCGCTCCAGGCCTTGGCCAGCTCGGCCACCCAGGGGCCGGCCAGCTTGCCCTCCAGGGAGAGGGTGAGCTTCGAGCCCTGGGCCTTGGGTGTGATGCGCAACATGAAAGCCTCCGTTCAGGCTTTCTATTGCAGTTTTCATGCCTTTGGATTAATTACTGTAATAAAAGTAGTTGCGAATTATCGAGGATTCGGACTGCCGAAGTTAACTGCCGACATTTGGGCAACTAGCCCAAATGTCGGCAATTGTGCGCCGGGGTTCCGGCCGGGTCGGGCCGGACGCGGAACGGTTCAGGACCGGTATCGCGCGGCCCGGTTGCCGCGGCGCCGGGTGGCGGGTCTCGCTATCGGGATGTGTTCAAAATGGGTAAGGAGGGTTTCATTCCTCTTTGATGAAAATCTGCCCTTTCAAGAGGCCACCGCTGATGTCAAGTTCATGGTCTTCCAGTTCCCGGGCGTCGGAAGTTGGCGCGGGCAGGACCAGGGTGAGGCCCTTGGGCAGTTCCTCGAGCACCCGGATGCTTGCTTCTTCGGGCAGCTTCTGCCCCAGGAACGCCTCGACGGCTTCCCGCGGATCGCCCAGGAGCCGGGACCGGAACAACGGGTCGGTCATGGCTTTGGCGATGATTGCGTCGGCGAGCTGGTTCGTTGGGGATGGCATGCGAACTCCTGGGCAGCGGGACGAGGCCGGCTTAGTCGTATATTAATAGTTTATTGCATCGAGGCAAGGGGGCCTGTGCCGCGCCGGATCGGCCAGCCGGGACGGCCCCCAGGCCTCGGGCGTCCTGGCCTGGCCGAAGCTCAGTACGCAGGGGATGGCGTCCGGGCGCGCCAGGATTTCTTACATGGGGTCAAGGGCTGGTCCCCGCCCCCGGGCCTCAGCTGCCGATGCCCAGCTTGCCCATGCGGCTCTGCAGGGTGGTGCGCTTCATGCCCAGCCGGGCGGCGGCGCCATCGGCTCCGCCGACCTTGCCTTTGGCCGCCTCCAGGGCCCGGAGAATGTGTTCCCGCTCGGCCTCCTGCAGGGTGGGCAGGGGGCCGGGGATGGCGGGCTCTGGGCCGCGCAGCTCGGATACCGGCACCTGCAGTTCGCGCCCCTGGCTGAGGATCACCGAACGCTCGATGACGTTCTCCAATTCCCGGATGTTGCCCGGCCAGTGCCAGGCCTGGAGGGCCTCCATGGCCCGGGTGGGGATGGTCTCGATGGGCCGGTGCATGCTCTGGGCGAACTTCTGGGTGAAGTAGCGCACCAGCACCGGGATGTCCTCCTGGCGCTCGCGCAGGGCGGGCACGTGGATGGGGAACACGTTCAGGCGGTAGTACAGATCGGCCCGGAAGCTGTGATCGGCCACCATGGCGGCCAGGTCGCGGTTGGTGGCGGTGATCAGGCGCAGATCCACCTTCTGGGTGCGGGTGCTGCCCAGGCGCTCGAACTCCCGTTCCTGGATGGCGCGGAGCAGCTTGGGCTGCAGTTCCAGGGGCAGATCGCCGATCTCGTCCAGGAACAGGGTGCCCTGGTGGGCCAGCTCCAGGCGGCCCATCTTCTGGGTGAGGGCGCCGGTGAAGGCGCCCTTCTCGTAGCCGAACAGTTCGGATTCCACCAGGCCGCTGGGGATGGAGGCGCAGTTGATCTGCACGAAGCTGTGGTCCTTGCGGCGGCTGAGCTGGTGCACGGCCCGGGCGATGAGCTCCTTGCCGGTGCCGGTCTCGCCCAGGATCAGGACGGTGGCGTCCGAGGGGGCCACGGTCTCCACCTGGCGCAGCACCCGCTGCAGGCTGGGGCTGCGGCCGACGATCTCCATGCCGAAGTCCTTTTCCATCTCCTCCTGGAGGTACAGCTTCTCCTCCGCCAGCTGGTCCTTGAGGGTCTCGATCTCCTGGTAGGCGAAGGCGTTGTCCAGGGCGATGGCCACCTGGGCGGCGACCCGGGCCAGCTGGCCGGTGATCGCTTCGGTGAAGGCGCCATCAGCTCGGCTGCCGAAGTTGAGGGTGCCCATGGCCCGCGAGCGCGAGATCAGCGGGATGACGCACAGGCTGCGCAGGCCTTCGCCGTGGATGAGCACCGTGGGAATGGGCTCGGGGAAACGGTCCAGGTCGGCCCGGGTGTACACCAGCGGCTGGCGCAGGTCCATGGCGCGCTGGCTGGGGCCGTCGGGCACGGTGAGGATCTGGTTCTCCTGCATGAGCCCGCGCCCGGTGGGGAAGTCCAGGTAGCGGATCTGCGCCTCGGCCACGCCCTCCTGGGCCAGGATCAGCATCATGCCGTCGTACTCGAAGTTCCGCCGCAGGGTGGAGGAGATGGCCTGGAACAGGGCCCGGGGCGAACGGTGCTCCACCAGCTCGTTGTTGATCTCCAGCAGGATGCGCTGCTGGTCCCGCTCCCGGGTCAGCCGCTGGGTGAGCGCGTCCAGCTGGCGCAGGCGCAGGATCCGCAGCGCGGAGGAGGCCAGGAACCGGGCCATGTACACCAGGTAGGCGGGGCCCGCGGCGGCGAAGGCCCCGGGCTGCCGGCTGGCCAGGCTCAGCCCGCCCACCATCCGGTCAGGCGTACGCAGCGGCAGCACCACCAGGGCCGGGAACGCGCTGCGCAGGGCCGGGGGCACCGGGTTGGCGCAGGCCTTGGTGTCGGAGACCTCCAGGCTCCAGAGGTCCTCCTGCAGGTTCAGGGTGTGCTGCACCCAGCCGGGGCTGGGGGGCACCCGGGTCAGCACGCCGTCGGGGGCCAGCTGGGCGGCCCATTCGATGAGCCCGGACCGGTCCGGATCGGCGACATCCTCGTCCGCGGCGGCGAACCACAGGCCCAGGCGGTCCACCGGCAACTCCTCGCGCAGCACCTTGAACAGGGTGGCGCACAGGGTGTCCAGATTGCGGCAGGGGCCCAGGGCCACGAAGGCGTCCAGCAGCTTGGCCAGCCGGGCCAGGTCCATGTCCCGGTAGGGCGTGCGTGGCTTCCGGGGCTGGGACGGGGGACGGCTCATGGGAACTCCTCTTCGGCCCGGGGGCCGGAGTGGACCCAGTCTAGCCGGTCCGCCGTGGAAGCCGAGGGGGCGCGGGCTACCACTGGGCCTGCGGGCGCTGCTGCCAGGCCCAGATGATGAAGTCCACGTTCTGCGGCTGGCCGCCCAGGTCCTTGAGCCGGGCCATGAGCTGGCCGCGATGGTGCTGGGTGTGCATGGCCACCTGGGTGAGGGCCTCGGCCACGGTCACCTGGCAGGGCCTTCCGGGGAACCAGGGCACCGGCACGGTCCGGGCCAGGTCCGCGGGGGCCAGGGCCCCCAGCAGCTCGGCGAAGGCCCGGTGGTGGCCGCGGGTGAGTTCGCGCAGGCGCGGGTAGACAGGGTCCGGCTCGCCCGGGAACTGCACGGCCTCGCCGCGCAGGACCATCAGGAAGGCGCCCTGCACGTCGGTGGTGTGCTGCATGCGCTGCAGCAGGCCGGGATCCTGCTGCAGGCCCGAGCGGGCCCACTGGCCGAAAAAGCAGGCGTCAGCCCAGGCCATGTGGGCATACAGATCCTGGAAATGGTCGAGCAGGGGGTTCAAGCTGGCGCACATGGGGCCTCCCGGCCCATGGAGCATAGCCCAAGCCCCCCCCTCAATGGATGAAGGGATCGCAGGCGGTCGGGTCCAGGGGCCAGGCCCGGGGCTCCTCGTGGCCGGAGATGCCGTCCTGGGCATGCTGCGGATCGGCCAGGTCCAGATCGAAGGGGGCCAGGGCGCGGTCCTGGGCGATGTCGTAGACCACCCGCACCCGGGGGCGCAGCAGGCCCCTGCGGTTCTGGTCCAGCACCACGGCCAGGCGGTGGCTTTCCAGACGGACCAGGGAGCCAACGGGATAGATGCCGATGGCCTGGATGAAGCGCTGCACCAGCTCCTCGTCGAACTTGCCGGCGCTCCATTCGTACAGGTGCTGCAGCCCGGCGGCTGGCTCGATGCCATGGTGGTAGATGCGGATGGCGGTGATGGCGTCGTACACGTCGACGATGGCTGCCATGCGGCCCAGTCGGGAGATCTCCTGCCCCCGGCGGCCTTCGGGGTAGCCGGAGCCGTCGAACCGCTCGTGGTGCTCCGCGGCCACGGCCATGACCGTGGCCGAGATCCCCGGCGTGTCCCGGAGGGTCTCCAGGCCCAGGCGCACATGGCCGCGCATGACCGCGTACTCGGCGTCGGTGAGCTTGCCCGGCTTGTTGAGGATGTGGTCCGGCACCCGCATCTTGCCGATGTCGTGGAGCATCCCGCCCACCCCGGCCTCGTGCAGGGTGTCCGCGTCCAGCTGCAGCTGGCGGCCGAACATGATCATGAGCGCGCAGGAGCTCAGGGAGTGCCGGAAGGTGCAGGTGTCGGCCTCCCGGATCCGGCACAGGCTCACCAGGGTGCCGGGGTTGCGCAGGATGGAGGCGGTGATCCGGCTGACCACCGGGTGCAGCCGCTCCACCTGGATCTGCCGGCCCATGCGCACATCGGTGAGCAGGCTGGCGATCACCTGGTGGGCCTCGTCCCGGATCTCCCGGGCGATGGCCAGCTCGGCCTGGAAAGGCCGTTCTTCAGGTTCAGCCACGGCGCCGGGGACCGGATCCCCCGGATCCTCCAGGACATCCAGGACATCCAGGCCCTTCAGGGTGTCGATGCGGACCGTGCCCAGGTCGCTGGCCTGGATCCGCTCCAGGTCGGACTGCTTGCGCAGCATGAAGCTGCTGCGCAGGAACGCGTGGCTGATCCAAGGGACCTGCAGGTCATGGATGTACATGCCCAGCTTCAGGTCGGTTTTGCGGATGTTCTTGAGCATGGCGAAGCCTCGGAGCGGATCCTCGGACGCCTAAAGTATTGCAGATAACCGTGCCTTCCAGGGGCAGGCGCCGCGCCTGGCGCCGGGGCGGGGCTCGCGGTTGGCCGCTACTCGGGCAGGACCTCGCGGGTGAGGTTGCGCCCGCCGGTGGCGGTGACCAGCACATCGTCCTCCACCCGGATCCCGCCCATGGGGCTCAGCGCGTCGATGAGCTTCCAGTTGAACCGCGCCGCGTGGGGGCCCTCCCGGAACGGCCGCAGGAGCATGGGGATGAAGTAGCAGCCAGGTTCGATGGTGACCACGTGGCCCGGCTCCAGGGTCCGGGTGGTGCGCAGGGTGGGGTGCAGCGCTGGCGGCGGCACGTAGCCGCCTTCGGGTCCGGCCTGGCGGCCGGCCACGTCGTGCACCTGGATGCCCAGGTGGTGGCCCAGGCCGTGGGGATAGAAGGGCCGGGTAAGGCCCAGGGTCACGGCTTCCTCGGGCCCGGCGTCCAGGATGTGCTGCTCCCGGAGCAGGATCGCCAGCTTCAGGTGGGACAGGTGGTGCAGCTCCCCGAACGGCAGGCCCGGCCTGACGGCCGCGGCCAGCTCCTGCTGGTGCCGTTCCATGCCGGCCACCAGCGCCTGGAACCGGGGATCGCAGCCGGGCGCGGTGCTGGTGCGGGTGATGTCCGAGGCGTAGTCCAGGGTCCGGGCGCCGCAGTCCAGCAGCAGGGTGCGGCCATGGCGCGTCTCGCTTTTGGCCCGCTTGTGCTCGTAGTGCAGGGTGGCGCCCTTTTCGTCCAGGGCGACGATGCTGGGGAAGGCCAGCTCGAATTCCAGGCTCTCCACGGCCTGCACGAAGGCGTAGTGGATCTCCAGCTCGGAGGCGCCGGCCAGGAAGGCCTGGCGGGCGGCGCGGTGGCCCCGGGCTCCGCGCAGGGTGGCCTGTTCCAGGCAGTGCACTTCGTAGGGGGTCTTGTAGCTGCGGCCCCAGTCCAGGAAGGCGGTGAGGCCGGCGGGGGCCGGCTCCATGCCGGCGGCCCGGGCGGGCTCCGGCTCGTCTCCCAGGTAGGCGGCCCGGGTCGGGCGGCCCACCTCGGCCCAGGCCGCCTCGCGGCTGGAGGCCTCCACCAGGTCGAAGCCCTCCAGCCAGAACGGCGTGCCCAGCGGCAGCTGCTCGTACCAGAAGTCCTCGGGGGCATAGCGCACCAGCAGGGGCCGGCGTCCGGGCTGGAGTTTCAACAGATGGTGGGGACCGGCGACCGGGCAGTGGTGGCGGAAATGGGGCACCGCATGGAACGGGGCGTCCTGGTCGTCGGCGAAATAGGTGAACGGCGTGCCGCTGGAAAGCACCAGGGTGTCGAAGCCGTAGGCGGCCATGGCCTGGCCGGTCCAGGCTTCCCGGACCCGGAGGTGATCGAGGAACAGTTCAGCAAGCGGCATCGGGGCTCCCTTGGCGAGGTTGGCGTGGCCGGATTATCCCGCCATTCCCGATTTTTTGCACCCTCCGCGGGAAGGGCCGCCGCCGTCAGAGGAAGCGCAGGGGCTTGCGCTCCGGGGCGAAGCCGTGGCGTACCGCCTTCTCGTAGAACAGGTCCAGGCTCTCCCGCTCGGCCTCGCCCAGGCTGTACGAGATGTTCTCGGTGAGGTACTCGTGCAGTTCCGGCTTGGTCCAGCCGATGCTCCGCCAGGCCTCGTCCACCATGGCCGACAGGTTCTGCCGGCCCATCTCCAGGCTCTTGTGGAAGAACGGGCCGGCGCCGCCGGGCACCTCCAGCAGGGGCGCGTCCGCCCGCACCAGCCACAGCGCGAACACGAACGGCAGTCCGGTCCACGCGTGCCATTCCTCGGCCAGGTCCAGCACCAGCAGGCCTTCGCGCCGGGCCCGCATGGCCACGTCGCCGATCAGCAGAGCGGCGTCGCAGCGCGCCAGCATGGCCTCCTGGTCGGGGCCCATGTCCACCGGCTCCACCTGCACCCCGAAGCGCTCGCGCAGCAGGATCTGGCTCAGCACCACGGAGGTGCGGGAGGAGGTGTCCAGGGCCAGGGTGCGGATCTCCTCGGGCGGCACCTTGGACAGCACCACCACCGAACGCACCCGCCGGGGCGAGGCGATGCACAGTCCGGGCACGACCTTGAGATCGGGGATGCGCAGGTACTCGATGGAGCTCACCAGGCCCGCATCCACTTCGCCCGAGCGCAGCCGGTCGGCGCACTGGGACGGCACCTGGAATTTAAGATGGAAATGCTCGAACCCCAGGCCATGCTTGAATCCGTAGTTCAGGGGCGCGGCGTTCAGGTAATCGATGATGGAGATGCGGAAGGCGGGTTCACTGGGCATGTCTCCAGTTTAGCCCTGCGCAGGGTGGCCGAGAGATGAAAGCTGAATCGAAGCATGGGGATGCGGGGCCGGAAGCACTGGCCGGGCCGGAGGCTCCGGGCGGGGCGGGGCCCCAGGACCCGCTGGACGCGCTGGAAGACCTGCTGCTGCGGGTGCGGCTGGAGCCCGGGCGGTTCCCCGACCCGAGCGCCATGGCCCGGGAGCTGGCGCTGGATCCGGTAGCGCTGGACCGGCTGCTCCGGGTGCACGCCCACCTGGATGCCGAAGCCTTCCTGCGCCAGGCCCGGGTCGCGGCCGCCCGGCGGATGCTGCCGGACACGATCGGGCCGGCCTGGGCGGTGGGGGCGGCCTGCGGCTTCCGCAGTCCCGCGGGCTTCCGCGCCCAGCTGCTGGCCGCCACCGGGCTCACCCCCGCCGGCTGCCAGGAGCTTGGCCGTTCGGACGCACGTTCCTGCACCCTGGCGCTGCCTCCGGGCTACCGGGTGGAGGACGCTCTGGCCTATCACGGCCGGGATCCACTCAGCCGTTCCGAACGGGTGACCGGCACGACCCTGGTCAAGGCCATGCTGGTGGCGGACCGGCCGGTGCTGCAGGAACTAGCCTTCCAGGACGGCGCCGTCCGGCTGCGGATGCTGAAGCCGGACGGGCCGGCGTGGCCCGATGCTGTGGGCCCGGCCGGTCCAAAGCATCGGGCCGGATCGGCGCTCGGACAGGCACACGAACAAGCACACGAACAGGCACCCGACCCAGCCCCCCTGGCGGTGCTGCAGGCCCGGGCGGTGCGCATGCTGGGGCTGGGGGTGGATCCGGCGCCGTTCGAACGTTTCGTGCGACCGCTTCCCCTGCGCCGGCTGGTGGCGCCCCGGCGGGGCCTGCGTATTCCCCTCACTGCGGACGTGTGGGAAAGCCTGGTCTGGGCGGTCCTGGGCCAGCAGGTGAACCTGGCCTTCGCCTACAGCCTCCGGCGCCGGCTCACCGAGCTCTGCGGCGTGCCGGTCGCGCCGGGGCCGGGGCCGGGGCAGGGCCTGCTGGCGCATCCGGGGCCGGCCGCGGTGGCCGCCCTGGATCCGGCGGAGCTGCTGCCCCTGCAGTTCTCCCGGGGCAAGGCCGGCTACCTGGTGGCCCTGGCCCGCAAGGTCGCGGACGGCACCCTGCCGCTGGAGGCGCTGCCCCTGGGCACGGCCACCGGCGCGGCCCTGCGCCTGGAGGCGGAACGGGGGGTGGGGCCCTGGACCGCCCACTACGTGCTCATGCGCGGCTGCGGCTTCGGCGACTGCGTGCCGCTGGGCGACGCCGGGCTGACCCTGGCCCTGCAGCGCCAGTTCGGGCTGGACCACCGGCCCACGGTCCGGGAGACCGCCGCGCTCATGGCCCCGTTCGCCCCGCACCGGAGCCTGGCCACCTTCCATCTGTGGGCCAGCCTCAAGGGGGTGCCCGCGTGAGCCTCCGGACGGACCCGCCGGCGGGAGCGGCCCCCGACCCCATGAGCGCCGGGACCCCCTGGATCCACCGCCTGGCCAGCCCCATCGGCCCGCTGGAACTGGCCGCGGACCTGGACGGCGCCCTGGTCTACCTGGGCTTCGCCCGCCCCGGCCGGGAGGGGCTGCGGACCGGCCTGGACCAGGCGCGCGCCGGCCGGGACGCCGCCCCCCGGCTGACCGGGGACCCGGCCCTGCTGGAACCGGTCCGGCGCCAGCTGGACGAGTACTTCCGCGGCGCGCGCCGGGACTTCGAGCTGCCCCTGGCCCTGCGCGGCACCCCGTTCCAGCTGCGGGTGTGGGCGGAACTGCGGCGGATCCCGTACGGCCAGACCCTGAGCTACGGCGAGCTGGCCCGCCGGCTGGGGAATCCCGGACTGTGCCGGGCGGTGGGGGCGGCCAACGGGGCCAACCCGGTCTCCATCATCGTCCCCTGCCACCGGGTGATCGGCAGCGGGGGCGGGCTCACCGGCTATGGCGGCGGGCTGGAGGCCAAGCAGGCCCTGCTGGCCCTGGAGCGGCCGCCGGAACCCGGCCGGCTGTTCCCGGTGGACTAGTACTACTGTGTTATAAATTATTTGATTGGCCTCCGGGTGCAAGCCCAGGAGTTGTCGGCAAACCTGATACCTCTCGGTAAGTCGATCTAAACCAATTGAATCGCAGAGAAAAACCGAGAGTGA